>Ga0187862_10000117_pt1 | contig 87390 bp, 87 predicted proteins | sample June2016WEW_10_1_FD_133003 | JGI IMG/M metagenome (GOLD analysis project Ga0187862, IMG submission 133003) | Peatland microbial communities from SPRUCE experiment site at the Marcell Experimental Forest, Minnesota, USA - June2016WEW_10_150 | ecosystem: Environmental > Terrestrial > Soil >... | reverse complement strand
GGCGGCAGAGTGGCGGGCGTCCGACCCGGACAACGTGGCGCGGGTGATGCGGGAACGCGGCTTGGAGCATCCGCGTCCGCGCATGAGCTTCCCGCCGGAGTTTTTGAACCATGACCAGGGCATCGGCGCTTTCTCCAATCCGGACGAGGGGGTGGAGTATTCGCTCCGGTTCAATCAGGTGCTGTCCGGGTTGCGCAAAAAGGGCGCCGGCTTAACCGACGAGGAGGGAGACGCCCTGCGACACCTCCTGACCGACGCAGCGAGCAGCCCGGCTTTTGTCCGGCGGCTGGTGGCCGAACACGGGGCGGAATCGTTGGCGGAAACTTTTTTGATGCGGAACGCGCCATCCGAGTTGGCCCTTGAATTCCTCCTGCGCCGGCACAAAGGCCAGTTTTATCGCAAGCGCTACCCCGCTCTCTCGCTGCTGCAGGAGGGTTCAAAACCAGTGGAGCGCTGAGGCCCATACGACAGTATCTTCACCCCGCGCTTATGAAATCCAACGAACGTGTTGAAAAGGATTTATCCTTGTTCTACATGGGTGACCGGCATGGCGCAAACTCTCCACCGGGATGACCTGCAAGCCTTCCACGACTGCCGCCGCCGCCGCATTTTTACCGGTATCAGCAGGCCGGTTCTCTTCTCCGCCTGCGTCCGCCACGCGATGGGCAGAACCCCTTTGACAAGCCGCACTGGCCCTGTTGGCTTGTTGCCACCGCGCCGTTCACCACATCCGCTCCACAAATTCGCCCCATTTTAAGCGGTTTTGGTTCTTTTCCCATTTTTTCAATCGCATGCCGGTGATTCCAAGTCCCAGTAAATCAGCACGTTGCGACATGGAAAGGTGCAGGTTAGTGCGCTTCCTTCGTAGGTGTTCGCCAAGGGTTCTTGGGTTGTCTGGATGGTTTCGGAACCGACCGACGAAGCAACACAGAGATCGAATCGTTCAGCCCCTCAACTTCAACCGCTTGTTGGACAGGTCAGCAAACCATGGCGCGATTCATGTCTCAAGCGGCCATTCAGCAAGTTCTGAGACGAGGGTTCGATTCCCTTCACCCGCTCCATTGATTATCAATAGGTTGCGAGGCGTGTAGCTAAAATGTAGCCAAAACAGAGAGTTCCGCCCGCATTGCCATTTTTGTCGCCCATTCGGGTGATCGCCATTTTGGATGAGACCTATTCACTTGACATGAGTCCTGACTGAGAACGGTTGCGGGAGATTATTCGCGCGGCGGAAAAAACCAATACAGCAAGACGTTTGGGCGGGCGTTCGCGCTCGGATGTTTTTTCGCCCACCGGTGAACCCACCAGACGATGAAAGGACACAGGAAAACGAAGGCCATAAACAGCCAAAGACCGTAGTCGTCAACCACTCCACTGAGGAAGTGGAAGAACCGATTCACATATACGATGGGGTCATCTTTCATACGCCCTCTCAAATTAAAATACACTTCAAACGCCATCCTTGCAACCGGGGTCGGCAGCGGCCCCGAACAGGCGTCGCTCCGCCCTTCGCTGCCGTCGTTCTGCCAGACGGCTGGCCTTTCGCGCCTTGATTTCGCGCAGCTTTTCCATGTGGGCTTTGTCCGCCTCAGACCGCAGCATCCACCAAAAAACGTCATACAGTCGTGCCGTGTGCCTGGTGCGACGGCGGTGCTCGCGAATCGTGATGAGGTCGCCTTTTTCGAGGGCGACAACCAGTTTGCGGGCCTTGCTGCCGTGGCCGTATTCCTCTTGGGTCAGGCGACGAATAGTTTTGGTAAGAGTTGTCATAACGTCAAATCGAGTTGGCGGGTTGTGAGTTCAGACGGCTGCTGGCCGTCCAACAGTTGGCGCATTTCGGCTTTGGTGCGTGGGAGAAGATCGCCTGCCAGTTCCAATCGCAGAGCCTCGCGAGCATTTTCGGTCTTGGATTCCCGGCTGTCTTCATTGAGAAAAAGCCCGTAACTCGCGTGACGGGCGAACCATCCACCATCCGCGTACATCGCACGGAATAATCGCCGCCACTCCTCGACGGTGGCGTCAGTGGCGACAAACACTATCTTTGGGCCAAGTTTGAAAACCTCGCTTCGGAAGCAGGCTTCGCGGCCCTCGTACGTGTAGCGTTGTGGTTCGGAACCGTGATAATCGTTCGCCGGAACCAGCGGGTAGCAGTTGGCCGCGGCAGCAACCGGGCCAGACGAAAATCCGCCGCCATTGGTCAAAAGAACGCCACCGTGAGTGAAAACCTTGACTCTTGGAAACGTCTCGGCGGAATAGGCGGCTTGGATGTCGCCTTCGGCAACGCGCCAAAGACCGGACGAGAACCGCTGCCAGTCCGTGACGATTTTGTCTGGCCACGTTCTGGCGACAGTCGGAACGAGTATATCGCTGTTCATTTGAATTCCTTTTGTTCTGTGTCCATCTTTGTCGCGCAGCGCAAAGGTGGTGCGCGTGAAATCCTAAGAGCAGGCCCCTGGCGGAGGCGGAAAGCTCAAGGAGGAACGGAAGACGCGGACGCATAGGGAGCGGAACCGTAGTATCCTTGAACTTTCCGACGACGCCATATAATCGCCTGCCCATTTCACGCGCTGAGGACGCCACGCGGCCCGACTGTTTAAGTCATGCCGGGATCGCATTGATGAACCGACCATGTTCAGGCATAAATAAGTCGTGTTCACGGCGGCGAAAAAATCGGCAATTCAGGAATTGATCCGCGCAAAATCGGACCGCGAAATCGCGCGATTGCTGCGGCAATCCCATCGAGTGTTGAATCTGCATCGGCGACGACGCTCGAACATTTCGCACCGGGAACGATGGACGGATTATGAACTCCGGCTGCTGGGTCGAATTCGTGATGAGGAATTGGCGAAATTGCTGCGGCGCGGCATAACGGCTGTGGCGGGAAAACGTGAATCCCTTGGGATTCGCATTTTCGCGCCGCAACGGATTCGCTGGTCAAAACGTGAAATTGAACTTTTGGGCCAAAGACCGGATGCGGTCGTCGCCCGGATGTTGGGCCGGACGCGGTATGCGGTGCAACTCAAGCGGCATTCGCTGGGCATTCCACAATGTTGGGAAAAGCGCCGTGCCTGGACGCGGGAAGAAGATGCGATATTGGGAACGCAGCGCGATGCGGCATTGGCGCGAGTATTGAATCGCACTGTTCTCTCCGTGCGGACGCGGCGTTTGGAAAAGACGAACGTTCGCTTTATCAAGACTCCAAAACGCTGGACTTCAAAGGAATTGCGTTTGCTTGGGCGAATGCCCGATGGCGAAGTTGGGGGGCGCACAGGACGATTCCTGGCCTCGGTTCGGAATAAACGAGTTCAACTCGGTATCCGGCGTTTTTCATCGCCCGGTTGACCGATCGTGTTTGCTTCGGTTCGACCATTGGTGCGTGGGGAGTGGACTGAAGGCGGCGTGGAGGAATGCTCGGAGCAGAGCCGGAAGGGAACGACGCGCGCCAATGGCCGGACGGAAGCTCTGTGCGACTGCACACCGCAGCAGCGGCGACGAGCGTGTGCGCAGGGAAGCGACGAGGCCGGAGCGATATTAGCGAAGGCCCGGTCGCCGACCGGAGCGCACGTTGGTCGCGGCGTTGAGTTTTGTGTCTGCAAAAAACTGATCATCCATGCGTACAATTGAATCGTAATGAATTGGCTCGCCGTCAAAAGCTGGCGAATGTACAACGAACGATGAATGATGGATGACCAGATCAAGCACCAGGAAAGCCAATTTGTGCCAAAAACCGCCGGTCAATAAGCCGCAGTCACATTCACTTGCTAATCACAATGAACCTAGACGATGCAACGACAGAATATGACGCTGCTTTCCGAAATGTTCAAGGTCTCACATGGCTGCCGTGGGTAGGCCAGCGCTATTCAGATCGCCCGATTCAAAAACGTCTTTTCGTAATTGGAGAATCTCATTATTACAACGGAGAAACGCCGGAAGAGCGCCACGCAAATCGTGAGAAGTGGCTCATATATCCCAAGTACACCAGAGATGTTGTTTCGGAATCACTTGTGAATTATGAGTGGACGACCAGGACTTTGGACACGATACCTCGGTTACTTTTTAAGACCACCGATATTGATCGGCCCAGACTTTGGGCCGCTAGTGCCTACTACAACTTGGTCCAACGCATGATGGACTACAAACAAGATGGAAGCCCCGAAAGACCAACTTGGGATGATTACATGAAAGGGTGGAAGGTATTTGGGGAGGTTGTAAAGATTATCCAACCAAGCCATTGCCTTTTCATCGGTGTTACGGCAGCAAACAGCTTCAACCATTGGATTGGAAGTCAGACTGGATTCACAGGCAACGTCATTGTCACAGAGAAGATTGGCGGAACTTGGGCGCGATCAGGGAATATTGAAGCGGTCGAAAAATCCACGGAGCTTATCTTCGTCAAACATCTCGGATTGCCGTTTAATTGGATTCGATGGCACGATTACCTGAAAGTTCAGCACGCCGATTTTATGAAGTGGCTGGAAACGGAGTCTTACGCAAACAATGGAATCGTAGCGGGGCTGTGAGATCGCGGTTGTTTTGATTGGCAGGTGCGGCCAAGTGCGTTCGACTATTCACACGCGAACGGCCGCCCGTTTTCTAGGCCGCACGGTCTCCGATTGCGTTTCGCGTTCAGCGGTCTTTTCCTGAATCTCATTGGACGTTGCATCGGCCTGGCTTGGAGCCTGATTTTTGGTGAGATCCAGCTTGTCCTCAATCTCGCCCTGGCGACGGCACAATTCCTGATACCGTTCCTCGCGCTCGAACGGAGCGCCGATTTTGCTTTGCAATTCCTTAGCGCGTTTGTTGGCGTCAGCAATATCTGAATCCAGCCTGGCCGCGCGTTCTTCAAATCCCTGCACGGTCGCCTCCAAGGAGCGAACAGTGCCTACGGCTGTATCCGTTACCCGCGCACTGTAGGTGTTTTGCCCGCGCACAATGATTTCGACGGCATTGTTCAGGGCTGGTCTCAAAAACAAATCGAAACCAGCAAAACGGCCAATGCGGATGTCGTCGCCAAAGCGATTCTTGATCTTCTCGGCTCGTCGAATCGTCAATTCTCCGGCAACGCCCCGGTTGTCAAGCGTTTGGCCATCCAATTCGATGCGAAAATTGTCGCCAGTCGTGTCCTGTCGTGTTGCGATGTCCTGACGCAGGTTGGAAAGTCGCGCCGTGAATGTTTCAGCATCCTCATGTGAACGGCGAAGATTCGTGCGAATCCGATACTGTTCCTCGGCGTGAGCGGAGCGAAGCCTTGTGAGCCTTATCAACTCGGCGTCCACCTGGGCCTTTTCGATCACCAGCGGATTGCCAGACGCGATTGCTTTGACTTCGGCGTAGGTCAGCGCGGCGGTGTCGAGGTCTTCGAGGCGACGAATGGTCATGTCGCCGGTCATGACTTGGGCGATGAACTTGGCCTTGGTTTCCAAGGTCTGCCACATGTAAGCGTCAAATGAACCTTCGGTCACATAACGAAAAATCTGGACCATGTCATTGGTGTTGCCTTGTCGGAGAATCCGTCCTTCCCGTTGTTCGACATCAGCCGGTCGCCAAGGAGCGTCAAGATGATGAAGGGCGATTAAGCGTTCCTGGACATTGGTGCCAGAACCCATTTTCTGCGTGCTGCCGAAAAGGATTCGGACTTTCCCGGCTCGCACGTCCCGGAATAACGTCAGCTTGCCTGTATCCGAATCGTAATCTTGAATGAATGCCAAGTCTCGGCTTGGAATTCCCCGCGCTTCCAGTTTGTCGGCCACGTCCCGATAAACCGAGAAGCCCCTGTCTTTCGGAGTGGACAGGTCGCAGAACACCAGTTGAGCGCAGCGGCGGTCGGATGTCTCCTGCCAAATGCGAAGGATGTTCTCCACAGCAAGATTGGTCTTCCCGCTTGGGTCATCGCGGGCGGCGGGTTGGACAAGCCGGAGATCGAGCGCGGCTTTGCGACCCTCGGAAGTGATTTTGAGCATGTTGTCCTCTCGCGGGTCAACGCGGCCGGATTTCAACCTGTCGGCGCGGGCCGCCAGTTCCTGCACAAATGCTTTCAGCTCCGGCGTGGCTGGCGCATTGCGGATGGTCGGCTTTTCGCCATCCAACTTTGGGCGCGCTAGATTGAGCATCTGCGCGGTTTGCACGTCGGCGGTCTGGCGAAACATCTGCATCAGCTCGGGCACGTTGATGAACCGAGCGAAGCGAGTGTTGAGCCGATAACCCGCGCCGTCAGGCGAGAGTTCCATAGCCGTCACAGGTTCACCGAACGTCGCAGCCCAAGAATCGAAATGGTGCAGATTGTGTTTCTTCAAATCCTCCGGCTGGAGATACCGCTGCATCGTGAACATTTCGGCCATGCTATTGGCGATGGGAGTGCCAGTGGCGAAAACCACGCCGCCGCCTCCGTTGACTGACTGGATATGGCGCACTTTGAGGAACATATCAAAAGCCCGTTCACTGGAAGTCTGAGGCAATCCGGCGATGCGCGTCATTTTGGTCAGGTAAAAAAGATTCTTAAAAAAGTGGGCCTCGTCCACGAATATGCGATCAACGCCAAGCTCCTCGAAGGTCAAGGTGGTATCCTTTTTGTGCTCGGCGGCGAGCGCCTGCAAGCGGGCTTCCAACCGTTTTTTGGCGCGTTCCAATTCCTTGACGAGTCGGCGGTTGTTTGTATCCGCGTGCTGATGTCGGATCACTTCCAACTCGTGCAACTGCTCCTCGAAAAAGCGACGCTGGGTGTCTTGAGAGAGAGGAATCCGCTCGAAACCGGAGTGGGTCACGATGACGGCATCCCAATTTCCGGTGGCGATGCGACTAAATAGTTTTTTGCGATTCTTTGCCTCGAAATCGTCCTTCCCGGCAACCAGGATATTCGCGCCCGGATACAGCGTAAGCAATTCCGTCGAGAATTGGCCGAGCATATGGTTTGGCACGGTGAACATTGGCTTGCGGGCAAGGCCAAGCCGCTTCAATTCCATTGCGGAAGCGACCATTGTGTAGGTCTTGCCCGCTCCGACGACATGCGCCAGCAGGGTGTTGGGTGTTTGGAGGATGCGCCAAACGCCCGCCTTCTGGTGCGCGTGAAGCTGAATTGCCTGACTGGCACCGGGCAGCGTCAGATGGTCGCCATTGAACGTGCGAAGGCGGGTATGGTTGAACGTGTCGTTGTAAAGTCGGGCAAGCCGTTCGCGGCGCGCATCATCGGACCAGACCCATTCCTTGAACCGCTCTTTGATGCGTTCCTGCTTTTCCCTGGCGGCTTCCGTGGCCTGGGCGTTGACAATCGGCTTTTTCTTTTCGTCGAGGTCATACACCGTGGGCGTTTTGAGGTTGAGCGCGTCCTCGATAAGTTCGAGACCCGTGTAACGATCGGTACCCCAATCGGTCGTGTTGGCCGTGGCGCTTTTCGCCTCCCACTTGGCGTTTACATGCCAAGTTCCAAGGGCGTGGATGTGTCCGATTTCCACACCGGCTGGAGTGTTGAGCAGTTCATTGGTAAACTGCTGCACGTCCTCTGGCGGAAGCCAGGACGCGCCGAGGCGAACGTCAATTTCCGTGGCCGGTAAATCCTCTGGCTGCACTGATCGCAGTGCTTCCACGTTCTCGCAAAAGCGCGGGTCCGAGACTGCGGCGGCATCCGCGATGGCGAATTTGTCCCGGACATTTCCCGACAAATATTGGTCGTCCGTCTCCCATTGGCTGGTTTGAGGATTGAGGAAAATGATGCCTTTCAAATCGGGCAGGAATTCTTCGGCTGGCTTATTGAGCAAGCCGGCCATGTGTTCAAGGTCAACGCAGCCGCGCTCATTCAACGAAACCAACAGCGCTTCCTTGGGTGTGCCGACTGATTCGACCGGCTGGCGGTGATGAATCGTCCGTTCTCGAAAGATAGTAGCTTTTGTCGCGACTTTGGTTTCATCGTTGTAATTCTCCAGCGAAATCAGCAACGGCAAGTCTGGATCGCCAACAAAGGCCCGTTGATTGGCGTGGAGATTGACCGGGCCGAACCGATAAAGGAAACGGTCATAGGCGAGATTGAGTTGTCGGCGGGTTTCGACAACCTGCTCTTCGGTGCTGTCGTCAATTTGCGAACGCAGGCACAACCGCACGGCGTCTCGCACCTGAACCAGCGCGCGAATCCGTGATCGTGTTTCGGTGGGCAGATCGTTGAGAGGTCGAAGAGTATTCTCCTCACAGACGCAAACCATTCCATCGTGGACGCAATAGGCGTTGGGCTTGACATAATCCGGCGCGGGAATGGCCTGATCGAATGCCGGTTCTGCAACCTTTTGGGATTGGGCTTGGTAGATGTTTCGCGGGAGGCGTTCGATGGCCCCTGCCAGCGCCTCGGCCAAATCACGACCGTCGGATTCCAGCGTTGGTTCGTTGTCCCGATACATGCGTCCGGCGAGGCGCATGGTCCCCAGCATCATCTCCGGGCGGGCGGCGAAGTATTCGTTGATCGTGAAGCTTTCAGCCGCATCGTTCGAGTAGTCCGATGTCATGTTCCAGGCGGGGCCAGTGGGACCTTCGCCGGGGCGAAGTTTGCGGAGCATCACAATATCGGTTGTTACCTCCGTACCCGCATTGCGTTTGAAGGCATCATTGGGAAGCCGGATTGCGCCCAACAGTTCGGAGCGTGCGGAAAGCAATTCGCGCAAGGTTGAGTTGATTTTATCCAATGTGCCGTGCGACGTGATGAACATGACGAGTCCGTCGGAGCGGACCTTTTCCAGTGCGGCAGCAAAGAAATAGTCGTGAATCGGCAATTTATACGAATTCCACCGAAGGTCGTGGACAGTATAGTCGCCAAAGGGAACATTAGAGATGGCAAGGTCGTAGAAACCGTCCGCAAACTTGGATTGCTCGAATGGCTGCGCGCGGATGTCGGCATCAGGATAAAGTGCGCTGGCTATGCGGGCGGTCAACGGGTCAATTTCGGTTCCGCTTACGGTGGAACGGTGGAGCATCGCTTCCGGCATAAGGCCAATGAAGTGGCCGATACCACATGCGGGTTCAAGGATGCGCCCGCCTTGGAAGCCGAATCGGGACAGCGCGGCATACATGGCGCTGATGACCACTGGCGATGTGTAATGCGCGTTTAGCGTGGTGGAGCGGGCATGTTCGACTTCCCCCTCGGTCAGTGCTTTATTGAGCGCGGCGCGTTCTTTTGCCCATTCGCGATTTCGGTCGTCAAAGACCTGGGGCATAGCCCCCCAACCCACGTATTTGACCAGGATTGCTTTTTCCTCGGTTGTGGCCGGTCGTGATTCCGTTTCGAGTGCCCGAAGCGTTTGGATCGCTGTCAGGTTGAGTTGAAATTTTTGCTTCGGTCCTCCTTCGCCGAGTTTGTCGCCGTCTGAGATTCGGTAGTTGTTGAGATTCTTCGGAGGTTCGTCGCGATGCGCTCGCTTTGGGCGTTCCTGGCGCTGGTCCGCTACGTCTCCTCCGGCAGCAGAATGTATCTCTCTCGCACCATTTCCCAAGCCCGGTCGTGGGCTTGTTGTGGCGTCAATCCCTGCTTCCGGAACTCCCCCAGCAATTCGACCATTTCGTCCTTCGTCTTCTCCTCCGCTTCCAGGAGCATCTGATGCAGGAGTCCTTTGGTCTCCAGTTCGCGGACCATTTTCGGGCGAAACTCGCGCCAGTGTTTCTCGGCCATTCGGCCGTATTGGGTCAGTGATGTCATAAGCCGGCTTTGTTGATGCAAAAAGATCAAGCTGCTGGTCCGAGTCTGACGTTTTGTGACGAACAGCCATATAATATCATAATCTTCGGTCAGGTCCGCAAGTCATACGTGGGAACCGCAACGCCGCTTGCGATGCCGATGGCGAGTCACGTAGAGAGAGGTAATTTCCGTTAAATGATCATGCGCCTCTCCGTTGGTCCTCGGCGACGGCGGAAACAGATTGCCAACACCGACGCCGAAGACAGCGGCAAAATACTCGATTTGCTTATCGGTGACGATGCAACGGCGGGTTTCGATGTTGGCCAGGATGCACCGTGTCATATAGCACCCCACAAATAGGAGCTTTCCGACTAGATCATCCTGAGTCCAGTCTCGTTGATAGCGCAGTTTAACAATTGTTGGCCCAATAACATTTGAGTCGTGGTGCATACGCACCCCCCTTTTTCATATTGATAAAACTCCTTGGTCCGGGTGACGCTGAGGGCGAATTTGGGAGAAGCCCCAAATTATCGCCGGCGTCACGCGGCGTTTAATCGGTGGTTTTCCTGGGCAAACAAAGATTCAGCGTTGGAATCGGACTTCAGGGCCGGCCAAAATGGATGAATCAAAGAATTGAGAATCGGGTTCTTGCGACGGGCACAATTTGTGCAACCGATGCCGACCAGACACCCGAACAAGGGACGCGCCATATTCCATTCAGTCGGGTTCTGAATTCTCAGGCGACTTCGTGCGCGGGCGCTATATCGAGCCGGGCATTCCATAACAACGGACAGTGGTATTTCGGGTCTTTCCACTGCGACTTTACTTAGCGAGCATTTCTCATGCCTATCATGTTACACGGGAGTGACATGCGCTTTTTGAAATAACTCAATGCGTTCCTTTATCTTGACCGTTTGCAACTGCCTAAAGTGAAGGCTGTTTCGCGGCCACGGCTCCATTCTTTCAGGCGTGGAAATCGTCCAGAAAGCGTGTAGTTGACGCTGGCAGGTAATTCGCAGCCGTGAGAACGAGGTCGTGGCGTGGATGTGTGTTGTCAGACGGTCACTCCTTGTTTGGTCTGTTGCTGTTGGCTTTGGGAACGGGCCACAGCGCGTCTCGCCTGGCGGGCGATTTGCGCAATGACGCCTTCCCGCTGGTCTTCGGGCAGGTCCTTAACCAGAAGGTCGTAGGCACGTTTCATGTCGGGATTCTGGCTGATCTTTTTGAGAACTCCCTCACGAATGCGCTGCTGGCGGTCGAGTTCGCGCACTTCGTTCAATACGACAGTCCGTTCAAGGCGGTCGCGAGGCATGGCTTGGACGTAAGCCCAATACTTGGGGTTGTCTTTGATGTACGTGTCAATCTTCGCATCCACTTCCGGGTTATTCCGAAATGCGGGCGGGTCGGAGGGAGCGGCATCGCCGCTGGCGCTCGGTGGCGCAGATGATTTAGCTTTCATAACCTTTCATTTGTTTTTGTTGCACGGCATTTGCCGCGTTCGCCGGAAGCAGGAGCCGGGCTACGCGCCCGTCGCCTTTTCGGCAAAGTGTCTTCATGGTTTGGTTGGGCCAATTGGTTCAGGAATAAACGCCGGTTCATCTTGAGCCGTTCGGCTAATTGGGGCATTCAGGGTTTGGAGGGCTTTTTCAAAATCGGTGATTCGCTGTTCCGCATCGGTCAGACGTTTGGTCAGCATGGCGTCATTTTGGGCGACGTTCCTCAATTCGTTCACGACCGTTTGCAACTCCGAAAAGGATCGACCGAGCCGGGCTGCCTCATCCATCACGCGCTCCGTGGCTTCCCGCTGACGATACATTTCAGCAATGACGGCATCGTTCGTAGGAGGTTGCGAAAAGGCGGAATCCAGTGGTGGATTCAAAAGATTAGCCGTCGGCTGTGAACCTGGATGCAAATTCCACCGCGCCGACGCTTCAATTCGATACAGCGGATGGTGCTCCTGCATCGTGTCGGGATGGTTCGGGTCCACATAGCGACCGACATAATAGGTCCGCACCACGTCCGCATATCGTAACGCTTCGGGCGACTCAATGGCGGACGTGGGGGCGGCGCTGATCGCCATGCGCGATTTAGGATGTGAGGCGCAAGACGAGATCAATACCAGTGGGATGAGAGCGAGATATTTCATGGTTCAAGTAGGGTTTAGTGTGAGCGAGATGACGGCGGTTCGGGTGATGTCACCAGCGAAGATTTCTCTTGGTCAACGAATGGCTCCGCCGAGCCGCCGATGGCTGCATCGGCCCGGTCAATGGTTTGAAGGATATACAGGTAAAACTGTTTTCCGCTGGGGACACGCACGTAAAAACCGTCTCGCTGGATTGCGTCGTAAATGTGCTGCGCGTAAACGGACAGAACCTGTTGCGCGCCCTCGAAAGGCGCATTATTCAAAGAGGGGCTGTTGATGGGGCCAAAAACCGTCTGTTGCTTTTCAGTCAGCGCGTTGGCCGCGCCAGCGAGAAAAGTCGCGGCAAAAAGTTTTATTTCCGCCAAGTTATCCGTCTTTATGATGCTCCCGCGCAATCCGGCGCTGCCATCAGTGATGCCCCATCCCTCCTGATTACCGGAAAACTCGCGGTCGAGCGCAACGGCCTTGAGATGAAGTTCCTCGCCTGTCTGCCAGACGAACGTCCAACTGGTGCCGCTGGCAATGCGTTCACGGTGGCGGTCCGTTTGGGCCATGCCGTGAACTTCCGTGCCAGCGGGAATCACCAACTTCCCCGCATGATAAACGTCCTCAATAACGAGACCGACGATGGGCGTCTGAATGGAAGAGGAATCCACCGTAATAACCGTTTCGCAGGAAATCAGCCTGCCAAACGGAGCGAAAACAGAACTCAAAGACTTTGGTTCCGCAATTCCGGCCGTGGCATCTGCAAGGAGGCTTATGGGAGCGAGCGGCTTCGGCGATGGTTCCTTGGGTTCCGGCGTTGTATGCGATGGAGGGTCATTCTTCGCAATTTCATTTGCCATCGGTGGCGAGGTCTGGTTCGGATTTGAAGGACCGAGCTTTGCCGGCGGCGGACGGAACGGTTGCATCGGACGCTCGACCGATTGAACAATTTGCGGTTTGTCGGTCTGGTTGTTCGCTGCGCGAGGAGCATTGGCAGCCTCCATCTGGCTCCCGGCGCGTGCCCGATCACGGATGGCGCTCAACAGAAGCAAACCAGCGATGAAGATGACGGCAAACAACACCAACTTGCCACTTTTGGTCTTGAAGTAATTGAGGAAGTTGCGTGGCGTCATGGTTCCTCCCCGGATTTATTGGGCGTTGAATTTGTGGCTGGCGCCGCAAGCGGTGGCAGTGGAGGTTCGAGAGCGATGCGCGTCACTAAAACGGTGAATTCATTTTTAAGTGACAATTCGTTTCGCCCGCCGTCCGGCGTGCCGGTGATGGCAAAATAGACCGTCCCAGCCGATTTCGGCGGGAGTACGCCGGGGGCATCGCTGATGGACTGGTAGTAAAGGCGGTTGCCGACGCGCACAGTGAAACTTTCCGGACGGTATAGAATTTCCTTTTCCGATTTGTTCCGAAGCGTGACGTGAAATACCAGGGTGTCCTCCGGGTTGAAGCGAAAGATTTCATCAATCCGAATTTCATAGTCGTTGAAGTCTGCGATTTGGGGCTTGTCACCGAAAGTTCTGGCTTCATCTCCGTTCACCGCCTCGGGGTGTTGCTTCTTCAGAAGTGGAAACGCCTTCGCTTTGTCCAAGATTGCCAGCAATTGCGCCGGGCCGATGGATGGAGCGGATTGAACCGTGTCCCGAGCTGGCTCTTCCAGATTGAGCGCCAGGACCGGCGTATCGTCCTCGATCAACTCGAAGACATACGTGTGCTTGTTCCACCGAATGTTGAGGTTGGTTTTGGCCTTTGGCGTTAAGGCACGGACGGAAAGGAACGCCGACCCTTTGGTATAAGCCAGTTGGAACTGGGCCGGAGATTTGCCGTCGATAGTCACCCCTGCACCATCAATCGCCGCAATCGGACCCGGAAAACTGATCGTCGTAACACGGTTGGTGGCGACAGGAACAGTGATGACGGTGCGTTCGTCGAGAATTACCCGTTCTACAGGTTCACGCGTATCCGCGAACGCAAGGGTCGCGGCCAAGAAAAGCAGGCTAATTGGAGATTTCATATTTAAAATCCGCAACGGCGGTAGGAAAGCGCCCGTTGGCGGCCATGTTCGGATTGCGGAGCAGACGGAGACTGAGCTTGAAATTGAACGCCTCCGTGAAAGCCTTTTCCTCGAAGATGCCTGCGCGGACAAGCTGCCCCGATACCGCGACCAGCACTTCATTTTCGCGGGTGGCGAGAATGTCTATTCTGGCAATCTCAGGTTTTTGGTGGAGTTGTTTGGAGCGAAATTCGATTGCTTCCCGTGTGCGCTGATCTTGCGCCTTTTGCAGGGCGGATTTGAGGAACATCTGTCGCAACAGATCCGGGTGGTCAAAATCCTTTGGGTTGCGTTCAAGAAAGGCCATTGCCGCCAGTTCAGCCTGTTGCGCGTGCAATTCCTTCGCCTCCTGAAATTGGAGCAGTGGACTGACATAATAGGTCTGCGAGGGGTCAATGATAACGACGCGCTCGCGTTGCTTGAATTGCTGCACCAAATGGTAGCGGTCCAGCGCGGCAAGTATCGTGACGGCTACGGCCACAAAGAACCAAAACCAGGGCAACCGGTCCCGCTGCACGAAAAGTTCGGTGGGATTAAATCGTTTGCGCGGCAAATGAACAGTGCCGTTGCTGGATGGCGTCTGACGCGGATTTAATTCGGCGGTTTCCATAGCGGTCAGTAGTAGTGGTCTTTGGTTTTGGCGATGAGTTCGCGGACGGCTTTATCGCCGGTAATGTCGTCACCTGGTCGGCCGCGAGCGGAGCGAGGCGGAAGACCGGAGCCAGCGATTAGGATGGCCCCGGCACTGCCGTGTCCGGCTGCGGTTGAAAGAGTGCTGAGGAGAGCCGCCATGCCCGCCGCGCCAGCGGTTACGGCTGGAATTCCTGTTGTGGCCGCGACAGCCGCCGCCCCCGCCGTAGTCGCGGCGGTTTGGAAAAAGCCGCTGAACGCCCCGGAGATGAGTTGGCTTCCCGCGAGCGAGCCGTCGGCGATAACTTTTTGAATGACGAGGGGGGCCGCGATAGTGCTGAACACAATCCAAAAAGCGAGCACGGCGACGCCAAATGTGGTTTGCAACGTGTACAAACTGGCCGATGGGTCAACGGACATGAACGATTGGTCGGTCATGAAATCGAGAATCCCCTGGGTAATGAGCGCGGCAACAGCCCAACCCAGCGGCCACAACAGGACGCCAACAAGGTGCAACAAATAACGGCTGCCAATGGAGCGGAGCGGGTTTATGGCCATGAAACCGATGAGCAAGGGCGAAAGCGCGTAGCCCGTAAACAGTATGAATTTCTGAATGATGTAGGCCCAAAACAACAGCAACGAGGCAAACTGGCCGACCAACCAAAGAATCCCGGAAATAAATGTTTCAACCGTAAAAGTGCGCAGATTACCCAAGATGTCCCACCATGAATGGTTGGTGCCGGTGTCGCGTTTGACGACCAGAAGCTGGTTGTACTGATCCTGCACGTTGGCCGGGTCAACCCCAAGACCGCTAATAACGGAGTTTTGAAGAAGCGATTGCGCCTGATTGCCCCATTGCGGCAGAAACACAAGCAAGGCCGTGAGCGCGAACAATCGTGTCAAATGCAGTGTGAGCGTCTTTCCACTGAAGCCCGGCAAAATATGGAGAATGGTCCCGGAGATAAACAACGCGAAGGCCACACTTTCCAGCAAGCCATTCAACTCGGAACACTTTTGCAGGAACGTCGGGAAAATGCTTTCAAAAGAGGCCATAAGCCGGAGCGGTTCATTGCTGTTGCGTCGGGAATTGGGTCGGAGCGTTCATCAACCGGAACGTCTGGCCGTATTTTTGCACCGCCTCGGTGAATTCGGCGTGCTGCTGTTCCTTCTGTGCTTCGACCTGGCGTTCAGCGTCACTGCGGTTGGCGATGTCCTGAACCACGGCGGAGCCGGAAGCCTGGCCGAGTTCATAGTCGGTGTTGTTGAGCGCGGAGGAGAGGCCGATGAGAACGCCGGTAAGCTTTTGAACATCCGACGCGGTGGTTGCGGTTTTGAGTTGATCAATAGTGGCCGCAATGTCCTGCTTTAAAGCAACGCGACGGGCTTCGGCGTTGGTGGAGACAGACAGATAGTTCGAGGTCGTGTTTTGAACGGCGGCAATCGGCAGATACGTTGATTGCTGGCGAGCGACGGTTTGACCGCCAGGCGTGGCAAAAGTGGTTCCCACCGCCTGAAACAGTCCGCCTCCGTTATACGTCATAGCCTGATTGCCGTTGACCGCGGCTTGCAGCGTCAGGAGAGGCCGGCCAAGCTCGGTTTGATTGAGGTCGCTGACCAGCGGTTGCATGGTGGGGAGAGAAACGTTGGCCGGATTGCCGAACACGGCTTCGTAATTTTTGAATTCATTTAATTGAGCGGTAAGCGTCTGAATCTGCTGCACCTGGTTGTTGATCATCTGGACGTACTTGGCTATGTTCGCGGCTTGGTCAATAATCTGCTGCACGTTCATGGTGGGGTCATAAACAATCCATTGAGCGCGCACCGGGCACGCGGCGGCTAGAATGAACAGAGTGAATGCAGTGAGCCTTTTCATGGGTTCCTTTCTTTACTCCTCAATGCGGAGATATTTGGTTGAGGGTTGAAATGTCACCCCGTCAATGCGTTGCTCGGGCAATTGCACGGGGTAAAGGCGGACACTGCCAGTCTGGTCGCGCTGATGTTGCATGGCAACATAGAGCCAATACTGTTGTTTGACAGCGTCGCTCTTGCCCTTTTCGTAACCGGTGTTGTATGACTTGTCGGACTGTCTTTTGGCGAGGTAATTGGCCCCTTCGCTGACAAGCACTCCGCCCGCCGCGCCCGCAGCCGTGCCAAGGGCGCTGCCGCCGGACAGTTCGTAACCCGCGTACGCCCCACCCGCTCCAAGGGCCATATCACTGACGGGGCGTGTCGCCGCGCAGCCCATGATCAGACAGGGAACAAGAACGACTATGAGCATTTTGGATGCAATAAATGTGAATGTGTTTTTCATAAACGTGATTAGATAATGGGTTCAGGTTGAGTTTCGGTAGAACGATTGGCGTGGGCGATGATCCCCTCGACGATGCTGGTGCTTCGCCGGAGTTCGCGGGCGCGCCGGTCGAAATGTTCGCCGGTGGAGGAACTGCAATAGAGCAATTCAGGTGACGCGACGTTGTGGACCGTGCCGCAAAGGTTTCGAGCCGAGTCTGTGTGCAGGTAGGTAAAGGGCGAATACTTTTGGCCGGTTTGATGGTCTGGCAGGGGATAGTTCATAATCGCGTGCTGCGTTACTTCGGGCAACGCGATGTCTTTGCCCATATCGTCCAAGTCGGCGCGGTCATTCTGGCGCATGAGGAAAAACTGGCGGGAGTTGCCAAACACAGCGGACCGAATGCGCGACTGTTTGAATCGCGCATATTGCTGCACGATTGAAATGTTCCAGCAATTGAACTTGCGAAGCTGGGCGTAGCTTTCCTGAACGATCTCCTGGCCGCCAGGGATGTCGAGAAAACGGGCCACTTCCTCATAAACATTACGTTTCCGAATGGCGCGAGGCAGGGTCATGATGTGTTTCCGGGCGTGGTTGGTGATGAGAAAACCCGCCGCGGCCTTGAGTTCTTTTGCCGACTCCGGGATGTAGCCCAACTCAAAGTGAGCAATCCGTCCGGTGAGCGAGAGGTTGCTCGTGCCGTCGAACAGACAGCCGTAATTCCCATCCCGGCACCACGGCAGAATCAACGTGGCGATTTCCATAATCTGGTCCCGCTCCGAACCCATCGGGTCGAGCATCATCAACTCCTGCAACATGCGATGGGTGGGAAATTCGTCCGGGATAAAATAGGCGAAGGCAAGATTGCGGACTTCCTTGCTGGTCCTTGGGTCTTTGAGGAATTTAAGCGCCACAGCTTCGTCGAATTGACGCTGATAACTTTCGGCCTCGTCGGGGTGGTTTGCCTTCCAATCCCGAAAATCCGCGAAAGTTTCGAGGCTGGTTGCGCCGGGCGGCATTCGGTCGGCGCGGAATTGTTGCAACGCCAGCGCGTGCCGGGCGATGTCAAGAAGCTGGTCATGCCTCTTTTTGCACCAGTCCTGGAAAGCGTCTTCATAAAGCAGATTGAGGTATTTGGCAATCTGCGCCTGCCGCAACATTTGTTTGTCTTCTTGTGTGCTCGTGCCAATCATCCGGGCCACAAGCGCGGTCGCGGCTGAAAGGTGATCCGGGGTCAACGGCAGTCCTTTGGTGTCGAGATAATTGATCGTCAGGTCGCCGTCCGGGTGGATGATGATGGGGCGCGCCCCTTCCTCCACGGTCGCGGTATAAATTCCGTAACTGAGTCCCTCTTCGATGATGACGGTGTAACCAAAATATCCCTCGGTTTGAGTAAGCAAGTCGCAAACTGTCACAGACTTTCCTGCTCCCGACATGCCGAGTAAAACCGCGTGTTGGGGCGTCTTGTTGCCGGTTGAACCAGAAAATGTTTCAATGCCAACCAGATTATCGTTCGGCCCGTCGTAGATGGCCTCGGCGGTGGCAAGATGGCCGGTGAATGTGCTGGTGACGGGCAGCATGTCCGCTAGGAAGCGATGTTCGGCGTACAGCTTGCGATGCTCATAGCGGCCCCATGTCCAGCCAGGCCAGGTCTGGAAAAACAGATTTCTTGAAGTGCTGGGCAGATTACTTTCAAAGTACTGTGCCGCGTTCATGGAATTGATCGCGTTCTTGATCGCGCCGGTCTTTGCATTCAACCCGTCCTTGGTTTTATCCCACACGCGAATCGCCAGCATCGCATGAAATGGAATCGTTTGGCCTTGCATCAGCGCGTGAATCTTTTTCTGCTTTTTCTCCATCACGGTGAGCAGGGAAATCTTCTTCTCGCTGGCGTAATCGCCCGCCACACGGTCATGCTCCTTTTCCTCCTTGTTGATTTCCTCCGAGATGGGCAATGGATCAACATTCAGCGTGACGGCATAGTCCAGCAGGCGGAGATTGGTCAGCCGGTGAATAATTCCCGGATACGTTGTGCGCGGCCAGCGGGTCAGGACGATGATCGAGTGGTAATGGCCATCGAGGAAAAATCCAAAATCGGTCTGGCCACTGCCTTCGCTGTGCCAGCAGTTTTCCTGAATGGAAAGCTCCGGCACGAATCCTTCGGCCGGGTCATAATCAAAACGCTCGTTTAGCGACGGATTGAGAAACCGGACAAAGTGCCTGAAATGGTCTATGTCGGACATGGGCAAAATACGCGCCCCGTTCGAGCCGAAAATTTCCAAAAGCAACTGATGAACGTGGCCGTATTCAGTTTGGAGTTGTTCCAGCAAGGTGGCGTAGTATTCGCGCTGGCTGGAAGCGGTTTGGAATAATTTGGGAACATTCTCCAAAGATCGGGAGATGTAGAACACGACCCGCTGCCGACGCAGTTTTCGATCTGTCATGGCCTGCCAATAGCGGGTGAACCGCTCGTTCCGGGCGCGCTTCGTCCAGACGTTGCTGAACTGTTCGGTTTCCCGTTGATAGCGCAATAATTCAGTTCTGTAGTCTGAATCACAAAAGTATTGCACCTGGAGGCGCTGCTGTTCGTGGAGGGAGGCCAGCAGCAGGCAAAGCCGGTCCTGAAATTCGTTCAAGTCCGTTGCCGGACTGTTCGTAAGGTCAGGCGCTTCAAAAATGAAGCCTTTGGAGACATAACCGCCCAATCGCAGATGATTAAACACCAGCAGATCACGAACAAAGAAACCATTTGGAGCGCGCTCGAACATAGGTCAATTGGTTGCGGTTTGGATCACAGGTTCTGCGGGGCTTTGTCCCGCCGGAATGTTGCGTTCACGAATCCTGATGTCGGTGATGCCCGGTTCATAAAGAGGATGAACGGGAACGCGCACGCAGTCGGTATCGGGGCCGAATCCGCGTGCGCTCAAAACATACTCAAAGCAGTCACGGTCATAACCCGGCGGCTTGCCTTGTCGAAGCCCGAAAATGTAGGCAAGGGAAAGTGCCATCGGCAGAGCCGCCGCGATGCCGGCGGCTGACAGGGATGATTTACGCACAACGAGGAAAACAAAGAACACCATGACGCTCGCTCCGACACCGCCTACCAACCACCAGAAAAGCCCGCCATCAAGTCCCCATGTCTTCCCTTTCGAGTCAGAGGCGGCGTTGGTGTCCGTCAGTCGGAGTTCGTTTTTCATGGCGATTTAGAGCGGGTGTGGCGGGTTTTCGGTGGAAGTCAAAAGCTGCCAACGCCAACGGCGCTGTTGGAGTCCAAGCCAAAAATTTTGAAAAAGGCGAAGACAATTGCCGGGGCGGCGGCAATGATCACGCCGCCGATGATGGACATCTTTCCCTGGTCAACGTCACCGCGCCGAACGGCAAACCCGCCGTAGATGACAGACGAGATGCCAAGCACGAAGCCGAACATCATAATGACGGCCAGGCTGTTGCTGATGCCGGTTTTGACGTCGGTGGAGTTGAAAGTTGTGCTGCCGCTGGATTGCGCAAGAGCAGACAGTGAATTGAGGACGAGCGCCGCCGCGACCGCGAAGATGGAGCGGAGTCGCGCCGGATTTGGAACCGTGAGTTTCGTTTTCATATACGTTGCTTTCTTTGTTTTTCTTCGTGGCCCAGCGATTGTTTTTGCTGAATCACCGAACAAATTAGCACCCCTGCAAGAATTAAAGGTGTATGTGATACACAAAATGCGATGAAGTCCGTGGTATGGATAAAGCATGAACACAACTCTGGACTCAGCGAAACTCACCAAGCTCCGCGAACTGGACACGCTGTTGCCGCGCGAGATTCGCGGTCAATCCCACGCCCTGCCGCGAATCATTTCCACCGTTCGCCGGGGTGAACTTGGCCTGACAAAAACAAACCGTCCGCGCGGCAGCTTTCTGTTGCTCGGACCAACGGGTGTGGGCAAAACGGAAACAGTTCTGGTGACGACGACTCAGGTATTCGGCGCGGGGCAGTTGTTTAGGTTTGACATGTCGGAATTTCAAAACCAAGAGGCCCTGGGTCTCCTGCTTGGGGCGCGCCTTGGGGAAGTCGGCTACCTTGGCACGGTGCGAGAACGAGCGTCCGAAGGCTCGCTCCTTTTTGACGAGGCGGAAAAGGCGCATCCGCGTGTGCTTGACATCATGCTCCAACTGCTGGACGCCGCCCGCATCACCGTCGCCACGGGAGAGGCGCTCGATTTTAGCGGCTTCTATATCTGGCTTACGTCAAACATTGGTTCCGCCGAATTGATGAGCCTCCAGCATTCCAATGACGCCACGCTGGAACGCCACGTTCTCACGCGCGCCCAACAAGCCTTGCGCCCGGAAATCTTTGCCCGCGTCAATGAGAAGCTGGTGTTTCACCGGTTGAGCTATGAATTCCAGTTGGAAATCGCGCAGAAATTTCTGGTCCGCGAAATCGAGTTTCTCGCGGCCCACGATCACAAACTGGAACTGGACAAGACTGTGCTGCCGTTCCTCGTGCGAAAGGGCTTTCACCCTAAGCTTGGCGCGCGTCCCATGCGTGACGCGGTTGAAAAATTAGTCGGCGATGCCGTGGCGGAATGTTTGCTCGGCACGCGACGGGCTTGCGGGTTGCTCACCGTGGACGAAGCGGGTGACCGCCTTGCCATTCGCTGAATCAGACCATTGAGAGGTAGAGATGCGTTTCGCCAACGTCTTTATCCGGCTGACTTGCTCCAAGTTTTCGTTGCCGAAGTTGAGCGCAGACCCTGCGGACGGCCTTTCGCCGCGCCCCGTCCCTGGAAAGTCGCACGAGCAGACCGTCTGCAAATTGATTGCCAGTCTTGTCCCGATAAACGTCCGGTACAATCACTTCAATCGCGCCAGCCTGATAAAGCCGCGATACAAAATCTTTTGCTTTGCTTTCTCGCTTGAAGCGACCGAGCAAACGTGCGGTCATGTCGGTGCTTTCCTTCTGAAACCAGACTCCTGCCTCACGCCAGTTGTGCTTTTCAAGCAGAGCGGACACAAACACACGATGAATGCGCTTTTCGATTGCGGATGTTTTCGGCGGAAGCCTCGCCGGTTTTCCTCGAAATCGAGGAAGGGTTGTGTCGGTGGTCGCCGACGCGCGGTATGTATTGGCATCGACAATCCGACCGTGAAGATAAAAACGTTCGGAAATCAAAGTTCCATCGCGAAGCCAGAGACGGTTGCGTCCACAAAATTGGCCGCGCACTGTGGAAACTTCCAATTGGATTTTCCCATTGTCATGCCACGATTTTTGCACACCCGTCCCGTGAATCATTTCGTACTCGCCGAGCAGCTTTCCCGATTCACCCCATTGGCGACAGAGCCCATGAAGCAATCCGTTCTGATATGGCTCTTCGGTGGCGAGCACGCCGTTCTTGTGCCAGGTGCGGGCGACACCATTCCTGCGGGCGTTCCGCAAGGGTGTTCTCTCACGGGCTTGTCCGTTTCGATAAAATACTTGATGGATGGTGGTGTTCACGACACGCGCATCCGCTTTCACGGCCCACCCCACTGTTCACTTTCATTCAACACCCGCTGGCTTGAAATGCCAACCGGAGATTTGCATGAAGAAAGAAGGGGCGCGAACCCAACGCGCTCCCACGAGAGGCACCGCGAAGCGCCTTTGAGAGAAGCACGCCGAGCCGCGCCCGATGGGGCGCGTGCTTCGGCGGCTCTCTCGTCCATTGAAAATTCGCGGTTTTCTCGTGGGACCGAGCCGTTGCGACGCAAAAGTTATTTTTTTATCGTCAATCCATATTCAAACACAGGAACTTTTAGCAGGATTCGTGCGATGCCACAACCTCGCATTCCAAATCAATCACGGCTGTTTGGGGACGTATTTTGCCTCCACAGTTTTTGCTTCGGGGCCGGTTCACCAATTCGGAGAGCGACAGATGCCCGCGATGAAAACCTAAGAGCAGGCGTTTTTCCCGGCGGCCTTCGGAGAGTCAAGGAGGAACGGAAGCCACGAACCGTAGTATCCTTGACGCGCCGGAGGCGGCCATATAATCAGCCAGGCTTTCATCGCGCTCTCGCAGCAAAGCGGCGAATGGCTCGCCAAGAGAAGTGGGCGTGGCTAATATCTAGCCGGGTATTTGATTCATGAGAGCGAAAAGCAATAAAGTAAAATTGGTTAAACCGGTTGAACGCATCGCGGCTGATTACGATGAAGTACTTACCGGTGTGGTGGAGTTATTGGATGCGGCGCGACGTGCTTCGGCTCGCGCGGTCAACTCGCTGATGACCGCAACATATTGGGAAACGGGCAGGCGCATTGTCGAATCGGAACAACGTGGGGAAAAGCGCGCCCATTATGGCGAAGAATTGATTGTTCGGTTGTCCGTTGATTTAACAAAGCGGTTTGGACGTGGGTATTCCGAGCGCTATTTGGAACAAATGCGTCTGTTCTACCTGACTTGGCGAATTCCGCAAACGCCGTCTGCGAAATCAGCAGCAGCGGTCGGTTCCCCAATTCCGCAAACGGTGTTTGCGGAATCAGGTCATTCCCTCGCAATTCAGGAAAAACAGGACGCGCGGACGGCGCGACATCTTGGCATCCTATCGAAATTGCGCTCGCTGGCCGAATGCTTTCCCCTTCCTTGGTCGGCGTACGTGCGGTTGCTCTCCGTCCGAAATTCGCGAGCGCGGGATTTTTACGAAATGGAAGCGTTGCGGGGCGGTTGGTCGGTGCGGCAATTGGGCCGGCAAATTGGCACGCAATTTTATGAGCGAACAGCGTTGTCGCGGAATAAAGAGGCCATGCTCATCAAGGGTCAAAAAAGCAAACCGACAGATGCAATTAGCGCGGACGAGGAAATCAAAGACCCGTTCCTGCTGGAATTTCTCGGCCTTAAGGACGAATACTCGGAAGGGGAATTGGAGGAGGCACTCATTCGGCATCTCGAAACCTTTCTGGTCGAACTCGGTGGTGATTTTACGTTTGTCGCCCGGCAGCGCCGGTTGCGCATTGACGACCGCTGGTATCGCGTGGATTTGGTGTTTTTCCATCGCGCCCTGCGTTGCCTCGTCATTCTGGACCTCAAACTCGATGAACTGACGCCCGCTGACATCGGGCAGATGCACCTTTACTGCAACTATGCCCGCGCCCACTGGACACGCCCGGATGAGAATCCTCCTGTGGGAATTATTTTGTGCGCCAAGAGAGGCGAGGCTCTCGCGCGTTACTCTCTCGACGGCTTGCCGAATAAAATGCTCGTGCGCGAATACCTCACCTCGCTGCCAGAAGAAACCGCGCTTGCGGCGGAAGTCGCTCGAACCCGTGAGTTGCTGGAACACCGAGCGGAGATTCGCCGCGCGGTGCGCCGGTCTCGGCGATAAAGCCGCTTCGGTTGGTATGGTTGGCGACGGAAAGTGGAGCGGTTCCGTAGAGGAGCGAATTGCGGAACGGAGGAATACAGCGAAGCGCCGGAGCCAAGCTCCCAACGGAAGCCGCCGCACATGCGGATTAGCTAAACTTAGATCGTGACGAGCACGCGGTTTGCGCAGAGGAACGGGCGTGGTCGTGAGGGAGAGAGGGCCGACCGAAAGCCCGTGGAAGGAGCAAAGGGCGTGTTGGTCACGTCGTCCAACGCCTCGGTTCGTTAGAGCGTAGTTTTTCCGGCAGCCTTCGCCTTTTTCCATCTGGCCTTGGCAGCGGCTGAAATCCGCGCCCGACCTTCTGCGCTCATTTTCCGCCTCTTTTTGGCGGGAGTCGCTTGGGTGCCCTTTATCTTGGCCCATCTTGCGCGGGCGGCAGCAGCCATCCTCGCTCTGCCCGCCGCCGACATTCGGCGACGGCTTTTAACGGCAACTTCGGGGATCATTGTCTCACCAAAGACGGTCGCAAGCTGCGTCTCAAGCCGTTCGATTTGTTCCTTAATCGCAACGGCCTCGCGGAGTTGCGCAACACTCAAATTATTGAGGGATGTCATAAGGCATTAGTCGTAAGGCACAGCCGGGATTGGGTCAATGAAAGAGATTGCCTGCCCGACGCGGAAATTGCCCGCCGTTCTGGACGCTTTTAGCTTCAGTATGGAACAAACGAAAAAACGTGTTCAGCTTGGTATCGCTCGGGCTGGGCCAATACGTTGATGGAGGGATGGAGGGGCGAGAATAGCGACCGATGTTGCGATTTCGGACAGGCTGCATACAGATCACCGCAAAAGTGAACCGGGAATCACGCGGATCGGTGTAATTTCTTAAATTGCTCCAATTGCGCATCGTGTTGCGCATCTGTCGCTAATGCAGCTTTTAATTCCTGAGTGTCGTTTTGAAAAAAAAGTTTTTCTACTGCGGAATCCCCGGTCTCTTTCATTAACTTTTTGGCTGTTTGAGTTTCCCCTGGATAAAAATTTCCGTATGAGATTCCAGCCTGCATCTTTTCTGTGAATGCCTGGGTGGTTCCTTCCGACAGGTGGGAACCTAAACGCGCATTGCCGTTAGGGTCGGATGCTTGATGTAACCGCTCATGTAAAATTGATTCGTTAATTGTTTGTCGATGTTCTGAACAAACTTGGGCCGGTATTTCCACGCCTTTGGAAAATCCTTCCAAACCTTCGGGTGCGGGTTTGCCAGTTTCTCTCGCGTAGGCCTCGGCAAGTTCTTCGTGTGATTTGAATTCACTCGGCAACCCCCGCATTTTCTCAAGTGTTTCCAACGAAACCGAATCGTGAAATTCCTTGCCAATGTACTCGACGGCTTCACGATCCATATCTTTAAACGCTTCAAGTTCAGCCTGCTTCTCCCGGATGTCTTCGAGTGAGCGATTAGTTTCCATAGACTTCATGATTTTGATGGCTTCTTACAATCCCGGATAATTTGCAACTCTTTTCTCATCAATGCGATTGCTTTCATATCGAATTGGCAAACAGAAGCAAGATTCATGAGAAAGCAATAGGTTGCGTCGGGCAATGCCGTTTCCGAAATGTTTGCGGCTCTGGCGTGGGATTCCCCATAATTCCACAGACCTTTCCAGCCGTAATCCAGAGCAGACTTAAATTCAACATAATTGCAATGCAAAATCTCGTGCATAATCATCGTGCGAAATAGACAATTTTCACCATCGCAACCCTGGCATCGAGGGACTGCTTGGGAGGTTGTTTTTGGGCTAGTCGGAACCGTATAAGGTTTGAATACCCCGGGAAGCAGCTTCTGCATGTGCGCCATGACTTCTTCCTTGGTCGGATTCAGTTGCTCGTACCCTCGGTGCCGTGCTGGGTTGGGAACGGCAATGCAACATCCTTCGCTCCACCCTTCCGCGCTGGCCACGGCCTCACCCGGCATTAACCCGGTGAGATATTTTTGTTGTTCGTCTGTGAGATTCATCATGCTGCCAACCAATTTGCGATCCGTTTCGGCAACGAGACGGTGAATGATTTTTAGGCTCGTGTTTTTTATGATGTCGCTGGCGAGTTTTGTCGGGATTTGTTCAACTACAATCAATCCTTCGCCATAGGCACGGCTTTCCGCCAACATATTGCAGAATGTTTCCACGGCTTTTCCCCTTGGATTTGCCGTTTCTCCGCCAAGCGCCTCACCAACCTGACGAAGCAGCCGATGCGCTTCTTCGATCAAAGTAACGTGAACCAAGCGGCCACCCGTCAAGCCAGCGACATGGCGGAATTGCATCAACCGGATGAGGACGGCCCCCAAAACAAATGTTTTTTCCTCATCATCACCCAAAGCAGAAAATTCTAAAACTGTTGGCTTGGAATGCAACGTCTCGAATAAAATAGAATTACGGGTGTTAAACATTAGCCCCTTGCCGCCCACCATCAGACTGGCAAGCCGGGTTTGCAGTCCTGATCGAATGTTGGCGGTGACTTGTTGGTCATAACCCCGCTCCTTGGTCACTTGGTCTATAGTCTGGTAGAGATCGGTGAGCGTCGGTTGGACCTCGGATGAATATCCTCGTGGATTATTCCCCCTGGCCGAATCCCAACCCCGGTCGGCATAGACTTTGTTTAGAGCCAAATATAAAACCGATGGCATGGGCGGATATAGCGGAAAAGCTGCACCGAACAAAGCGGACAAACTATCAATATGGGTTTGAACCTGAACGCCTGGTTGAACTTCCAGTGGATTGAATCTAAACGGCACTCCGGTTTCATCTCCCAAGGTGAATATTTGCAGTGTTTTGCCCAAAGGGGATTGCAACAATTTCCGATATTCCGACTTGATCGAAGGCTCCAAGACCAGCCAAGGAATACGGTGGTCTTCCCAAAGCTGCCGCAGCAAGAATTGAGCGGTATTCGTTTTCCCTGAACCGGGTATTCCTCCGAGAAAAACATGCTTGCTAAACTGGTCACGGCCAATTTCAAACCAATTTTCCGTTGGGTGCCCGTCGTCAAGTATTATTCCCAGGGAAACCCGTTCAATTTGGTCCGGCACGCGCGGTGCAACCGCAAATCGCACATAATCCTTCACACGGTAGCCAGCAAACTCTTGTGCGGGCAGACACGCAATCGCTGAAATCTCCTCCGTGGTCAAGCGGGTCACCGGAAGGTCGGCAGCGGACGAAATCACGCTCGCCTGACACTGGCGCAGGCGGAGGGGTTGCGGGCGACTATGCGGACCACCAAACGCTCCGGAGAGGGCGTGAATGCCACGAGCCAATTGCGCCTGCTCGGCCGTAAATAAATATGTTTGCGTATCCCACATACCACCACGCCGCCCGATTTCATATTTCTGCCGCGCAGACTGCAACAGTTCCAAACAGTATTTTGCCGCAGGATTATTGTTTTCTTCGGCTGTACCCCGGCGAAGATGTGAACTCACCAATTCCTGCTCTTCCTCACCTAATTTGGCGTAAGTGCTTTCCACTTCTCCCTCAGTGACGGGGCGAGCGATGACCAGATATGCCCAATGCTGGTAATGAAGCGACCGAAAAACCGATTCCAAACGAGCGCGCGGCAATGAATGAGCGGACTCGTTTAAGGCTGACGGTGGCAATGAAGGATTTCCAGTCAAGGCGGCGACGTGTTCCAAGCCGAATAGCCCTGCGGTCAGTTCAGAAATGGGTGCTCCAGGAGCAATTTCGCATCCCGGAAGTACTGCATGGAACAAGCTGCACCATTTGGAAAAGCAATCTTGTCCGGGCAAAAGAAAGGAGAAAGACAGTTTACCGGGCTGAGACATCACCAGAAATCCCCAAGCGGTAGCACTGGCCTGAAATCCTCCGACTAGCCGCTGGTACTGGTCCTCCAAAGTGCCTAAATTAAGTTGTTTATTATCCCAAAAGCGCGCCAATGCCGTCACCTGAATGGCACTGAAACCGGCATCCAAATCATTACGCAATGGACGGAATGGGTTCTGGGAATCAAGATTGCTGGCCTCTAACCATTCAATGGTTCTTCGTATATTGAAGTTTCTCATTAGATCGTGCTCTCTATGCCTTGCAGAGTCTTATTTGAATGTGCCAGTAACCAATCCGAACGCCAACAGAGCCACCCCCACGAGGATGCAAATCGCAACCCAAAAAAATATCTTTGCTCGATTCACCCGAAGCCTGATTTGCGATCCCGTGCGCTGATTTACGCCGCGAGCAAAAATGAAGTTTCCATTTCTCCATGAACCCCAAATTGTCACGTCGTCGTCCAAAATAATATCTCCGGAACTCAAATGCCCACGAATCGTGACGCTGACCTCCTGCTGTAGCAATTTATCACGAATGCGTAAGGTCCGCATCGGTTCGGTTGATGCGTTTCCACGGCGAAACAAGGAAGCCAATAAAACGGACTGAAAAAGGTTCTGGCTGAAGGTGAATGGTCTCCGACTTAGTCCTGAGAGCCGCAATGCAGTATAAATAGCAAACAAGCCGGCTAATACGGGTAAACCCAGCAGCAAAAAAGGAAAGAACGCGAGAAACAAATACCAGTCAAAATCCTTCGGATGCTGTTCCAACTGCCCGAGGTATATCACACGTCCCTGAATCTGATTTCGTTGCGGCAGCGGCGTGGTCGGAATATTTTGAAGTACGTTCGCAACTTTATTTGGCTGAAGGGCGACAGTTTTTGACTTGGAAGATGGCGGCGCGGGCGGTGGACATGCCGCAGGTGCGGATGAGGAGGCGGGAACTGTGATATTTGTTGAGTTGACCTGAGCCGATGGCGTGGCACTGGTCAGAATCACCCGCCGATAAGACTTCATTGGCGAATGACAAATCTGGCATTCTGTTGCCGAATCTGGATTATTCTCTCCACATTGCGCGCATCGCATAAATTTCCGTAATCATCTGAGCGGCTTTTCGCACACGGGACACTTTTTGCGAGCGCTCCGCCCAATCAAGCCATCAATCCATTTGCACGCACTGCAAACGAAATGCCCTTTCTCGCACGTCTTGCCATCTTTAAGCTCCTTTTCCTTCCCGCAACCATCGCATATTCGTTTCATGGTGCTTCGCTTACAGTTCAACTTCCCTTGGGCCGCCCTTTGTAAAGCCGGAAGCCGCCTCGATGTTTCGTTTAAGTTTCTTTGCGCTCTCGATCACTTGGGCTTCAAAATCCGCCAGGTCTTCGATGTGCTTAAATGGATAGGAATTCTTTCGAGCCATATTCCCGACCGTCCAGTCGATCTCGACTCCTGTTGCCATCGTTCCCTTTGCCATGATAACCTTATCCCATTGGTGCTTTTTGATTAACTGCATTTCCTCGGGAGAGACTTCCAGGTTTACGTCGAGCACATATCGCGGTTTCTTGAAAATCAAGCCTGTCATTTCCTCTTTGCGATTCAATTCTAGTTTCATAGGTTGTCTAATTTATTTTTTTGCTCATCGCATTTGCAAAGACACCACACCAATGGCCTCTATGCTTTTGCGCACTAACATCTCCGACCGCCACGAGCAGTCAACTACTGCCGAGGCGGTTCGGCGAAAACATTTCCTGAATACTGACCAAGTGGCTCAAAGGACTCCATCCGCTCGGTGCTGGATGTGCCCGTGTCCAATTCATATCGTGTAACCGTTGGAAGCACGAATCCTGAAAAGCTACGGTATTCACTGTAGCGTTCGCTATCGTGAACAGAGTGACCACTATTGTCCACTTTTTCGGTGTCAAGCCCTACCAACAATCCTTTATCCTTGTCGAAATACATTGTTACGATGGGCTTACCTGGTTTGCGGACAGATATAGTGACAGTGTTGAAAGGTGCGGATGGAGAGTCTGAGGCTTTGTCTAGTGAGTAATCGGGACCAAGCAACGGAATCAAAGTTTTGCATTGTGCAACATAAAGGCTTGCATGAAGCTCATCTTGAACAGCCCGGCTGATAGGCCCTTGCACAAACCCTGAACCTAAGATTCCTGGCACTACTTCCCACGTTCCGTTTGGTGTAATACAGAATGTTGACCTAGCTGGTTTTCCTTGGTTAATTGTAATTGTTAGTGGCCCCAACTTCTTGGGATCATTCTCAACTTCTTGATCGAGCCGAAGCATATCTGGGAATTGTACATAAACTGTCGCACGAAGGGAAAAGTCGGTGTTTTTCTTCTTCCCCGATGTGCGCGACATCGCTTTGAATGACCTGAACCTGCTAATTACCTCGCGGCCTCCGGCAGCCTGAATCGCCTTTTCAATGACGGCCACGGCTTCTTGATGTTCCGCCTCTTTGCGGGCCATCGCCGCCACGCGGTCCGCTTCCTTCCGCGCTTCCTCAGCTCTGGCGGCGGCGTTTGCAACTTCATTCTTCAGCAGCATCGCCGTTGCATCATTGGGTTCAGCTTCCAAAGCCGCGGCGAGGAATTTGTCGGCTTCCGCGAATTGCGCCGCACCAAGTGCGTCGCGGGCCTGTTTCATAGCTTGTAGATAATGCTCACTGGTCAGCTTTACCGACAAACTCGTCGTAGTGGCTTCCACAGCGCGAATTGGAAGATTTGTGGATTCGTAATCTGGAAGTCGCAATTCGAGTGTTGTTTCGCCAGCGGGTATATGAGTGATGGTCAGAGGTGTCTTGCCAATTTCCTTTCCTTTGCGGATCACGGTCGCTCCGATGGGCATACTTGAGAGTTGCACGGTTCCATAATGAAACAGGAAACCGTGTTTGGCCGTTTCCTTTGGAGCGACATCAATGTTCGCAATCAAATCGTTTTCGCCATCCGTAGCGGTCAAAGTATATTGCCCTGGTTTTACTCGAAGCGTGAGTGGAGTCTTGCCAAGTTCACTGCCGTCAGCCGATATTGCTAATCCCGTCGGATCACTGGTGACTTCAATCGAGCCATAGGGAAATTCGATTGTGTTAGTCGAAATGGCGGCTCGAAGCACTTCGACATTCTTCGTGAGTTCCCATCCATCCCTTCGTGCCAGAAATTGATACGCTCCGCCAGGAACATTGTCAATTTGCGCCGGTAGTTGGCCATGCCAAGTTCGCCCATTTCCGAGTAACTCATAATCAGCATTCGACGGCATGGAGGAAAGCAGCACACCTCCAAGATTTAGAGTTATGTTCGTCTCGGAAGATTGCTGGCTGACAACATCAACAGCGCATGTCTCGGAATAATCGTTCCGATGAATGATGAGGGTGTAATGTCCTGCTGGAACATCATCAAGTTTTATAGGCAACTTATCTTTCCATTGGCGATTGTTGTCTGACATTTCAAATGTGGCATCCGCCGGTGTTGCCGAGACACGTATGCTGCCTAAACTCAGATCAATTTTTGCGTCGGTCCGCTGTTGCCGTTGAATCTTAACTGGATGATCTTCCTCGTACGCCCCTCGACGGATAACAAGCGTGTAGTCGCCGACTGGAAGACCCTCGACGTTCAAGGGCGCCTCTCCTTGGCGAACTGCTTGTCCACCAAACTGGATAGTGACGGAAGCTGGCGAGGGTCGGACGGTGACTGCCAAAGAGCCTTTGCTGGATTCGAGTGGCAGATTACCCAAATTTTTTGCGCCATAAAAAACCCAAAAATGCTGTTCAAGCGGTTCCGCATCCTGCAATTGAACGGCAATCTCGTGCTTGCCCATGCTGATCTTGTTGCCGCTGGCAAATGGTTGTCCATCCACCCTCACATCGGGCATTTTCCCAGGAGGAAGCCCCTTTCCATCAAGTGAAAAGCCAAAGGACAGGGCGGTTTTTTCGCCGAGCGATTTGAGTAGGGCAATCCCACCACACAATACAATTGCAGTTACCACCAAGGCGATGAACGGTTTCGTCGTAAAAAAGCTACGGCCAACCGGATTAGGGGGCGAGGAAGGTGTTATGTTATCGCTCATGTTATTCTCATGGTTTAGACGAGAACCGCGCGACGACTTTTTACAGGCGCGCCTGAATGCTCAATCGGCTGCCCCGAAGCAGGCACCGCGCGGTCACGTCCCCATGCGCGAATTTCCTCAATTTTCTCCGGGTTCGTTTTAGACAAGGGCACCAAGTTCTGGAAACTTCGGCGGAACAATTCGGGAGTAACACTGGCGTCTCCATTGCGAAACGCCTCCTTTACCACTTCGCGGACTGCCGATTGGAGGTCGGCACCAGCGAAGCCTTCGGAAAGTTGCACCAGTTCATCCATCAGTGACGTCTCAAACTCGCGTTTGAGACCACTTTTGATGTAAATCGCTATGATTTCACGACGTTCTTCGGGTGTGGGAAGATCAACAAAAAACAACTCGTCAAAACGGCCACGGCGAAGCAATTCGGGCGGGAGTCGCGACACGTCGTTGGCGGTTGCGACCACAAAAACCCGCGCCCGAGATTCCTGCAACCAAAACAAAAAGTGTCCAACGATGCGGGACGAAGTGCCGCCATCACCGCCCCCCTGGGTTGCGCCAGCCAGCCCTTTTTCAATCTCGTCAATCCACAACACACAAGGGGCGACATGGTCGGCTGAATCAAGCGCCTCTTTGAGCCGCCCCTCGCTTTGGCCAACATATTGACCGTAAATATTTGCCAGATCGAGACGGTAGAGCGGCAAATTCCAAGATGCGGCGATGGCCTTGGCGGAGAGGGATTTTCCGCAACCTGGAACGCCTACCAGCAAACAGCCGCGCGGCGGACGAATGCCCCGCTCGCGTAAATCCGCAGTTAATAACGGGCGCTCACGATCCAGCCATGCTTTCAAACCCGCCAAACCGCCTACGCTGTAATCAAAACCATCAAGTTTGACCCGCTCAACGCCGGAAATATCCGAAAATATCCGGTCTTTGGCGTGAATTAATTCAGACATGTCGGACTTCGTAATGACGCCTTTTGCTACCAAGGTGGCGATGACGTTCTCCGCTTCGATTTTGCTGACCCCGGCCAAAATAGCCGCCGCCTCCCGTTCTTCTTTCTCGGTCCATTCGATGGTGATTTGTCCCTTGTAGGAAGAAATCAATTCTTGAATCACAGCCCGCATCTCGTCTTCCGATGGTAGATCAAGGGTGATGGTCATCCCCAGCCGCTGAAGCTGCCCCCAGACTGGCTTGGACGTGATGATGACCAAACATCCGCCTTTTTCCGCAGCCAACATGACAACATCTTGAAATTGCCGTGCGGTTGGCGTGTCATCCTCGATGTCGGCGACTTCGGTGAGAACGAACGTCAGGTTTTGTCGCTGACTGATTTGCTGACTGGCAAAATCCAACGCGCCCGGCACGGAACGGTCCTCGTTTATTTGGCGATTCGTTACCAAATCGCGCATCCCCTGTGACAAGGTGTGAACAAAACCAGGAATATTCAGGTTGGAAATAATCCCCCTTAACAATTCCAACGCGCGGGCGCGCTCGGTAGTCCGCACGGAAATAATCGGTATCCGAGCCTTCAGGTAGCGTTCAAGCGTTTGTCGGCATGAATTTGCATCGGCCATAATTTTTAAGTGAGGATGATTCGTCGCGGTTGATTGGTTCCGTTTGTCGGTGGAAAGTCAGGCTGGCCAGACGGAATGTCTTTTGCCGGCAAACCCGAAATATCCGGCACGCAGATACGATTGCGTTTTACCAGGTCAAGTGTCTTGCCAGTGCGGTCAGCGCGGGCGCTTGACTCAAGTGAACTCTGGGTTCGTTCCGCAAATTGTTGCAATGACTGTTGCAGGCTTTGCTTAACCATGTCAGGCAACGCTGGCAAAGCCGCCAGTCGGGCTAAGAGAATCAATTTTTTCCTGATGCCAAGAAGAGCATTGGTCAGCAAAGTTGCGTGTCCTTGCGCATGACGGGTATCCCGTTGAAAATGTTCGCCGGCCAACTTAAGCCGTGAATCAAAAACCTCGTGGATGCGCCTCGTGATGCGTTCTGCCACGCCGCTGGTCCATTCGAGCGCACCCGACTCCATCGCTGCAATGGTGTCCTCGTCGCAATCACCTTTCATAAGGCAGTCGCAACAGGCAGCCCATTCGGCGTAGGTGTTGGGCGAATTCATTACTTCAGAGACGGAGGAATTTTTGCCGCACTTGGCAGCGGTGGCGGTGCGGCAGTCGTTTGGGGCGGCGAGGCCGTTGCACCTGAAGAAGCGGACTTCCGCCGAACAAGAATGGCTGGCGGCATCAAATCCCAATCGGGAAACTCCTTCGCCAGCGGCGACACATTTTGAGGAACCTCAGCTTTTCCAGATGCACCAGTGTTAAGTATTGGTTGTGGAGGCATAAATATTCGGGGTTATTTGTTTAGGACCGACCGGCCAGCATCAAAGCTGGTCAACATGTGCTGTTCGGTGGTGATTGAACCAAAATACTTTCGCAATTCATCGGCTTGGGCGTCACCTCCGGCATAGTCTTTCCGCCAGTCCACGACTTCAGCCAAGACTGCCTTTAGAATTTTGGGGCTGGTCTCGCGCAAATTGTTAAATTGTGTTTGCACTTGGACTTTGGTTTGGTCGAGTTTCCATTTCCCATAAAAATACCAGCCTATCCCAGCGAGGCCGACAATGATGAGAAACGGACTCTTATTCCACAATCCGTAAACCGTCACGAGTCCGCCCAGCACCAGCGCTACCCAGTTGATCGGGCTCAAGACAATGGTGGCAATGCGCTTCGCTTCTTCGGCAATCCAGTGAGATTTGATTGATTCCAGAAGCTCCGCTTCATTTTCTCCCGCCTGGGTTTTACCATCCCAAGATTCAATCTTGATGGGAATATCGCGCGGAACTCCGGCACGGTTTTTGGCCGTCAAATCGTCATGTGCCGCAACAATCCAATCACGCGACATGGCGACGGCAAATCTTTGACTTGCTTTGGTAGCGCCCGCAATTTCCGGGTGCATGGCCGCATTGGTGATCAGCTGCGTGAAACTTTGCTTTGCCTCCAAAGCCTGTTTTACAACATCACAACGTCGCTGAGCCGCAACTTTATCACCTTTCTCCGCAATGATAAATTCAAGCAATTGCAAATCCCTCCGCATTGGCAACTCGTCTTTATCATAATCCGTTACAAGCTTATCCAACATTTCATCAACAGCATCAGCGAGGCTCGCGGAAGAAGGTATTTCTCCGGCGAATATATTTTCAAAAAAAGCATGAAGCGCCTTGTGTAGGCGTGATCCGCGCAGGGAAGCATCGAGCTGGTCCCAAATCGGGCAGTATTTACGCAAATACGGATACTCGTCGGCGCGGAGGGAAGGTTCTTTTGATGCCAAGGCCTGTGACCAACGATCACGCTGCTGTTCGGTGAACCCGGCACGCTCAGATAATTCTTTCAACCAGATCTCGAACTGTCTTGCGCACAAACTGCGTCCTTCTGCTCCAAACACGCCGCTCGCCACCGCGTCAATCAAAACCACTAATTCGCGATCCAAATCCACCGGGTCTTGGAGACTAAAAAACCGCTGTAACCATGCGGCACTCGCCTGCCGGCGATTTCCCCGGCGCGAAATCAGGGCAAAGTAAAGTGATGCCTTATTGTCATCCCGTTTAACGGCTTCAACCATCGCTTTTTCTGCAAGTGGACGATCATTAGACAGCCATGCAGAAAGTGATATAAGGCCAGGGCAAAGCCAGTAGCGAACGGACGTCAGCATTTTCTCCTCACTCAGGCGTTTGATTGTGTCGGACCGGACAATCCCAAGGTCCGTGGCCTGGAGGATGCCGCTGGTAAGCCTGCGGACTTCATCATATTGTCCGAATTCCTTCTCGAAAAGCTGACGAACTTCAATAATGCGTGTTTGCGCCAATTGAAGTTCTTTTGCCATCAGGTCAGCTTGAACAAAGGCTTCAAAATCCGCCGCGAGTTTGTCCAAGGTTTTTTGCGTCGAGGAAACCTCTTCGGACATTTCCTCCACTTTGTTACCGACCTGGTTAACTGAATGGGCCAGCGTCCCCACCTCAGCCCCGAGCGCTGCAAGACCGCCCTCAATGGCACTGAGGTCGGCGCGGCTAATTATACGTTCTTCAGACATATTTTTTTATTGGTTGATATATGATGTTTCTCCATTTGAACGGACGGCCACCAAGGAATCCACATAAACTTCCACAAAAAGGTATTGCGAATGCGAGGCCAAGCTGCGGGCTCGTTCCAACAAAGGAGGAAGCGCCTGGCTTCGCCGGTAGTGTTGAATGATTCCACCGGTTCGGTCCAAAGTATGAACTTCGTAGTCCTCGCCCAAAAAACAACGGCAAACAATCCCGATGGGTAGTTTATCAATGGTGACTTCCGGGAGTTCCTGCTGAATCGCTGCAATCAAGGCTTCAACGGCTCTGGGGTCTTGGCAGTGACACCCCGCGTCGAGCTGCGTCATGGTCCGAATGTAATTTGCGGAGCGTTTCTGCCGAAGACGCGCCTCGATTTCCGCTTTGGACATCTTGGTTGAACTCCTCGAAACGCTCGCTGTAAGATTGAGTGGCGTTGAGGTCGTAAGCGGACTTAAAATGATTGGGCGTCCCATATATTGCCTCGATTCTGTATTTTTTAAATTTTAATTACACTCTTGATTCTTGAGTTAAAGTTCATTTTCTGCGTGATCTCAGCCTGTCCCTCGAAAAAAGAGGCGTGACCTACTCACGCCCCAATCCAGGCACTGGTATGCCCTCACAGGAACGCTTTCGGGCACGCCCGATGTGGGCGTGCCTCGAACCGTGTCCTGCAAGTCAAAATTACCAGTTTTGGATTGGACAGCAGCCGAAGCCGCAAATCTGTTTTTCAATTGTTTAAATCACATACGTCTTTTTCGGGACATCGACGCATTGAAGGCACAGGTCAGGTCATTATGCAAGCGGCAATTTTTGCCGCCTTTTTTGCCGCCTTTTTATCGCGACCCTTCGGCCGGACTGTGCCGGTCCAAAAAAGCCTTTGTTCCCTGCCCTCCATCTCTCACTTGGACACTGTTCCCAGCAGGAGTCGTAACGACAAGGTGTGACGGCCCCTGGAGGGCCAGGCTCGGTGTTTCCCTCATGGCGGCGGCAATGCGCCGCCACAATTGAGCCTTCACGCGGTCAAAATGAGCGTCCCGTTCGGCAGCTTCGTTCATTTCACGGACGTATCTTTCATCATCATTTTCAGGTGGTTCCTTTTCCATTTTTTCCTCCCAGGATGTGGGCGGATATTCTTTTCACAACGATTTCCGCCCCGAATGGTTTGCTTAAAAAATCCGCCGCCCCGACTTTCAGCGCCCGCGCCTCGTTCCCTTCGGCCAGACGCCCGGACATGAGAATGATCGGAATAATGCACAATCGAGGATTTTGTTTGATCCGCCGGCAAACCTCGAACCCTCGAATGTCGGGCAGGTCAATGTCGCAAAGAATGAGATTACATTTCTGTTCGTCGGCGAGGCGCAAGCCGTCGGTTCCGGTCGCCGCAATGGAAACATCAAATCCGGCGCGTTTGAGGACAACAGATAAAACCCGCAACAAGGCGGGTTCGTCTTCAATCACCAAAATTCTTGGTTTTTGGTTGTCGTGGGGAGTCTGTTCAATTTGCGCCTTCATTTGTTTTACGTTGAAGCGAAAACTGAGGCACGGAAATAAAAGAGGCGCGAACTCGACGCACCCCCACTCAAGGCACCGCGAAGCGCCTATCCAGAGAGTGACGCCGAGCCGCGCCCGATTGGGGCGCGTACTCGACCTGGTCTCTGGATTAAAAATTCGCGGTTTTTGAGTGAGACCGTAACCGAAGTTACGCTAAAATTATTATTGTCATTTACATAATGCTTGGAAGCCACGATACATCGCCATCTGTCAGAAAACCGTAAGCGGTGAAGGAGCGACCTTATTGACAAAGAGACGGTCAAACGAGGGATGAGCGGTTCGCGGCGCCGATGGAGTTCAGGCGGCCAGCTTAACCTGGCCTTGGCGTTCCTTCTGCCAATTCAAGGGCGTCAGGGATTGGATTTGCTGGTTGGTGGTGGTGGGCAAGCGCTCCAGCACGTCTTTGAGATAGGCGTGGGGTTCGACGCCATGCATCCGGCAGTTTTGGATCAGGGTGTAGATGACCGCGTTGCGCTGGCCCGCATCGTCGGAGCCGAAAAAGAGCCAGTTGCGTTTTCCAACGGCAGTCGGCCGAATGACGTTTTCGACTTTATTATTGTCAATCTCGACCTCGCCGTGTTCGAGGAACCGTTCCAGGTTCGCCCATTGGTTTATGGCATAGGTGAGGGCCTGGCCCATCGGGCTTTGCGGCAGGTAGCGTGGGCGCAACTTTAGCAGGGCGCGCTCCAAGCGTTTGACAATCATCTGGCTGTGCGAACTTCGATGGGCCTGGCGCAAGGCGGGGCCGGCGCGGTTTTCCCGCAGGTGTTTTTCCCAGCCATACATTTGCCCGATCTGGTTGAGGAACCAGCCGGCGACCTGGGGCGCTTGGTCTTGCGCTTCGAAAAATCCCCGCCGTAAGTGGGCCACGCAACCAAAAAGTGTGATGCCCTCCTTGTCCTTGGCAAAGGCGGGATACGCGCTGTAACCGTCGCACTGGATTTTTCCGGTGTAGTCCGGGCCGAGAAGGGAGTCCAGGCAGGCGGCGGCCCGGCTGGCGTGCCATTCATAAACGACGCATTGGGCGGGAACTAAGGCGGTCCACAGGTAGCCTTGTCCGCACTTGCCGGACAGGTCCGGGTCTTGGTAGCGGACCGGCGTTTCATCGACCTGCACATACGGGCTGCGTTGCACTTGCTCTTTGAGGCAGCGAGCAATGGCCGACAAGAGGCGGACGCTCTGCGCCGTCCATTGCACCATTTGCTGGCGGCTGATGAACACCTCGTGCCGCTGGCGGAAAATCTGTTCTTGACGATAGAAGGGCAAGTGGTCGCAAAATTTGCTGACCAGCAACTGGGCCATCAAACCGGGCGCGGCCAGGCTATGGTCGGCGACCTGCGCGGGCGCGGGCGCGATGACCGGCGGCAACTGGCGATTGTCCACACGAACGTATTTGGGCCGGACAGTTTCCTGCCAGAAGAACTTGCCCGGCTGATAATCCAGGCGCCGGGCGACTTCCTGGCCGATGCGTTTCCATTGCTCCGGCTCTTGCGCGATCAGTTCCGGCTCGATGACTTGGCGCACCACTTCCAGGTTGTCCGGGGTGCGCAGGCGTTGCGAGTGGGAGGGGGAACGTGGCGGCGCCAGCCGCGCCGGAGGCTCCTTTTCTTCGGGTGGCAACGCGGCACTGTTTTCGGCCAGGCCGCTCAAGAGCAGTTCCAACTGGGCGTCGCTGAGTTGCTCGGACTTCTTGCCAAAGAACCGCCGAGCCAGGGCGTCCAGCTTCTGGCGCAAGAGAGTGATTTCGCGCTGGGCTTGGGCCAAGGCTTGCCCTTGCTCCTGCACTTTTTGCCGGAGCGCGGCGTTTTCAGTTTGAAGCGGACCGCTGTTCACTTGACTGTCATATCAGACGGCCCGCGCGCGGCCCTGTTCAAACTTTTGGCAAAAAAGTTTATGCTTTACGCCGTGGCTTCATACCAGGCGCGGCGGGCGCCGTCTTTGAGTTCGACGCCATCGAGCAGCAGTTGCAAGGCTTGCGGGGCCAGGCGGATTTTGGCGTTGGGTTCGCCCGCGCTCTGCGGCCAGTGGAACGTTCCTTTTTCCAAACGTTTTGTTAGAAGGCAAACGCCTGTGCCGTCAAAGTAAAGAATCTTGATCCGGTTATGCCGGCGGTTGCCGAAGACAAAGAGCGCGCCGCCTTTTGGGTCTTCGCCCAACTGGGTTTGGGCGGCGGCCCACAGGCCGTTGAACGAAAGGCGCAGATCGCAAGGCGCGGCGGCCAGAAACACTTTGAGCTGCGCGTGAAAACTCAGCATGGCGACGGAGCATTAAGGGCTTGGAGCAAGCGCGCCGCCAGAGGAAGCTGCGCCAACCTGGTCAAGCGCAGCCGCGCCGCGGCGCCCAGTTCAATGACCAGTTCGCCGACTGCCTCCGGCTCAACCAACTGAACCTGCACGAAGCCGGCGGGCGAAGGACCGGCTTCGGCTTGTCGCTGCCGCCAACCGCAGAATGTTGTGTAATGGAGGCCCTGTTGACGGGCAAAGGCGGACGCGGACAAACCGCTCCGTTCAAACGCCGCCAGAACTTGCGCGCGCTGGGCGGCATCGGTGCGCCGGGCGCGACGCCGGGGAGAAACAGCCAGACTCTTCATCAGCGCCGTTTCTATCACGACTGCCCGCCGCCGCCTAGGCGGTCGCTCCTTCACCGCTTACAGAAAACCAGATGGAAATACCCGTAAATATCAATGGCACGGTGATCCCAAAAGCAATCCGGGCGGCGCTCGCCGGGGGTGGGGCTGGGCTTTCGGGGCAAAACGAGCCACCGCCCGGAAAATTCTTTCACCTGCTTTTTGTTTGCAAAAGCCGCTCTGCATCATCTGCGAGAATGGGGCAGAGCAGTCGGACAGCGATGTTTGTGTTATTCAATTCGGCTACGGCCTCCAATTCGGCAAACGGGGTTATAAATTGAGGTGGCACGTCGTTTGCCGGTGCGTCTCCAAACATCCCTTCGCCGTAATAGGGTATAATTTTGGTGACGGTAAGTTTCGTTGCCATCGCTAATTCTCTGAGTCTTGCAAAATCGTCTTCCTTAAAGGTCGGTAGCACAATGGCCTTGTGCGCCCGAATGCAACGGGTCATTTCGTCCAGGCTGCCGAGGCGTTCAATCTTGGAGCGCTTAACGTCCGACCAGCGAACGGAAAAAGCCTGAATTTTTCCGTGTTCGCCAAATTCTATTGAAAAACCTTCTGCGCTCTCGCCATCGTCGGCGGCAGAGAAAAAACTGATTCCATCGAGATAACGAGGAAAAAAGACGCCCCGCCCGCAAAAAATATTGGCGGTCTGGTCAGTGTCGCATAAATGCGTGTAAATCTTTCCGTGTTCCAGCTTCGCAGGATCGAGGCCAAGCAGAGGTGCGGTTTTCCGCGCTACCCTCATTATCGTGTCCTCGTTTGGGACTTCCTCTTGGGAAACAGGACCGGACTGGGGTATAGAAAAATACAGGAAAGCATCGCATGGGCGGATTCCTAAAAGGCTGGGAATCATACCAGGCCAATTCGGAGGTTCTTGTTCAAGAATGTAAAAATCATTCGTGGTTGGCTTGGGAAAACCCCGGCTTTGGAGCGACCCTAGCACGACTGCGTTACTGATAATTGTCGCCGAAAAAATGCGAGGCAACCGCCTGCGATAAACCCATAGGCTCTTTGGCAAGCGATTGGTCGGAAGCTCCCAGGTAATCGCGGCGTTTGTAAATACATGCGTTGCTAAATCCTGCCAACTTGGGGTATCGGCTGACACAGAAAAGGTCGTCACTAAGAACACGGCGAGCATGAAAATGGATTTCATCGTTTGGTGTTCCAACCTCAGCCTTATGGGTTCGTATGTTGCTTATTCGTCCTTGGCCGTCTTATGGGTCAAAGCTTGGCTTCATCAATTACCGGGCACTCAATTTGCACGTCCATGCTTTCGTGGCCGTTGTCAATGGTAGTGAATAAAACCAGAAATGGGATCAGCCTGTTTGAACTTCCGGCAAAATAGCATGGTAAAGCCTTCGTTATGGTTACCGACTTGATGGTTTTCCAATCAATCTCACCAATGCTCATTGGAAGCAAGCCCTGAAATGCCTTGCCCTGCCGCAGAAAGCCCATAATTGTCCCTTTCGGCACCGTGGGATACGATTCGCCGGGTTCTAAATTATGCCAGACAATATCGATTTTTATTATTTTACCGTGTTCCCCAACGTCGAAACCGCCCCCATCACCTCCTACAACTGGTATCCCATCCACAGACCTTCTAAATTTAACCGACCGAAACCCAATATTGGTAATGGTGGTATCGCCAACGTAATACATTGTTAACGGTTCAGAAAAATTAAAGGTATCAGTTCCAAAATAGCCAGTCACGTCAGAGATCGGAATGCCGATCTGTTTCAAAAAATTCGTTGCCAATTTCGGCAACTGATTCATTTCAGGGACGCCCTCGGCCAATTTCTTAGGGCCGTATTGAGGCTCAGGAATTTCGTAATGAATCGTGCCGGATGCCAAGGAAACAAAAAGCTTTCGAGCGCCTGTCGAACTTTGGAAAACAACTGCATTCGTTCCCTGCTCCTTTTTGTCTTTGTCCGATAATGAGCACATCTCAACCACATTTGAAATTACATCACCAGAGAAGCGTTCGGGTAAAAGACGATATGTCTTTATCGTAAGAGGCACGTTGGTCGTTGAAGCCTCCCAGCGCACGTCAAGATCGGCGTGCGCTGGGATGGGCTTTTCATCAACCATTTTCCAGCGAGGGTTTTGAGAAAAAACCAACCCGCAGCAAAATAGTTGCGCTATGAGAAAAAGGCTGAATTTTTTCACGGGAAAACCTGTTGGCTATCATAAAACCAAGTTCCGGTCGGAGTCGCGTTGGTTTGCACTGTGTCATCGTGGCAAGCACTGTCGCCCGCCACCGCGTAGCTTATTGTCGTGCCGCCGGGAAAAGCAACATTGTGATAGGCATCGTGTGCCGCCTGATACCAGGCGGACCGGATGGTCAAAGGGCTGGACGAGCCAGCATTCGTCGAAGTTCCGTAACTTATGTACTTCGCCCAATACCAGCCAAAGAGCGAACTTGTGAAGCCGTCGGTGTTTTCGCCCAAAAGCAAATGAAGATTACCATTGTAAGGCTTTATGCCTGCATTTTTCATGCTGTTCCAATTTGCCTGGTAAAGGCTGCGGCAGGAGTTCAACGCCATCCATTTCAACCCATTTGTTCCAGAGCCGCCCAAATTCATTTCTGACAGCCGCAAATACTGTGCGCTGGCTCCTGACGTTATTGGAAAATACATTTGCTTGCACTGATTTGCCGCGAAGTCAACGGAAGTGCCATAAACACCATGAGAAAAAAGCACTCCGATGTTAACATTATTAAACGGCGTTCCACTGCCTCTCAATTGGCTAATTTGCAATTGATCGTCCACTTTTAGAAATGAATTTTGCCAGCCCCAATGTTGCATTTGCGAAACAAAATTGTTCACTTCAGTTTTATATGGCAGTAGCGGCGCAAAGGGCAGTGGGGTGGATGCGCTATGACCCTGCATCGAAATATGCGTTCCAGCGCCGGAACCGTCCGAAAGTATAGCGCAATTGATGGAATTTGTGCCGTTCGCAGAGTACGTGTCATAGGCAACGCCGAAGGTGCCAGCAAGCCCCCTCACAGGATTGTTGGGTGGGCGTTGCGGAGCCGGAGGTGCCGGTTGGGGATTAGGAAGCGGCGTGATATAACCCGGGTCGTCAATTCCATTTGGAGAAGCGCTGCCGCCACTGTTCATAGTAGCATAGGATGTATCACGGGAAACAGCCGGTCTTAATGACTCGATTTGGGCTGGCGTTGCGGCAAAGATTGTAAAACCATTTGTGTCAAATCCAGGTGGGAAAATTGCCAATGGCAAGACGCTTTCTGAATCAGCAGGCACAGCCCACATTTGAAGAACATCCGAGGTAATAGACGAAGAACGAGCAAACGACGGTGACGGCACACCACCGCTTCCTCCACCACCGCCTCCACCACCGGTTACAACTTCATTAGCCAATCCATTTGTTGCCGCACTAATATAGTAATAATAAATCCCGTTTGGTAGATTTGTTCCATTAGCCGTGCCATCCCAATTGTAAAGCATGGAGTTTCCACTGCCTGTCGCTGTTTGGACAATATTGCTATTGATGTCAACTATATTCAGCGTCCAATCGGAATTTAAGGGAAAGATTGCCGTCACTTGCTGCGTTTGCCCCGAAGACGGGTCAAATGTCGGCTGTGAAAACGAAATGCCTTCCACGAGGTTGTTGAAGACCACCGAAACGAAGGGAGAAACCCCGTGCCCTGTGGCAATGGGACCGCTGCCTAATAAATCACCGCGACCAGACTGGCATTCCGCTGTTGCGAACAAAATGTTTGTGCTGTTTAGCCATTCGCAAGTGTTGATGTTATAAGTATCCACCTCATAATTTGTCACGCCGGTGATGTCGGTATAATTTGTGGTGGTATCAGCCATCGGCATCTCTTGACCGTTCACATAAAGTTTCGTTCCTGAAAGAACGGGCTGATCCGTGAAGGCTGTGACGGTTATGGTTATTTCGCCTGATGCAATCGTGTTGTTCGTCGGCGTGCTAATGGCCACTGTCGGTTCATCCGACGTTGAATCCGGCCCTTCATCCAAAATGCGATAAAATCGCATTGGCATATATTTTGGATGCAGAATTTGCGGAGAAAGATTGTAATTTCCGGTATCGAGCCAGAACGTGTTTGTGCCTTGTGATGGGAAATTGTCGTAAAGCACTTGCCATGCGGTGCTGCCATCGGAATTTGTGGCCAGCGCATTGGCATACTGGATTTGATACAATTCGCTATTGGTGCTCGTCCAGGTCAACTGGATGGCTTGCTCGGGCGTTTGAACAACGCCAGTCAATTGCAGGTTGGTTTGGCAAAAACTTTGCCCGATGGAGGCGATAAATATCCCGAAAGTTAACACCGCATGTTTTAGACTCTTCATTTTTCCTTTCAATGCGTGCCGTGTAACAGAAAAGGCGCGGACTCAACACGCCCTGACCAGAGGCACCGCGAAGCGCCTTCCAACAAAGCGCGCCAAGCCGCGCCCGATGGGGGCGCGCCTGGAGGTCTGTTGGAATGGCTGTGAAATTTCGCGGTTTTCTGGTCAGCCCGTAGCCATAGCTACGCAAATATGGGTTTTGATTTTACATCCGTTTTTGTGAATCTTTCATAACGCATCACATTTTGCTCGTTTCCAAGAAGTTGCCAAGATTATTCGTGTGACTTTCTTGCCACAATTCTTGCTTTCGCGGAGACAGGAAATGATTTGGTTCGGTCAATCTACTGTCACGGATCGAGGAACATAGATTCAAAACCAATTCCCTTTGTACCATGAGGAAATTCGGCCATCCGGTTCCAACGGCGCAAGAATGGTTCGTTTGAACCCGCGTTCACAATGCACCAAAACGCATTCGTGGTCGCGGAGATTGCGAAGTTTGTGCGGTTTGATTTTGTGCTCCTCGGCTTCGGAGTAATTGACGTTGCGTTTCCCAGCGCTGTAGCCCCACGAGCGTTTCACCACGCGCTTCTTGCCGAGGAAGTCTGCGGATTGGACGGCATCGGCTTCGTCGGCAGCGCGGAAGATCAGGCGGTTGCGCAGATTTAGGGTGAGTACTCTCGACTTGTCGTTGCCCAATGGCGGCACAAGCGAAGTCGTGCTTTGCGCGGCCGCGACGATTGTCGCGCCTGCTTCACGAATTACGTCCACACAGTTGTAATCGCTCGTGCCGTCCTCGCTCGCCGTCATGAACCGTTGCGCTTCGTCAGCCCAAAGGATGAGCAAATTGTCGTTCGCGCGGGCGGCTTTCGATTTGTCGAAACGACGCAAGGCATGGCTATAGTAAAGCAGTTTCAAGAATGTGTTCACATACCGTCGCTCGGTCTGAAATTTCTGCTGCATCGTTGTGAGAATGATTTTACCTTGGTCAATCGCCGCGAAATTGAAAGTGCTCTCGCCGGTGCAAAAGACTTCGGCTATTTCGGGTGTCAGAAAGTATTGGAGGTAATTTCCGATGGTTTCGCGGACACCGCCCTGCTGTTCTTCGGGTTGGTTGAGGAAGCGATTTTTAAAATGCTCGCGGACTGCAATCCGGCGCGGTGTTTCAAGAAGGTTCCCAAGATTCTCTATTTCTTCCTCGATTTGGTCCTGATTGGACAACAACTGGAAGGCCCCTGCCAAAGTGACGGGACGTTTCAATTCAAACAGGAATTCCAAAGCATGAGCAATGTGGGTCTGTGCCTGGCTTTTGAAAAATCCTTTGTCCCCGCCCTGGCCGAGACTGTTGGCCGTATCCACGACGAATTTGGCGTAAGTCGTGAATGGGATGCTCCGGTCGCCAGTCAGATTGAAGCGGTGTGGCGGTGTCCATTGCGTATTCGTGTCGTCCGCGCGGATTTGCAGGTGAATCAAATCCTGTTCCCGCTCGTAGTGCTTCGCCATCGCTGCGAGGGTTTCCCAATAGACGCCCTTTTCGTCAATGCACAGGCCCCCCCACTTTGATTCATTTTGAAAGACCTGGTGAGCGAGTTGATTGATACCGGAACTCGTCTTGCCAGAACCGGTGTCGCCGGTAATGAGCCAGCCGCGACAAAACTGCGTCCGCTTCCACCTCAACCCGCCGAGTCGTGCGACATGGCCCTTGCGATTTCGTGGGATGAACAAAAGCCAAGCCGCTACGAGCGCCAGCAAGACAGCGCCAGCGAGAATAAAAGGACGTGGATGTTTCAGGGCAAGCAACAAGTCTGGCGGAACGCCAATCGGGTCGAACGGAATAAAATCAAATTTCATGGCCAAACCCTCCCGATCAGATAACCGGCCAGCAGAGTCGCAAGTGCGGCAAAGATCGCGGCTGGGCGAGTCACTGTGATATTACGCTTTGGCGGATTCGTTCGGAGCGTTTCAATAAGAGTCGCCGCATGTCGTTGAAACTCACTTGACGCCTCCACCAGCTTCGTGATGTCCGAACGGAACTGCTCAAACGAGGGCATTTCGCGCCGACGAACCTCATCCCAATGCCGTTGATGAATCCGAAACAATTCGACTAGAAGGAGCACGGCATCGTCTTCGCGCAGCCGATGCCGTTCCCGCCAATCTGCAACGGTTTTCTCAAATTCCTCGTCGAAATTGGGCTGTTCCATGATATTAAAGCTATTTTGAAGGCAGAAGCAGATCGGTGACGGATTCGATCTCCGCGTAAAGCTTCCGCTGCCAGGTTTGCATCCGCTGACGATCAAGGAGGCTGAACGCGGAGTGCTTCGACGCCGCCGTGATAGTTAAGTTCTCCCGGTTGAGTGCTTCAACCAGCCAATCTTGAAGCCGGGACATCGTGATTTCTTTCGCGCCGAGTTCACCTTTGAGATGGGCGCGGACTTCTGCGGACTCGAACAGCGCAAAGCTGTCGCTGTGCGCCGCGTTGCGAACAACGACATAACTGCTTCTCTTTCCAAGTTGATCGGCGAGACGCTGCACTTGGTCCACGCTGTCCAACTCGTGGTTCACGGGCATGACAAGCGTGAGAGTCGCGCCAAGCGCGGACAGCGCTGCGTCCAAGTCGATCTCGCCGAAGAAATCGAGGAAAAGGTCGGTGGAAGCGGCGCGGCAATCGACGACGACGAGATTCGCCTTCTCCAGCGCCTCGATTATACCATCGAGTTCGCGGCGATTCGATAGGTCAAGAAATCGTGTTTCGGGCTGAAATCGTTTCAACGTCGAATTCTCATTGTCAGTATCAATGGCGACATGGACGATGCCCTTGTCTTTGAGGAACTGGACGAAATTGACGGCGAAGAAACTTTTGCCGACGCCACCTTTGCCGTTCAGAATTAGGTCGAGGCGTTTCATGTATTTTTGGGGGTTAGCATCCGCACTTGGGCGATGCGTGGTCCATGTGTACGGGTTTGCGGGTCTCCGCCGTCGTTTGAATTGGCGGGTCGCTCCTCCTTCGGTTGATCGTCGGTCGGGCGACGCGCGACAGGTTTTCCTCCGTCAAACTCCCCCGAAGCCGATACGATTGGACGCTTTCGCCCAGGGCGGCGGTGTGGCCGGACAATTTCACCGAGCAATTCGTGACAAAAAACTGCGATGGCCGTTTTGCTTGTTGGCAGGCAATGCTGAGTGAGCAGTTCGGCGATGGCGCGGTATGAAGCGCGCTTCTGTCGCAACTCTGCGATGACATCCTTGGCCGGAATTAGTTCCTGGAACTTCTGCGGCCGGCCCGGCGTAAATTCCGCGACCGCTTTGCGGACTGTGGCTAGATCAAATGAGGGCATACGACGGAATAAGTTGAGATGGGGTGAGGCATTGAATGGCCAACGAATACGGACTTCTGATGCCATGATGAGGACATGGGCTGGCTTCTTGCGATATGCGGATAATTTTGGCCGTGGACAGGAACGCGGACTTGGGCAAACGAAGATCGTTGCCTGTCTGCGGAAAACTTGTGTCCGCTGCAAACGCGAGACCATGATCGCGCCCCTGGACTGTTCGTGTGCCTGGAGGGAACGTGGCCGTGGCCTGTCCACGGAATCGCACCGTTCGCGTCCGGGTCTGAAGCGCGACTTGTTCGCGCTCTTGGATTCGCCGAGTCTGCGGCGAGAAATCAATGCAATTGCGCGGCCATTGCGCGCCTTCGCCGCGATTGCTTCGCGGACGCAGAAACCTTAGCTCGCTAAGGAGTAGGGCGTGCCTTGTCTTAAATTTGATGAGAGACATGTTGCCTCCGCTTCTGCACCAATTCGTTGCGCCACTGTTTTAAATCGGCCACAACGGTCTGGATACGGCTGTTTTGTTCGATGCTTTTTGCTTCGGTTTGTCCAGGATTTTCATCGCCCCACAGCATCACCGAATCTGCGGCACTCTTGGTGATGTGTTCACCAAGCATTCCCAACACTTCAATCGCGGTACGTAATTGGGCAGTTGTCGGTTGCATAATCAGGCCCTGATCCCGTGTGAGTGTTTGTGGGCGTTTGTCTTTCGATGTTTTGGCTTCTGCTCGTCAAGCCATTGTGCCTGGCTCACCTGATCGGCGGCGATGGGGTGTGCCCACGGAGCCTCGAAGCCAAGTTTTCCGGCAGCTTCCTCGGCGACAAGTTTGTCGGGGGCTTCGACGACTGTGCGAAGTGGATCACCCAACTCGCGGGCGTGTTCTCGGTCGGTGTGGTAGATGCCCCAAAGCTGGTTGCCCGGTTTCGGGGTCAGTGTTGAATTCGTATTCATGACAACAATTAAGCACAAGTCGGGAATGCGAAGGTGTATGTGATACACAAAATCCAAAGAAAGTCCTGCTATTGTCCTGTGTATGGTCACAGCGAAGACGCAATACAATCTCAAGAACGCCCAGGAGTATTTCGAGGAGCATCTTTGCGTCGGTGATTATTACGAGGAGGGGCAGCGCGTGGCAGGCGAATGGATTGGCACGGGCGCGGAGCGGCTTGGGTTGTCCGGCAAAGTCCGCGCCGACGAGTTCCTGCGGCTGTGTGAGAATCAACATCCCGTCACGGGCGAGAGACTGACACAACGATTGAACACGACGCGGACTGACGGCGATGAAAATACGGCGAATCGGCGGATATTCTATGACTTCACATTCTCTCCGCCGAAGTCTGTTTCCCTGGCGGCATTTCTCGGCTCGGATGAACGCATCCTCGATGCACATGCGCGTGCCGTCCAGTCTGCGCTGCATGAATTTGAACAATTTGCCGCAACGCGGGTCCGGTTACGCGGCGTTCGGAACGAACGTTTGACCGGCAATTTCGTCACCGCATTGTTTCAACATGAAACATCGCGTTCTCTTGACCCGCATTTGCACACGCACTGCATCGTTTTCAACGCGACGTTTGATCCGGTGGAAAATCGCTGGAAGGCACTGGAAAACTATCAACTTCTACGGGCAAGAAAATTTGCTGAAAACGCCTATTATCACGAGCTTGCCCGTGAATTGCGACGGTTCGGGTACAAGCTTCACAATCGGCCACGCGGGGATTTTCAAATCGAAGGGATTTCGGAAGAACTCTGCGAGCGTTTTTCCAAGCGCCACTCGCAAATTGATCAGGCACTGGCCAATCTGCTCGCGGAAAAACCTGACCTTGCAGGCGGCAATTCTCAAGATTTGCGTGAACAACTGGCGGCGGCAGAACGATCACGGAAGCAGAAAGACTTGGGGCGAGAGGAACTGCGGAAACTATGGGATGCCCAACTGAACCAGGGCGAGCGCGAAATGTTGGGGCGGCTCACGAAACTCCCCGGCACTGACGAAAAAGAGAAACCGCGTGTCACCGTCAGCGAGGCTGTCCAATGGGCAGAGGAACACCTGTTCGACCGCAACTCCGTTGCGCTTGAGTGCCAAGTATGGCAGGAGGCATTGGGACGAGCGCGGGGGGAAGGCTTCTCACTCTCCCAGCTCAAGGAATTCACGCGCCAGCGCGGATACATTCGGGACGTGAATCGGCCTGGCGAAGTCACATTGCGGGATGTGTTGTTGCGTGAATGGGAAATAGTCCAGACTGCGAAGGAGGGCGTTGGAAATTGCCGGCCGCTCGTTTCAAAGCCGCGTCCGTTGAATCCAAAACTCGACGATGAACAACGCCACGCGCTCGATGCTTTGCTCTCTTCGATCAACATCGTGTCTTTGTTTCGCGGTGGAGCCGGGACCGGAAAGAGCTTTGTCCTCCAAGAATTGGTGGCGCAGCTTCAACAGGCAGGTCGGCACGTTGTCGCTCTTGCGCCGCAGCGGCAGCAAGTGGTGGACATGGAAAGGGCAGGCTTCCCGTCGCCCTCCACTGTGGCGCGTTTTCTCCTCAAACGTGAACTTGCCGAAGGCGCAGTGGTGGTAGTGGATGAGGCCGGTCAAATTGGCGGACGCCAAATGCTTGAACTTTTGCGTCTCGCGACCGAACGGAGTGCGCGGGTGATACTTTCGGGAGATACGCGACAGCATGGAGCGGTCGAGGCTTCCGATGCACTGCTTGCGATTGAGCGACATTCGGGGGTGAAGCCCGTCGAACTCCACAAGATCCGCCGACAAGACCCAGCACTGGCCCACGATGCCGATGAGCGTGTACGCATTAGTCGGTATCGGAAAGCGGTTGAGATGGCAGCGACAGGAAAGCTGGCAGAGTCGTTTGAGCGCCTCGACAAGATGGGCGCGGTGGTGGCGTGCGGGTTAGGTGATCAAGCCGACAAACTTGGCGACGAATACCTCAAACTCGCGGTGCAAAACGCCTCCGTCGTTGTCGTCTCCCAGACGTGGGCGGAAGTCCACCGGGTAAATTTGCGTGTGCGCGATGCTCTAAAAACCAAGGGTCATCTCGGCGCAAATGACACAACAGTCCAGGCATTGGAGAGGCTCGACCTGACCAATGCCCAAAAGCGCGACGAACGATTCTACCCCCAAGATGCGGTGATCGTGTTCAACCAAAAAGTGCGCGAGGCCGGGCCGGGAGCGAAAGGAAAATTGAGGGGAGTGTTAAAATCGAGCGTATTGGTCGAAGTGGAGGGCCAAGTCGTCACCGTTTCAAACAAAGTGCTTGACAACATTTCCGTCTGCCTTCCGCGCGAGTTGCAGATCGCGCAAGGAGACCGGCTGCATCTCAAAGCAAACCGCAAATTGGCGTCGGGCGGGCGCGTGGCCAACGGTGAGCTTGTCACAGTGAAAACGACAAGGCCCGATGGTGGAGTTGAACTCACCGATGGCCGCGTCCTGGACAAGTCCTTCCGTGAATTTCTTCCCGGCTACGCCGTTACGTCTTACGGCTCGCAAGGCAAGACTGTGGATTACGTCTTGTTTTCCGATTCTACGGTAAAGGCGGCAACGAACGCACAGCAATGGTACGTGACCATTTCGCGCGGGCGACGTGGCATCCGCATCTTCACGCCGGATAAAGAGCAGCTTCGCGAGAATGTCGCACGTTCCGGCCATCGACCATTGGCGATTGAACTTACGTCACGGTTTCGCCGTCGTCGCGGCATCCGCCTTTGGGATCGGCTGCATGATCGTCTCCTCCGATTCGGCAAACGCGCTGCCGACTGTTTCTGCCGACTAAAATCAACTCGCCGGCACCACACTCAACCCACACAAAAACATGAACACAAAGTCACCAGAATGTTGGGGAAGCGACCCCCAGGCACGAGGATTACGCATTGAAGTCTCGGCGGATCATTCACTCCTGTTGCCGTTTGATCAGTTTGCTTTTGCCGAATTGACGAATGATGGCAAAGAACAATGCCTCCGATTGGTTTTCGCAACGCACGAGGTCACGGTTCGTGGCCATACGCTGCGACGGCTGGAAACCGCGACGCAACGGATGGAATTATCGTTCATTGCCAAGTTGCCGAGCAGTCAGCGCTCACTCATTGGGGAAGGCCAGCCGGTCATTCTCGAAATTACCGTCATTGCGGTGGAAGACGCCGAAAAAGAGATGGAAGCGGACCCAACTCGGTAGAAATCATCTAATCGGCTCAAATCAGGTTAGATCCGGGCGATGCTTGGCGTCTGCCGGTTTTGCTCAATCAAGCAGGATGTACAGATGGCTTTCGCCGTGGTCAGGATTGGGGGTGTAGCCAATGGAACGGCCATGCGTCTCACACCAATTGAAAATTAGCGCGCGTTGGTGAGGTTCGCACGGCAGGGTTACGACGAGCTTGACCGAGCGAGTTTTGTTTGTCCGCTTCTTCCGAATATGCACGGTGAAAACCTCCAGCGCCCCCGCGTCATAAAGCCTTTGCACGCATTTGACCGAGTCCAAATTGGTCTTGAAGCGCCCAAGGATACGGATGTCATCTGAGTGCCCACCTTGCAGCCATTGAAGAGCCTCCTCCTTCCTGGGGTCGGCCAGCAAACGAAAGATCAGTCGATCATGCGCAGTCGTGATCTCACCTGCGCCGGAATTCTCACTTGGTAATTGCGGTTGCATCTTCACAGTTCCACTTTTTAAAAATATCACACTTCGCTCGAATTGTCTCTCCCCAGCAAAGCGTTTAGAACACGGAAAACTCGTGCGGACCCCATACGAGGCGAATTCAATCACCTGGGAGAAAATCCGGGCAAGTCAGCAATGTGCTGCCGTCTGCAAAATGTGTATCACATACACCTTCAATTCGCCTGCCTGTTGTAAAGTTGTCTCGACATAAAATAACGATTCGAGCGCGAGTATGGACGGACGAAAGTACAGATTTCACGATAACCACGAGTATTTTCACACGGCTTGTGCCGTCGAATCCAAGCGCCGTGGCACGGTCCAAGGCCAGTCAGCCTCACGCCCGCAGTCGCGGCTTGAAAATGAGGCCCCATCGCCGTCCTTGGGCGGACACCGCCGACATTGCACGGCGGTCGAGATCGCCCAAGAACTCGGCTTTTCGGTCAGTTACATTTTGGCGGTCAAAAAGGCCATGTATCCGGCTGATACTACGCGGCCACGGCGTCTGGACCCTTTGGAGGTTTCGGAGTGGATTTACGCTCACCCCTCTTTTCGGATGCGGGATGTATATGAGTGTCATCCAAAGGACGTGGAACGGGGGCAGCGGCTGCTGGAAATTTAATGGCGTTCAATTCCTCGCGCACGTCGGCCACCACCAGCCGTTGATAGACCCGGTGGATTTCCTCGCTGGCATGGTTGACCAGCTTCATCATTTTGGACTGCGGAACGCCCTGCTTCGCCCCACGGGTGACGAACGTGACGCGGGTGCAATGAAAGGTCAGATGCGGCAGATTCAACTGTTCGTTCTGCTTGAAAAAGCGCCACCACATTTTTGAGGGCTTCTCCCATTTGCTGCCTGTCCCCACGAAGTCGTAGGCGGTCTGTTCGTTTGTCCGCTCCTGTTTGAGCCGGGTAAAGAGGGGAACCAGTTCCTCCCGCATCGGCACGGTGAAGGCCCGCTCCGTTCCGCCCTTCGGCTTTTCCAGCGTGATCGTCTTGGCTTCGACGTCAACGTCCTTGAGCGGAATGTTGGTGTCGCTCAAGCGACAGCCGGTGTAAATGGCAATCTCGAAACAGGTCCGCATCCACTCCGGCCAGCGCCCAAGCTCCTGACGAATCCGGGTGATTTCCTCATCGGTCATGGCGGGCTTCTCGGCGGGCTTGTGCTTCTGGATGCCGGGGCGTATGAGAGGATTGCCATCGGCGAAGCCGCGCCGGACGGCCTGTGTCATCAACATGCTCAGGAATTTGATTTCTTGCAGGGCGGTGTTATGGCTGGCCGCTTTGATGCCATCTTTGCCGCTCTTGCGCCATTCCAGATATTTCCAGGCATGGTCGTAGGCAATTTGCCGGGGGTACTTGATTTGATGGGTTTCCAAAAATTTGGTCACCGAATGCCAGCGCCAGCCGTAGGCTTCGTATGTTTTTGCCGTCTCGGGCCGGTTGTAATTGGAATCGAGGTAGCCTGGAACCCATTCCGTAAAGGCGGAATGTTGACGGTCGCCATTGCCGGCCGTCTTGCTTTCCTCCCGCTCGTAGCGTTCCACGAGCCGGTCGGCGCTGCGGGTTTCTTTCACGTTGTCGCGGCGCAAGCCCGACGAAACGCAACGGTAGTCGCCTTCGGGCGTTCGGTACTTGATCCACCAGAACGGCGAGTTTGTTCTTGGATATTTCGAGGCCATAATCTTATTGACTCCTTTCAGTTTTCTTCATTTTCGCCACTCTTTTGAGTGTAGCTTAATGTAGCTCATCTGACCGAAGGGCGCAAGCTTTTCCCTCGTAAAACAGAGGTATGCAGAGGAATAAAACGGGATACGTCGAAACGAGGGTTCGATTCCCTTCGCCCGCTCCAATGTTTGCAAGGGTTTCGTAACGTCAGCCGGTTTTTGCATCAGTTTTGCATCAGCGCGGAACTTCCCGCCGCCTGACATTCTTCCGCGCCCTCGACCTTTCCCCGGCGTTCCTTTTCTTGCCCGCACGCGCGGGTTTGGAAAATATTTTCAAGCCAAAATCGCAACTTCTCGTTGCGGCGACACCAACAACCCGTAAAACTATTTATGGCTATTGGTGTTTCTTCCAAGGAGAGAAAACCGGTTGCGACCGTGACGGTCGGATCGGTTGCCATTTCCATTTACGCCGCGCCCGTCACGGTCAGGGCAGCAATGCCAGCGGCGGCAGATTCAAGCAGTGCGGCCAGCGCCACTGAATCCAAAGTTTATCAATCGTTTCAGGTCGCGCACTACGAAGGCGCTCGCCGGATTTTGCAGCGGCGCAACACGCTGGACAAGGCCAAGGCGCTCGCCAAGGAAATCGCCAACCGCTTGAGCCGCGACGGTGCCCGCGCCCAATACCTCACGGAGAAAGACCGGCGCGTGCTGATTCTGGCGCAGACCACCACCGCGCCGCTGGGCTTGGAGGTGGACGAGGTTTGCCGCCGATACGCCGAGTTTCAGGCGCGGCTTACGACCGGCACGCTGGACGAGGCGGTCAGCTTCTACCTTGCCCACGGCCAGCGCGTCCGCCACGGTGCGACCATCGAAAGCGTTTACGGCGAATACTTGGAACACCTCGTCAAGCGCGGCGTCGGCCATTACCACCTGCGCGACGTGAAGCGCTACGTTGGCAATTTTGTCGCCGCCTTCCCCGGTTTAATCAGCGCCATCCAGACGACCGCGATTGACGCTTACCTGTCACGGCTTGGCGGCAGTGCCCGCAACAAGAACAACCACCGCCACGGCATCATTGCCTTTTGCAACTTCGCCCAGGAAAAAGGATTTTTGCCGCACGGCATTATCCACGCCGCATCAGCCACGACGGATTACCGCGACCAGCGCACCCAGATTACTTCCGAGCAGCAGGCGCTCGACTTGCTCCAGCCGACCGACATTTATTCGCCAGAGGAAATGCGGAAGATTCTGGCCGCAGCCGATGACAGTCTCCGCGCCACGCTGGAGATCAAGGCGTTCAGCGGCGTGCGCACGGAGGAAATTGTCCGGTTGTGGTGGGTGATGGTGGCCGAGGCCGAAGGCTGCTTGAAGGTGCCCGACGCCGTTGGAAAAATTTCCGCGCGGCGCGTGCCGTTGCTGCCCAATCTGCAAACGCGGCTGGCGAAATACTCCGCCGAGTTGAAACGCGAACGGATTTCGGCGGACTTGCCCAGCGCCAATTCGCTGACGCGCGCTTGGGCGCGCATCGCCGCGAAAGCCGGAGTGACTTACAAGCGCAATGCGTTCAGAAATTCCTACATCACTTACCGGCTGATTCTCACGGACGACATTGCCAAGGTGGCCGAGGAGTGCGGCACCAGCCCGAAGATGATCCGAAAAAATTATCAGTCGCGGGCGCACATTTCCCGCGCCACCGCCGAGGATTGGTTTTCGATTTAAGACCAACCCCGCACCAAGGGGAAAAAATAGTTTGCGAATTTTCCGCAAGGGACACTTCGGGAGATTAAAATTAGTGAGAACCAAGGATTATGAATCAGGAATTTCAGATTTTAAGGAGTGACGTGTCCCGCGATGCCACCGACAAGGCGGGATTAGCAGAACGTTACATGGTCGGCATCCGCACCATTGAGGCGTGGCAGAGTGCCAGAATTATTCAGGGCACGCGCCAGGGAAAACGGATTTTTTATGATGTCGAAGATTGCGACCGCCGCTTGCTGCAATTCAAAAACCCGAAGGACAATTATGCACACAACTGAAAACCCAACAACGGATCGGATATTTGCCGATAAAAAAACACTGGCTGAACGCTACGGCGTCAGTCAGCGAACCATCACCAACTGGATGAATGCGGGTTTTCTCGTGTTCATCAAAATCCGCCGGGTTGTGCGCTTCGACATTCCCGCCTGCGATACAACTTTGCGGCAGCAAGGATTGAACAACCGCTTTTGAATTATATGCAACTAGAAATGCAACCCCACGACGGGCTTCAGCCGGAAGGCCAGAAGCAAAACAACGACCAACCACTTCCCGCCAAGGCCGTGCCCAAGCCGGAGGTGACGATCACGAACCCACTCATCAAAGCGCAGATGCCCGGCCCGAAGCCGTTGAGCTTGGCGGCAGCGGATGAGGTGGACAAGTGGGTCAAGGCAATAGCGCCCAGCCAAAATTCCTTGCAGCCGGGCATGGTCGAGCTGTCGAGCGAACACCGCCATTATTACGTTGACCAAATTGATTTACTCCGCCCGACGGTTTACCAAGGCGCAGCCGCTATCATTTTTCGCTACCAAGATCGGACGACCAGCCAAGTGCAGGTCGTCATCATCAAGCTGGATCGCCGCGACCATGCGATTCCGTTGGCTCGCGCGATTGCTTGGCGACGGATTCAACTTTTTCCTTACGGCCAGTTCGTCCAGGGCACGGACGCGGATTTGACCGACAGACCGCCGTTCAATCCCGGCCAATGCGTTGACAACTATTTTCGGCAACGCTGGCTTGAGGCGGCCAAGGCTCGACTTGCCGCCGACCAAGCAGCGATTGCCGCACCACTCGAAACGGCCAATAAGCGAGTGCAAGAGTTAAGCGAGCGCATCGAAATCGAGGAACGCCGTTACAATTCGACGATGGCAACTTTGGTCGAAACCGAAATACAGTTGAAGCACACCCACGCCCGCGCGGAATTTCTCAACCGCATGGTTCATTGGTTCACCGGGATTTTCATCATCATTATCATCATCATCTTCGTGGTGCATCGGATATGGCCGTCCCTCTAAATCTTGCAGTGGCGAGCATAGTCGTGTGGCCACAAAGTGGCCACACGACGCTCGCAAGGAGGGTAGCCCTCCTTGACCTCCCATGAACCCCCGCCGCCAGCACGTGTTGAAAATCCGCCTCTCCGACTCGGAGCGGGCGCATTTCCAAAGCGTGTTCCCACGGCGGGCGCTCGGAACTTCGTTGCGGGCGCTCGCGCTCGGCCAACCGTTGCCACGGCGCAACGAAGTTGCCGACAGTAAGCGCGATGTCACGCGCCACCTCGCGCGCATCGGAAATAATTTGAATCAAATCGCGCACGGCTTCAATCGCGCCGCCCTGACCGGCGAGCGGATTGACGCCGTGAGAATGGCGGTCGAGTTGGCCGCCATCCGCGCGGCAATGGAGGCGTTATGGTGATCAAGATGCTCGGCGGCAGGCGTGCTTCCATCCGTTACCAGTTGCGGAACCAGACCGCCCGCGTCTTACGCGGCGACCCGGCGATCACGCAGCGGTTGATTGACCGCTCGAAGTTCAGCCAGAAGTATTGCGGCATCGTCCTGAGCTTCGAGGAAAACATTTCGGATGCAACGGCAGCGGCCATCCTCGATGACTTCCGCAAACTGTTGTGCGGCGGGCTAGAGCAGGACGCGCTGGATGTTCTGGTTGTCGGCCACACCGACAAAGTGCATCCGACGACCAAGGCCGTCCGGCCAGATTTTCACGTCACAGCCGTTGAAACCGATTTGCACACCGGCAAACACGTCACCATTTACCACCACCGCCGCGACCACGATCTGTTTTACGCCTGGGAGCGGATGATCAATATCAAATACGGCTTGAGCCGTCCCGACGACCCCGCCCGGCGGCGCACGATCAACATCGGCAAGAAACTCGGCCAGAGCCGGAAGGATTTGCTCGCCGCCGTGGACGCGGCGGTGTGCGGCGAGGTGAAGGCCGGGCGCATCGCCGACCGCGCCGATGTTGTCCGGTTTCTTGAGGAGGCGGGGTTCACCGTGCCGCGTCAGGGCGACAATTATCTCACGATTGCCGACAAGGACGGCAACCGGACGCGGTTGAAAGGTTTATTTTATGAACGCGAATTCACTCGCCAGCGACTTGAAGCTGGCCCAACAGCAGCGGGAACAGGAGGCGCGGACGAACTCCGAACGGCAACAGACCGAGTGGCAGAATTATTTGCGCGCCGAGTCGCAACTTTTCAAAAGCTTTATCGCCGGGGCGGAAAGCCGGTGTCGGAGGTTGATGCTGCTGGCGCTGGCGGTGACGACGCTGGCGGCATTGTTGGCATCGGCCTTGATGCTGTCGGCGATATGGCGCACGGCACGGGCGGAGTCGCAGCTTCACCAGTTGCAGACGGAGATCAGGCAGAGCCAGGACAAGCTGGCGAAGTTGCGCACGGCGCAATACATCCCCGTCGGCCAGCCCGTCCGCACTCAGGGCAGAACTTTTATCGAAATCGAAATCGCGGAGTGATTTATGAAAAACGAACAGTCGGAACTAACGCAGATGTTGTTGCGCACATTGGAAGAATTGTTGCGCGATCACGAACAGCAACAGCAGGAACAACGGCAATTTTTCGCGCAGCAGCAGCGGCAATGGGCGCAGCAGGTGGCGGACTTGACCGGGCAGGTGCAGGACTTGCGGCGGCAGTTGGAAGCTTTGTCGGCATCGTTGCAGCCGTTGACCGCGCAACTCGATTCTGTCAGTGCCCTTTACAATTCCTTGCCCAAATCCTGATTCACGAAATCCAGCGGCGGCAACCTTCACCACGTCCCGCCCGGCCAATCATGCCGCCGCCAAGATTCACGCCGCCAGCCATCAAATAGCCTCCCTGTTTTTCATCCCGGTTGTCTCTGGCACCCAGCCAGCGAGTATTGAGGTCACTCTGATTTCTTGGTAATTTTCTTCAATTTAATCATCCAGCCTTTTTTGTCGGCAGTTTTCAAAACGGAACAGGAAGCAGGCCCGAAACATTTCGCTATGTCGCGGATAAGTGTGGAGTGTGCGCCTTCGATATAAACTGCGGGCCCTCCCACAATCAAGCGATCTTTATTTTTTGCAAAACCGTTAGTGTCATCACTCAAAAGACGCCCGGACTTATTCCAGGCAACCTTCTTCTGCTTTCTTTTACCATCCGGGCCGATATATGTGGCTACACGGTTGCCGTAGGTTCCTTCCAACGTAATCACAATCTCATTTTGCCTGGCGTCATTCACGGCCGTAGCACGGTCTTTCGCGCCCCCTGTATAAACGGCTTGAGTGCCGGGTTTCTGTTTTTTGAAGTATTCGGCTAGTTTGTGCCGGGTGGAATACTTGTTCAGCCCCATTTTCATCCGATGAAAGGCGGCGACTTCTGGCGACATCCCCCATGAAATATTCGTATTTACCACGCTTTGAAATGGAATCCGCAAAGTCGCGCAAGCGGCGATGGCTTTGGTGATCAATGGATTTGAATCTTTGTCCAATTCGTAGGCTTTGATTTGATCGTCCCTAAACTTGCCCTTGTTGGCCCTCATCACGTCCGCCAACTCCAAGTAAGCAGCCGCGTGGTTTTTCTCTTGTGCGGTAAGCTCTTGTTGGGTCAGCGTTGCATTATATCGCCTCCAATATGGCTTGTTGATGGCGAATTCTCTTTGCACGGATTCGCGCCAAGTCGCCGGTGCTTTCCCCAACAGCAAACGTTGGACCCTTCTGGTTTTTTCATTGGGTTTGTGCCTCCGCACGTTATTAAACTTTACAAACGTGGCCAAGCGATTTCCATGCTTTCCAGCGAGCTTGGCCGCGACACCCGCCATCCTGATGCCTTCATTTGCTCTGATGCATTTCCACGGCCCGTCAATCAACACAACCCGGTCTCCCGCCTGCGCTGAATTTTTTTTAAAGTGAGATGCCACACCAGCCACTCCAGAAACCTTTGTCACGCCCAAGTCCATCTGGCGGAATTTATCCACAGCGTCCTGAGCTACCTTGATCCGCTTCGACTCGACCGGCAATTCATCCACCACCACCGCCTGAAACGGAATGCGGAGAGCTTGGCAGGACTCAAACGCCTTTTCGACATTGGCGATGGCGGCAAGTATTTCAGCGACCGGTTTGCCATGCCGCTTGGACAATTCCTGCCATAAGATGATGGAGGGTGTGCTGCTATCCGGCACCATTTCATTCTTGGCTAGAAAGGCATCAACCTGCCAACCGCTGAATTTTGCCCGGTTGGATTTCATAGCTGACGCCAAGGCAAGTTGAGCAGCGGATATGGTTTGTTGCTGGTTTTCCCGCTCTGCTGCCGTGAAATGGTCGGCAATTTTTGACCAATAAGGTTCGTTGCAGCTATTTTCGCTCTTGATGCAGTTTTGCCAGGAATCATTCCTTCGCTCTGGCGGGTAATCAATATGCGGGGTCTCGATAAATGCCATCTGGTTGGCTGATTGCGCATCGGTTTTCATGGTTACTATCTATGTTCGTGGTTATTGTTGAGATTGATTATTGGGGACAGTTTTGGTCTTGCTCACCATTGCCGACGAGGCCAGCAACTTTTCATTGTCTGTTCTGAATTATTCAAGCGCATTGGTTATTCATGAACTCTTGAGATTATTCTGATTTCTCAGGGATTTTCTTTAATGTGACCTGCCAGCCTTTCTTGTCGTCGGTTTTTGCGAAGGAACAGGAGTCTGGGCTGAGATGCTTTTTGACAGCCCGGCCAAGTGTCTTACGCGCGCCTTCGATATAAACCGTAGCTTCACCTTCTTTCAAGTCATTCACTCTATTGGAAAAGCAAAATGTATCATCATTCATATCGCGCCCGGATTTTTGCCATTCAAGCTTCTTCGCCTTTCTTTTTTCATCCGGTCGGATAAATGTAGCTACACGATTGCCATAAGCTCCTTCCAATGTAATTACTATCCCATTTTGCTTGGCGTCACTTACCGCTGTAACACGGTTTTTCGCGCCCTCGGTATAAACAGCTTGAGCACCCGTTTCCTGGCCTTTGAAGTATTCAGCCAGTTCATGTCGGGTGGAGCACTTTTTCAGCCCCATATCCATTCGATGAAAAGCGGCGACCTCCGGCGACATCCCCCATGAAATATACGACGTTACCAAGCATTGAAATGGAATCTGCAAAGTCGCGCAAGCGGCGATGGCTATGGTGATCAACGGATTTGAGTTTTTGTCCAATTCGTAGGCTTTGATTTGCTCTTCGCTAAACATGCCCTTGTTGATTCTCATTGCTTCTGCCAATTCCATATAGGCAGCTTTATGGTCTTTTTCCTGGGCGGCAAGCCGTTCGGGTGCCAGGGTTAAGTTATATCGCTCCCAATATGGCTTATTGATGGTTAATTCGCCCTTTACGGAGTTGTTCCAACCATCTGGCGCTTTTGGTAACGATGCCCGCAGGGTTTTTTTCGATTTTGCGTTCGGTCTGCCTCTCGGTTTCAAGGTTAGTCGGACAAAGGTGGCCAGACGATTGCCGTGCTTTCCGGCAAGCTCAACCACGGCACCCGCTATTCTAATGCCTTCGCGTGATTTTTTACATTTCCACGGCCCATCTAATAATACGACCTGTGCGCCTGCCTGCGCTTCGTTTTTTTTGAAGTAAGATACCACTCCTGCTACCCCAGACACTTTCGTCACACCAAAGTCCATTTGGCGGAATTTATCTACGGCCTCTTGAGCTGCCTTGAGCAGCTTCGATTCTGCCGGCAATTCATCCGCGACTACAGACTGAAATGGAATCCGAAGGGCTTGGCAGGCGTCAAAGGCTTTTTTGACATTCGCGATGGCGGCAGATATATCAGCAACCGGTTTGCCGTGTCGGGCGGACAATTCTTGACACAAGTTGGCTGGCGGAGTGCTGTCGGACGGAGCTAATTCATTTTTAACCAGAAATGCGTCAACCTGCCAGCCGCTGAATTTTACCCGGTTGGCTTTCATGCTCATCTCCAAGGCCACTTGTGCAGCACTAATTTCTTGTTGCTGTTTTTCCCGCTCTGCTGCCGTGAAATGCTCGGCCAATTTCCACCAATAAGGTTCGTTGCAAATGTTTTCACCGTTGACGGAGCTTTGCCAAGGAACATTCCTTCGCTCTGGCGGGTAATCAATATGCGGGGTCTCAATAAATGCCAGATGATTGACTTTTTGCGGATCTGTATTCATGGCTGTTTTCTTGCATTCGTGGCTATTGCCGAAATTTTAATCTCCCCCCCCCATTTCCGACGAGGCCAGCAGCTTGTCATAATCCGCCCGGAAACTTCGATAGGATTGCCCCGCCCGTTGTTTCCAATCCCGCCCAAGCGCATCCGGGTATGGCTGGCAAAATGTTTTGTCAAGGTGTGTGGCAAACAAGTCTTTCACCTGTGTCTGGACGGCGGCACTTTTGACACCGAGGCACGCCGCCGTCATCCGGCTGACAGTCATTGCGTAGCGTTTCATTGCTTCAAGCTTGCCGATGTTTCGCCGCTCATAGACAGCCGGTTTCGCTGTGATTTCTTCGGCGAAAGCGACCACCGTATCTGAATCAATCATCATCAACCGTTTATCCGGCGTAAAAACATAGTTTGAATCCCGAATGTCCCAAAACGCCGTGCCTGCCGCCCACAGCGGAATGACGATTTGACCGAACAGGTCATCCAGCATTTTCAAAACGTCGCCCCGCTCGATTTTGCCGTTGAGCATATCTTCCAGTGTTTCACCCTCGATCCATTCTTGAATGAGGAAGTCGTAAGCCAGGCCATCGGCGGCCACTTCGTTCCCGGCGTGAAACACTTCCTGGACGTATTCAGTTGGCAGGCCGGGCAAATCTTTTCTTAACTCATTGTGAAACTTGACCAACCGGGGTGATTCCTTGCGCGTGTCCTCGTTGGTCTTGAAAATTTTCAGCGCCATCTTTTTCCCCGGCTTGGAATACTTGTGTTGGATGTTCTGGTTGATGCTGATCACCGTTGCCGCAAATCGTCCTGGCGGATGCGCAACGCCCCAGCAGATTGCGGCGTCCTTCTTGGTGAGTCCCAAAATTTTCACGCCCAGCCCTTCAATGATTTCCTTTTCCGGCGGAATCATTTTCGGCTGGTTGACTTCCATCCACCGGTAACGGTCGTAATTATCGCACCAGTTCAGCTTTAGCTTCGGCACGATGTTGGTTGGGTCAATGCCTTTCAGCAAAAACGCAATGACCATGCCGTGACCAAAGGAATGTTCTGCGCGCACGCAATCTTCCGGCGTCATGCCCAGCGACGCCCAATCGTAACCGTCCCGGTCAAAAATTTTCAAATCGCATCCCGGCTTGCCATTATTACTGGCAAAGGCTTCTCGCAGCAGCTTGAAGCCGCGCAATTTTACGACCTGTTCCCCGTAAAGCGTGGCGTAGATATGTTGCCGGGCTTGGACGGAGTCCAAAATCTTCCCGCCCCAATACCAAAACGCAATCTTTGAACCTGTTGGAAACGGATGCCGCACCGTCATCTTGGGCGATTTGCCGTTGGCCGTCTTGACATCAAATTCCGGGTGATCATGCCGATAGCAGGGATTGTTGTAGGCTGCATCCCGCCAGGCAAACCACGCCTCGGATGGAAACTGTTTTCCCTCCGCATCGGTGGTAATGAATCTATGGCTGACATCTTCCAACTCGCCGGTTTCCTCGTTGGTGATTTCCCGATAGACTTTGGAAAATTGCCAAGCAACCTCGATGCTAATTGCCGTGACGGATTTCCATTCGCCACCTCGCTTTTCACGGTAACAATCCACCGGGCCAATCAGCATCGGCGACAATTCACGGAAAAACGGATCAGTGCTATCACTGGTGACGTTGGCGCAAAACGGTTCGCTTCCCGTGATGGCTTTTCGTTCGGAAAACCACTTTTCAAAATCTGTCCAATAGCATCGCTCCCCGTCCGGCACGTCCTTTTCATTTTTCCGCCCATAAAGATGAATTTGCGGATTCGGATTCGCCGCCGGGCGGTGCGGATTGACAAAGGCGGCGAAGTTCAATTCCGGTTCCGGTGCGATGGTCTTGTCGGTCGCGGCCTTGTCCAGCAACCGCAGCACTTCTTCTTTGTTGTCCCCGGCGGCGAATGCTTTCAGGATTTCGATCCAACCTAGAAAACCCTTCAAATCAATTTTGATTTTTTCAGGTGCCGCTGGCTTGGTTTTCATCGGCGACGGCGCGATTTCCGCCGCCGCTTCCCGAATCAGTGCGGCATTGACCGGCGCATGACCGGCTTTTTTCGCCGCCAATTTAAGCACTTCCAAACGCTTTCCCTTCGGCTTGATCCGCGCCAGTTCGCGTGCCTGGGACTCGCTTTGGGGCAGCAAAATGTCTCCATTTGGAGACATTTGCCCCGCCTTACCACCGGCATTTTGCAGTTTTTGGAGATCGGCAATGACTTCCGCCGCCGCCAGCAACCGGTAGCCTTGCGCCCGCCCAAAATCGAATTTCTCCCGGCAGTAGTTTTCAAAGGTTCCATATTCCCGATACAGCTTCGTATCCTTGATTTCTTTGAACGCCAGCACCACTTCCACAAACTGTTTCAGATTGGCTTTGATCACCGCCTCGACCACCGCCAGCCGTGTTTTTTCAGTGTCGGCAAGTTTCATGCCCAGCAATACCGCGCCACATTCCTGATATTGTTCCCACCGCTCAAATTCGTCTTCTTTGGTCGTGTATTGCAGGAAGCGCAGCTTGTCGGCGGGAATGACACGGCTCATGGCCAGAAAAGTTTGCATTGCGTATTCCTGTTTAGCGTCTTTGTCCGCTACCACCCGGTCAAGCAAGTCTGCCTCATCAATCCGCCCGGCTTGCCGCAACGCTGTGCTGGTTGCGTGCAGTGAAGCGCCACGCGGATTCAACACCTCGGCCCAAACGTGCTCGCATTTTTCCAGATTGATTTGCGCCACAGCTTGTTCCGCAAAGGCACGGTAGGCAGATTCATTTTTCTGCGGCAGAATCGGGCAAATCATTCCATAAGTCCGATAACTATTATCTTGCAACCAGTGCAGCGTTTCCAATCGCTTGCCCACCAGCGCAGTTCCCTTTTCAATCGCTGCCGACGCGACAGCATCAAGCGTCCCGGTCGATAAACCGTAAATCATCCGTTGCTTGAATTCCGTCGGGATACGCTTCGCCACTTCTCGCAGCAGCGAGTTTTTCGACAGCAGCCGAATTTGCCAATGGGTCAATTCCAAGATTTCCAGGCAGATTGCCACCGTGACTTTGACCTGACCCATGTTCCCGGCCACATCCACCAGCGGCGAGGCGAAGATGACTCGTTTGTCCGACGGATCATCAAAGCGGGGCGTTTTCAAATCGCCGCCGACAGTCAGGTATTCGCGTGCAATGACTGGCGCATTGGCAATTTCGACCACAAAATCTTGTGTTCTCAAATCCTCGCCCTTCTTCTTGATGGCGAGGATGCGCTTGTTTCGCGCGAGCGAAGCTGGCACATAGCAGTAAGCGCAGGAAAATGCGCACGCATGACCAGCGGTGAAAGTCAGGCCATCGCAGAGTTTTTTATGTCCAAAGGCGGGATTTGATTTTATGACCTGCTTGCTGTGGATCAGAAAACATGGCTTGTCTTTGACGTGCCCGTTTTCCTCGATTTTCAAGGCGGCAAAATTTTCCTCGCCATCCTCATTTTCTCCATTTTCGGCAACCAAACCGTTGATTGGTCGAGCACCCCCGTTTTTGAGACGCCGGGAACCGTCCTGCAATTTTATATTTTGCCGGGAAGACGCCGACAGCTTGGGCGGCTTGATTTTTTTCATTTTGGCAGCGGATATACACTAACCCGCTGCTAAAGAAGCATTTTTAATGCCGATATAAAGCTTCGGCTCACTCGCTGGATTTCTTGCCTTTTAGCCGCTTTGTCCAAAGCGGCTGCCTTCTTTTTGGCAACCAAGTTGCAACTTCTTGGACAGTTTGATTGGCGTATTCGCCAGTGTATGAATTTTTAACGACTGGTTGCTGAATCCGGTTTTAACACAATTGACAAAACCAGCGTGACCAGCAACGTGAAGCCGGCCAGCACCGCCGCCGCCAGCAGCCAGCCACCTTCTTGCTTGAGGAAATATGTCAACAGCAAGCCTACACAAAGGATCGTGCTGATACCCTGCCAGAACCACGCTGCGGTGCGCCCAGCATCGGCCATCTTGCAGGATGCCACGATGAGCGATAGCAACGCGTGTAGGCCACACGCACCTGCCGCCCAATAAGACCACTCCTTGACCTGTGGATATACCAAGCCGCCAAGCAAGACCAAGCCTGCCGCGATAACATAAGCAACTAATAGTATGATTTTCATGTTTTTATAGTTCTTTAAGCCGCTGGTGGAATGGGCGGCGGCATGGGTGGAGGCGTAGGCACTGCGGGTGCGAACAGCGCCATCAATTCAGGCATGGTGGACGCCGCTTGCCAGCCCGCCATGCCCTGCCGCCATACAAGCGACGCGGCATTGAAAGTTCCTGCCGGAATCATCTGTTGCAACATCGCCACAGGAAACGGCCCTATTTGTTGCCCATTGAGCGCGACATAAAATTGCACTGTTGGCACAGTTGGCACTGGCGGAGGCGCTGCCGTGCCTTGGGGTGGCAAATGTGTAACCATTTGGGTGGCCTGCTGGCCAACTTGGTTCCCAACCACCATCCCCATACCCATGCCAATGCCCGATTGCATCACCGTGCTGCCTGCCCCCTCATTTCCGGCAGCCGTTTTCAAAACATCCATGCTCTTGTCGTATTGATAAATATCGCGTCCAATCATATTCAACTCAGCCGCCTTTTCTTTGAGTTGTTTGAGCTTCATGTAGCTGGGGTCTTTTTCAGGAACATTGATGGACTCAAAATAAAAGCTCACAATTTCAAGTCCATACTTGGCAAATTCAGCGGCAATTTTCTCCCGGCAATAATCAGACAAGGATTCAAGGTGAACCGCTATCTGCACGATGGAGATATTCTTTTGCGCCAGGGCCGCGCCGATATTTGAGCCGACACAAGCCAAGAGTCTTCCGCGAAAGTATTCAGAAATTTTCTCTGCGCCGAAAACCCGCGCCGTTCCTACCAGCGTTGTCAAAAATAGTTTCGGGTCTTGCACCCGGAATCCAAAAAGCCCAAAAGCCCGCACCGACACAATCAGCCCATATTTTGGATCTTCAAGCTGCAATGGTGTTGGTGTGCCAAATCGGTTGTTCAATTTTGAAACCTTGTTGACGAACCACACTTCCGCTTGAAATGGTGTGTCTCCGCCAAATGGCAGGCTGATAAGTGATGTGAGCAACGGCAGGTTGCCAGATTGTAATGTGTATGTGCCTTCGGTGAACAAGTCGAGCAGTTGGCCACCTTTTACAAAAACGGCCCATTGTCCTGGCTTCACTACCAACTGTGTGCCCAGGCGGAGGTTTTCCGATGGAAATTTCCAGACAAACTGGTCAAGGCTTCCATCCCATTTTACTACATCAATTAAGGCCATAATTTTTTTCAGGTTAAAGTTTTCGACCGCAATAGCTACATACCGCAAGACCCCGAACTGTTGCACCGCATCCCGGACATTCTTGAACTTCCGAAACCATCCCACCGCTTGGCAATACCGGGGCAACCGCTACCGATGGCGATGCACCCGAACCAAGTTCCGTCACCAGTAGGCAGATTTTAACGTGGTTGGATTCGCCATGTATATCAATGCAGTTGAAAGTCACATACTTGCTGCCATTGATCCACAACTCTGGCGCGAATGCGCCAACCACGTTCACGGTTTTAATTTCCGAAATGGTCATCACTTTCGCTGACGACGCCATGTCGTGAGCATAAAGCCTGTCTCGCGTTACCAGCATTCCGTCCCCGCATCCGCCCCATATCGTATTGTCCACCAGCATCAGCACTTCGCCCGGCGAAACCGCCTGCCCATAGGAGCGCAACGCGCCTTGCAACTTGTTTGCGGGAATGTTTGGCGCAAACCAGATTTTGGAATCTTTTATTCCAGCTCCGTGCCTATTCACGATTTCTTCGACAGAAGGCATAAATATTCTATTGGCTCATGTCACGCGTGATTACATTCCAGACTAAAACCACTCTTTCTTGTTGTTGACATAGATGTTTAAGAATTCCTGATCACTCTTTGTTAAATAGATGATACCTTCAATCAGGCCTATGATGCCGAGGACGATGCCGCCATAACCGCACGTCAGAACAGTGATGCCAAGCATGATGAAGCCCGCTTTCTGGTAGCCCAAAATAAATTTGTGAATTCCGAGGGCACCCAACAAAATTCCACAAATGCCTGCTGCTATTTTGCTCGGAGGCGAAGCTGGCATTTGTTGCGTCGGTTGGATTGTTGCGCCCTGACCAGTATTTACGGGGACGCGCGATACAGCCGCGCTACAATACGGACATTGATTGGCGTTGTCGTCCACTTGCGCACCACAGGATTTACATTCCATAGTTAATTTGTTGTTGTTTTTACTTATTTCACATCTTTTCCAAATGAGGAAATCACCAAAAGAAGGAGGCCGAAACTAAAGATGCCGCCCATGATAATGCCAAACCATGCGCGACCTTTGCCCATTTTATCGGGATGCTTTTTAATATCGTTCAGCGCCAAAATTCCAAAAATCAAAGCGAACGGCGCGGGAATAAAAAGAACTGAAAACAAAGCCAAATAACCTGCCGCAATTGCAAGGCCGGAACGTCCAACTGGAACTAAATGACGCAGTTCGGCGTCGTTTGTGCCAGTTGAGGATTTGTTTTCACCAGACGATTTGCTCATGTCCCGCGTCACGGCATACCAAATTGCAGCCGGCCAAAAAAATAGAACTAGCAATATTAAAACCCATACTTCCCCCTTTGGTTTTGTTTTTGGCTGGTATGCAGCAGTAGGTTGCGCATTAGCCGCTGCCTGTGTCGCCACAGGTTTGGAAATCACCGCTTGGCAGTAGGGGCAATACGTTGATTCGTCGGCGATTTGTGCGCCACAGGATTTACATTCCATGTTTGTTTAGTGTCAAAATTTGTCTGTGATTATTGGAGATACGATAAAAAGCCAATAGTCCACCGAGTGCCAAAAAAACGCTCAAGACCTGGGAGGGGGGCAGTTCAAATGCGTAAAATGGCAGATTACCTCGTATATCGCCGCGTGTGAATTCCAGAACAAAGCGCAAACCTCCATAAAGCATCATCCATTCCGCTGCAATCTGCCCGGCGTGCAGATTGCGGCGCGCAGCAATCTTTTTTAGGTAAAGAAAAATGCAAAATTCGCCCGCTGCTTCTAGTAAAGGCGTAGGGAATCTATGATCACCAAATGTTCCAAACGAAATTATTTTGCCATAACAACAGCCGCCAAAAAAACACCCCAATCGGCCAAGTGCATGGCCAGCGCTTATGCCGAATGCTCCGGCGTCCAAAATTGTCTCAACATTGAGGCGGGCAAGTTTAGCTGATAAAAAAAGCACCATCGCGGCCGGAATTGTCCCACCGAGAAATGTAAAAGCTGGATGATGAAATACATTCCCAACACCTAGTAACTGGCTAAAGCATACGGAACCCATTGCGCCTACTGCCAACGCCAGCAGACACAAACTCGGCCAATGCAGGCGCTCCGGCTTGCCGACAAGCGCAGCATCGGCGGCGAGGTAGCCAACTGCTACCCCACCGCCAACGAAGAGGTTGTAAAATGGGAAATTCAAAATTTGTCAGATTTTTTGCTTTTTGCTCAAAAAACCCAAGATGGTGGAAATCAACAAAAGCAGTGCCACAAAAAAGCTCATCGGGCTCAGAGTGATGCAAGTGACGCAAGTAAGGGCAAGCGCCACGGCCTGAATGATAGGGCCGATTTTACTTGGTTTGTTAATGAGAATTCCCCCGACAATGGCTAAAATCGCCGCAATGACGCCAAAGAACATAAAAACATTCCCGGCAGCATTTGAATCATGATCACTGGAATTGCCTGCTGCTGACAGACCAACGGCGCAAGCTCCGGCACAAACTGCCGCTGGCAAGCCGATGAATCCGGCCACGATTGCTATTATCATTGATGCGATTTTCATTTTTTCGGATATTCGAGGTTTTTCATGGCTAACGCAAGCAAAATCTGTGAAAAAAATGCATTTTTAGGGTGGAAACGGCTGGGAGGCATTGGGGTTCTTTGGTTGATTGCAACGGCAGTGGGTCGCACCGCTTCGCGCCGGACTTCGCTACGCTGCCGCTCCGCTGCGCCGGGCGGCGGTTTTTGGTTGGCTGGGAAGGCGGTTTTTGCGAGGCTGGCGGGCATGAGCATGGACACTGAATTGCAAAAACATTACGCGTTACTTTTGGGCATTGGCAGCCCGTGGGAAGTCAAGACGGTGGAGTTGAAACTGGGGGAGAAGAAGGTGGAGATTGAGTTGGGCTGGCAGTGGGGCCAGTCGGCCAAGTGCCCGGAATGCGGGGCGGCCTGTTCGATCCACGACTGTGCGCCGGAGCGGACGTGGCGGCATTTGGACACGATGCAGTTTACCACGTTGATCCGGGCGCAGGCACCGCGAGCGGATTGTTGCGTGCATGGGGTCAAGACGATGCCAGTGCCGTGGGCGGAGCCGCAGGGGCGCTTCACCCTGCTCTTCGAGCGGTTTGCGGTGGAGGTGCTGCTGGCCAGCGGCAGCGTCAGCCAGGGATGCCAGTTGCTGGGCATCGGCTGGGAGACCGCGCACGCGATGATGGGGCGGGCGGTGCAGCGGGGTCTGGAGCGGCGGCAACTGGAGGCGCTGAAACACCTGGGGTAACTGTTCAGGTTCCTCGGGTGGCTAAGGTGGCAGCGGTTGTCTGGAAGCCGATTTATTATAGGAACATGGCCGCTTGAAGATTTTCTAAAAAAGGGGCTGGACTCTAAACCTCACGCGCGGTAGTTTTTGGCGCATGGTTAGAGCGCCCACCATTCAAGGTCGGATCGTCACGCCTGAGATTCTCGCTCAGGTGCGTGGCCTGATTGCCGAGCGAGCGGGATGGAGCCGCCGCCGTCTGGCCTTGGAGTTGTGCCGACAATGGCAGTGGCACAATGCCGCCGGCCAGATCAAAGACATGGCCGCGCGCTCGTTCCTGGACAAGCTGGAAGGGCGCGGTTGGATTGAGTTGCCGCCCCGGCAACGGCGCTGCGGTCCTGGTTTTGCGCCCCGGTTGGCCGCGCTGCCGCCGTTTCCGTCGGTCGAGGTGAATGAGTCCTTGGCCCAACTGCGACCACTGCAATGGCAAGTGTTCAGCGCCCGCCAAGCACCGGCGGCACGGTTTAACGCGTATTTGGCGCGGTATCACTACCTGCCTTACCGCAGTACGGTGGGGGAAAACCTCGGTTATCTGGTGCAAGATCGCCAGGGTCGCGATTTGGCCTGTGTCTTGTTTGGCGCGGCAGCTTGGAAGACCCAGGCGCGCGATGCCTTCATTGGCTGGAGCGCCTCGGAGCGCCAAGCGCACCTGGACAGAGTAGTCAATAATAGCCGGTTTTTGATCTTGCCTTGGGTGCGCGTGCCGGAGTTGGCCAGCCACATTTTGGGCCGGGTGGCTCGGCGTGTGGCCCGCGACTGGCAGGCGCATTACGGCCATGCGGTCGTGCTGCTGGAAACATTTGTCGAGCGGGAACGGTTCCGGGGTAGTTGTTATCGCGCCGCCAACTGGCGGCACGTCGGCCAGACCCAAGGACGGACCCGGCAGGATCGTCAGCACCGACTCCAAGCGCCGGTGAAGGATGTTTTTGTGTATCCTCTGCAAGCTAACTTCCGCCAGCAACTGGGTCATGTTGACGGCTAAAAAACTGGGGCGGCTGGCCCAAAGCGCACTGGTCGAGTTGATCCTCGCCTTTCAGGAACGGGTGGCCCAGCTGGAGCAGCGGCTGAAAGGATTGGAGGAGCGCCTGGCCAAGAACAGCTCCAACAGCCACCACCCTCCGTCCAGCGACGGGCTCCGGAAGCCTTCCCCCAAGAGTTTGCGCACTCGCAGCGGTCGCAAGCCCGGGGGCCAACCCGGACACCCCGGTCAGACCCTACGACGAGTCAAAAAGCCCGACCATTTTCAGACGCATAAACTGGCGGTTTGTCCGCAATGCGGTGGGGGCGGTCTGAGCCGGCAACCGGTGCTGGATTACGAGAGCCGCCAAGTCTTCGATCTGCCGCCGCGCTCTTTGGAGGTGACGGAACATCGGGCCGAGATCAAAGGTTGTCCGCATTGTGCCGCCCAAGTGCGGGCGGAGTTTCCGTCCGGCGTGACGGCGCCGGTGCAGTATGGACCGCGCTTTCAAAGCCTGATGGTGTATCTCAACCAGCAGCAGTTGCTGCCCTATGATCGGCTGGCTCAACTGTGCGAGGATCTCTTCGGGCAGCCCTTGAGCGCAGGGACGTTGGTGGCGGCCAACGAGCGCGTGTTTGCGCAGTTGGAACCCTTCGCCCGGGCGCTGGGCCAACAAGTGCCGCAAGCGCCGGTGGTCCATCTGGACGAGAGCGGCCTGCGGGTGGCGGGGACGTTGCACTGGCTGCATGTGGCCTCGACCGCCCAATTGACGTTCTACGGAGTGCATCCCAAACGCGGCACCGAGGCGATGGATGCCTTGGGCATCATCGGAGCGTGTCGGCAGTGGGTGGTCCACGATCACTGGAAGCCCTACTTTTCCTATTCGGGATGCCAGCACGCCTTATGCAACGAGCACCTGTTGCGGGAATTGAAGTTCCTCTGGGAAGAACAACAAGAGGTCTGGGCGCGGCAATTGAGCGATTTGCTTTTAGCATTGCACCGACGCCGGCAAAAGCAGGGCGAATTCAGCGAACGTCAATTTAAGCGGGCGCTGAAGGGCTATCGCGCGGTGGTGCGGAGAGGACGCTACCGGCACCCACCCCTGCCGGCCGGTCAGGGCCGCTGCGCGCAGAGTAAGGCGGCCAACCTGTTGGATCGGTTGGAGGAGTTTGATTGGTCCATTTTGGCCTTCCTGTGGGATGATCGAGTGCCTTTTACCAACAACCAGGGCGAGCAAGACATCCGCATGATCAAGGTGCGCCAGAAAATCTCCGGGTGCTTTCGCACGCTCCGCGGAGCGCAGATGTTCTGTCGCATTCGTAGTTATCTGAGCACCTGCCGTAAACAAGGTCACGACCTCTGGGAAGCGATGCAAAAGGCCGTCGTGGGCAGGCCGTTCATTCCCTCGTGCCCTCCGGCGGGTCCTTGAGATTGGCCTCGTGTTCCGTGGCGGGCTATGCTCCCATCGAAACATGGCCAAGCAAAACAAACAGAGGGAGCAGCGCATCCAGCAGGAAATCGTAGTGGATGCACACGACGCCGAGGAGCAGGCGATGGGATGGTACTACTACCTGGAAGAGCATCTGCATTTTCCCTTCCGCGCCAAGTGTGTTGCCGACCGGGCGATCTCGCCCTTACGCAAAGGCCAGGAGGTGGAAGTCGTGGGGTTGGCTCCCGCAGAGGAATGCGAGAGCGAAATGTTCGTCACGATACCATGGGAAAAGCGAACTCTGGCCGTCCCTTTGGCCCAGTTGGAACCTATCCAAGCGGACAAGGCGACACAACAAGCGGTCGGCGATTGGCACTATTGGGTTGAGCAGGGTTACGAGTTCTGACCGGCTGACTCTCCGCACAAAAGACCTGAATAGTTACCACCTGGGGATGGATGAGAAGAGTTTTGGGCGCGGGCAATCCTACATTACACTGCTGACGGATTTGGACCAAGCCCGGGTCATTGACGTGGTGGAGGAGCGGACGGCCGAGGCGGCGGCGCAGTTGTTGCAGACGTTGAACCCGGAGCAAAAGCAAGCGGTGGAAGCGGTTGCGGTGGACATGTGGGAGCCGTTCATCCGGACGCTGGAAAAGGAGGTTCCCGACGCGGACATTGTGCATGACAAATATCACGTCAGCAGCTATCTGGGCAAGGCGGTGGACCAGGTGCGTCGAGCAGAGCACAAGGAGTTGATGGCCCGAGGCGACGAGACGCTCAAGGGGAGCCGGCAACTGTGGCTGTACAACCCGGAGAATTTCAACGAGCAACAGGCTGGGGCGTTTTCCGCGCTCAAGGATTTGCAGTTGAAGGTGGCGCGGGCGTGGGCGGCCAAGGAACTGTTCACCAAGTTCTGGGATTATCAGGAGGAGGGCTGGGCGCGGCGGTTTTTCAAGGATTGGTTTGGCTGGGTCAGCCGGAGCCGGCTCAAGCCGATGGTGGAGGTGGCGCAGATGCTCAAGCGCCACTTGGAGCATTTGTTGACGTATTTGAAGCACCACATTACCAACGCGGTGACCGAAGGCTTGAACTCGAAAATTCAGAGCATCAAATCCAACGCGCGAGGCTTCCGCAACTTTGAGAACTATCGGATTCGGATCCTGTTCTTCTGCGGAAAGCTCGATCTCTACCCATTATGAACCTCGAAGAATCATTTTTTCTTTTTCTAATTTCCCTACTCGTTTGGCTTTTCGGATTCGCCCCGTTTATTGCGGTTTCTGGACTCCGCGTTACCTAAAGTTTTTTGTTCAGTGACGCCGGTTTCAGGGCTTTTTTTGTTTGGTCTGCGGATCAGCTTTTGAGTTTGCGTCCGTAAGGATTCGGTTGCGCTTCGCTGTCTGCGGGTCAATTTTTGATTTCGCATCGGTCAAGACCGACCTTTTTTGCGGGGCTTGTTTGTTGGCTTTATTCATATTTTTGAAATACTTGTTGCCGATTTAATGGCGGTTTCGGAGATTTTGAACTGCTCTGGATTCAGGGATTTTGTTGCGCGCAAAAGTGCGTCAACCAATTCATCTGCCGACTTGAATTCGTGAATTTGTTTTCCGCCTTCAACAAGAACAATGGGTGAACTTCCCGCCTGCTCAACAATTCCATCCGCCGGACCAACGAGCTTTAGCTTCAAGTGGGCAGCCACTTGGTCAAACAATGCTCTTTCCAGATGAAACGCTTGAGTGGAATTCTGATTGCTCATGTTTTGTGCTCCGGCGAGCCATGAGCCACGGTCAACAAAAAGAAAGGGCGCGAACTTGTCGCACCCTGATCGAGGCACCGCGAAGCGCCTGTTAGAAGAATGCTTCAAGCCGCGCCGATTGGCGCGCGCTTGAGCTGGGTCTTCTAACGTGAAAATTCGCGGTTTTCGATCAGACCGTAGCCGAGCTACGCTAAAGTTGTTTGTATTTTATTTTTTGGTCGGTGATATTTTTCCTAGCATCCGAATGTTACCCGAAGCGCCGCCCCTTATGCAAGCATTTTCCCGTCGTTGATTGCATACGCCATCCCGCGATCATTCGCGTGCAAACCAAACAAATAGTTGCAATTGCGAATTCTCGCCCGGCTGGTCTGTCTTGGCTTCCAAGATGGCAAACGGACAAATGTATCTCTGTGATTCAGAACCGGAATATTCCCAATAGGAGAAGCTAATCTTGGTGATTGTGAGTGATTTGTGATTGCCTTTCGCCCAAGTTGGAATCGAAGCCTGCCCCGACTTGATTCGATTGATAAAACCAGCTGCGTCCGGCACTGGACAATCCCGCTCCAGTTTGATGGCGCGCCACACGACTGACATATAACCGACCTTCCCTTCGTTGCCAAAATGGACATTTACACCGTCGGTTGAGCCGGTGACGGGAATGCCATCTATCTGGCGTTTCAAAAAAACCTGGCGTTCATCAATGTTCGTGACTACCAAGCCGGTGCGCTTGTCTTTGTGAATCACTTCGCCTTGAGTATATCCAGCCTGAATTTTTCCATCGGCATTCGTCGCCAGTTCCGACCGGTCAATTCCAATTTTTTCGAGAATGTCGAATGTCAACTGAAGCGCGGTTTTTGGCTCGGGCACTCCGCTTGGAAGTTCCTTGGGGATTTGTGCGCGCGTGTCCATTCTGCTGATAACGATGAATCCTTGGGATGGAATCAGATTTAATTGATGCGTGTCGTTCCGGTCGCCGAAGAATCGCACATCTTTGCCGGCAAACACGCCACCTTGGTCAACGCGCTTATGCTGGCTGGGCTTCAAACCGGCAATTTGAAGCAGGTTGGAAACGATGCCGGGTGAAAATGTTCTTGGAATTACTTTCCAGATTTTCACCGAACCGGGCAACTGGTTCGTTGGTGCATTCCAAATGATTTCACAGTCTTTTCCATCGAACGGCTTGTAATAATCGCCGGCAAACGGCGACTCTGCGGCAGTTGCCGCCAGAACCACCGCTTGGGCAAGAATCAGAGTGGCAAGTTTCATTGAATGACTTGGTAAGTGGGCCAGACTTGAACCCGACGGAAAAGGATGTCCGATGGATCAGTGGAGCCATTTTCTGTGTAATACAGCAACTTGTCATTCACGCAGTCAGGCCAATAGGCGGTCGTCATGATTACCGGCAGCGAGTATCCTTGAGGAACAGCGTTTGTCGCGATATGGGCCTTGCGTGACGCCAAATTCCAAGAATCAATGACTGTGTGCTTAACCCCATCTTCAACCCCGTTCATGTAATTTGCCCACAAACGCCCATATTCGGGATACATAAAAACCGAAGTTTCTGCTGCCAGCAAAGCGTGCAGGTTCGGGTTCATAGGCAGCACGCCTTTGTCATACATATCCGTCGCATTAGCGAAGAACAGTATGTTGCAGGCGTAAATGCCCATCCAGCGCAATCCCCCCGGCCCGCCGCCGAAATCAAATTCACACAGGCGCACCCAATCATAACCAGCCGTGCCAGTTCTGTAGATTGGCATATAGGATTGGAGCGAAGGCGTTGATGTTGCGAAGTCCTGAGTGTCGCCGTGTATCCCATGTCCGATTAACAAGCCAATATTACAGTAATTAAAAAGGCTTGAGCCGCCCTTGGAGGGCTTGCGCAGCAATGACGCAGAAACCTGATCGTTGCTATAATTAAAAGCTGTTTTCCATTTGTATTTTGCCATTGTTTTCTCAAACCCATTGGCAATTTTTCCTGCGTTTTGAATTGGCCCATACGGCAAAGCATAAGCGGGGTTCAGTTGAATGGTTCCAATCCGTTGTGAGCCAGCCATATTTGCCGGAGGATTAAACCCCGCAAGTCCACCATTCGTGCCGGGGTCGGGATGATCTCCCTGCCAAACCACCCCAAGTCTTCCCGGTGTGCCTTTGATCGGTTTCGGCGGCGGACGATGCGGCCTTTGTGTTGTCTGCGTCGTCCCGCTAAACATGGGCACAGGAGAACCCATCGAACCGGAACTCACCGCCAGCGATGTCATGCGGGAAACTGCGGGGCGTTCAGGCATAAAATCTGAAAGCGAACCCTCAAAAACTGTCAGCCCAAGTGCTTCGGCCATGCCGGGAGGATAAAGCGCCAGCGGAACGATACTGTTTCCGTCAGAGGATGCAGCTAACCATTGTGTGGGGCTTGCTATATTTGCAGATGCGGCCGTCGCCATGTTTGCGGAAAAATTCTGTGGCGGCGTGGCTTGGCTGGCGGTCAGGACAAAATCATAGGTGCCATCGGCTGTCGGAGAACCATTGTCATCATTGCCTTCCCAATCAAACGCCATCGTGTAGCCCGATCCCGACGCATTGCGCACCGTTGTCTGGGATTCATCCACAATCTGCAATGTCCATGTTGAATAGCTGATGAATTCCGCCGTGATGCGTTGCGTCTCGCCAAGCGAAGCGTCGAAACCGGGCAATGAGAAATTCCACTTGGAAATGTAGTTGTCGAATGTCACCGGGACGCTGGCAGACGCGCCACCGCCGCTTTGTTCCGTGGATTGAAATTCGCCCGTTGTGGCAGTTCCAGCCGAGGTTTCCGCTACGGCAAAAATGGTGTGTGAACCGTTCGGCCATTCCGTCGTGTTGATAACATAGCTGGCGTTTCCGCTGTCGTCTGCGCTCGCGGTTTCCACCTCTTCGCCATCAACAAAAAAACTTACGGAAGCAATTGAATTTGTGGTTTCAACGTGAACGTCAATTTCCACCTCGCCGGAAAGATTTGTGCCGGAAGTCAGATTCGTAACCGTCACAATCGGCGGGACGAGGGTGTTTGTGTCAATTTGGACAATTCGGTAATACCGTTGCGTGTCATCCTTGGGGTGAGGCAATGCGGGTTCAGTCCAGTATTTGCCGGTGTCGAGAAAAACGGTGTTCGTGCCTTGCGACGGGAAATAATCCACAAGCGTGTCCCAAGCGATGCTGTCAGAAAGTTGCGTCGCGTATTCGAGGCGATAGACCGCATTTGTTTTGCTTTGCCAACGCAGTTGGATTGCCCGCTCATCCGTGGCTTTTGTCGCGGTAAATTTCAGGGTGTTGGTTTGCGCTTGAACCCATGCTGCCATCAAAAGAAGAAATACAACCATGACCAAAATTTGGATGCTTTTCATAATGACTCGCATGGTTCGCCTTTCTCTGGAAATTGCAAATCATATTCGCGTCATCGCGCCGCGTGAGATTGTCATGTTGATGACAAGAAATAGCTGGTGACTCTTGAAGGCACTTTTGCAATGAAGCTTTCAAACCTCCGACATCTGATTTCCATTTGCTTCGGTTTCTGTGCGTTCGTTTTAATTCCCGGTGTTCATGTCTTAGCTGGTAGTTCAAGCGTCTGCTTTTTCGTCTGCCTTCGTCGCAGCCAAACTTCACTGACTCCACTCCGCGCCGGCATAGACTCGACTGCGCTTATGTGCTCGCCCGTCGCGTAAAATCCACCCGCCCCCGCGCCAGACTTCCGGCCAGCGGACAGCACCGCAAGCCGCAAGACTGGCTTGCCCCAAGACGCCCACGCGACCGGCTCCGCCACCGCTCCGCTCGCCCCTTCCATCGCTCCATTTCCGTCAGCAAAGTTTCGTCGCTCTGCCGAATTTATTGGCGCGACCGATGCGCCGATGAAGTTCTCCGCTGCGCTGCACGCAAACCAGCGAAAGTCAGAGCCAGCCAGACTTGAGCCTTTGGCGAGGCTAGGATTTTGGCACTTTGTTGGCAGCTATGGCATTTAGCGGCCATTGTTTCTGACCGGGTAACGACGCTTAAATTCCTCCCATGTCATTGGCGGGTCAATTTCCCGGACGAATTTTACCCTATTTCCGCCCTGTGCAGTTTCAGGTAACGATCCCAACTCGACTCCTTCAAACACAACACACCAATTTAGCCTGTTCCCATAATTCAAAGCTTCTTGCGGACTGTCATAGGCAGCCACCCCCTCGTATTCGCCAATGAAATACTTTTGTTCTGCGGTCAATCTTTCGTATTTCACATCAGCGAAACGAAGAAATGTCTCGCGGGCTTTCGGCGTGTATTGGCAACCATTATATTCCAGGTTGTAATCATCATGATTTGAGGATTTATCATTTTTCCACCTTTCGATCCAACTCCCCGGTGCAACAAGGTGCGATCCCGTATAAAACTTACGCTCCTTCCAGCTTTTAATGGTTCCAGGGTTATCATCAAATGCAGGTGTCAAAACCCTGTAAAAAGTTTTTACTGGTCGCTTGTCCTGAAGTCCACGAGGTTGTTTTGCATAGTCGTTGGCTTTTTCCATACACTTTGAATTCTTTCAAATCCCGCCCCTGCTGCAAGAGGGAATTCTAGCAAATGGCGCGCGGCTGGCAGACTGTGACCTTTCTGCTGCCGCTTTGCTCTGCTGAAAATCACAGACTGCCCGCCGCAAAACCGGCCTGACTCCGTCCGGTTCAGACCGCTTCACTTCACTTCTCTGCGCGTGACCACGCGACCCTTGCCCGCCTGCTCGCGCTCCGCTTCGTTCCGTTCCGCAATCTGAATCCGTCGGAGACAGGCTTTTCCCCGCAGTGTGAGCGCAAACTGGCATGGCAAATTGCTTGCGCATTTGCCCCGCCAGCACGCCCTCACGCTGCCCCGATTTTTGTCTGACATCCGCCGGTTTGCTTTCCGCTGCACTGCACGCAAACCGGCGGAAGTCAAAGCCAACCAGATTTGAGCCTTCGGCGACTCTGCGAGGCTAGAGAATATTGGTTGGTGTTTTTGACATGGCGCGTTTTTTTAAGGAGGGACGCCGCCGAAGTCTCACCGTAGTGCGCTTGCTGCTACGCCATCTTTTTCAGGGGGGTAAATTCCCGCTCTCGCGGGGCGTTTTATTTCCAGCGACGAAGGGCATGGGTCACGCCAGCGACCCGGCTATCAGGTAACGCCGAAACTTTCGCTGTCATGCCCCATGCACGCCGGAAATAAACCGAAGTGTGTTCAAAAAATGGCTCCGCCGGAGGTGAAGCAAGCGACATACGGCGAGACACGGACGGCGAACATCAAAAAAAAGCTTATGCAAAACAAATTACAGATTGAAGCAGCGACTCCAGCAAACGCCGGCCAGCAATCATCATCCAGAACGGAACGGGTTTCTATCAAACATAATGCCAACCGCGAGTTGCCGACGCAAAAGGTTTTGGAGTTGTTGAAGGCACAACTGCCACGCCAATACGAGTTGGCCGAGGTGGTAGGCAAATGGATTTGGCTGGAATTTCCCGCCGCCAGCCATCGCGCCGCCGCGAATACCCTTTGGCACTTGGGTTTCCATTGGAATCAACGCCGTTGCGTCTGGCAGCACCCTTGCGGAGCGTTTGCCCCCTACGCCGCACACCCCACCGACCCGCGCACCAAATACGGCAGCCGCTTTGCCGCTGACATCAACCCCGCTTGAGGAGGATTTATGATTCTCACTTCACAGATGAAATTCAACTTGGGGCGTTTAGTCATCACGCCCGCCGCGCTGGAATCCATCCCGGCAGACGACATTTGCAATTCGATTAACCGCCATGTGTGCGGCGATTGGGGCGACCTTGACACCGACGACCGCAGCGAAAACGAACTGGCCTTGCGCATCGGTTCCCGCTTGCTGTCCGTTTATCACACCGCCACCGGCACCAAGTTTTATGTGCTGACCGAGGCTTGCCGCACGGTCACGACGATTCTTTTGCCCGCTGATTATTAGCCGCCGGAGTTCGTTCCTTGCGGCCACCCGCAAGGGGCGACCTCTGCCGACCATCGGCAGAAAATCCCGCCGGAGATTGTCCGGCAGTTTGAGAAAGTTAAAAAATATGTTCACATTCACTGGTAGCTCACGCGGTCACGACCGCTTCCGCAGTTCGGGCAATTTGCAACCGCTCAACAACGAGCAGTTGCAGGGTGTCGCACCGTCCATTTTCGCCCAAAACGCCATGCCCGGCGTCAGCGAAAATTATTCGTTCCTACCGACCATCCACGCCGTTGACGGTTTGCGCAATGCAGGCTGGCAGCCGGTTTGGGTTTCAGAGCAGACCGTCCGGCTGGAATCCCGGAAAGGTTTTCAAAAGCACATGATTCGGTTTCAACGCGCCGACATCATCGGCAGCGCCGCCGAGTTTTGCCCGGAGGTTTGTCTGGTGAACTCGCACGACCGCAGCAGCGCCTATCAGTTGCACGCCGGAATTTTCCGCATGATTTGCGGCAATGGGTTGATTGTGGCGGACACGACGTTTGAGCGCGTCAGCATCCGGCACACCGGCTTTCAACCGTCGCTGGTGGTGGACGCCAGCTTGAAAGTTTTGGATTCGTTGCCGCAGTTGACGGACGCGGTGGAGAGTTTTCGCGCCCGCCGGTTGACGCCCGCCGAGTCAAAAGCTTTTGCCGAAGGCGCAATCTTGTTGCGCTACGATGATTTGCAGGTTGCCCCCGTCAGCCCGGATAAACTCTTGGAAGCCCGCCGCACCGAGGATTCCGGCAGTGACCTTTGGACGACGTTTAACCGCGTGCAGGAAAATTTGATCCGGGGCGGTTTGAAGGATTACACCCGCCGCAAGACGGATGGAAAACGCCACCCGCGCACCCGCGCCGTGGCTGGCCTTGATGAAAACGTCCGGTTGAACAAGGCACTTTGGCACTTGGCCGAGGCGTTAAAATCGCAGGCGTTGCCCAATTGACGGTGCCGCGCACCGAGGTTGAAGCCCGCCAGGGTTTCAGCCTCTTTTGCTTTGCAGTGGGGCGGCGACTTCCGCCCCACACCCCACCCGCCAGAGGCGTTGCCTCTGGACTCATCATCCGTTGCTCTCGGCTTGAACGCTTCGCGCCCTTTCCGATGCCGGAAAGGAAAGTGTGGTAAGATGTTTTGTCCCCAAGAAATCGAGATGAAATAAATAATTTGATCTCGTAATTTTAGCTGACTGTGGTAACTTCGCATCAACGTGCAACGGCGGGAAATGCCGTTGGCAGTTGCATCAATTTGCATCAGCGTTCAGTCATCGCCGTGCCTTTTGATGCGGAAATGTCGAGATCGGAAAGTTCGGAATGCAGTGTTAGTGAGCAATTTAACGAATTATGAAAAATTACAGCCATGATTCGATTCCCTTCACCCGCTCCAATTGACAACTTGTGGCAGGTTGCGACAGAACGTGACAAATCCCCCTGTTTACAAGGCTTTCTGTGGGGTTCGACTCTCCGCTTTTCGCGCCAGGTTGCGACACGGTTTGACCATTCCCGCCTAAAATCTGTGCGCGTATTTGTGTATAGCCCGGCAGGGCATCCAAGCGCGGCAGGTTCTTGATTGCATCGTAAATCGGCAGTTGCATTTCATCGGTATAGACTTGCGCGGTCAGCCGGATGTCACTGTGCCGCATCAATTTCATGGCGAACCGTTGCGCCACTCCGTTGCGTTGCAGGAACGTCGCCCAGGTGTAGCGCAGAGCGTGGAAATCCCCATACCGGCCCAACTCATCCCGGTAGGGAATGCCATTGGCTTCCGCGTCCAGGGTCAAACGCCGGGCGCGTGGAATGCCATTCGGAAAGACCAGATCAGTCCCCGCGCATCCGGCTGGCCGGTGAGCCGTCAATGCCTCGACAATTTCCGGCACCAGTTGCACCGATTCCTGTTTCTTGTTTTTGGCCGCATAGTCCCGCACCACCACGAACGGCACATCCGCGCCCAGGTTCAAATCGCCCCATTTCATTTGCTTCAATTCCTCTTGCCGCAATCCTGTCCGCGCGGCGGTGAAATAGATTATGCCCCGGTCTTCCGACCCGGCCACCAGCTTGCGCAATTCCTCATCCGTGAAGGCCCGGCGCACCCGCTTCTGTTTACCCCGCTCATCGGCCCTGGACACGTTCTTTAACGGGTTGGTTTTGATTCTGCCGACCCTTTCCATCCAGTTCAGCAGCGAGATCATCCCTTGCAGGTAGTGGTTCAGTGTGCGCGGCGAGCAGGTTTGCCGGTTGCGCCAGACGATGAACGAATCGGCGGTGACATTGCACGGCACCTGCCAATCGCAGTCTTTCACCAACGCCTTTATCCGGGAGGCAACCAACCGCGCCCCACGGCCCCCGCGACCGTTCCGGCCCCGCGCCGCCAGATCAGCCACGTAATCGTCCAAGTGAGTCGCCAGCGGCTTTCTGGCCGAGTCGCGGACGGCTTGCGGTTCAAGGATGCCCGCCGCCTCACGCTCACGCTCCTGGATGAATTTATGCGCCTTTTGGTCAGCAACCTGTTTGTCCGTCACGCCAAGCGACTTCCACTTGTCCACCGGCATGTCACCGATGCGATACCGCAAATAATACGACCGTGTTTCCTCAACCTTGCCATCCCGGCGGAACCGCCGCTTTTCAATGGAGAAGATCATGTTGTTCCTTTCATCATAATTTGCTCAATGTCACTTGACCGAAACCGCACCGCGCCCCGAATCTTAACCGCCGCCAATGTCCCCGACGCCACCAGTCTTTCCACCATGCGGATGGAACAGGCCAACAGACGCGCCACGTCCTTCTTGGTGAGCAGTCGCAACCCCGCCGGGCTTCCCGGCTTGTCCATGCTGTTTTTCTCTGGCATGGAGGCAATATGGAGTGGGCATTGCAATATGTCAAGGCCCTATTTTACTTTAGTCAAGAGCCGCCTTGGCCGCTCCGTCCTTTCACAAATTCTTTCCCGCCCTCACGCGCCGCCTTCCACATTTCCTTTGCGCTTGGCCTGTATTGGTTTTCGCCCTCTCCGCGATGGAGCTTGGCGAACGAAACCAACTCGTTTTCAGAAAGCCATTTCATCCCGTAGAACGTCCAGTGGTTCAATGTCCCCTCGGTCACAAGCTGATGGACACGCTGACGGCTTACACCCAGGGCCGTTGCCGCCGCCGATTGTGGCACCAGACCGCCCTGCAATTTGGAAATCCTCTTAAATTCCCTCATGTCCGCTAAAATACCGCGCAGACCATAGGGCTTTTTTTGTGTGGCAGGAGAACCGGCGGCGACGTCATTTTGTGTCATATTCCGAACTGTGCCACCGTTCATGCCGCTTGTCAACCGTCAAGGTGCAGAGGTTTCCCCGCCGAGTTTTCCCGTGTCGTCATTCGGCTTGCTAAAGGCGGGGGGGCCAAGCCGAACGCCAACACGCGAAAACTCAGCCCCGACAAGTGCCAGGTCGTGCCGTCATTGCCGCCAGGATTGCGCCCCGCTGCCCTCGCAACACTGGCGGCAATGACGGCACGACCTGGGGGGCTTGCGCCGGTTCGTCGCTTTTCTCGGACAATCTGCTCGAATTATAATTCCGAATTCCGGGCTTGACCCTACTCAGTCCCCCACGGAATCGGCCCAAGGTGCCGTCGTATGCGCAAGAGCCAGTTGTGGCCGGAAGAGTTTACAGTCAAGCTATTCTCCAACGTTGAGTTCTGGCGGCAAAAGTTCATTAATAGCAGCACCAATAGCATTCCAATAATCATTGCGTAGTCCACGAGTGATTGGGTGTCTCGTTTGAACTATTACCGTTTGAGAAGCATGGTGTACCGTTAGGCAAAAAGCGTGGAGTCCATCCAACGGAACCCAATTAATATCAAAGCCGATGGCTGCAAAGAAAATGTTAAAGTATTGCCGCGGCAGACCGTACGCTATAATGATTCGATGTCCCGGCGGGAGCGCATTAAAGGTTTGTTGAAAGTACGTGAGTCGCGCGTCTCTGCAATGATTGAGGGCGTTATTGCGACCCCTAATATGATTTCCGGTCACGAAATCTGGAACTTGGCCTCCCTCCCACCAGTCCGCCCTGGTATAATTCCAATGTCCTGTTCCTCGCGATGGCAATGGAAGAATTTCGCTTAAATACGTACATCCGTCGGCACGACCTAGCTGGACTCGCTGGTAGCTGCGGATTTGCTCACGCTGTTGGATTAAGCCTTCATGTAATCGTCCTTCTGCGCTAAACACTGTCCTAATCAAAGCGGCCCATGTGCGCTGTATCGGCGGACGTGGATTCTCCCTAAACCATTGTTGCAATCCGTGACCAACGTGGTCACAGTAGGCGCAAAGATCCAGAACGCTTTCTCCCGCATCGTGCCACGCTTGAACGCGAGCACACACTTCGTCCAACGTTCTGCCGCCCCCCTCTTCGGGGCCGACAAACCACCATCTTCCTTCGGGGTTGCCGTATCCAAAGAACCCGCGCATATAGTCCTCCACTTGGTTTGGATTTAGAGGCATAACTAATATTCGTTAATCTGGCCTTGCAAGAAACCAGTTCTATTGCCTGCAGTCGCATTGAAAACGACCTGAATTGTTCCGTCTGAACAGTCGTAGTACCAATAGGCGTCGTTTCCGTTAACTTCTGAACGGTCGGGTTCTCCCATGAGGCTGACGAATTGTTGTTTGAACGCCTGCAGCACGGTTCCGGTCTGCGCAAAAAGGGGATTCTTTTCGGCGAACTTGGCCTTCCATTGCGCTTTTGTAGGTTTATCTGAGTGATTTGGAAAGGCCGATCCGACCCGCTTTTGAAGGGCTTCGTCCGATTCGACTATGCCCTCCCTCTGCAAGACAGCGCATCCGATAGGCCAGCGGGTCTTGGCGAACAGGTAGGAAGTTCCCGTGATTTCATCAACATTGATAAAAATCTCGGCGAATCCAACACCATGACGAGGGACTATTTTTATCCCGATGTCGCTGCCGGTGATGACGTGAAAAGTTCCGAGAAATACGAAGGCAACCAAAATCGTCACGCCGAGCCCACCAAATAGAAGACGTTTTCTTTTGGGATTAATTGTCGAACGTCGTGGTTGTGGTTCTCCTGCGGCGAGGGAGGGGGAAAACTCATTTTCAAGTGAACGCCAGTCGGGCGAGTTTACTGAACGGAATACTGTGTCCGCCGTAATTGCACCGTTATCCCACATAGAGCGCAATTGCTCTCTCGTATATGGGCCTTTTTCCTCACCCATTGACTTGATGTGGAATAGTTCCATTAGAATGAACCTACGCCCGATCAAATTCGTTGAACAGCATAAAATTCCGTCGCCCTACTCAATGGAAGGGTCAACCTCGGAATTCTGAACTACATTTGAGGTATTCCCACGAATGCCGATCAATTTCGGCAGACGTTCCATCCAAAACTCGACGGTGCAAAACAGTTTGGCCGTGAAATCTTCCGACCACAGTTGGCTCTTGCGCAGAAACTTCCGTTTCTCCGGCGGCGTATTCGCCAAACGGTATCGCCGCATCACCCGCCGCAGTTTCACCGCATCGCTGGCGCTCACCTCCTGGTCTTCCCGCTTCCCAAGCGGCAGGTGTTGCCGGCCAATCACACCCCAATACCGGCCCGGCTTTTCCTCCATCACCGGCATTTCCTCCTTCTTCGCCATGTAACGCTTGCCCGCGTAGGCAAACGCGCCTTTGATCGTCCTGAGACGCTCCACACGAGTCCCGGCCAGGTAGTGCGCGAAATCGCCGCTTCCGACCACCCCAAACCAGTTGCGGGACGCCCAACACTTTAACGAGTCCGCGCCATAGACTTCGCCATTCGGGAATTCCCCGCCGTCCGGCAGTTCAGCCCAAACGCTCATCACCGTACACTGTCTTGAGCCGTTCAGCTCAATCTCCTCTTTCCAGTGTTCGCCGCCCGCGTGAACACGCACCCGGCGCAGGCGCGCGGATTCCCCACGCTCCTCTTTGAAACGAAACCGCCAGGGGACACCGAAAACAAGCAGGTGGTAATGCGGGGCGATCTTGCCCTTGTTCTTCCCCGATTTCCGCGCTTTGAATTCCAGCTTCCAAATAATCGCCGCTCCGGGCCAACGCCGCTGCATTCGGTCACAGAATGCCTCCAAATGGCCTTTGTAATCCTCCCGGTAGAGAGGGAAGTTGTCCGGGTAGGTGAGAGTGAAGGCGAGAGGCACCGCCGCCTGTTCCACTTTCGCCAGCAATTCCAGCATCCGCCGACGCGAAGCCGGGGTGAACTCGACAATTTCACCACG
>Ga0187862_10000115_pt1 | contig 88898 bp, 85 predicted proteins | sample June2016WEW_10_1_FD_133003 | JGI IMG/M metagenome (GOLD analysis project Ga0187862, IMG submission 133003) | Peatland microbial communities from SPRUCE experiment site at the Marcell Experimental Forest, Minnesota, USA - June2016WEW_10_150 | ecosystem: Environmental > Terrestrial > Soil >... | reverse complement strand
TTCCGGATTGGAGGCTTTGGCCGGCGGCGACACCGCGACTGCGATCGAGAAGCTGGCGATGGCCGCCGCAATCCAGCCCCGCTCTGCCGAGGCGCACGAGAGCCTAGCGCGGGCACTTCGAGACGCTGGCAAAATCGAGGCCGCCCGCCATTCAGTCCTTGTGGCGCAAGAGAGAGGCTGTTCGACGCCCGATCTGGAGCGGCTCCTGGCGGAACTCCCGCCCCCTCCACCGTGCCGTGGCAACTTCGAAAAGGGTCACGTCCTATACAGCAGCCTCACGGGTAATCGGTGGACAGTCCTAGATCGAAAGCTGGGCGGCTTCGGGGCGGTGTACAAAGTCCGGGACCACGAGGATGGTCGAATTCACGCACTGAAGACTTTTCAATCCAAGTTCCTCTGGAGCGAGGCAGACCGGAACAGGTTCATCCGCGAGGCATCGACGTGGATTCGACTCGACCCGCACCCTAACATTGTGTCCGCCGAATGGATCGAGACCATTGAGGAATTCCCATGCGTGGTTCAGGAGTTCGTGGAGGGAGGCGATGTCGCCGACATGCTTGCCACGCAGACACTGACCATCCGACGGGTGCTCGAACTGGCTATCCAGTTCTGCGACGGAATGGGTTTCGCTCACAACCTCCTTGGAATCGTCCATCGGGATATCAAGTCTTCTAATTGCCTGTTGACCTCATCGGGACAGCTGAAAATCGGTGACTTTGGGCTGGCGCGGACCTTCGATGAGTCGCGGACCTCGGCGCTGGACTTAATCGGAATCGATCCCGCCACGCGCGTTCAGTTCACCGTGCCGCTGGGCACCTGGTCGTATATGGCACCGGAGCAGCTTGACCCCGAAGCCAATCTCGATACACGAACCGACATCCACGCGTTCGGTGTGATGCTGTACGAGATGTTGACGCGCGACCTGCCGGCATACTACTCCCAAGACGAACCGGACCAAGGATTGCGGCGGGGATGGCTGGCCTACGAGTACATCAGTCTGTCCGTCGATCGTTTTCGCGTGCCCAAGAATCTGTGGCGGGTCGTGCTTGCCTGCGTCGAGCACAACCCCACCGATCGCCCCAGCAGTTTCGGAGAGGTTCGGGACGAGTTGAGCGGGCTTCTGCGGAAACGATATCACCGCGAGGTTCGCCCCCCTGGTATCCCGGTACCCGTCGGCGCCGACTACTGGAACAACAAAGCGGTATCATTTCACGCCCTCCAAAGACACGAGGAGGCGCTGGAATGCTACGAGCGGGCGTTACGGCTCGATCCGAACGATGGCGATTTGTGGCAGAACAAGGGTGCGGTACTGGTGAGCCTCAAGCGCTTCGGGGAGGCGATCGAAAGCCTGGAGACAGCGGTTTCGCTCTCCCCTAAGGATAGCGACGTCTGGAACAATAAGGGGTTGGCTCACCTCGAACTGCGACAACTCGATGCATCCCTTGACTGTTTCAAGAAAGCTGCACATATTTCGCCGCGGGACCCTCTGGTGTGCAAGAACCTCGCGCAGGTTCTATGTGAGCGCGGAGAGATTGCGGAGGCAATGGAATGGATCTTGAAGGGCTTAGGCAACGATGATCGGAATCCAGCCCTGCTGGAACTGAAAGGGTTCGCTCTCCTTGCCCTTCGCCAGCCGGAACAGGCGTTAGCGTGCTTCAATGATGCGCTGGAAATTGCGCCGCAACGCTTCGGTCTTTGGAGGGGTAGAGCTATGGCGCATGAACGGCTGGGGCAGTTCAGTGAGGTGCTAACTGCATGTGAAAGGGCGCTCGAACTGAAGCCGGGAGATGGCGAACTTCTCACGATAAAGGCAAGAACGATCAGGCCCGCTGCCGCGGGTGAGGGGCCAACTGGTTTTCGGGGAGGCGACGAAGCCATAAGAGTAGACGAATAGGGCCATGGGACGAAGGGAGATGAACTATGCCAGAGACTTGTAAAGCCTGCAACGGTTCGCGACGGGTTCAGCGCCGTGTTGAGCGTGCGTGGTGGCAGCTGCTTCTGTTGCGCCCGCCGATTGTGGACGAGTTATGTGCGGAGTGTAGTGGGATCGGCGTTGTGAGGGGATCTCCAGCGGAGGAGCACGAGCTGGAGTTGCGTCGCCGACGTAACCGGGAGGAGCAGGAGCGCGCGGCCGCTGAACAGAAAGCTCAACAGCGAGAAGCACTTGCGCGCAGGAGCGCTGAGGCCGGTGCCCGTCGAGCGACGGTGACAACCTCCCACCGAGCCGCCTCTGGGGTGGGAGCTTCGGAAGAAACGCGCAAGGCGTACACGATTGCGCTCACGACACGCATGATCAACAACAGTCTACGTGCAATCGAACAGAGTCACGGGGTAGAGATTCGGCAGTCAGATGCAAAGCAACTGCTCGCAATCCACACTGACATCATGTCTCATCTGCGCCTGAGCACTGACTTCGGCGGTGCGCGAGAGGCCCTTCTTCGTGCCCACGTCTGCGAGATGCTACGACAGTGTCGTGACATTCTCTTGGCTTCTGGCGATCAGTTGGCGACAATCGCAGAACACGAACTGACGAAAGCGGAGCTTGTCGACGCGATGGATATCGTATTGGGCACGACTCTCCTTGTCGTCAATATGCTTAGGAGAAGCGGCACTTGCGACGCAGTAATCGATCAATTAGTGGCGGCCCTCCCGGCCGAGGAGTGCGGTTCCTTTGCTAAGGACACTTTGCGACAACTGCGGTAAGCGGCAACGGCAGTCTGGTGTCGGGCATGGGCCGATGTCAGGGTCTGTCACCAAATTTCGTGGATGCCGGAAGGTTCTCGACACTAAAGACCAGCGCGCTCGCGCCCAGTTCCATGAGGGTGGCGTGGCCGGCTGTCGGCAAAGCAGCTGGGCTATAAAAGCAGACGAGTACAACCATGCGACAGGATAAGGGAATCGGCGAGGCATCGAAGGTCACGGCACGTGAGATTATCATTGAGATCCTCCGCAACATGCGCGAGGGTGCGGAGGAGATGTATTCTCGCGTTCTCGTGCCGAGTTTCTATCAAGTCTTCCTGTGCGAGGGCGATTTCCAGCGTCTTAAGCCGATCACCGCGCACTTGGTATCCGATGCTCGGGTCGCGCTCGCTGACGCCTTGGCGGACCTGAATCACCGCAAGCTAATCGATCGGCTTGTTTCAGGCAAGCCAACGAAGTACGAGTGCGCGGGTGACGAATGGCGTATTGAGGTGTTCCAGGATCCAGACCAGGAGTTGGCGCCCGGCGCCGTCCGCGTCCAATCGCAGCTGCTCCTGCCACCAAGGCCCGGCATCCGGGAAGGAGCGGCGACCCGGTTCACCATCACACGCACCGAGGATGTCCGCCTCGCCGTCGACGACGAGGCAGGTCCCGCCGGTTCGATGGCCAGCGGGGCCGTGCTCGCGGAGTTCAGATATCCCACTGACGCAGGGGAAAGGACGGTGGGCATGACGAGACCCGAATTCCTGATTGGCAGGGGCGGGCCCGATTGTAGAGTTGACATTGAGCTTTCGAACCCGTCGGTTTCCGAGGTTCACGTCCGGATTCGTCATAACTCGCTCACCGGGACCTTCTTGCTTGAGAACTGCGGCCGGTTTGGTACGACCGTCGATGGCCGGGAAGTTCCGAAAGGCTCTGAGGTCGTGCTGCCGCCCAGGGCCAAACTGGGGCTGGCAAACGCAACCTCAATCGTGGAGTTTACAGCCATGGGGTAAACGTATCCACTCTCTTCTCGTTGCGGCTTCTCTGGTTGCTGCTTCTCGCGGGGTGCGTTGCATTCCTCGCATATCTGGCCCGTCATGTCGATGATTGAATGCTATTCTCCAATCCGCCGATGCTCAGTCCCTTGCGAGTGGTGCGTGCGAAATCACGTCCGTGCGGGCGAGGAGACGACATGAGCGGCTGGCGCAGAGTCGGAACTCCCACGAGCCGGCGGCTTGAAAGAATCTGTCTTGCGTTTGCCTCCGTCCCCGTGGTTGTGGGCCTACTCCTTGTCTTCATGGCGAAGAGCCATGGCCTTGCCACACTCGGGGACCAACCCGAGCGAAGCCAAATACTGAACCTCGATACGCTTAAGTCCCCCGAACCACTTGATGCCGTTCTGCTACAGGTGTTTCCGGCGGCTCCCGAACGGCAGTTTGTGGCGCGTCAGATCTACGGGCAATTGACAAGCGCGAAGAGACCGAAGTTGACGAATGTCGGCGTCCTTTCGCGGCTGAGCGTCGATTCAGCGGAGGTCGCCGGAGCCAGTGGTTTGGAGATCCTGAAGCGCCGCCAGGAAGAACCCGCCACGCCTGGTCATGGCCGAAGTGCCACCGTTAAGAAACGAATTCCGCTGTTGAGCATCGCTCAGGTTCGGGCGATCAAACCCATGCTCGTCGTACGGGACCCGGAACAGTTCGGGCGGGCCTTTGCACTCTGGGCAACCCTCTTCTTTGTTTCGTTTTGGGGAGTCCACTTTCTGTGGTCCATCGTCAAGTTTCGCGGCGATCAGTTGATTCTCCCGCCCGTCTTCCTCCTGTGTGGAATCGGCTTGATGCTGATGACGAGCCTCCGCGACCCTTTGAGGGACTCAGAGCTGTTCATGAGTTTTGCACAGGGCGTGATTGGTGGATGCGCGATTGCCTTGCTCGCCAGCCTGGTCGATTATCAACGCTGGTTGGCGAGGTTGATGTTTCTGCCGCTGCTTGCCAGCTTCGGACTCTCGATCCTGCTTCTTCTCTTTGGGACAGGACCTGGCACAAGCGACGCGAAAGTGAATCTCGGCCCCTTCCAGCCAGTTGAAGCCATGCGAGTCTGTCTGATACTGTTTCTGGCTGGGTATTTCGCCAAGCGGTGGCAGTTCCTGCGGGAGCTGCGCGAGACGAGGCCAACGTTTTCTAGGTTCAGCCGCTACCTGGAAATTCCAAAACTCGATCACCTGTTGCCTGTGGTGACTTGTGTCGGCTTGGCGTTGCTGTTTTTCTTCCTCCAGAAGGACCTGGGCCCGGCGCTTCTCCTCACGTGTCTCTTCCTTGGTCTCTACGGCGTGGCGAGGGGCCACTTTGGGCTACCGCTCGTCGGCCTGACGTTGCTATTTCTGGGCTTCTGCGCGGGATATTGGCTGGGGTCGCCCAAGACTGTCGTCGACAGAGTACAGATGTTCCTTTCCCCATGGGACAACACCGTCAGGGGCGGCGATCAATTAGCAGGGTCCCTTTGGGCGTTCGCTTCCGGGGGATCTTTGGGGACCGGCCCCGGGCTCGGAGAAACGGCCAACGTTCCGGCAGCGCACACGGATCTCATCCTGTCTGCAGTCGCAGAGGAGGGCGGGTTTGTCGGCTTCTTTGCGGTGTTCGCGGCCTGGCTCGTCTTGCTGCAGCGGGGGATGAGAATCGCCCAATCCGCGCCAACCAACTACACGTTTTTCCTTGCTCTGGGCTGCACGCTCGCGACCGTCCTCCAGATCCTGTTGATTTCTGGCGGTATTCTCGGCCTTCTGCCACTGTCCGGTGTCGTGTCGCCGTTCTTGAGTTATGGACGCTCGGCGATGTTGGCGAACTTTGCCATCGTCGGGATTCTGCTTGCCATTTCGGCACAACCTCGCTCGCGTGAATCGGAGCGGCAGTTTGGGAGACCCCTTCGTTCTGTCTCAATAGTTGTCTTCACATTGCTTTGCGCCGTCGTCGCAAGGGCAGCTTATCTTCAAGTGTGGAAGAGTGATGACGTTGCGATCGCTGGCACGCTGGTCCGTCAGCAGGATGGCGTACGGCGGTTTCAGTACAACCCGCGGCTGCTAGCGGTGGCCCGGCAGTTGGGAAGAGGCAGCATTCTGGACCGGAATGGAATTCCTCTCGCCACGAGCAAATGGGGAGAATTGGTTCAGCACCGCGCTCAATACGAGGACCTCGGTATCGACATCGATAAGGCCTGTGTTCGTGCTGATTCACGGCACTATCCATTAGGCGGGCAGACCTTCCATCTATTGGGTGACATACGCAGTCGGGCGAACTGGCTTGCAACAAATACGGCGTACCTTGAACGCGACATGGAACTCCATCTGCGGGGTTTCTCGGAGAACAGCCAACCAGGAGCACATTCCGATTCCGCAGATGAGCTCGCATCCAAAGCCCCCGGCTACCACAACTATCGCGTTCTCCTTCCTCTCTTGCGGCACCGATACGACCCCGATCATCCGGCGGTGCGCCGACTTCGCGAAGAGGATCGCACGCTCCGCCTCACGATTGACGCGCGCCTGACCGTTCGAGTGACGGAGATCCTGCAACGTCACCTGCGCGCGGTGAAGAAGGAACGCGGCGCCGTCGTCGTGCTCGATGCGGCCAGTGGAGATGTCCTGGCTCTCGTTGATGCGCCAGCGCCCCTGAATACGAACAATGGGGCTCAAGCCGATCCGGTTGCTGAAGGCGAGTATCTCGACCGCGCCCGGTTCGGTTTATATCCCCCAGGTTCCGTCTTCAAACTCGTCACCGCCGCGGCCGCTCTCAGAGCGGACCCGGAAAGTGTGGGTGCAATCTACGCGTGCCGGAGACTTCCGGACCACCGCGTCGGTGCGGTCGTCCGAGGATGGACCGTGCGCGACGACGTCGCGGACAAGGAACCCCATGGTTCGATTTCCCTGCCCGTGGCGCTTGCACAGTCCTGCAATGCTTACTTTGCACAACTGGCAGTCGATAGAGTTGGCGCGCCCCAGTTGTTTGAGGCTGCCAGGATACTTGGAATCCGAACTGGTAGTCCGGACACGCCCGAACGCTTGCAGCGCTTCCTGCCCCAGGCTGGGTATGGCCAGGGCGAGGTTCTCGCGACCCCGCTTCAAATCGCGCGAATAGCCGCGGCAATCGCCAACGGCGGAAAGATCCCGAACGTCCACTTCGTGAACGGCGATCAGAACGAGTCGCGTCCGTTGGCTCAGTTGCTCACCCCTCAATCTGCCGCTGTTTTGTCGCAAGCGATGCGGCTCGTCGTAACGGACGGGACCGGACTGAAGGCGCTCAACTCTTCTATGCCGATCGCGGGAAAAACGGGCACTGCCGAGGTAAGGGGCGAGGCATCACACGCCTGGTTTGCCGGGTTCGCGCCCGCGGATTCAACCTCTGGCCGACGCATCGCCTTTGCGGTGTTTGTTGAAAACGGGCAGTATGGGGGAGCCGTGGCGGCCCCGATTGCCCCAGATCTTGTGGCAGCGGCCGCGGAGTGCGGATTGCTACGTTGAGATTTTGAAAAGCGCAGGCCGGCTTGTGAATTCGTGTAGTAGTACACGGGAAGAAAGACGGGCTTTAGGGTTTCGGCTGGGGTTCGCCGCCGGTGAGGCGCGTCCGCTCCGCGCCGCCGCGCACCGATGCGGCGGGGTGCGCGAGGTGCCACTCCGGCCGAAAGTAGGGGATGAGAGGTGAACCTTGGAGTGCAGATGCGATTCTTGCGGTTCGGTGGTCAGAGTGAGACGCACAAACCGTAGCAACGAAAATAGGAGGCAGTAGATGGGTTTAGAAAATAAGGAGGCGCGGTTGCAGTTGGCAAAAACTGTGGCTGCGTACAAACGCGCTATCAAATATCTGGACACTTGTGGCGAACTCACCCTCGAGAAGCTGTTCGAGGCCAAACACATCGCCGGAACAGGGCCCGACGATCAGTGGCTTCGCACGATGTGGGAACAAATGCAGTACACTCTGCCCGGCGTGGGAGAGGGGCCAGGCGGAAGGGAGCAGCTTCGGTGGGAGATGCGACGGACGATGGTTCAGGCGATATCGAGTTTCGAGGCGTTGATCGGTACAACCACGGACCACACTCAACGATGGTGGCAGCTTTGGAAATGAAGAATTACCGGAGGCGATTGCGGGATAGACGGCGAGTGGTCTTATCGCTGCCAGTACGGCTTTCACGTGGCGACAGGCAGAGCTGGTCGGTGCGCATGGCAGAGCTGCGTTCAAAACCGATTCGCCAAATTTGTTTTGAGGCATGGCTCGCCAGACCGTCAGCTCGGTTGGCGATCTGGTGTAGTACTCGTGGTGGACGGGTAAGCCGCCCGTGAAAAGAGACGGAGGTTCAAGGATATGCCGAGGACATGTGAGGCCTGTGGCGGAGCTCGCCGGGTCCAGCGGGCGCTTAAACGGAAGTGGTGGGAGACGATACTTCAGCGGCCGTCCGTGGTGGACGAGCTGTGCGGTGCATGTGGCGGAATCGGGGTTGTCCGGGGAACGCCCGAGGAGGAAGAGGCATTCGAGCGCCAGCGTCAGGCACGACGCGAGGAGCAGGAGCGCCAAGAAACGGCGGAGCGGGCTCGTAGGCAGGAGGAGTTGAAACGCCGGGAGGCGGCAGCGACTCGCCGGGCGTCTACGCCGCCGCCTCGGCCGCCCAGTGCCGTTCGGGTGTCGGGTCCATCCAGATTCTGGAGGTGCCCCGGTTGCAGGGGAATCCTCCAAAAGAACGACCCTTTGCCCGGACTGTCGCGGTACGACAGTGTCATAGGCTCCGTGACCTGTGGCGCCTGTGGGCACTCGGTCCCGCGTGACCGCGTTTACGGAGGGGTTTACGATGTGGCTGAGGTCCAACTCACCTGCCCTTACTGTTCGACCGTCCTCCGCGGACCCGCGGAAATGTTGCTGGGCAAGGCCTGCCCTTCGTGCACACGGAACCTGCCTCCGACATGAATTCATGAATCGGAGGCGATTACAAGAGAGACGGCGAGGAGTTCATCGTTGCCTGTACAGCTTTCACGGTGGCGACAAGCGGCGCCGGTCGGCATGCTTAGGGTTTGGGGCGCCGCAGAGATGGTGGACAAAATGTGCTCTGGTGCGCAGCGCAAGGGCTGAGCTCAAAACCGATTCGCCGAATCTATTTTGAGGCTTGGCTCGGCCAGATCGTCAGGTCGGTTGGCGATCTGGTGTAGTAGCGTGGTGGGCGGGTTGGGTTAGGCGCCCGCAAGGAGACGGTTCAAGGATATGCCGAGGACATGTGAAGCTTGTGGCGGAGCTCGCCGGGTTCGGCGTGCGCTTAAGCGGGCGTGGTGGGAGACGATACTCCAGCGGCCGTCCGTTGTTGATGAGTTGTGCGGGGCGTGTGGCGGAATCGGCGTTGTCCGCGGGACGCCAGAGGAGGAAGAGGCGTTCGAGCGCCAGCGTCAAGCGCGACGCGAGGAGCAGGAGCGCCAAGTCGCAGCGGAGCGGGCTCGTAGACAGGAGGAGTTGAAGCGAAGAGAGGCGGCGGCGACTCGCCAGGCGTCCGTGCCGCAGCAAACTTCGGCGAGACAGGGACCGTGGATGATTGGTGATGCTCGGGTGGTTTTCGCGCTGACGTCGTCGGCTGTGAGCACGTTCCGTCAACGAGGATTCACGACGATTGACTGCGCCACTGCTGGGTTGGCTCAGGCCTCTGGCGCTACGGCGCAAGTGCTCAAGCAACCAGACGGGAGATTCCGATTGCAACCGAGCAGAAGAACTCAAGTTGAGTCAATGCGGGTGTACTCAGATGCGAAGGGTTCGGTCATCGTCACAGACAAGGCCCTGGATCAGCCCGCACCCACGTACACCTTGGAAGGCAGGCTGGACCTCATGTTGTATGTGTCGTCGCTGTGCCAGAAGCTAGGAATCGCACCGGGATCGTTTTTGAAGCCATAAATGATCGAAATGCTGTCCGGGCCGGTCGGGAAATCGGCTCTATCCGCAATGCGGCAGACCGCGCCGTATCACTTGGATCCGGCGCATTCGGGCCACCCCAGATGCCTCCGAACACCGTGTTGACAGGCTCGGAATGCCTGTCGTAGACTTTCAGCAATCTCTAACCGCTGGTTAGGAATTGCTGAAATGCGATATTCTCCTCGAAATATTAGAATCGCTTGTGATCATGCGGGTTTGACGCACTACGGCGGTGTTTACTTCTTCCACGAATTTCTGCGAGTGCTGCAGTTCCGGAATTTCCTGGCTACACATCTGACCTACCGCAGGCGGAATAGCCGATACCACTTGTCCCAGATGATATTGGCCCTGATGTACCCCATCGTCCTGGGATTGGATCGCTTAGAGACCGCGTCATTCTTACGTTCCAACGGTACCTTCCAATACCTCACCGGCTTGCCAAGCTTCCCCGACCCGCAGACTTTGCGCCGCTTCTTACTCCACGCACCTAACGCCTTCTGGCAGCAGATGCACCGCGTCAACGACCGAATGCTGCAAACTTTCATCCATTTGCCCGCTCGGCGCTCCAGATTGATCTTCGATTTGGACAGCACCGTGGTTACGGTATTCGGGAAACAGGAGGACGCCGCCGTCGGTTACAATCCCCGCTATCGTGACAAGAAATCCTACGATCCGCTGCTCTGTATCGAGGCGAATTCGTCTTACCTCTGGGATGCCGAACTCCGCCCCGGAAATGCTGGAACCTGGGATGGCAGCATTGAGGTGCTGGACACCAGCTTCGCCAACGTTCCACCCGAGATTCGCGAGTTGCGCGTCCGAGCCGACGCCGGCTTCGGCTTCAATCCGGTGTTCGTCGCCCTGGAAGCGCGACCCGCACAATACGCGGTGGTCGCTCGTTTGACTCCAGCGTTCAAGCGACTGCTGCCAGGCATCTCGTATGAACCCGTTAACCGCGACTGGGAGATGGCCGAGTTCGAGCACTGTCCACATGGTTGGCCGCCGGCCCGTCGTTTCGTGGTAGCGCGAAGATTCATTCGACAAGAGGAAGCCGAGACCACCCTGTTTTCCATGGGCCGCTACATCTATCGTGCCTGGGTCACCAACCTGCCGTTGACTCCGGCCGGGATCTGGTATTTCTACGACGGACGTGCCGGGATGGAACCGCGGATTCACGAACTGCGCGAAAACTTTGCGCTGCGCAAGATTCCCACCGCGTCGTTCGCCGCCAACGCGCTCTACCTGGAGATCGTCCGCCTCGCGTACAATCTGGTGACTGCGTTTCAGCGAAACTGTCTGGATGAATCCTGACAAAACCTCACACTGCAGAAGCTCCGCTATAAGCTGTTTCTCATCCCCGGCGAACTAGTCCGCCCACAAAATCGGCCGGTGCTCAGGCTCAGGCCGTCACCGATGATACAAAGCCTCGCGGAAACGATACTCGCCAAGGCCACTCAGCTGAAGCCCCTTCAGTCCTGAAACCGCGATTTCACGCCGGATCCAAGTATCATCGTTAATCGGCTATATACGAAGAAATGGGTAGGTGCAACTAGCTCACGAACATGCTCAAGCGGCAGAGATCCACGGGCTCCTAGCGTTACGTTAAAGTGTGTCGATCAAGTCAAGTAACGAGTATTGCGTGGAAAAACTGGCTCTGAGCCCGCGCGAGAGTTGTCCCGCGGGCGGAGCCCACAGACCCTCCCAGTCATCGAAATCGCCTGCTCCGTTCTGCGCCAGCCAAGTCTTAATCCGCCGATGCGAAGCTACGCTTTCATCGTCTGCTATTGGGAGGCGAAAAACCACAGCGACGAAATCCGCGGCCGGCCCATGCACCAAACCGATTTGATAAGGTACATCGAGCGGGAAAGCAATCCCTCTCCGCATGGCGGTCTGGAGTGCACCGTAGGCACTTCTGGCTCTAGCGGCAGGCTCGAAGATATATGCGTAAGCGTACTCGCGCAGCATCCCTGTCGCCGGCGACGCCGCCGTCAGGCGTTTCATGAACCGGGCGTCATCGGCTGCGTCTTCCTTCGCCCGCGCGAGTCGCTGTTCTTCCTCAATGGACGGGTCGAACTTCGCCACAAACCTGCTTGCCGCCGATTCCACGCCTGGGGTACCGGAGAAGTCCTTGGCCAGGAGAGCCTTCTTCAGAACTGGAACCGCGCGTGGGTCACCAATCTCCACCAGCACCTCTGCTAACTTAAAGGCGCAGCGGCGATGTGCACTAATCTGCTCAAGGATTGCTTCAACAGCAGCCGCGCCACCCGCTCTCAGGATTGGCAATGCCGCGTTTACATTGGACCAGTATGCGCTGTCGGATGGTCCGTACGGCGCGGCAGCGAGAGCAAAGTATTCTTCCTTTGTTCTCACGACTTGTGCCGATGTCTCGGTCGAGGGAGTGACCGGAGGCGCATTCACCGCGAGTCTAGCCTCCTTCTTTGACGAGTTCTGCTGCTTGGGGGGCGTTGCGGCAGCGGATACGGCCTGCATCTGAATCAAGAATGCCAATCCATTATCGACCAATCTGATCGTGCCCGGCCGTAGGCCGTAGGAAGTCATTCTGGCGGCGAGCTTCAGTGGCCGTATGCCGTGGAAAGTGGCTTTGGCAGAGACGCGCTTCAGTCCCGAATTCAAAATAGCCTCAATTTCTTGTCTCCTGTTGCGGGCCCTAGGCTCATCGGGGAAGAGGAGCATTAAGCAGCCGGTATCATCATCAAAAGATAATTCGTGCGGTGTAACCATGCTAGGAAGGCCAAATTCGTCATGTACAATGGGGTAGATCTGGCGGCGCACTCGGTCGACAGACACCTTAATCGCTTGTTTTAGCCTTTTCTTACGGTCTGTATTGGCGGTCGATCCCGTTTCGGCAAATTCCTCGATCCGTTCTTGAAGCTCTGCACCGTCGCGTTGACGCGCCGAAGGACGAAACGACGCGATGGCAATCAACAGTAGGCAGCTCCCGGCAAGCGCGATCAGCCATCGGAGGCCCGTTGCACCTATGCCACTCGCAAAAACGATTGCAAACGTAGCTACAAGTACAGCGCCATACAAGCAACTCATCGTGGCGGCAGCCCACTCGCACCGTCGGAGTGTCGCGTATCGCCGGTATTTTTTGCCAAGCCGCAGCGCTAGGCGTGCAGTGCAGACTTCAGTTGCAACACAGGCCAAACCCGACGCGACGATGCTAATCACCAGTTTGAGCATGTTTGATTACGCCTTTCTGCCTGGAACAACATTCTCGGCTCCAGCCCAGATTACCCTCGGAATGAGTCCGCGCGGGACGAATGGTCGCGTCGACTGACTGCAAAGCGCCTGCGCCCGGTTCGCTGATGACGTCTGAAAACCCAGCCTACGAGATCACTAGCCTTCTCCACAATCATCCTCTCCAAAGCTCATAGCGGCTCGCTCCATCGATGCTAGCTCGTCGAAGTCGACTCACTCTTGTGCAGCCCGGCTTCACTCAGGGCGGCGGATGATGCTAACCACCCACTGCACCTCGTGCCATGCATGCGCAAGTCGCATGACAAACCGAGGGATCTGGCTAGGGTGACCACCGACATCGCGTTTGGCGTGAGAAGTCCGAGATAACCTCCGACCGACTGCTCTTTCATCTTTTCGTGAGCTCCTACCGCATGAACGCTCTGGATGGTACCCACACCTATGGCGTACGGAATGAAGTGCAAAGGTGTATTTGATAGCCAGTTCTCTCTCGCTAGCGGGTCGAAGTGCGGCGAAGACGTATCGCCCGAAAGCCATTCCCTGACTGTGTAGACGCCTTGCTCGAACAGGTCGCCGTGGAAGCCCGAGAACATCGGCTCGGCCATCCAACCCTGATCGGTCGGCAGGGCGCGGTACAGTGCCTTGAGGAATTCACCCTCGAGGTATGACCCGTAAAAGCCTGATCGTTTAGATGCTTGATCTGAATCGAAAACGTAAACCGCCAGGCACCGCTCCCTTGGTGAACTCGCGAGATTGAGCTCCGGTTTGGGCTCAATTGTTTCCGAAGGCTCCTCACTGCCTATTCGTTTCTTCCAAAATGGCATGACTCCTCCCACTAAGTCTTCTACTCGTCTTCCAAATATGCCCGGTCTTTCTTCATCTGCTCCAGACGGCGGCGAACGCCATCGGGGCGCAACCACCCAAAGCCGCGCAACTCAAGTTCTGATAATAGACCGATAAAATCATCTTCCGACCATTCGGGCTCACCGATCAGGGACCGTATACCTTCAAGTGGGCTAGGACCCCCGAGGTGGCGCACCAAAAAGAAGTACAAATACGGCTCTGCACCATCATTCCAGTCGGTTTCCTCAGGAAAAGTCCACTCCCATTCAAAGCGCCATAACCGGAGGGCAGGATCGGCTTGCTCGCCCGTAATCGCGGATCTTCCATCAGGTGCAACGCGAACAGGTCCGCTGCTCTCGAAAACAATCGGGCTAGGGGAGGGGTCCTGCAAGTCCCAGATAAAACCCGGTGTGATCAGAAACCGTCCGTCGGGGCTCAAATCTAAGCCGGAAGAGAGGCTTGGCCACTCGCGAATACATGACCGAGTAGCGATGTCCCAAGCTTTGATAGTGTGCCAGGAACCAGCGATTACCCGGCTGCAATCGGGCGTCATGGATACAGAAGTGACCCCCGAGGTAAGCCCGGAGAACACACGCCGGCATTGACCTGAGGTAAGGTCCCACAACCGGATCGTACAATCGCGGTCACCTCCGATGAGATCGCCGCTGCCACTCAGCAGGACACGGCCGTCCGGGCTGATCCATAGTGCCCGAACCGGGCTGCTATGGCCCTTCAATTGGCGCAGGCGCCGACCAGACTCGAGGTGCCAAATCTGAATTGTTTGATCGTCCGCCGAAAGACCGAACCGCCCACATCGTGAAAGGCAGAGGGCGTCGATAGATCCCTCATGTCCTTCAATCACACGCGCGCATTGGCCGGCGTCAAGATCCCACACCCTAACTGTTCCATCAATGCTGCTGGAGATCGCGGCGCGTGCGCTTGGGCTCATGCAAATGGCCAATATCGTATTGGTATGGCCTTCAAGAACGCGAAGGCATTGGCCGGTAGCAACGTCCCACAAGCGCAGAGTCTTATCAGCGCTGCCCGACAACGCCAGCCGGGCGTCGGGACTGATGTCGAGACAATGGACACTATCACGGTGGCCCCTGAAGTAGTGACCTGGATATATTGACTTAAGGCCAACCCGACGCGCCTTTCTGCCGAGCTGGCTCCACGCCTCGTGCAGAGAGGCGTCCCTCTCGTAACCTGAGATCGCTTTCGCCTGAAGAAGCTGTTCTCTCGCGTCTTCTCGGCGGCCGTCGCGTAAACTTTGCCGCGCACGTTCAAGGCGCGCACGAAACAAAGCGGCCGTGGACAAACTCTCAGCCGCAGACCGGATTCTACTAAAAGCCAGAGGAGCTTGGACGCCGGCCGCCAGGTCGGGAAGTGCCCATAAAACCAATGAACTGTCGTTGCTGCACAGAGCGCGATGCCTTTTCTCGGCAGTATCTAAATTCATCGCGAACGTCTTCCCTGCTGGGAACGTCCACAGACATCGCTTATTCACCAGATCTAACAATTGAATAGTGTCAAAAGTCGCGCCGAATACTAAGCCAGAAACTGTCGTAAGATAGGCCGCCCTGAACGACATCCCTGAGCCGATCGCAGTCTGGAGACAACTTCCCGTGGCAACTTCCCATAGCCTTATCTCATCGGCGCTAGCGGTTAAGGCGTATTGACCGTCAGGGCTGAGAGATAGCGACTCCACATCGCGTGTGTGCCCAGTGAGTATTTGGATTGGGGTTCCCGTCACGAGGTCCCAAACCCTCACAGATTGATCCCCGGCGGAGAGCGCATGCCGACCATCGCGGCAGAAAGAGACCGCTGCAACATTCCCAGATTGACCAGAAAGCGAACGCATGCAATCTCCAGTTCGAAGATCCCAAAGACGCACCGTCTTGTCATCACCCGCTGAAATTATCTGACGACCGTCGCTGCTCACAGATAGGCAGCGGACGCGTTCGGTATGGCCGACGAGTCGTTGCAAACACTCACCTGTGTTAAGATCCCAAACCCGGATGGCGTTATCATTGGTTCGCCAATGAATGTCTCCGCCGCCGGCCGAAAATCCATACCGGCCGTCGCCACTGAAACAAACGGCGTGAATTGGATCGGTGTGGTCCTTTAGGGTCAAGTTGCACTTGCCAGAATGCAGATCCCAAAGGCGCACCGTGAAATCCTTGCTGCCCGATAGCGCCAAGTCGCCTTTCGGGCCGATCACGCCTGCGGTAACCTCAGCTTCATGTCCCGAGAAAACGTTGAGCCGCTTGCCCCAATGATCAGGGCCACGATGCGCCTCTAGTGATTGGTGTAGCTCCAGTTGCTCAGGAAACCGACCCAATCCGACCTTTAAGGCCTGTTGTGCGGCATCAGTGTCGCCTCTTTCCCGATGAATCTGAGCCACTAAATAGTGCGGCAACCAGCCGCTGTCAGACTTCAAGACCGGCTCTAGGCGCGCCAGGACGCCTCGATCCGTCAATACCCCCCGACGCCACAGCGCGAGGCCGCAATTATAGGTACTCTCCGGGTGATACGGGTCGATTTTAAGAGCCTCTTTCCAGGCTTCAAACGCATCATGCTCGCGATCGAGATCCAGGAAAGAAAGAGCCCTATTGTTCAGGTTCCCGGCCAACAGGTCGATCATGGGCGGCCGAGGGCGAGTGTAGTGCTTTCCCGTGAGAGTCTTGAACGCGTCCTCCAGCGCCGCAGCCGTGTGCAACATGTCGGCTGGCCGTCGCTGCGGATCTGGGGACAGGCAGGGCCGTAGCACTTGCTCGATCGGGCGTTCCAAAGGCAGAGCGCTGCGCGGTCCCCGACCGCGAGACAACTCGCTCAGCACATCAGGAGCAGAAACGCCGCTAGCCCAGAAGACGCCTCCAGTGAGCATTTCCAGTACTGAAACGGCCCACGACCAGATATCAGTTTTGAGCGATACTCGGCGTCGTGACGCCTGCTCGGGCGAGCAATACGCGGGCGTCAGGCCGCCGGAGGTTACAATAAGGTCGACGCCCGGGGCCGCAGTCGTGGCTTCAGGCTGTGCGGCACGGGCCCTGGCAACCCCAAAGTCAGTAATTTTGGCTATTCCGTCGCTGGTAAGGAGGACGTTCGCGGGCTTCACATCCTGATGCACGACACCGTGCTGGTGCGCGAAGTGCAAGCCCCAAGCAGCCTGAATCGCGATGTCGAGGACTCGTTCCACGGCTTCACTCTGCCGCATTTCGTACAGCCTACCGGTATCGATCCACTCAGCGAGGCTGCCCCCGTCAACATACTCCTCAAAGATTCCGGGAATCCCGTCAATCAACCTGACGTAATAGCAGGTCACAACGTTCGGATGCAGGCCGAGGTTGACCCATGTTTCACATTCGCGGACGAAGTTTTGCTTATGAGCCTCGGTCTGGAAGTACTGCGGGCGGGGGCATTTTAGCGCGAGATCCTGGCCCCAATACCGATGCCGTACCCGGTACACTAAACCCATCCCGCCCGACTGATGAACGTCGGCGACTTCGTAGAGATTTTGAATCACGTCTCCAAGGTTCCACGGCCGCCATGCCAATGTTGCTTCTGGTGCCTTGGGTACGAACTGTGGGCGAGAGTCACGAACAACGGTCTCCTCTCGCGCACGGCCTAGCCAGCCTTTCAGCCAACGCATAGGACCTCACGGTTTTGCGTAAACCGAAGACCTGGAGCCGCAGATGGAAGCGGCGATCTGCTCACCGTGCACCATACAAGAATTCTCGAACATCGAGAGGTACGCATCCAGCTTCGTGGTGCCCATTTGACCGCAGGTGGCAAGGTAACGCAAAAGGGATAGCTTCTCATCAGCCTCCGCGCGCAGGAGAGCCATCTGTGCACTAAGCTTGCCTTTGGCAACCGGTTTGCCCGTAGCCCGGGGCTGCCTGTCGCCGAATATTTTGTGCAGGAAGCTAATATACGCCCCACGAGGCCTCTTGCTTTGACGCCGCTATTATCGAGACGCGCGGCGCCGCCGACGCTAACCACGCGAGGAAACATGACGAATCTGGCATTGATCTGATCCTGGCCATCAACCCGCTCTTCGTACTCATGACCCATCCCGTTCGCCGCCTGTCTGATTCCGGCGCGGTGGCGGATGCACCGCCCAATCGCCGCGTCGCGAAACGCGCTCTTGCGGCGCGCGACTTCTACTACACGTAATCTGCCGCTCATCTGCTGTTTTCTGCAGCTCGCCGCGACCGCGACGCCGCCTGCAAACTACCACACCAGAACGGCTCGCGCTCTGATCTCACAACCGATGCCCAGCGCTCCCGAATTGCTGAAAAGCGCCCCATCCTGAAATCGCGCGGGCCCCAGGATCTCAACACCGAGCCTTAAGTGCCGGATTATAATACATTTCGGCTATGCAAATTGTTGACGAGAAAGAACTAGCCGAGTACGCGAGTGAACTGGGGCGATTTGCGTCCCGGCCCGGTACAAATCGTCATGAGCCTGTTCGAGAGGTGGGACAAGATCATCGAAGCCGGGCTGCAGCGGCTGGTTCAGAGCCCGCCGGGACCGGGGGCGTATGCCGCGTGAGCCCGCTTCAGAGCATGCGAGTAGCGGCTATGATCGCCAATGGCGGAAAGATCCCGAACGTCCACTTCGTGAACGGCAATCAGCAGCCGTCGCCGCCACAGCCTCAGTTCCTCTCCCCCGAATCCGCCGCTGTTTTGGGGAACGCAATGAGGCTCGCGGTTACGGACGGGACGGCAGTGAAAGCGATGATGTCACCGGTACCGATTGCGGGCAAGACCGGCACAGCGGAGGTCAAGGGGGCGCAGTCCCACGCTTGGTTTGCTGGGTTCGCGCCCGCTGATGCAACTCCCGGCCGACGCATCGCCTTTGCCGTGTTTGTTGAAAACGGGCAGTATGGAGGGGCGGTAGCGGCTCCGATTGCCTCAGATCTGGTGGCAGCAGCCATGGAGTGCGAATTGTTTCGTTGAGGATCTAATGCCAAATACGGCAGTTCGGTTCGGGAATTCGTTTAGTACCAGACGGGGATCGCGAGATGCAGGAGCCAAATAGGAGAGTCTAATGCCGCAAGAAAACGAAGTTGTCGAAACCGAACTTGTCTCGGAGGCGGATTCGCTTTCCGAGGCAAGGCGTGAAGTACTATCCAGAGTTCCGCAGGGGCGATTCATCCTGTCCGAGCGTGTGATTGCAGACGGCGCGATTCGAGCCACACGGGCTTCGGGTGACACCAATGAAGACGCGTACGCGGCAGCGGAACGCCAACTCCCTGTTGGCATGACTGTCGTGTCCCGAAAAGAGGTTCAGGCCCGTCGTCGGCGGGTTATCGCCGTTTCCGCGCCCGACGAGCCTGTCGCGCGAAAACTGGTCACAGGCCAACTGGCAAAGCGGGAACGTGTCGATACGCTTGTCCAGTTGACGCCTGGGGCCGGCGGGTTCCTCGGTATCGGCCGCAAACTCCCTCAGTGGCAGGCTGAAGTGCTGTCAGCCGCGGAGGTTGAGATCTCCTTTAAGTGCCGGGCGAAGCTGGTCGTACGCGTTGGTGGTAGGCCGAAGAGCTGGGCCGAACTCCTGAGCGCCATCGCCGCGTCTCGGGACACTGCACTTGCTCGCCAACTTGACGCCGACTTCCCTTACCAGTGTGCCTTTGTGCGTACGGTTCAGAAAACGGGTGAACCGGGCTACTTCGGGAAGATCCCCTTTTCAACCGTGAACGAGCGGGCGATCGCAGTGGCAAAGCATTACGTCGACAACACTTCTGTGCCGGGTGTGTCTGGCAAACTTTGCTCTCCAATGGACCCAGACCGGTACGTGGTAGTTTCGGACGGCAGAGTGGGCAAGGCATCGTCTATGGAGACCTTGGTTTCCGACAGCCTCATCATGTCCGCTGCTTCGTGCCTTGGCCGTCACAACATTTCGCAATTCGATCCGGCTGCGGTCGGCGTAGCCGCGGTCACCGCGATCATGCACTACGCGGAGATTCCGGTTGTTCGATATTGCTTTTCTCTTGCATATTTATCGCGCGTCCGCGAGAATCACGCGATCGATCTGAATCAGGTGCTCGTCACCGTCTATAAGGGCGTGGAGTCTCTCCTGCTGGAAATCTACGATGAATTGCCCGAGGGCGGTGTCATCACCGACACCCACGTGGAGCAGAAGGCGCTGACTATTTTGGCGGCGGCATAATTGTTGCGCCATGGGTACCTAAGATGAGAGCGCTTGACGATGGCTCAGACCGTCAGGCGCGTGCGCCACGGCACCTACACAAGCTAGCCGACGGTGGCGGGCTGAAACGGTGAATTGACTGAAAGGAGAAAACGAGTGCAAAAGATGTGTCCGACCTGTAACGGCTCCCGGAGAGTTCGGCGGGAGATTAGCCGGCCGTGGTGGCAGGTCCTTCTGCTCCGGCCAGCCGCTGTTGACGAGTCGTGCCGCGAGTGTGGTGGAACCGGCGTGATCAAAGGCTCTCCTGAACAGGAGGCGAAAGAACGACAGGCAGCCGAAGAGAAAGCTCGACGCCAGGCGGCAGCGGGCCGCAAGCCAGCAGGGGCACCTCGGTCGGCGACACCCGGTGACGTGCGGGTGCGTGAGCTGGCCGGCCAGTTTGACAACCCCGACGAGGGTGTTCGCCTCAAGGCAGCTATCGACCTTTCTCGTTGTACTGGGGACGCTGCAGTTTCAGCCTTAGTCAGGGGGCTCAAAGACAGCTCGCCGAAAGTCAGGGGCTGCTCTGCCGAGTCTCTACGCATGCTGCGGAACCCCGCGGCGGTCGATGCTCTGGTAGAAGTTCTAATGAATGACCCCCAACACGATCCGGTCTACTACGCGACGAAGGCGTTGGGAGCGTTGGCAACACCTAAGGCAATAGAGGGCATGATTTCAGCCCTCAAACAGAGGAAAGGCGACATCAGCGAGTTGGCTCTCCAGCTGGGGGAAGTACGGGCAATCGGGGCCGTGGAGGCGCTCCTGGACGCCTTGGGGGACAATGACCGGGAGCGAGTGTCCGCCTATGCCAGGCGTCACGCCGTGATGGCTCTTCAAAAGATCGGGGATCGGCGCGCCGTGCCTGCGCTCAGATCCGCGCTAAACGATGGCGACGCTGGCGTCCGTGAGCGGGCGCAGCGCGCGCTTGAGGCTCTTGGCGCGTAGAGCTTGCGCTAAGCTCGTTTCGGTGGGCCAAGAATAACGAAAGTGACCAGGATCTTGAAATAGGGCGTCGACTATGGAGAATCGGACGACCGACAAAACAGTGATGCGCCCGGACGCAGTTCGAAGGGTGGTGCCGAGATGAGCGGCCTCATCGTATGGTGGTACCTTCGTAGGTTGCGATCCTCGTCTGCAGCCACTCGCGATGCCTCTGCTAAGGCACTGATTGAGATTGTGAAGGCTTCTTCTGGTGTAAGCGCTTCGTTTATCAATGCTGTCATCTCCGCGCTCTCCCTGGAGGGCGACGAGCAGGTGGCCCGGTCTGAGTTGTTATTGCTCGGTCACTGTCGCTTTTTCGCCTCGGGCCATGGTGACACGTTATCAGATGAGCTGATAGCCAAGGCAGAGCGGTTTGGAAACGACGTGATCCGAGGAGTCGCCGAGGAAATTCGGATTGCCCGCGAGAAAAGTGCGGCGACAGAGAGCCGCCAACGTATACACGGACCCTCAAGGCCGGAGATGTCGCCGGACGGGCACGCAGTTTCGGCTGGCGGCCGAGGCGTCGAGGTGCACTGCGACGGCTGTCAGAGGGACCATCGCCTTGGAGCTGACGCCATAGTGACTTCAGGACGGGCCGGGAATAAGTCCGATCCCGACATTGTAGAATCATATAGATCTGGAGGGCCGCCTTGTCCCGATTCGCGCCAAGTCGTCGAATGGTTGTCCAGGCGCTCCGAATACAAATACTACGAAGATCGATATTGGAAGTGCAGCGTCTGCGGTGCGGTGAACAGATACAATTGGTCTTCAGTAGACAGTGCTAAGGTTGGCGACGCGATCATGTGTGTCGAAGCAGATCTAGAACTTGCGAAGGCTCAGAACTCGGCGGCTCACGCACTTAAAGGGTTCTCTGATGCCGCTGCCGACTGTCGCGTTCGCAAACTCGGATGTCATGCTTCGTACAGAGACACTTGCCGACTCTTATTGAAATCACTCAAGTCTCTAGATGACGCTTGGCAGTCAGTACAACAGCTGCGGCCGGATGCATTGCCTGACCTTGACACGTACTTTTTGAGGGGGAGCAAGACTAGGAAGTTGATCGATGGCCAGATACCCATTGCAGGCCGCCTGCGTTTGTGGTTTTTGCTTTGGTGAGTGGAATCGCTTGGGCCGCCGCGACGGAGCGCCGCTGCTGTATCACCGCGTCAGGTTGCGCGAAGTGCCGGATACACTCTTCATGCTTGATTCGTAGTACCCGTCGCCGGGCATTAGTCTTAGCGCTTGCTCCCAACAGTATCTCGCCTCGTCGCACGTTTTCGAGAATGAGCCGTCGCCCGGATTCAGCAAGTAGTAGATGGTGACAGCTAAGCAAGACCAGGCACGCGCCTTCACATCATCCGGTGCAAAGTCCCGTCCGGGAATGACAATCTTCATCTCCGGCATCGCCTTAACGAAGTGTTTCCACCACTCGATGGCCTGTTTCCTGAGCTCATCGTCTTCCCGAAACTCGTTCAGTTTTCCCTGCACGAGCATGATCTGCTCCCATGGCCGGTTCACGTCGACCGCGAGCCAGTTCGTCGGTTTGCGGCGCAGCTCTATCTGCGCCAGCGCCTTCGTGATAGCCGAACTGACCTCTGCGATAGTCTGCGCGGACGCAGTTCCCCGGGCAGTCTCAAGGAGCGTCACCGCGTTGGGGTTGTCCGACAAGCCCAGACCTTGCGCGGCTGCCTCCACACGGCGCCACTCATTGGAGCGGAGTTCCTCGCTAAGAGCGCGTAGCGCTTCGTTCGTACTGATCGTCCCTAGCGCGAGTGCGACATACCTGCTCCGCCCTAGCTGCGCAATCAGGAGAGGCACCGCGGCGGGACCTTGCGCCACAACGTTCGCCAGCGCATCCTCGTAAGGCTTTTCCTGGGACGCAAGGAGCAGATGTCGCTCGAAGCCGAACTCTGCCAAGAACCGGACCCGTTCAGCGAGTTCGCTGTCAGCTTCGGAACCCTTGCCACTCCCTGCCCGAAACTTCTTGATCAGCCGCGTTAGTAAGTTCACCTTCGCCTCCTTGTCTAATTCGGGGTCTTCAGTATCGGCGTCGTCTCAATTGGATTCTCGTCTTCGAACTGCGACAGCGCCGAGGTCCAGTCGCGTCTACTTCCGGGAATTCCATCGTGATAGGTCATCAGACTGGCCCATTCTTCGAGGAGCGCATCCCGGCATTCGCGGGAAATCTCGACCGCGACGCCAAACTGGCCGCGACATGAGCCAAAAGGCGGTTCATCCGCCACGAAACAGACCTCCAAGTGCTCGCGACTGAAGAGGGCTGTGACAAGTTCACGAGTCGCGTCGGACTCTAACCAATGTGGATTCTCTGTAATAAACGAATACCCGGTCTTCCTTTTCACGTCGGCGTTGTCAACGCTCACAAAGATCTGGAGAACACCGCCGGCGCGCAGACGATAGAAGGCGAAAGCGATGGTAACATCACGCCCTCGGAGCTCATCAATGACGCCGTTCGCCTTAGATACTATTAGCGGACTCTGTTGCCCTGGGTCTCTGCCTGGCACCAAGAGCGTAATGCCAGCCCAGTTTCGGGCAGCAAGTTCGGCGCGGTGGGCCGGCAGTTCGTGAACTCCTGGCCGAACCATGCCTCCCTTCGGCAAGGTGATCACCACTTGGCGGACATGTTTGGCTTCGTCGGCGACGCGGTGCCAGCGGAGCGGTCCCAGGGCGCTCCCGTCTGGGTCCGCAGCGTGAACCTCTGAGGCGCCGACCGGCGAAAGGGAGACGAGGTCGGTCTGCACCCTCGAGAGCACCAGGGGAAGGTGGTCGCCAATCTCGGGGTCTGGCAAAGTCCACATCCGGATCGTTCCGTCCTCTCCCCCGGATACGAGCCGACGGTCGTCGGCAGAAACAGCTACCGAACGTACAGCACCATGATGACCCTCCAGGGTTCTCACACACTGCCCCGTCGAAAGCCGCCACACGCGAACGGTGGAGTCTGCGCCGCCCGAGACCAAGTTAGTTGCGTCGCTATACAGCCTGAGGCAATGGACCGAGCGTACGTGTCCTTTTAGGGACCTGAGCTGCTGCCCGGTCTTCAGGTCCCAAATGCGAATGATTGAATCCTCGTGGGCGGTAGCGCAGAGGCGGCCGTCGGCAGCTAGACCAATCGATAGGATGGGGTTGATTCTCTCCAGCGTCAATGAAGGCGGAGACTGAAGCACGCGCACACATTGGCCGGTCAGAACCAACCAGGTACGAAGCTTGCCATCCTGACTTCCCGTGAGCAGAACCTCGGCACCGGCCTCGTTCAGACCGCAGCTTATCGCCGCCATTCGACAGTCGTCGGCAACGCTGGTCAAGAACAGGGGATCTTCTCTAAAGATCTGACTGCACCGGCCGGTTGCAACGGCCCATGCTCGCACCGTGTGGTCGTCCGATGCAGTGAATGCCAGGCGTCCGTCAACACTGATCGCCAATGCCGTGACCGGTCCGTCATGGCCCTCAAATACGCGCTGACAACTGCTCTTGCGCAAATCCCAAGACCGCACGGTGCCATCTGAGCTTGCCGACAGTGCTTGGCGACCATCCGGCAAAAGGCAAACCGCAGTTACTGATGCGCCGTGGCCATCGAAAATACGAACGCAGCTTCGTGATTGCAAGTCCCATAAGCGCACCCCACCATCGTCGGAGCCGGACACAGCGGTCCTGCCGTCTTTGCTCAACGACAGGTCGACAACCGGGCCGTTGTGGCCAGAGAGCACCGCTGCACACCCCGACCAGCGAGCGTCCCCATAGCGGAGGACAACGGATGCGTACTGAACAACAGCTTCACTCTGCCCCCGGGCATCGGCGCGCTCAAGCGCAGCGAGAGCCTGCTCTCTTCTTCCCCGCTCCGCCTCGGCGACAGTAATGAAATAGGGAGGAAGCCAACTGGAGGAATTGAGCGATTCACTTCTCTCGAGTAGGGGGATAATCTCTTGGTCTGTTTGTAACCCAAGGCGCCAACGGATCAGTTCGCGGTGTAGTGAACTCTCAAGGTGAAGAGGATCCAACTTCAGCGCGATGTCCCAGGTGGCAAGTGCGTCAGTAGTCCGACCGAGATCCAACAGAGAGAGGGATCGGTTGTGGAGCGTTGCCGCGTCCTCCTTCAGGGCCATAGGGGCTTGCCGGAAATAGGGTTGACCGAACGTGTCGGAATAGATTCGCTGCAATTGGAGAGCTATTTGGTGCATGCTCTCGGGACGCCCAGCTGGCGCCCGGCGTAGGCAAGCCGCCAGTAGTTCCACCAGATTCGAGGGCATTGGAACAATTCCGATCGGCGGCTGCACCCGTCGATAAGCTTCAAGCGCCTCGCATCCCATCGAGCCTGCCGACCAAGAGACTTCGCCCGTGAACATTTCGAGAACAGACAACGCCCAACTCCAAATGTCGCTCGATGCGGTCAGGACGGCACCAGCTTGTTGCTCGGGCGAGCAGTATGACGGAGTGAGCCAACTCGGACCGTCCAGGAATCCGCGTAGTAGTGGCGGCAAGCCGTCACTGGCACTACTGGCAACGGATATCCCAAAGTCGGTTATCTTTGCGACCTCGCCGGCATCTAGCATTATGTTGGAGGGCTTGACGTCGCGGTGGAGCAAGCCGTGATCATGAGCGTGCTGAAGCCCCCATGCGGCTTGAATGGCGATGTCGAGCATGCGGCTCAGTGCGACCTGCGAGGATCCCTCGTACAGTTTTCGCTGGCTGATCCAATCGGCAAGGCTACCCTCCGGACAGTACTGCGCAAAAACCCGCGGTACACCACCCAAAGTGCGCACATAGAAACACGTGACTATGTTTGGGTGACACCCCAGCTTAATCCACGTTTCGCACTCATTTACGAATTGATCGCGAAGGCTTGGCACCAGGAAACTCGACGGGTTGGGGCTCTTGACAGCCAGATCCAAATCCCAGAGGCGATGCCGGACGCGATAGACCTTGCCCATACCGCCGGTATGTACCGCCTTGACTTCGTAGGTTCCAAGGACGACTTCCCCTACAAACCACTCGATCGGAACAGACGCCTCGGGATCGGCACGAAGATCGGCCCTAGACAGTGTTGCGCCGCCAGAGACGGAGCCCCGTGGCGAGGTCGCGCTGTCGTGTGTCTGCGGAGGGCGCACTATCGCCTTTTCGCGCCGGAAGAGGTATTGGAACCAGTTTCGCTTAGCCGGCATGGAAAGGTGCCTTCGAGGGTCCCCTGTCAGCGTGCACCGGCGGCACCGTCCGGACCATCGTCAAACAGCGAATACCAAGGGTTTCTCGGGTAACCATTGTGGTTGTTCGCCAGGTAGCCTTTGGATAGCCAGTACTTGACTTTCGATGTTGGAGCCCAGTCTTTGCAGGACTGGTCGAACCCCATGGCACCGTTCCGCCGACCACAATAGCCGCCACTCTTCGGGAAAGCGGGGTCACGGAACTCGGGATCGCCAAAGTGGGCACAGTAAACGCAAAACTGCTCGGTTGAGACCTGTAGACTTATGGGGTTTCCCAAAGAGGTCTCGGTGATCACATAGGTTGCGCGCTTATGCAGGTTTGGGTTTTGTTCACTGTCCGCGACGATTTCAGGCCAACGGTCCATCTCGTTGCGCGCTCTTGGTGCACGCCGAAGTCGCTCCTCCCGCTCGCGCCGACGGCGATCAGCCTCAAGCTCTTCCGCCGACATCTGAACAACGCCGGACCCGGCACACCCGGCACATCGTTCCTCGACGAACTTCCGCCTCAACACGCGCTGCACCAATGTCTTCCGGGTCAACGTGCGGCGGTTCTTCCCGGCGCCCCCGCACTCCGGACATCGCTTTGTCACGTCCACTCCTTCCTCCAAAAAGGACTGCTGCCAACATCACCGCTCTCCCACACCCGCGAATCGGATTTGCGAAAGGGACAGGCGGCAAGATTCACAGTTTACGCGCCGAGGAGAGAAACACCTCCATTTGGCGGATAAAATCATCGCGGATACGGAAAGCATCCAATTCCGGTGAGCTCGCGAGCTGGCGCGAAGCATTGTCAGCCACGGGCGAAACATCGTAGCCAGCACTCGCAATTCTCGACAACCCGCGTATCACCTGCTCCCGCGTCCGACACCCACGAAGAATGGAGATGCACTCCTGGCTGTTTTGCCGAAAGTCCTTCAAGATCGCCCGATTCTCCGGGCAGAGAGGGCTTGTGGCGCGACCGCCGCTCAAAATCCTACGTAGCCAACCCATCGATACGCCCCCTTCTTTAACGCAATCGCCCAGCATATACGGCGCACAGAAATCGGCCCTCGCGTTAACCCAGCCGCAACCGAAGTTGCCGCTCTGGGGCGCGATAAATGGCCCGTTCCCCCATCACCGCGCCCACGGATACGGATACACCGTCTTGCACACGTGACACTGCCAGTAGCGTGGCATGCCCGCAGCTCGTACCCTCTGTAGTCTCGCCACCTCCTTCAACGTGTCCTGCGTGGGCGATCGCCCTGGTGCAAGCGGCGCAACCAAGTCCGGAGAGTCCGCACCGCCCCCTGTATACGAGCCGATAACGACTGCGAAGTCTTCGCCAACACCATCGTCGGATACGACCGCCGCATCAACCCCCAAGTGGAAATCACAATTGCACTTGGAACAACGTACGTCTACGCTCATCATGTTCTCCTTTCTAACGAGGCGCAAAGCCGAAGGCCACCGCCCCGCGCCGCGGGCTGCGCCCCCTGGCGCCTGACTCCTACTACACGTAATCTGCACCTCATCTGCTATTTCCGCAAGGACCTCGCGTTGGCCACGGCGCTACCTTCTGCACCAGAACCGCTCGCGCTCTGCTCACAACCGATGTCAGGGCTCCCGAAGCTGGTCTGCAAGCGCCTCATCCTGAAGGTCGCGCGGGCCGCAGGATGTCAACACCTAGCCTAAGTGCCGGATTATAATACATTTCGGCTAGGCAAGTTGTTGGCGATAAAGAACTAGCCGAGTATGCGAGTGAACTGGCTGGATAGGAGCACCTTGGAGGCAGTTTCGGCGGAAAGATGGTGTAGTAGATTTCGTCCGCGATTTGCGTGCAGCCGGAGGTGGCGCTTGCACTACTTCGGTTGGGTTGGCGTCGCGGACGCTCACGCTTGGAGGTGGTGATGGGAATCTTCACGAAGTTTTTCGGTGGCTCTGCCGGGCAGTCGGTTGATTCGGGGTTGCGTGGGTCGGCGTTCGGGGCCGGTCGGGAAAACCCGGTGTGTTCAAGCTGCGGCACGGCATACAACCGCGCCGAAGTTATCCGGCTGATCAAGATGCAGTCGCCGTACATCTTCGACTTCGCGAGTTGGACGACGAAGTTCGTTTGCGTGCGTTGCCATGCGCATATCGTTATCTCTGGTGTTCGTGGAGAATGACGCCGCCGGGCGCTCGTCTCGATGATGGGATGATCCCGGTTGTCGCGCCTCGCTGGGGAGTGCGTCGCGTGGTTGTGCGGATAAACTGTCGGTTGCCTGCGCACAGGTGCATATCAGTTGCGCCCGAGGCAGAGGAGGGAGTGTGGCGGTTTGTGATATCTGTGGCGCACCTGGCATGGGCCGGGTAATCAGTTCTGAAAACGTGCGCCAAGCGGTGTTCGGCAAAGGTTTTAACCCTTTCGCTCTTGGCATTGCGCCGAACCTGACGGGCGCCAGCGCTGGGGCCGTATTCGCTGAATGGAGGCAAACGCTCGTGGCGCAAGACACGTCCGACTGGAACATCTGCTCGCGCTGCATGGAGCACCTTCAACCCTATATCGTTGGCAAGGCACAAGCAGCCGGCGTTGCCAATGCGACCGTCTATACCGGTGCAACGATAGGGGCAGCGGCTGAAGCGGCCGCAGAGCGCAAGGTAGTCGTGTCGCGGTAGTGCGGGGTGACTTGGGCGGCGGTGCCCGCCCGGGGTGGCGCGTCAAGAGGTTGTTTGTCGAATATTGAAGGGAGGAAATGGAACATGGCTGATATGGTGAGTATTAAACTTCAGGCAGTTGGCTATATCGGGGGTTCGGCGGTGGGTTTTAAAGAACTCGACGTGAGATTGCCACTCGATTTGCCGGGGCCGCATCTTCTGAACTCGATCGTTCAGGACACGCTAGACATCTTCGCCTCGTACAGCACGAGCCTTGTCCTTCAAAACGCTACCACCGGAGCCGAGTTGCTCACCTCACAGGTCCGGGATAATCGGACACTGAGGAGCGTCGGCGTCAAAGACGGTTATACCCTCAGGCTTCACAGCCTCGCTGGGTGATGGGCTGGGGGGTATGTTCGGCATTGGCCGCAGCGGAGGCAACGGTGACCAAGGCTTCGTGAGTGTGATGGTTACAGGAGGAATTATGGGAGACGACGCGCAGAGGGTCAACGAGGACAGGCGCCAACTCGACGAGGCGATGGCTCTGGCGGAATTGGCGGTGGAACTGACCACGGCTCGGAAAACCGTGGCGGACACCAGCCTCGAACTTTGCCATGTCACTCTTAACCAGTTGAACATCGACCCCGGCGCGGCCGGCGAGTATCGGAAGGCTTGTGCTGAAGTTCTGGGGCGCGCTCGGGCTGTGGAAATGGCGGCCGCGACCCTGCGTCGGCTTGGCGATAAGTTGCGCGTGGCGGCCGACCAGGAGAGCGTGGCTAAGGCGCTGGCGCTCGCGACAAAAAGTCGGGAGGGGATTGAGATTCACCTTCGGCGAAGTCTCGAAAAGGAGATGGCGGTCGCAGAACGTGAGGCCGAACTGACAAGTGCCCGGAAAGCTCTCGTCGACGCGCGCGATGCCCTTTCCAATGCTTCTGACCGGCGTTCGAAAGTGGATCCTGGCCAACCTGCGGACTATAGGAACGCTTGCACCGAGGTTCTAAAACTGGCTCGCGCCGTGGACAATGCCGCAGTTAAAGTGCGACAACTCGGCGGTCAGCGACCGAACACGCCCGAAAGGGTCGCCGTCTCACAGGCGCTGGCTCTCGTGGCGAAATGCCGTGGCCAAATCGAGATTCTCGTTCGGCTCAGATTCTGGTGGAGCCGCGCATCGGGCTGAGGCTGGTTACCGTTTAAGTGCAAGATCTCGGGTCCTGGCTGTTGCCCATGGGGGCGGCCCCGATCCCGGGGGGCGGTTTATGCCGTGCCCTCGTCATGAACCGGGGAATTTGAGCTTGCCCGCGTAAAGACCTGCTTGGCGCATCGACTCCTGAGAGGCGAGCCAGCCGGTGCACTCTGAGTCCCGGATAACCATTTTAGCCGGAACACCGAGTTCCTCGGCTATGCGCGATAGCAGTTCAGGGCGGAGGAGAAACACTCCTAGATAACCGGCGGTTTGCGGATCTTGCAGACGTCGGTGTATCTCAGCTACATGTCTGCGTTCGAGAGGTTCGAGACCCACGACATAAAGAATGGTATTTAAGCGTTGTCCACTTCGCAGTGTGCATAGAATCGAATCTTGCACCAAGCTAGCGTCGATATTGTACGTCCCATGGTCGAGCCATGAGGCCAGGATCTGCGGTTCAAAGAGATCGCCGTCACACCCCCAAATGAGAGCCGCTGCCCACCCGCCATCAGGCCCACGCGCGGCACCAAGAGCCTTTAGAATCTCACTTTGGGCGTAGGAGCCATATCCGGCGGAGACTTCTTCCGAAATCGCGTTTGAATCGAACAAGAAGATCGCATCACACGGCTCACGCCGACGCTGCGTAGTCGACCCCGTGTCGTGTTTGGTTGCCTTCTGTAACCCCGATTGACCCGCCGGCGCATCGCCGAGCAGGTCTCGCCAGAAAGTCCCACCACTCCTGCCTGGCTGCCCATCGACCAAGGGATCCTTCCGCAATTGCTCAAGTCTTCGCCTAATCCCCTCCGGACGGAGCCACCCATAACCCCGTAGCTCGAGATCTCGGACTAAACCCGCAAAGTCCTCCTCGGTCCAAGTTGGCACTCCTGCCCTATGAAAGCCGTCTTGGTTGGGCTGACCCCGCACATACGGCGTGTGGCGCGTCAAGAAGAACTCTAAGAAGGGCCTGGCACCGTCGTCCCAATCCGCGGGATCGGAAAATGCCCAATCCCAGTCTAATTCCCACACTTTGAGATCGCGATCACGCCCCGGAGCACCACAAAGGATGAAGCGGCTATCCGGGCTAAACGAAACCGGACTGCTGCCTTCGATCTCGGCAATTTGGTGGCCGCTTAGAAGATCCCAGATCTGCACCTTCTGAGCTTCACTTCGAGCGATTGCAACGAATCGTGAATCCGCGGTGACGCACATCGCGTCCAATTGCGCCGATTGCTCGCGATTCGGCAGATTGCCAAGAGTTCTTAGCTTATTTGCGGTCCTGACGTCCCATACACCCGTACCAACAGGTTCAACCGACAGCACGAGTTGTGCGTCCTTGGTTAATAGGCCGCTCCACCCTCCAAATATCTGCCACTGTTTTCCGGTATTCAGTTCCAGCAAGCGAACACCCCCGCTGCTTACTAGAAGGAATTGGTCGTCCTCGCTCAGGCACACCCCCGTAACAGGAGCGCCGAATGTCTCAGTTCGAAGGCATGTTCCTGTGTTGACATCCCAGATGCGTACCGATTTGTCCTCGCTGCCGGACACAGCAAACCGGCAATCGGCGCTTAAGGTAACACTGGACACCCTGGAGGTGTGGCCCTCAAGGCACAAGATTCTGCCGCCACTTGTTAGGTCCCACACTTCAATTGGGCCACAGAATTTTGCGGCCAAGCAGGTTTTCTTATCAAGTGAGAGCGCCAGAGCTTCGAACCATTCTAGAATGTCGCGCTGGCCCTGTGTGTTGCCACATGTTCGTAGACAGGCACCGTTTTTGATGTCCCAGACGCGGATAAGACCATCCCATCCAGACGACACCGCGAAGGAGCAGTCACGGGCAAACTGAATGGCTCTTGTGGCGTCCGAGATGCCGGTGAGCACGGCCACTGGGTAGCTGCTACGTAGCCCGGTTCGTCGGCCCTTGAGGCCTAGGCGCGCTCGCCCTGTCCTGACAATTGCGCTGCGCTCAAAGCCCGGCAGTGATCGGGCCCTTTCCAATGCTTCGGCAGCGCCGAGGTAGTTTCCAAGAACCTCTTCCTGTTCCGAGGCTGCAATCGAAGCTCTAAAAGCCCTTTCGACAGCGAGAATATCGCTGGATCGGCGGACCCGCGAAAGTAGCAGCGGACTCTGGTGTGCGCAGGACGGATCGGGGAGCTGCCACAACAGTATTGCGTCACGGCTGTCGCTGACGGCCGCGGCCAGGACGTGCCCTCGAACTTCTCTAGTTGACAAGACCGTGCCAGTCGGAAAAGTCGACAAACAGCGTCGGCGGGGAACGAGGTCCCAAATGCGCACTCTGTCGAAACTTTCTGAGAACGCGAACCGCCCTCCTTCTCCGAGTAGTTGAGCGCTCGTCCACCCCGACGGCAACGGCGCAAGCGCACGATCGGCATCAGCGTCCGAAGCCGTCAACGCGACATGGCCGTCTGCTGGCAACAAGCGCTCGCCATCAGCGGAAACGTAAAGGGGGGACTCACTCGACTTGTCAAAGACCTTTAGGCACCGTCCGGTGTTTGTATCCCACACGCGAATGGTCTCATCGTCACTGTTTGAGACGGCCACACTCCCGTCACGACTCAGGCGCGCCCCCACGACTCCGCTCGTATGGCCCGCCAGGGTATGCAATAGCTGGCCCGTGCGTACGTCCCACAGTCGAAGCGTATGGTCGCCGCTGCCAGTCAGTACTATTGTTGTATCGCGATTAATTGCAATTGTTTTTATCGGCTCAGTGTGTCCATTCAGGACGTGAATGCACTGCCCGTCGCTGAGATCCCATATGCGAACGCTGTTGTCATCAGTACGCCAGTTCCAGTCGCCGCCGCTCCCCGTGATCGCGATTTCATTACTTTCACTTAGCGCCAGTGCGACGACCGGATCCGTATGCCCGGCCAGCACATGCAAGCAGGCGCCGCTGGCCACCTCCCAAAATCGTGTTGTTCCATCGCGACTTCCCGAAAGCAAATAACGACCGTCGGCAGCAATGCAAAAGGCGGTGATCTCGCCCGTATGACCCGTGAACGTTCCAATCAAGCGCCCCCATCCCGGCCGCGCGCGATTCAGATCCTCAACCGACTGCTGTATAGCGGCCTCTTCGGGGGCACACCTTGCGGCGGCCTCAAGGGCCGCGCGGGCCCCCACATCGTTTCCCCTTTCCTTCTCGAAAAGCGCAACCGTATAGTGACTTAGCCAGTTATCCGGAAGCCGGTTGGTCACCAAGTGCAAAGCGTGTGCCACGTCTTCATCAAGCAACTGACCTTTGCGCCACTTGATGATGTTGCTGTTGTAAATAGACTCCGGGTGACACGCATTTATGACCAACGCTTCGCGCCATCGTTCAAAAGCTTCTCCCTCGTCTCCGAGATCGAGTTGCGAAAGAGCTATGTTGTTCTTGATATCGGGGAGCGGCGACAACTTCGAAGGAGCCTCGCGGGGATACCTGCGACCCGTAAGCTGCTCGAATTCGGCGGTCAAAGCTTCGGCAATTTGCAACATGTTTGCTGGACGGCTCTCAGGCGCGGGATTGAAACAACTCCGAAGCAATTCGGCGACACTACGGGGCAGTGAGGGTATACGGCGGTCGGATGGTCCCCGACTCACCAGGTCGTTGAGAGCCTCCTTAGCTGCCTGGCCCTTCAGCCAGGAGACGCCACCAGCGAACATTTCCATCACGGAAACAGCCCAGGACCAGATGTCCGTCTTGATCGAAAGCGGTTGGCGGGAGGCCTGCTCCGGTGAGCAGTAGGCCGGGGTCAAACCGCCGGAACTGACGAGAAGACTCCGACGGCTATCTGGCACAGGAGTGTATTCGCCAGCAACCGCTCGGGCGCGGGCAATTCCAAAGTCGGTGATTCTGGCGTCGCCGTTTGGCGCCAATAAGACGTTGGCCGGCTTTACATCCTGGTGCACAATTTCATGATCGTGCGCAAATTGCAGGCCACGCGCCATCTGAATGCCAACATCGAGAATGCGTTCAAGCGCCAGATCAGGCCCGCCATCATACAGGCGACGCGACGCGATAGATTCAGATAAGGTCCCTCCATGCACGTACTCGGCACAGATGCAAGGAACTTCATCGATAGTGCGTACATAGTGGCAAGGAACCACGTTAGGATGAAGGCCCAGGTCGATCCAGGTCTTACACTCGCGCTCGAACGTCCTCTTTTGGGCATCTGTTTGAAATGCGCCTTGGCGCGGTCTCTTCAGAGCTAGGTCCTCGCCCCAGATTCGGTGGTAGACACGGTAGACGATACCCATCCCGCCGCCCTCGTGTATTGCGCGGACTTCGTATGTCCCAAGAATCACATCCCCTATATTCCAGTGCGAGACAATCGAGGGCACGCAGGCAGGCGTGTGCCCCACCGCCGAGGCCTCTGACGCCTGGGAAGCAGTCTTCGGCAGCGTACGGTCAGCTCGACCGAGCAACATGGAGATCCACTCTGAAAAACGCGCCATATGGCGACCACCTCACTCTAGAGCCCAAACCATCCGCCCGCGCGAACATAGCGGCGGGCTGGCCCGGCCCAGCAAGACGTCCCCGCATTGCGCCGGACCACTTCTAGGGATTCCGGGGCACTCCCCGTCGGGCGTCACTTCCCGAACAATCTCCGAAAGAACCCACCGGGTCTCTTGTTTTCGGATCGCGACGGCGCGCGTACAGGTGACACGGATTTGGACGGATCTGAGGCGGCTGGCGGGGGCGCCGCAGAGGGTTCCGGGGCCTTCTTCGGCTCCTCGGCTGCCGGAGCTTTTGACGACGCCCCGGACCCACCGCCACTAAGCGCCGCGACAATATCCGAGAACTTCTTCTCTGCCGCGATTGCCGCCGCAGTGGCCCCCTTATTATTCCGTGCGTTCATGTCCGCGCCCGCTCGCATTAAGACACGAATAGTTTCGATGTGCCCATCGGGCTTTCCGTACGGGCCATACATCGTTCGACCATCTTTTTCGAAACTGATGAACTCCCGCCCCGCCTCGGCGCAACACATCAGTGGCGTCATCCCGTCATTGTCGCGCGCATTGACATCTCGGGCGTATTTCAGGAACAGCTTCACCGTCTCTGGATATCCAGACCGAGCCGCTGAGTGCAACTGAGTTCGTCCCTTTTCATCCTTGTAGTTGACATCACCCCGGCACTTGTCGATTAGGAATTGCATCAGCTCGGTTTCGTCGTCATGCCCCGCCGCACACATCCTCTCGAGCGGGTCCTCGCTCTCCTTAATTCGAAGTAAGCAGCTCATGATGTATTCTCGCCGTTGCGAATCGACCGCCTTTGAGACATGCGTCAGGGCGGCACGTGCAGTAGCGTTGTCCATGATTTCATTTTCCTTTCGTGACGCGGCACAATAGCAGATTTAGCTTTTGCCGACCCGTCCTGCCAGCCATTCCTGGCTCCAATTTCGCCTTGCCCCCGCGGCCCGCCGGTTAAGGGCCTCTGGTGGTGGCCCCGTTTCGGCTCGCCGGAATTCCCTTGGTGAGATATTTCCGCCTATTCGCGAAAATGCTTGCAGCCCGCGTGGCTAGGACGCCGCAGTACTCTGTCGATGAGTCCCAGGTTCCCACCACACTGCACACAAAGCCGCTGTTCGGCTCGTTGCTGCCGAATGGCCGCAACCCTCTTCCGTTGTTCCTCATTGATGCGCTGCTGTTCCAGCTGGCGCTGACGCTCCGGCCACGGCGTGCGCACAATTCTTGCGATCTCGCTCGAGTGGTCCTCCAAGACCTTGATGAATGGCGACGCGCGCGGACTCTGCCTTGAGTCGTAGTTCACAATCCATTTCTCGGAGCCGTTATTGAAGATTTTTGCGAAATGCACCGGTGGTTTGCCGTCCTTTGCGAACCACTCGATCATAAACTGCTCTGCATCCGCTCGTTCGGGAAAGTATTCCGCCATAATCCGCTCTCGATTCGATGGAGGACCGCTTCGAGGTCAGTCCCTCCACTCGCCGACACCGTTCCAAGCCGTGCTGACGTACGTATACGACCCGCCGAGAGCCTTTACCCGATAACAGACCTGTTGCATCAGGGCATGCCCCCCCTCGCGTCCAACTGTTCGCCGATTCGCGTCATTTCGTTGTACTTGTAATCCCCAATTTCCGGGACTCGCGCGCCAATCGGCAAAGGCTACGCGCTGCAGTCTCATCGCTCGCGCGAGTCCCCTGGCCGCATCGCGGGCCATCCGGCGCTTCTCGTTCGATCGGAGGTCGACCACGCCACCATCACCACCGCCGGGCGACGTACCACTCCCGAACACCTTCTTCAACCAGCTCATGTGTTGCGTCCTCCTTTGCTTGTACATTCACCGCGCGGCGAGGCCGCCGCCAGCAGCGCCATCGGATCACCACGATGGCTACGAGGTACTACACCAAGATTCCCGGCACTCTGATTCGGTAGCCTTATGCTGCCGCGCGGAGTGCCGTCCCGTGAAATCACGCCGCACCCACAATACCCTGACAGTATACTTAAGCCGTGGATTATAATACATTTCGGTTGGGGCGGCAGGCGTTGCCAAGGGAAATCCCTTAACAGGAGAGGTGACGCGTCCAGAAAGACAGCGGCATGAACATTTTCGAGAAGTGGGACAAGATCATCGAAGGTGGGCTGCAACGGCTGGTTCAAAGCTCGCTGGGGCCGGGGACGTGTGCCGACTTCCTTGAAAGTTATGCCCGCGCGTTGGAGGACATCCAGGCGAGGGTCCAATCAATCCGTGGCCGCAAGATCTTCCCATATAAGAGAATCGCGCTGAAGTTCGTGCTGGCTGACCCTGGGCAAGTTCCACTCCTGGCGCCAATACTGGCACAGAAGAGGCAACTTTCGAATGAGGTTCGCCGGCGGTTGGAGGAGGCGGGGTGCGAGCCTCCTGGCACGCTCCGCGTGGATGCCACGGCCATCGTCTCGAGTGATCCGAATCTGGCCGGCCAACCATACGAGATCTCGTACGACTCTGAACTGCCCCCGCAATCACCTTTGTCCGTCCAGGTCCTGAGGGGCGAAGCGGAGCGACCCACGTATCGGTTTGCAGAGCGGACTGTCAATATCGGGAGAAGCGCCGAGGTGCACGGCGAGGCCAGCCGGATGATTCGCCGGAATCACGTGGTTTTTCTCGATATGGACCGTGGCCCGAATTCGACTGTCTCGCGCGAGCATGCCCACATCAGCTTTGATTTCGACACCGGTTGGTACCGTCTGTACGACGATGCCAGCAGGTTCGGGACCCAGATCTATCGGGACGGCCAAATCATCGACGTTCCCCGTGGTTCGACAGGTGGTGCCTGGCTGCGCTCAGGCGATGAGGTCCATATTGGCCAGGCGAGGCTCGCGGTGGACTTCTCCGAGACCTGACCGCATGGAGAGAGCCTCTTGTGAACGATTGGTTTATACAGAAAGTTCGGATTCTGCGGCAGGATTGCCGTCGAATCGGGGTAGTAGATTCTGGAGCCCGTTTGCGCCGGATGGCGGAAGGGCGGGGGTAGGTGAATCCATGCGGTTTCCGACGACACAATGGAACATCCTTGACGCGCTCAAGGCAGGTGATGAGAAAGGGCGGCGGGCGGCCCTGGGCGAAGTCATTTCGATTTACGGGGCGCCGCTCTTCGCCTTTGCTCGCCGCCAGTCCCATGGCACGCTGGTTCCGGAGGACTGTGAGGACCTCGTGAACGGGTTCTTCTTGAAGTGCCTGGAAGGCGATGTACTGCAACGGGCAGACCAGGCGAGGGGCAGATTCCGCAATTTCCTGGCGCGGTCGTTCAAGAACTACATGCTGAATGTGGATCGCGCGGCCCACACCGCAAAAGGATCTCCCCGCGGTGGATTTGTTTCGCTGCAATCGCTCACAGATGACCACGGTCCCGCGTTGGAACCTCGGACCAACGAGACTCCAGAGGAGGCTTTTGCGCGTGTTCTCCGGCGTTCCGTGTTCAAGCGTCTGCTGTCTACCTTTGAGAGCGGCTGTCTCGGGGCCGGCCAGGAGAAGAAATATCAGCTCTTCTTCCTCCACGAAATCAAGCCCCGGATGGATGGCACCCCGGTTCCGACCTATTCCGAATTGGCGCGTGACCTCAATTTGGCGTCAGAAAATGCCGCCAACAAGATTCTGTTGGCCGCGCGAGAAGAGTTTCGTTCGCTCCTCGTCGCTGAGGTAAGCCGCGACTGCGAGTCGCAGAAGGAGGCCCAAGTTGAGTGCGAATTCGTACTGGCCAACGCGCTCCAGGAATAGTTCGCGTGGCGAAGTCGGGACCACCGAAGAGACGCCTCTGACGTGCGCCGTGTGGGAGGAGCGTGCCTGCTTTGGCGTGTGCGTCCATTTCCCCGCATTTTGGGCCGCCCTCTTCTTCGCAGTCGCCTCGTTGCTAGTCCCAACCTGCGCCAGCGCTCAGGCGCGGTCGGATCTGCCGTTCGACGTTGTCCTGGCCCTCGACAATTCGGGCAGCATGAAGAAGAACGATCCCGAGAATCTGATGCGACCCGCGGTCTTGACGTTTGCGGCCCGGCTTCCGCAAGACACACGACTTGGAATCGTAGTCTTCGACACGATCTCCAGACTCGCACTGGACCTCTCGCCGGTCTCCGAGGCAGGGTTCACCGAAAAGACTCAGCATGCGCTTGAACGAGTAGACTATCGTGGCCAGTGGACGGACATCCCCGGGGCGGTCGAGCGATCGCTCTACGAACTGCGACAGCATGGGCGACCGGCCTCGCGGCGTGTCCTCGTGCTTTTCACTGACGGTTTCGTGGACCTTGGCGACCCGGCACGGAATCGCTCCCGTGGCGACTGGCTTCGCTCCGATTTGATTTCCGAGGCGAAACGGGAATCGGTGATGATCTTTGGTATCGCATTCACGGAGGGGGCGGACTTCGAGCTCATCCAGTCGGTATCTCAACAGACGGGCGGTGCCCATTTCCGAATTCTCTCCGCCTCGGAGATGGCTGCAGTGTTTGGGAGCGTCACTGACCGCATCCGGCAACTGCGTGCAGAACAAGCGGCTCCAGTGCAGCCTATTCCGTCGCCCGGTCGGCCGATGCCGGCCAGTGGCTACACTGATCGTGGCAGTTCCATCCCAGTCAAATGGCTGGCGGTTGGCTTGGCGGCCTTGGCTATTGCCTGTGGGTTGTGGCTGTGGTGGGCCCGGTCGACGGCGCCGCCGGTGCCTGCGACACTCCAGGATTGTAGCGAAAGAGCCAAGATCTACGCGGTCGACAAGCGCACGTTCAGGGTCGGGAGGGTCCGGCATAAGGGCCTCCGAAGGAATGACCTCGTCGTTCCAGGGAAGCATGTCAGCCGCACCCACGCGGAGATTCGCTTTCGTAACGGCGACTTCTATATCAAGGATGACGGCAGTGTCCAAGGGACATTCGTTAATGGCGTCAAACTAAAGCCTGGCCAGGTCGAACGGCTCAAGAATGAGGACGTCCTCCGCTTTGATCGCCACGAGTTTCTCTTCGGGGCAGTAGTTGGGGTCGCGGCGGGCAGTGCCTCCGTGGTCACCGAGCCCGCCCCCGATCCAGAAGATCAACAGCCGCCTCGGCGCGCAGTCCTTCCGACCCCTCAACCGGCCCCCCAGACGCCCGTTGTCGCGAAACCCAGGGTTGCGACGGTTCCTCCGCCGGGCTACGAAGTTGGTGCTTTGGGCGTATTGTCTGGCGAAGAACCTGCGCCCGCGGCGTCTGGATCTTCGGAATTGAACGAAATGTGCCTCGGGTGCGACAAGGGAGTCTCTTCGGGACAGATGCGGATCTGGCACAGCTACAAAATATGTGGAGAGTGCGAAACCAACGCGCTCAGTCTTCCATCCGGACAGGTGGATACCTACGTGAAAAACCTGGAAAACAAGCGGCTGAGAAGGTTACAGACCGTTGAGAAGCTCTGATCGGATGATCGCGTGGAATGACAATGTCCGTGAGCCAAAACATTCTGCTGACTATCCTGAACGGGGACGAGAAGGGACGCATTGTCATAGCCGGGCCGGACTCTCCTGTGGTCGTGGGAAGAGGAGAAGATGCGCACATTAAGTTGTCCGCACGCGACCAACTCGTCAGGCGGAAGCATGCCTACCTTCGCCGTACCGCGCCGGGATGGGAACTCGCGGAGATCCCGCCGCCGAAGAACACGCCGTTAGTCAATGGCGTTCGGCAGCACTGCTGTGTGCTCACCGATGGGGATGTTGTGCAGCTTGGGGAAACGAGCATGCGGGTTAGCCTTGTCACCCGCACTGGTCGATTGTTTCGGTGCATTGCCTGTGGGGTCGATGTTTCCTCCGTCGCCAACAGCGACGGCAGAGCATTGGAATTGGCCGATGCTGCTGTGTACACCTGTCAAGACCATGTGACCAAGAGCGCTGATCTGGCCGGCAAGTCAATCGGTAAATACGAACTGTGCTCGTTGTTGGGCCAGGGCGGCGCGGGGATGGTTTTTCGGGTCTATGATCGCACCACTGCGCGGATGCTCGCTCTGAAGCGCTTGACGGACCTGAAAAGCGTCGAACGCGTACGGAGATTCGATGCTGAGATGTTGGCGTTGAAGGAATTGCGTCATACCAACGTGATCCGTTTCGTTGATTGGGGTACTGACGTCGAGGGATTCCCGTTCCTTGTAACCGAATATGCACCGGGGGGAAACCTGGGGGAGCTTGCCTCCAAATGGAATTTCCGACTTCCTCCTCGGCTCGCAAGGGACCTTTTGGTTGCGGTCCTCGATGGGCTGAGGTTCGTTCATAGCGGCGACCTTGCATCGGGTCGCAAGCCATTAATTCACCGTGACATCAAACCGCAGAACATCCTCTTGAGAATGACTGGGGACGATCCGAATTCGCTGCAATACGTGCCCAAAATCGCGGACTTCGGCCTCGTGAAGATTTTGCATGGTGTACCGATCACAAAACCGAATGAGGCATCCGGCACGATCGGATATGTCGCGCCTGAGCAAGTGGTGAACATGCGTGGAGTTGATGCTCGGGCCGATATCTACTCGATTGGCGCCACTCTCTACACCCTGTTATGTGGAAGCCTGCCTATCGATCTTCCGGGCGATGACAAGCCGACGGAGCAGCTCCAACGTGTGCTGCACGCAGACAGAATTCCAATTGGACGGCGCGCCCCGGATGTGCCAGCTCGCCTTGCGACTGTCGTGGATCAAGCATGTCAGCGCGACGCTGCCCGCCGACACGCATCTGCTGCGGAATTTCAACAGGCGTTGAGTGAAGCTTTGTGAGCAAAGAGGTAGAAGTGTCAAGGGGGACAGTGATGAAGATGCTGGTCGAATCAGTGCGGAGTAGGTTGCAGATGCGGCGCGATGCGATTACTGCGCACCCGGACGAGTGGGAACCCGTTTCCGAGGAGTCGCCCCGACGTAGGCTCTCAGCTCCTACGCTTCAGCTCTGCGCGGTCACCGATGTTGGAAAGTGCCGGAGCAACAACGAGGATCGATATTTCCTCTCGGCCGAGGGCAGATTGTGGATCGTGTCGGATGGCATGGGAGGCCAGGCGGCAGGAGAGGTGGCCAGCGCCCTGACGATCCAGGCGATTTCTGAGTCGATGCATGCGGCCGGCCCGGATACTGGAGCTGTCACTGGGCTGTGTCTTAGAGATCGTCTAGTGGCCGCGTTTGCCACCGCCCAAGACCGCGTCTCCGCTCATGTTCTTAAGAACGATGGCTGCAAGGGCATGGGCTGCACTGCAATTGCAGGAGTGGTGGACGGCGACGCCCTCCACATCTGTCATGTCGGCGACGTTCGCTGCTACCACTTGTCGGAATGCGAGTTCAAACGGCTTACGAACGATCACTCCTGGGTGTGGGAGAAGCTGGTGATGACGGGCTTGCTGACGCCAGAGCAGGCCCGATCCCATCCCGAAAGAGGTAAGGTCACGCGCGGTATTGGTCTTGCAAAGCAATCTGGTGTCGAGCCGGATTTGATCAGCGTAACCCTCAAGCCTGGGGATCGCGTGATGCTTTGTTCAGATGGTTTGTGGGAAGCCCTGGGGGATGACGAGATCGCGGCGGTTGTTGGCTCTGACGGCTCGATGCGTCAACTGGCGTCCGTGTTGGTTGACAGAGCAAATGCGGCGGGCGGCGAAGACAACATCACCGTAATCTTGTATGAGCACAGTCAGACAGCAGTGGATCTCCCCGATGTCGGACGGAACGCCTCCGCTGACTCCAGCCGAGAGGAGGAGTGAGGTGTTTAGTTTAGGCTGCATCCGGCAACTTGCTGGATTTGCCACAACAGCGCGCAAGAGAGAGAGAGATGGCGGGTGGTATGAGCCAGTCGATGCGCAAAAAAGCAGCGTTTATCCCCCAAAATGTTCCGGGGCACTGCCCAACTGTTCAGAACGGATTCTTTCGAAACAAAAAGATGGTGCGAATGTTCTGGAGACTCTGGCCCCACAATAGAAAGTTAGCTGCGCAACTTCGCGACGTCGTTCAGCGAAGCAAAGCGGTCAAGGAACTTCAATCAAAGGGAGGACCTACCGCTGTGGACATCCTTTTAGACGCCTTGGAGGACCCCAAGGTAAAGGGTGGCTACGACATCGAGGAGGCGCTCGGTGAACTTCGTGATCAAAGAGCTGTCCAGCCTCTCGTTCGGTCGATTCTCAGTGGCAGTGGACGCTTTGCCCTGGACGCTATTCTGAAGATCGGACATCAAGCGGCCGTTCCGCCCTTCCTGGCCGCGCTTACCAGCAGCGACTCGCGAACTCGGGTACAGGCGGCTTGGGCTCTCGGCGAATTTAGCGCGCATGAAGCCACACAACCGCTGGTTTCTCTGCTCGTCGCGGATTCCGACTGCGAGGTTGTCCACAGAGCAGCTATGGCTCTCCAGAAACTTGGTTGGAGACCATCCTCCGGTGAAGAACGTACAAAGTACGCAGTCGGTACGCGAAACTTGGACGAAACAGCGGCACTCGGAGCAGATGCTTTTGAGTTGATAACCGCAGTATTTCATGGAGGCCAAAACTCAGATGCTAAGACCTGGGCCGTAAGGGCGTTAAGTCACATTCAGCCCCCGCAGCAACGTGTGGCCGACCTATTGATCGAGGCTTTGAGGGACAAAGATAAAGCGATCAGGTACGAAGCTGCTGCCGCGCTAGCCTATTTTAAAGAGTCAGAAGTTGTTAATCACCTCATCACAGCCCTGCAAAAGGAACTTGAGATAACGGTTCGTGTAAGTATCGCGGATTCCCTGGGGACACTTGGCGACGAGCGCGCCATTCCTGCGCTCATCGACGCCATGAGATGGAAGGAACCAGGTTGGGTTCAAAGCGCTGTAAAAGCCACGAAATCTGCGTTGGTCAAGCTTGGATCACCTTCGCTCGACCCTCTTCTGTCCGTGGCCAAGGAAGCGGAGGGACACTTCGGCGACTCCGTGATGGACGCTCTTGGAGAACTTGGTGACCGACGGGCCATGCCGCTGCTTGTGGACGTCCTCACCAATGAGACCACCGGCAGCAACAAAAAGTCCCGTGCTCAGACTGCTCTTGAGAAGCTTGGATGGAAGCCAGAGACCCCAATCGCCCGGATCGCCTTGGCTATTTCAGGCAGGAAATACGAGGAAGCTGCTCGCGAGGGCGAATCCGCTTGGGTGCCTTTGTGTGAGGCACTCGTCAAGGAGGGCGCTAGTGGTCGCATGGGAGAGTTTTCGAAAGCATTCGCGTTAATTGGCGCGGCAAGCCCTTCGAGGCTCCTAGACGGTCTGAAGGCCGAAAAGGATCTAGTGCGCGCGTGCTCTGCCCAAGCGGCAGGAGAACTTAAAAACAGGAATATGGTACCGGAACTCGGCAAGATACTTCTGCGTCCCGATGTCGGCTATGACGCGGCTCCCTGTAAATTCGCAGCGACGGCCCTCGCCCAGATCGGCGACCCAGAGTGCCGCGCTCTCTTCAACCAGGCGGCCAGTTCCAGCACGGCACTGGTCCGCTGCATACTTGCCACTGCGCTACGCGCACAGGGTAACAACTTCGTCGATGTTCTACTCAAGTTGCTGCGTGATCGTGAGGGAAATGTTCGCTACGAGGCGATCCTTTCGCTCGCAGGCGGACAGGGAACTAGCAATGCTCTTCACAATGCTGCATCGGACTCAGACCTTGCTGTGGCTCTGGCGGCGGCCGATATGCTTCAGACCTGTGGTGACGCCCGCGCAGGTCAGTTACAACGCGTTGCATTGGCATCCGTACGTTCGAATGCCGCCTCATACCTCATCGATGTTTGCGACGACCTGGATTCCGTCCATAAATCGCACTACGCAGTCGCCAAGCATATCCAGCCGTACTATGAAGCGCGTATAAAGCGAGTCGGCGAAGCTCTGAACAAGTTTGGGGGGAAGCCGGAAATGCTCCGGGTTGGTCAGCAGGTCGCCGCTCGCTCAACGCATGGCCGATATTTGGAAGGTGTTTGGGGTGGAATTGGGGAGTGGCGTGGGTAATGCCTGCCGATGGCGGTTGGAAGTCAATGGGATCACGTTGCAAGCGAAAGGAGGACCGCAGTGTTTAGGCTAGATTCATCACATCGACTGCCGTTTGACAAGACAAACGTTGACGCAGTTCCGAGGAGCTCCGGCGTCTACATTATCTACGACCTGGCCGGACCTATTTACGCCGGACGAAGCCGCGTAGACATTCATCGTCGCCTGCAAAGTCATTTCGATGGGACAGGTAATCGCAACCTGGCTGCTGCCAGGAGAATCGGCGCCGGTTCGTCGTTAACATTCACCTACTGCCTGTTGCCTCCCGCAGAGCAAGCAGACGTCGAGCGGATCCTGATTGCAGCGCTTGGCGTTGCCAAGTATGCAAACCTCCGGCGAGAAGGACTCTACGAGGATGGCCTTTGATCTGCCCTCAAGGCCGCCCGGGCGTTGTATTGGCCGAGCACCGCGAAGTCCTCGGCCGGCTGAAAGATATCTGAGATGGACGCGCCGGTCGCAGGCGCATCGCCGAGTGTGGCCGTCGCGTCGCGCCAGTGAAACCCTGCGACTGGAAGACTGGAAGTTGAGACGGGGATCAAACAACGGAGGGCGATTCCGAGGGCGTTAGAGCGTTCACCCATCGGGCTTTCGAGATGCATATACTGAATCACTGATGCTTGGCTACGCAGAATCGGTGTGGTCGGCCGTCCACGCTTAACGGAGGAGTCGGATATGAGCTTGTGGGACAGACTCAAGGGACGCACACAAAGGGCAGATCCAGCTAACGAAGATCTCTCTCAAGAAGTGAAGAGATCGATCTCGGAATCATTGGAGTTGATCAAGCTCCACGTCGCATTTTCTGGCAAAGGCGTTTACGTAGCCAGCGCCGGAGCGGAAGGGAAGCTCATGGATGCGGCTCGCGCATTCGAGTCGGCGCACCGAAGCTATCCGGCGCTCCCAATGCTCCACTATGCTTGGGCCTCTGCGCTCGATCTTGCGGCGCAGTTCAGGACGGCGAAAACGGAGATGGAAAGCCTCGCTGAATGCCACCCTGATTTTCTACCAGCTCGATTCGCGCTGGAGGCCTGGGACCAATGGGAATCGCCGTTCAGGCATCCCGAGTGGAGCCCAAGCAACCCAAGTGCTTTGCCAATCCTGGCCAGAAAAGTACAAACCGCTGTACTGTTGCCCGTCCGCGATGGGTACACACCTCGCGCCGCGCTGTTTTTGCGCGATGCCGCTGGTGACTTCCGTAACCTGCAGTTGTTGAGTTCAGCGAGAATCGATATCACGACTATCATCAGCGAAATCACGAGTCCCCAGGTTGTAGCGGTCAACGCCAGAATATGGGATGATCCGAGCACCCCATATCCGCTAGAAGCATTGGATTTCCCGTTGTGTCAGCGTGGCCACTCAGATCGTCGAAAGTATCAGTACCTCTGCCTTCAGGAGAACATCGATTTCGCGATCATTGACGCACGTGATCGCCTGTTGCTGAACAAGCGATTGACGATGCCTCCACGAATGCGGCAAGTTAATCAGAAACTGCTGAATCTTCTTATTGGGTCGGATGGGGTTGACATACCACTGGACAAAGCAGCAGGTGATCGATGGTACAGCATGGTTGGCAGACCCGCCATAAAGGCTCATCAGAGCCGGTTGCAGCCATCGGATATTCAATACTAGTTCCGGACTAGAATTAACTGTACTCTAGGCCCGTCCGCGACAGAGAGCGGCGCCACGTCTGGATCACAACGGTGAGGTCGTTGCAGGTGTCCGGGCTGGCGGTCCCGAGGATGTCGAAACGCGAGGCCGTGGCCCTCGTTGAGGCGTTGAGAATCGGCGTTGGCCAGATCGTCGGGCACACCGCGGTCCCATCGCGTGATACTTGGTGAAGAGTGAAGAGCGCCATGAACGTTTCGTAGTCCCGGATCGGCGGCGAACAACCTGGACGTACTCCTCATCTCCCGCGATCCTATTAGCTCTTCTCAGCCAACCGACGTCGGAGATCATGGATCTCTTTGTCCTTCTCCACGGCGGACAAAATCTTGCGAACATCGTCAGGTTCTACGACCAGGGAATTGCCGTGCAGCATTGGACTCATGCTGTGGATCAGCTGACCGGCTCGACTCGAGCTCACGGCGAACAGTTCTGCGATTTGCCGTCGGTCGATGAACTCAGTCCTTATTTGGCCCAATGCAGCGCAAATCAGAGGAATGCGCTCCGCCCAGTCAGGCAGCTTGATCGTCGTTGGCCCGCATTGACGGTCGCCGGCAACCACATTCATCACGATACACCTGTGCCCGGTCTTCATGCCATAATTCGTTGCGCCGGCGATACGGGCGTTCGGCTGATAACGCCTGCACGGCTCTGATGATCCAAGCGCGGGATAAAGACGCCCCCTGAGTGGATCCACCAGCTTCCGAGCCTCGCAAACTCGTGGCGGCGGCCGGTTATGAGGGATTGAATGATTGAGTTCCACTACGGAGGCTAGAACAGCTCGGAGGTAAGGCAGTAGAGCTGGCACACACCTGAGGAAGTCGGACCATGCAAGGGCGAATAAACGACGAATAAGCCCGCTTCGACTTCGCATTCTTGCTCCGATCCACAGATTTGCCCCGCACCGCATCAGCCCACGACCTCCCAACACCCTCGCCCGGGCTGTGCCGAACGCTCGTCATTGTGATATGTTGTTCTTGTCGTGAGATGGCAAACAACAGAGCGGAAGCCCAGTCGAGAGCGGTTCGTGAACACTGGTTTCGCCGCTGGGTTTACTGTCCGTTTTACTGTCCATTTTGCGATCAGACCCCATGGCTGGAATGGATTTGCGAGACTGTATGGACTGGCCGGCAGACCGGCTAAATCCTTGCAGGACAGTTAAATAGCGGAAGACACAGGCAAGCGGGAGTAATTCTGTGGTAGAATGCCAGCTTCCCAGGCTGGCGCTGACAAGTCTGATACGACGCTGGAGTAAGAGTCGCTCCCAGTTCATCTCACTGGTTTCTCTCGGTTTTCCACGACTGAGCTTCGGTTACGAGGCGGGGTGATTTTCGGCAAAGGCATCGACGGTGTGCTGTCGTGGGGTTGGTGCGACAACCGGCCGTTCCCTACGCTGCGTTGCACGGTTGCGGGCTGTGCCTTTGACGCCTTGGCCGAATCGATGGGGCCGGGCGCATCTTCGATCGGATGCTTAGGTTGAATCCGTTTGACAACCAGGGTGTGCGGTTGCTGATCGGCGAGGCTGACCCGTGGCGTGGGAAGACAGCAGAGAGAAGGAAATGTAGATCCCTTGCCACTGGTCTTCTTTGAAAGCCCCTACGCACCAGTGTGGGTGTTCCTCAGTGCCCGACTGTGCCGACTCAATTGCCGAGTTCAACATACGAAGGGTTTCGAGTCCGGCAATGGGCGGATCGAAGCGGTCTCCAGGAATTCCGAGAATCGTGGACCCTCGTCATGCGCTCCGGAATAAGGGCCGAGAATTCAGGAGCCTCTGCACTTGTCCAGTAGGGCGCCACAGCCTTGCCGGGCACTCACCTCCGTCGGCGATCCTGGGGGGTGCCAGAAAACTCCGAGAATGTTGGCCCCCCGTGCGAAAAGTGTCCTAATTTCCGTGTCTCAATTTTGGGGTTCACTCCAAACCGGCAGCGTGTCAACGCCGGTTGAAAATTCCCCATTTCGCCGGGCGGACAATTCTGGGAATCTTTGCCTCCGCTCACTAGAGTTCTTCGGGCATGCCATGGGCCTTACCGCAAGGGGTAGGCGCTGCCGGCAATCCTTCGGTCGCAAGGGATTATTTTTCACGAGTTCTGGCCCCCCTGTCGGTCCGTTCCAGTCGGGAAGGGCACTCGCGTTGGGGCACGGTTTAGGCCCCGCGACACGACGGGAAATTCCGAGAATCGTTGCCCCCATTCCAGTTAAACTGAGCATGCCGGAGACTCGGCGAGTCTTTGCTAGCGGCCCCAAACGATTCCCTTCGACCCCACCCCTCAAGTGCTACAGTAGCTGCTACAGTTTGATCCGAGTATTGGGGACCTTTCGTGTCGGTTGATGTCGCATGGCGTCGCGAGCCGCATCGCTGCGTACCACGGCAAGTGATTGGAAATGTTGGGAAAACGTTGAAAAGGAATGGCGGGGACGACGGGGCTCGAACCCGCGACCTCCGACGTGACAGGTTTGGGGTCTGGGCCTGTTATATCAATGATTTACCCGTGCTTTTGGTGGGTTGAGAGTGTCATGGTCCGACAGGCATGGCCACAAAACGCCCCAAAACGATACATTTAGTTCACGCCTACTTCACGCACGCTCAGCCTCCCCATTCCAACTGTGTCGGACGTGAAGCCAAATCGTGCGGAATTCCTGCTGGGATGTACTCTTGCAATTCTACTGTGCGAAATTGGAATTCCCCGCGTTCACCCGCGACCGTCGCTGGAAGTCAGGTTGGAGCACGCGGGAAATTCCGGGAATAATTGCCTCGCCTGGTTACCAGCGGACAACCGGCGGGCTAACATGGTCGCGTCGCGCTCGTACCGCCGAAATGTTGCTAACGGAGCCTGGGAACGGACCTGGTGGCGAGGCGTCCGGTCTCCCGATCGGCGAGCGGGCAAAGATTCCCGGAATTTCGCTGGAGAAATTGGAGTGAACCCCAAAATTGAGACACGGAAATTAGGGGCACTTTTCAGCCCGAGTGCCGGCTCGGATTTCGAAAACAGGAAGGGAACGTGCCGCGCCCTCATCTTGCCTCTCTTGCGCCTCGGGAGCTTCACCTCTGCGGTTTTCCAAATACGGATAGGCGACTCCGATATCTCGATCGGTCTATGTTATGATCCCACTGGATGGACCGCCGGCTCCGTGGACCGGTTCCAGATCCCCGCTTGTCTTCGCGGCCAGCTCTTCAAGTATGTCGATTGCTCTGTCCGAAAGGCTGCGCCTTGCCGCTCTCGATCGCTGCGGCATCCTCGATACGCCTCCCGATTCTCATTTCGACCGTATCGCGCGCCTGGCAGCGCAATTCTTCGACGCACCCATGGCCGCAATCAGCTTCGTGACGCACGATCGGAGCTGGTTCAAATCTACCTACGGCCTCCCACAACTCCAACTCGCTCGCTCGGCGTCCTTCTGCTCACACACGATCGGCTGCCCCGAAGCCCTCGTGATACCCGATGCCACCACGGACGCGAGATTCGCGGGTCTCGCTCTCGTTGCCGGTAACCCGCGAGTTCGCTTCTACGCCGGGGTACCCGTGTTCACTGCTGACGGATTCGCAGTTGGCGCCCTTGCCGTCATGGACACCCGCCCTCGCGGCCCGCTTTCGGAATCGGAGATATGTGCACTGCACGATTTCAGCGCGCTCATCAGCCGGGAACTGAATGCCTCGTCATCCGCCGGCGCTCGGCAAGACGCCGGGGACTCGGCAATCCTCTCCGCTGTTGCTCAGAGCGCGGAAGATGCCGTCGTCAGCGTAGACCTGAACGGCGCCATTTTGACCTGGAATCCTGCTGCCGAGCGGTTATATGGATACTCCGCCGCGGAAGCACGTGGGCGCCCGATCGATCTGATCATCCCTCCGGACCTGTTAGAAGAAGCGCACGACGTAATTAGAAAGGCCCATCAAGGGCAACCCACTTTCCGGCGCGAAACCGTCAGGCTTCACAAGGACGGAACTAGACGGTTTGTGTCGCTGAGCATCGGCGCCATCAAAGACCCGGATGGCCGGCTCATCGGCACCGGGGGTATCGCTCACGATATCACCCCTCTGAAACTTGCCGAAGCGGCGCGGCTGAAAGCCCAAGATCACCTCAACCTGGCCCAAGAAGCAGCCGGCCTGGGTATCTGGGATTGGTCTGTGCCTAACAGCACCATCACCCGCTCGGAACAGTGTTGTCGTATCTTCGGATTGCCTGTGACTCAGACGACATCGTCCTATGCTCAGTGGCTCTCGATCGTTCATCCCGAAGATCGAGATCGCGTGCAGGCATACCATGGGAACCTTCTGCGGGGTACGCGGCAGGGCGCGGCCGAATTCCGCGCCATCTGGCCGGACGGTAGTGTCCACTGGGTCGTCAGCAAGGCCCGGACGTACCTCAACGCCGCCGGCGAGGCCGCTCGGGTGATCGGTGTCAATCTCGATGTAACACACCTCCGGGAAGCTGAGCAGGCCCGCCGCGAATCGGAACAGCGATATTCCGATCTCTTCCGCACCATGAATCAGTCCGTGAGCTATCTGGACGCTAAGGGCAGCGTGCTCGCGGCCAATCCAGCGGCCGACAGACTATTCGGCCTCTCCATTGAGGAAACGCGCGGCCGGCACAACGCCGACCTCCAATTGAGGGTAATGAGCGAAGACGGCACTCCGGTCTCTCCGCGCGAGTTTCCCGCCATTGTTGCGCTGCGCAGCGGCTCCGAAGTCCACGGCGTCGTACACAGAGTATGGAATCCTCAGACAGGGGAGCCGCATTGGATTTCGACCGATGCCATCCCCCGGTTCCGGGCGGGTGAGCCCAAACCGTACGAAGTTCAGGTGATCTGCCACGATCTCACGCCCCAAGTCGAGGCCGCGGCGCGTCTCCGTGTTGCTGAAGAACGCAGCCGCCTTCTGATCGAACATGGCATGGAGGTCATTGCCGTCATTGATACCGCTGCCACCATCCTATACGTAAGCCCTTCGGTGGAAAGGGTCTTCGGCTACCCGCCGGATCTGCTAATCGGAACCAATGCCGCCGAGCACTTGCACCCCGACGACCAACAGGCCGTTCAGGAATCCCTCCAAAGCATCCTGCATTCACCGCCCAGTGTCGCTGCCGCTCTCCAAATCCGCTTGCGTAACCGCGATGGAGAATGGCGCACCGTCGAGAGTGCGGCGGCCAACTGCCTTCAGGTGGAGGGACTCCGCGGAATCGTGGCCAATCTCCGCGACATCACCGAGCGCCAACACTACGAGGAGCAGTTGCGCATCTCGCACGATCAGGCTGCGCCAGCTTTCCGCGCGCATCGAATCTGCCCGCGAGGAGGAGCGCGCCCGCATCTCACGCGAAGTCCACGATGAGTTCGGCCAGATGCTCTCTTTGCTGAAGCTCGATTTCGAAACCCTGGCCTCTCTGCATCGCCCCCGCGCGGCCAAAGCCCGGCGTGAATTCGACCGCCGCGTCGCCGCTCTTGTCCGCGGCATCGACCTGTCCATGAACACGGTCCGCAGGATCGCCGCTGAGCTGCGCCCCAATGTTTTCGAGGATCTCGGGCTGGCCGCGGCCCTCACCTGGCAGCTCCAGGAATTCGAATCGCGCACCGGAATTCGTTGCCGCCGTCGGGGTCTCTCCCACAGCGCTGGTCTGGCCGCCGAGCCCTCCCTCGCCGTCTTCCGCATCTTTACAGGAAATCCTCACCAACGTCATTCGCCACGCCAATGCCACAACTCTGGCAGTAGCCGTCGAGACCGATCCCGACTGGTTCACCTTGCGCGTCAGTGATAATGGCAAGGGTTTCGATCCCAAACTTCTGTCTCCCTCGCTCTCTCTCAGCCTCCTCAGTATGCGGGAACGCGCCGGTTTGCATGGCGGAACCGTTGAGTGGTCGGGTCGCCGGAATGGCGGAACCACGGTAACGGTCCATCTGCCTCTGGCGGTCGACTGCCCGCCGCCAGGAACATGATGGATCATGCCAGCGCCACCCAAACTATCGATCCTGATTGTCGATGATCATCTGCTCCTTCGCCAGGGCCTCAAGCAGGTGCTGAGCCGCGAGTTCCGTGACCTCGCCTTTGGCGAAGCTCAGACTGCCGAAGAAGCCCTCGCTCGAATCGAGTCCCAGCCCTGGCGTCTCGTGATTCTCGATATCGGCCTTCCCGGCCAGGACGGCTTCTTCGTCCTGCGCGAAATCCGCGCTCGCCGTCCCGAGGCCGCCGTGCTCATGCTGGGCATGCACGCCGATTCGCTCTACGCCACCCGCTCCCTGCAACTTGGCGCCGTGGGTTATGTCTCCAAGAACTCCGGCCGTTCCACTCTCCTCAACGCTGTTAGGAATGTCCTCCAAGGCAAGCAGCATTTCGGTGAATCGATCCGCCGGGGAGTTGACAATCCGCGGTCCATTGCCTCCCACACCAATCTCTCGGCCCAGGAATCCAAAGTCTTGCTGGCCATTGCGGCAGGCAGGCGTAGCGGCCAGATCGCAGCCGAATTGAACCTCAGCGCTAAGACCGTCAACACCTACAAGCGCCGGGTACTCAATAAGCTGGGTCTCACATCCACAGCCAGCCTCGTTCACTACGTCATCGACCACAAGCTCGCTTGACCGTCCGCCCAACGCAATACACCAGGCATCCAGCAGGCGCAAAGGGGGGCTTGCCAGTACCATTCTATGTCAGAAAACGCCTACATCTGTTGGTCTAGTCCAGCTATGACAGGCACCCCCAAGTGCGGGTGTAAACCATTGCTGTGGCGTTAAATAGCGTACTTTACCGTTCATCCCCCAGTACTCTTGCCCATTTCTTATTGTTGACTTCAAAACCTGAAACTCCCAATATCGTAGATCCACTGGGGCTGCGGTCCGCTTTGAATTCATGCCAGCGCCACAGAAAGTATCGATCCTGATTGTCGATGATCACCTGCTCCTTCGTCAGGGCCTCAAGCAGGTGCTGAGCCACGAGTTCCGCGACCTCGCTTTTGGCGAGGCGAAGACTGCCGAGGAAGCCCTGGCTCAGGTCAAGGCCCAACCCTGGCGCCTCGTGATTTTCGACATCGGTCTTCCCGACAAGGACGGCTTCTTCGTTCTGCAGGAGATCCGCACCCTCCGTCCCGAGGCCGCGGTGCTCATGTTGAGCAATGCAACCCGGATTCACTGTACACCGCCCGTTCTCTGCGACTCGGCGCTGTGGGTTATGTCTCAAAAAGTTCCGAGCGCTCCACTCTGCTGAAGGCAATCAAGAGTGTCCTCGAGGGCAAAACGTATTTCAGTGAATCGGCTCGCCGGGGAGTTGACAACGCCAGGTCCGTTGCCCACCACGCCAATCTCTCGGTTCAGGTATTCAAGATCTTACTAGGCATTGCGGCCGGCAGGCGCACCGGCCAGATCGCCGCCGAATCGAACCTCAGTGCCAAGACCGTCAGCACCTACAAGCATCGCGTCCTCAATAAGTTGGGCCTTACATCGACACCCGACCTTGTCCGCTACGTGATCGCCCACAAGCTCGCATGATGGAATTATGGCCAACAGGAGTCAAAGCAAGTAGCCCCAGTTGCTGGTATTCTATGGATCGGTGAAAGGTGAAGTTTCCGATGGGAGTATGTGAGGTGCCCGATAGCTGCTGCGGCAGCACGACAAGCGGAAGTGAAACCTGCGACACGACAGCGGGTAGGCTCCAATGGTTTCTGCTGGTCGTGCGTGCGAAGCAGGAACCGAAGATCGCCGAAGGGCTCCAGGCCAAGGGCTATGAAGTTTTTCTCCCTCTGCACACCGTGCGGCGGCAATGGAGTGATCGGGTGAAGACATATGAGGCTCCTCTCTTCCCTGGCCACTTGTTCTGCCGCTTTTCCTTAATCCTGGCGAACAAAGAACTAGGGGTCCTCAAGACGCCAGGCGTAATCCTGATTTATCCGGGTGGCGGAAAGCCACTGCCCATCCCGGACTTAGAGATAGAGCGTCTGCGGCGCGTTACGGCCTCGCACTACCCGGTTGAGTGTTGTGCGCTTCCCCAGACAGGCGAGATCGTTGAAATACCAGGCGACATTCCTATTCGGGGTGTGCTCGTCGAACGGGGATCCCTGTGTCGAGTTGCTATAGGTTTCGATGCGATGGGCCGCACGGTGGGTCTACGCATCCCTCTTGACGACCTGAAGCGAGTAGAGGGCCCGCTCACGCCGCACTGGTCTCTTCGCGCCCTGTGAACGACGAAATGCGAAGCTCTTGAAACGGCCGTTCCAAGCTAAAGGTATTCGGCCTTGAAGCCGGACACCTGGTAGCAACAGGGGACCAGGAGGAGTCGTCGGGTCTTTCGGCCGGCCGACGCGTATCCCAAAAGCGTAAGAGATCAAGTTTTAGAGAGAGTTACCGATTGGATGCTCCGGCTTCCAGCGGTCTCCTCCTCCTTGGTATGCGGGGACGCAACGGTTTGCAAGGAGGGAGGATCGAATGGTCGGGCTGCCGAAGCGGGGGGGACCGGATGGGATTAGGGCCACTGTATTCAAATTGATATTTTCACACCCTCAGTGATGCATCATCGTCCCCATTAGCGCTTCGACAAGGTTGCATCGGCGGTAAACCAGAGCCGCAAAAGGGGGTCCTAGGGGTACCGTTTTGTGTCGGACGGCTCCTACACCCTTAGATTGGCTACCCGCAAAACACGTATGATCGCTTCTCGTGTATCACACTGTCATGCAGCGATTTCGCGTCCTTTCCTCCCCCTCCCCAGTACTTTTTCTCAGATTTATTCTCTTTACATTGAGGCCTGTAACTCCTAATATTCACTCTTTGGCCCGAGTATGGCACCTGCCATAGAGTCGGAGTCGGGCCGCATTTGATCCTTAGCGTAGGTCCCCGCCATTGGGACTTTTATGGCGGTAGCTTGTGCAGCCAGAGATTGAAGAACTCCGAGGAGACAATGTCGTCGATTAACTCCGGCAGCAATTCTGGATTCAAAGCAGTCGGATGTGCGACCCTGTGGCGACCCGATAATCTGTCTTGGTACGCACTCCAGATCCGATCCAAACTTGGGAGCCTCGCCTCTGCGACGTTGTGCGGCAAGGGATACGAAGCGTACCTGCCGTTGTATCGCTGTGGGCGTCGTTGGTCCGACCGGGTGAAACAGCTCGATCTCCCTCTTTTCCCGGGTTATCTGTTCTGTCGATTTGATGTGTGCGACCGCTTGCCCATTCTGACTACCCCCGGCGTGATAAGCGTCGTGGGCGCCGGCAAGACCCCCGTCCCAGTTGATGAGGAAGAGATTGGGGCCATTCGGGCCATCCTTCGTTCCGGGCTTGTAGCGCAGCCTTGGCCGTTTCTCCAAGTCGGCTCCAGGGTGTACATTGAGCGCGGCCCCCTGGCAGGACTGGAAGGCATCATCACCAACACGGACAAGGTTTATCGCCTCATCGTTTCCGTCAACCTGCTGCAACGTTCCGTCGCCGTCGAGATCGACCGCGAGTGGGCCCGCCCCATCGCCAGCGGCATAGGCCCTCGCGCCGTGCCCCTCTCAGAACGTACCCGTTCCATGGCGCAAGCTGGCTAAAAACAATCAATTTAGCCACGGATGAACACGGATGAACACGGATAGCCAAGATCTTAAAACTCTCCTGGTTTTTCTCTTATCCGTGTTGATCCGTGTTCATCCGTGGCCATAGTTCTTTCTTCACGCTGGGGTCCCCTCCATGCCCGATTCCGATCACAGAAACAAGATGATCAGTCTCCGCCTTTCCGAGGTGGAATACGAAAGCCTCAAAACGCGCTATCGCGCCTATGGCACCCGCAACGTCTCCGAGCTCGCCCGCCTGGCCCTGCAGCGCATTGCTACCGATTCGCCCGGCGCACAAGACGGTTTCGGCGCAAAACTGTCAGAGCTGGATGAACGCATCCGCCGCTTGGAGTCCCAGGTCGCGCTCCTCTTGGAGCGGGAAAGGGAAATGGCATAGCATTGCACTTTTTTCGCAAAGCCGGCGCAAAGCGCAGACTGACCACGGATTCGAACAGTGCCTCATCCCAACTGGCCCACTGGAATAGCAAGAGCCGTTGGAGGAAAATGAGGAGGGGAAGATCATGGTGACTCTGGACACGTTGCGGCGGGAAAAGAAGACCGAGATTATCCGATTGGCAGAGATGTCCGGCTGTCGCAATGTGCGTGTGTTCGGGTCGGTAGCGACGGGCGAGAACCGGCCGGATAGCGATGTGGATTTCCTGGTGGACCTGGAATCCGGGCGCACGATCTTCGACCTCGCGAAATTTCTGGGCGATCTGCGGGATCTGCTGGGAACCGAGATCGACGTTGTCGAAAGCCGCTCGATTCACCCCTACATCCGCGACCGGGTCCTCGCCGAAGCGGTGGGACTCTGACGCATGTCAGCTAAGGACCCGCGCCTATATCTGATCCATATTCGCGAGTGCTGCGAGCGGATTCTCGATTACACCGGCGGTATCGAATCGACGTGGCCGGCCGTTCCGGTGGTCCAGGACGCAGTCTGCCGCAATCTGGAAATCATCGGCGAGGCAGCGCGCCGGTTCAATGATGCGTATCGCTTGGCCCACGCCGAGATCCCGTGGCGCGCCATGACGGATGTGCGGAATATCCTGATCCATGCCTATGATCGCGTTGCCGCTGAGGTCCTCGTCAATATTGTGCGGCAGGACATCCCCCCGCTGCTGGCCTCGATAAAGCGCATTCTCGGCGAGCACAGCGATTCTTAACCCGGATCTTTTTTCTTCTTATCCGTGTTCATCCGTGTTCATCCGTGGCCATTAAGTTCTTAGGGTTTTAGCACTATGAATCCCATCTTCCGTAGCCTATCCGTGGCCCTATGCCTGCTCCTGCTAGTCATAGCCCCCGCCCACGCCCAACAGCCCCCCTCCGGCTATGTCCTCGGTCCCGACGATCAAATCGCCATCCGCGCTCTCGAGGGTCTCGACCTCGGCGACAAGCCCGTCCTCATCGGCACCAACGGCAACATCACCCTCCCCCTCATCGGTCGTGTCAAAGCCGCCGGTCTCACCGTCGAGCAGCTCGAAACCGAGTTGACGAGCCGCCTCAAAACCTACGTCCAGGAGCCGCAAATCTCCGTCACCGTCACCGAATTCCGCAGCCAGCCCGTCTCCGTCTTCGGCGCCGTCACCACCCCCGGCGTCGTCCAGCTCCGCGGCCGCAAAACCCTCTACGAAGTCCTCTCCATGGCCGGCGGCCCGCGCGAAACCGCCGGTTCCACCGTCTCCATCGTCCGCCTGCTCGAAAACGGCCCCATCCCCCTCCCCGGCGCCGCCCCCGACCCCACCGGCCGCTTTAGCACCGCCGACATCGACATGCAGCAGATCCTCGACGGCAAGAACCCCGCCGCCAATATCGAAATCTTGCCCCACGACGTCATCTCCGTCTCCCAGGGCAACGGCCGCACGGTCTACGTCGTCGGCGACGTGCAGCGCGCCGGCTCCTTCAACCTGGGCGGCCAGCGAACCATCTCGGTCCTCAGCGCCCTCTCCATGGCCGGCGGCCTGGGACGTACCGCCAAGCCCGAGCAAGCCAAAGTCTTCCGCCCCGTTGATGGGCAAAACCACCAGGAAATCGCCGTCAACATCAAGCAGATCCTAGCCGGCAAGTCTGAAGACATAGGCCTGCGTCCCGATGACGTTCTGGTCATCCCCACCAGCAGCCGCAAAGTCTTCGCCGTTCTGATTTCCGGAACCCTGTCCGGCGCCGTCAGTGCCGCCATCTACGCCGGGGCCGTAGTCCACTAAAAAAAAGCCATTTAGCCACGGATAAACGCGGATGCACACGGATAAGAGAAAACCAAAAAGAGCTTTAAAGACTTTGCTTATCCGTGTTCATCCGTGTTCATCCGTGGCCATTCTTCTTTGTCCCTAGAGGCCCCCTTATGGACGACCCCAACTCCAAGTCTCTGCAGCGCCAGAACGCGCCCCCCTATCTCCCCGCGCGCCCGCCTTACATGGAAGCCCCCCCGCCCATGATGATGCTGGACCAGGGCTCCGGCCTGCTCGAGTACTGGCACATGCTCCGCCGCCGCAAAGGCACGCTCGTCCTCATCGCCTGCCTCGGCCTCCTCGCCGGCATCCTCCTCACCCTTCCCCAGACTCCCGTCTATCAAGCCCGCACCACCATTGAGATCCAGAACCTCAATGAGAACTTCCTCAGCATGCGCGATGTGAACCCCACCGCCAATGAAGCCTCCGCGGACCCGCTTCAAACCGACCTCCAGACCCAGGTCAATATCCTCCAGAGCGAATCCGTCCTCTCGCAAGTCATCGCCAAGCTCGACCTCGGCACGAAGCTGGCTGCCGAAAAGGACAAGGGCCGCCTCGCAGTCTGGCGCCTGGCCTTGCATCTCCCCCAGTCCAAGCCGGCCTCGTCGGTCGCAGATGTCCTGCCCCTGGTGGCCCGCAACCTCAAGGTCAGCATGCAAGCCAACACCCGCCTGGTCGAGATCCTCTACGATTCCACCAACCCCGTTCTGGCCGCCGATATCGCCAACACCCTCACCGCCGAGTTTATCCGCCAGAATCTCGATTCCCGCTGGCAAACCACCCAGAAGACCGGCGAATGGCTCACCGCGCAGATGGAAGACGTTCGCATCAAGCTCGAGAAATCCGAAGAGCAACTCCAGGCCTATGCCCGCTCGGCCGGCCTCATGTTCACCTCGGAGAAGGATAATGTCGCCGAAGCCAAGCTCCGCCAGCTCCAGGAGGAGCTCTCCCGCGCCCAGGCCGATCGCGTCACCAGGCAGTCCAAATACGAGCTCGCCACCACCGCATCCATGGATTCCCTCCCCGAAGTGCTCGACGATCCGACGCTCAAGGATTACCAGGTCAAGCTAACCGATCTTCGTCGCCAGCTTGCCGAGCTCTCCTCTACCCTCACTTCATCCCATCCGTCCGTGATAAAGATACAGGCCCAGGTGACTTCCCTGGGAGCGGCCCGGGAGACGGAGCGCGCCAATGTCACGCGCCGTATCCAGAACGAATTCGAGTCCGCCCAGCGTCGCGAGAAGTTGCTCGCCGCCAGCTACGATGCCCAGGCCCGTGTCATGACCGAGCAGTCCGCCAAGGTGACGCACTACGACATCCTCAAGCGCGAAGTCGATAACAACCGCCAGCTTTACGACTCCATGCTCCAGCACGTCAAGGAGGCCGGCATCGCCTCCGCGCTCCACGCCAGCAATGTGCGGGTCGTCGATCCCGCCCGCCCGCCCGCCCGGCCCTATAAGCCCAGCCTCCTCCTGAACTCCATGCTCGGCCTCTTCGCCGGCGGCTTTCTCGGCATCGTCTTCATCGTCATGCGCCAACGCGCGGACCGCAGCATCCAGGCCCCCGGCGAGGTCTCGCTCTATCTCGACGTCCCCGAATTGGGTGTCATCCCCTCGGCCGATGCGGCGCTCAGCCGCAGCTTCGCCTACTATCGCCAGGCCCGAGGCGCGGAATCGAAGAAAACGGAAAAAGAGAATTGCAAGGGCCCGGTGGAGCTGGTCACCTGGCAAAAGAAACCTTCCGTGCTGGCCGATTCCTTCCGCTCCACCCTGGCCTCCATTCTCTACTGCGGCGAGAACGGCAACCGGCCGCGCGTCGTCGCCCTCACCAGTGCCGGCCCCCAGGAAGGCAAGACCACCGTGGCCAGCAACCTCGCCCTGGCCTTGGCTGAGATCGGCCGCCGAGTCCTCCTCATCGATGGCGACCTGCGCAAGCCGCGGCTGCACGAAATCTTCAACGTCGCAAACGATTGGGGGCTGAGCGACCTTCTGGATGGAACCAGGCCACCCGAGGGATTGGAAGCCATGGTGATCGGAACGTGTTACCGGGACCTCTACCTGCTGCCCGCCGGCTCGGTCGCTTCCAGCATCTCGAACCTGCTCAACTCGCCTCGGGTGGTGGAACTTCTGCAACAAATGCGGCAGCAATTCGACATGGTGATCATCGACACCCCCCCCATGCTCCAGATGCCGGACGCGCGCGTCCTGGGCAAGCTGGCGGATGGCGTAATCCTGGTAGTCCGTTCGGCCCGGACCGCGAAGGAGACCGTGGTGGCCGCCGGCCAGCGGCTGGCGGAAGACGGCACGCGGGTGCTGGGGACGGTGCTGAACGAATGGGATCCGCGGAAAACGGGCCATTACGGTTACGAATACGGATACCGGCCTTATAGCCGGCCGGCCGGAGACTAACGATTCTTATCCGTGTTCATCCATGGCCACTCCCTATTCAATAGCGGCGGTGGAGGTTTCATGACGAGAGCACTAGTGAACGGAGCAGGTGGCTTCATCGGCGGCCACCTCGTCAAACGGCTCAAGGCCGAGAGGTTCTGGGTCCGCGCGGTGGATCTGAAGCGGCATGAGTTCTCAGATCCGCCTGCCGACGAATTCATTCAAGGTGACTTGCGCGACCAGGCGTTTGTTCGAGAAGTTGGCCGCGAGATCCATGTCGTCTACCAGCCCTATAGCCGGCCGGATAAGGCTTCGTCTTTAACGCGAGTTGAAGGTCCGCCAAACGGAATCGGGGGCAGTACTACCAACGACACTGTCTGACAGCCGTCCATCACGTCCAATCAGGTGGAGATCCCCCAGATGGCAAACAACCTGAAAGAAGCGCTTTCACACATCGCCCATCGCTTTCTGCAAAGAGCGACAGGTTGCGATTTCCTTCGTTACCACCCCGTGCATTTCTGCCAACTTCGGCGATCAAAATTGATCCGTACAAGTGGTATCACCTGTGTGGTCGACGTAGGGGCCAATATTGGCCGGTACGGGAGGGAGCTTCGTGAGTCCGGCTACTCCGGTCGGTTGGTCTCATTCGAACCACTATCAACACCTTTCCAAGCACTCGCAAGGCGTGCAGCGAAGTACAAGCGCTGGGAGTGCATGCGCATGGCTCTCGGGAGCCATGACGGAACCGCCTCTTTGAACGTGGCAGCTAACCGCGAATCAAGCTCCATTCTTCCCATGCTTCGAGCCCATTCCGACGCGGCGCCGAATTCCCGTTATGTGGGGATTGAGGAAGCTCCGATCCGCAGTTTGGACTCACTCGCGCCGGTCCTTTTTCAACCACAAGACTCAATCTGGTTGAAGCTGGATGTTCAGGGCTTTGAGCAGCAGGTCCTTGATGGGGCCGAAGACCTCTTGGGGTCGGTGAAAGCAATCGAGGTGGAGTTGTCTCTTCAACCCCTCTACGAAGGTCAGACCCTGTATCTGCCGATGATCGAGTTTCTGCTGCGCCGTGGTTATGCTCTAGTTTCAGTTGTGCCCGGGTTCCAGGATGAATGTACCGGCCGGCTACTCCAATTTGACGGGATCTTTTTGCGTGAACAAACCTGACGGACTCCTCGGGCTCGTAGGCAACTAGTATGCAGTCGCCCAACTAGTTATGCGCGGCTCTTACGGCGCGAACTCGCCACGGGACCTTCCACCACGGACCAGGCCGCTGGGGCCCAACTCCAATTCTGGAATACTACGCGCAAACACAAACGGGAAGATCCCAGCTGCTCGGGCTACCGATTACCAGTTACCTCAATCGGCATCCAGTTTCCAGGGTACAGGGGCACTTACACGGTCTGGATCTCATAACTGGCGATGGGGAGACCCTCGACAGGTCCCTGAATCTCCGCAGGATAAGCAGGACTAGCGAACCTGCTCTACGGCGCGAAGCTCCCCGAACCTCTAGCGAGATTCAAAAGAGCGTTTGACGTGGTGGTCATCGACACGCCCCATGCTGCAGGTCTTAGACACGCTGGTTGCTAGGCATTCGTCGCCGTTGAACGCTCAACGGCTAGCTCCGATCCTCTCCACCATGCAGGGCCACATCGTTAGGTAAAGGATCTGTCTTGATGACAACTTTCCGCCGGCGCATCCTGCTCGGGGTTGCCAAGCTCTTTGACTTGGCATTGATGGTGTTCTCTTTCGCGCTGGCCACCGTCCTGGTTGTCCACCAGACCCCGACGATTTCGCTCGCACGGTTCCTCTCCATGCGCGTGAAGATCGGGAACTTTGTCCTCTTCGCGCTTTTGCTCCTCGCATGGCGCCTCGTCTTTTCCTCTTGCGGTCTGTACAGCTCGAAGCGTCTCTCCCCGCGCTGGGCGGAGATGTTAGACATCGCGAAGGCGACCACGCTCGGGTCCGCCATCATATTCGTTGCAGCACTCTTCCTGCGACTTCAGATGGTAACGCCGCTTTTCATCCTGCTTTTCTGGGTGGCCTGCACCCTCGCGGGCGCAGGCAGCAGAGTGCTGCTCCGGTACATGCTGGGAGGCATACGCCGGCGAGGCCGCAACCTGCGCCAAATAGTGGTGGTAGGCACGAATCCCCGTGCTCTTCGCTTTGCCCGGAAGATCGAGGCGACGCCGGAGCTAGGTTACCGGATAGTCGGCTTCGTGGATGGCCAGTGGGCTGGCATGGGACTGTTCGAGCAAACGGGCTATCAGGTTGTCTCGGACCTCGCAGGCTTCCCACGCTTCCTCCGCGAACAGGTGGTTGACGAAGTTGTAATTGCGCTGCCCATGGAATCCTCCTACGGGCAGGCGGCGCGCATCGCCACGCTCTGCGAGGAGCATGGCATCACCGTGCGTCTGCTCTCCGACATTTTCAACCTGCGCCAGGCGCAGCCGAGGGCGGAAGAGTTCGCAGGTGAGGCCTTTACAACGATTCAGACCGGCTCACAGGACGGGTGGCAGCACCTCCTCAAGCGCACCCTGGATGTCTCGGTGTCACTGGTGGTAATGCTGCTGCTATCGCCCCTGTTTCTGCTTGCCACACTCGTCGTCAAGCTCACCTCACCCGGGCCGGTCTTCTTCGTTCAGCAGCGCGTCGGCCTCAACAAGCGAAGGTTTCGCCTGTACAAGCTCCGTACCATGGTGGCAGATGCGGCCGAGCGGCAACGGGAGATCGAGCACCTCAACGAGGCGCGCGGCCCGGTGTTCAAAATCAGAAATGACCCGCGCCTCACGCCCGTGGGCAAGTTCCTGAGGGAGACGAGTATCGATGAACTTCCGCAGCTCTTCAACGTACTGAAGGGCGACATGAGCCTTGTAGGCCCCCGGCCACTTCCCGTGCGTGATTACCAGGGATTCCGTCAGGACTGGCAACGCCGCCGGTTCAGCGTCCGCCCGGGCATCACCTGCCTGTGGCAAATCAACGGGCGCAGTTCCGTCCCCTTCGAAAAATGGATGCAACTCGACATGGAATACATCGACCACTGGTCGCTCGGGCTCGACTTCAAGATCCTGGCGAAGACCATTCCCGCCGTGCTGAAGGGCGCGGGGGCGGCATAGGAAACCCATGGCTGCGGCGATAGCAGAGTTGGAAGTTCCGTCCAGGCTCGAGCAGGTTCGCGCCTCAGTGAAGGGCTGGATGCCTTGGGTGGGGAAGGGATCGCTCGCGATCCTGGATCAAGGACTCTTCGCCAGTTCGAACTTCCTGCTCAACGTGCTGCTCGCGCGGTGGCTAACGCCAAGCGAATATGGGGCGTTTGCCTTCGCGTTCTCCGTCTTCCTGCTGTTCGGGGTCTTCCATAGCGCTCTATTCACCGACCCCATGCTGGTTTTCGGCCCGGGCAAATATCACGAGCGCTTTCCCGAGTACCTGGGCCTTCTCCTGCGCGGGCACTTCGTCCTGATGCTCCCCGCCGCTGCGCTGCTCGCGGCGACGGCTTTTCTGCTCGGGCGGGTCTATTCCCCGGCGGTCGAGCGGGCCTTCCTCGCGCTGGCCATTGCCGGGCCGTTCATCCTCCTCCTCTGGCTCCTGCGCCGGGCGTTTTATGTCCGGCTCAATCCCGGATGGGCGGCGGTCGGCGGGGTGTTTTACCTTGTGGTCCTCCTCACAAGCATTCTGGTCGTCCGCCGGGCCGGCCTCCTGTCGCCTGCCACTGGCTTCCTCGCCATGGCCACAGCGAGCCTTACCGCCTCCCTGATTCTCTTCGCCATGCTCCGTCCCAGGTTGGCCACGGACTCGTCCACCATGCGCGCCGTCGCCGCCGACCACTGGCGCTACGGCCGTTGGTTAGCGGCAACCGCGGGCATCGGCTGGTTGCCAGGCAATATCTACTATGTGCTTTTGCCTGCTTCGTTGGGGTTGGAGGCTGCAGGGGCGTTAAAGGCCCTGATGAACCTGGCAATGCCTGCGCTGCACAGCATCACCGCGCTCTCGGGGTTACTTCTGCCCGTACTCGTCGTCAACCGAAAACAGAGCGGGTCTCTTGGGATGGTCAAAACGATGAGATCCTTCTTTGCCCTGTTCCTCCTCGGCTCCACCCTTTACCTTGCAGTCCTCTGGGGGGTGCGTTCTGAACTCTTTCGCGTTCTGTACGCCGGCAAATATACAGAATATGCTTCCTGGCCTTTGCTTTTGACCGGAGTGCTTCCGCTTGCGGCATGTGTCACAGCCGTACTCGGCAATACACTATGTGCCCTCGAGCGGCCAGACCGGGTTTTCTGGTGCTACCTCGGTTCTAGCATTGTCGCGCTTCTCATCGGCATTCCGCTGATCGTCACCATGGGGGTTAGAGGTGCACTCCTCGGGCAACTGTTCTCGTCCCTGACCGCAGGCGCACTGATGTTCTGGTTCTACCGAAGGTTCCTACGCAAAGCGCGTAAGCTTTAACCCTGAAAATTCGAGCGACGAGATCGGAGTCTGAGATATGAGTGACCAGATTAGCGTGGTAATGCCGGTATACAATAGCGCCCGATTTGTGCAGCAGGCCATTGAAAGCATCTTGAATCAAACCTATCCGAACTTTGAGTTCATCATCGTCGACGACGGATCTACAGACACAACTCTGGCCATCGCGCGAAATTACGCTGAGCGAGACCCCCGTCTGAAAGTCATTGAGTTACCTCATGGAGGTCTAAGCCGGGCACTCAACAAAGCCATCGACCTGGCAAACGGCGATTGGGTTGCCATCATGCACGATGATGACGTGAGTCTGCCCCGAAGACTAGAAACGCAGTTGGCGGCTGCACAGACCAACACTAAGGTCGTCGCATGGGGGGCGTACGCATATCACATTGGCTCCCGGGGCAAAGTGCTGAGCGTGTCGTGTACCGGCCCGACGACCGAGAGTGAGTTTTATCACCTGCGCCAGCGCGGGGAGATTTTCACCATCATTCATCCAACGGCCTTCCTGAACAAAGGGGTCGTACGAAGAGTTGGAGGATACAACCACAGATTTGATGGCGCTGAAGATCTGGACCTTTTCGACCGCATGGCAGAACATGGTCCCGTGCTTGCCATCCCAAAGCCCCTGCTCTTGTACCGCGTTCACGGGTCAAGCATCTCGATGTTGAACTTCTTCAGACAAAAATTTCTGACGAGATATGTACGTGCACGCTTGCGCGCCAAGCTGCGTGGGCAGCCCGAGTTAACCTTGGAGGAGTACGAAGACCAATACAGGCGGCAAACACTCGGGACGCGCCTAAAACGGTTCCTGGACGACTCCAGTAAGTTCTGCTACAGGCGATCGGGGATGGCACTTGGGAATCGTCAGTACTTCTGCGCCCCGTTTTTCTTGGCCGCGTCAGTCTTGTTAAACCCGCGCTACGCGCCCCCCCGACTTTACCAACAGAAGTTTTCCCCCGCTGCGGCTTTACACTTATGCTCACGAGACCTGCACTAGCCAACCGTCCCGAAACGGAAGGCCACGCTATACGGAACACTGTCGAAGACGTTGCCGAGGCGTGGAACCGCCAGAAACTCAACTACGCCGTAGCGCATGGTCTTGAGCATTATCCAGATTCGCTTGGAAGGGACCTGGATGTCCTCATCCAGTCCGGCCACATTGAGCAGGCTCTGTCCGCTGGTATAGAAGTAATGGCAAGGAGTAGCTTTCTCGTGTTTCGTCCGCCAGGACTTTGGGGTCCGCGATTATTGGCAGTTCGCAGGACGGGCGGGACCTTCGACTCAATTGAGATTCACACATTTACGAAGTTGGGGTGGGCTTATGCGTTTGTTGCAACCGAGCCGCACCCTGGGTTATGTAAGGGTCCATTCAAGATCGATCCCTGGGTGTCTTTCGTCAAGCGCGTGCTCACACCACTTCTCGCCGGTGACACGGAACGATTTCGTCGTAGGCCGTACGAACTCCAATTGCTCCCCTGGGAGAAGGAGGCTGTGCAAGAAACCCTGCCTCGGTTCTGCAGCAGGGAATGCGCCCACTTGCTCCCCCGCCTGCTGGAGCGAGGTTCTGTCGAGGACCTTGCGCCATTCTTGCCTTCTCTTCGCCGGTCTCTATTACTGTGGTATCCGGTTGCAAACTTCGGGGGCTCGCTTGCGGGCCTAGCGACATGTTTGCGGAAGAAGATACTACCGGCGTTCAATCGCTGTGCGCCTGTAATTGCTCTCGTAGGGCCCGACGGGGTTGGTAAGTCGACTGTTCTGCGAGACCTCGCCATCGCTGCTCCCCGCATCTTCCCTGAGGTCGTCCTTAGACACTGGCGGCCAGGCCTGCTGCCCCGATTAGGCGCGTTCGTGGGGAAGAGCCATCCGATTGACGGCCGCGCGGTGGTTCCCAGGAGAGAGCCGGGCCACCTTCACTGGCTTAGGTTGTTCTATTACTTTATTGATTTTTATTTGGGTTCTTTGGTTAGAGACTTCACCGACTCAGGCAAGCAGCGGTTGGTGCTTTACGACCGCTGCGCGCTGGACACGGCCGTAGACCCGGTGCGCTACGGCCTCCGGTCCGCTTGCGGAACGATGCTCCTTTGGAAGCTGATTCCCAAACCTAGACCGGTCGTCCTGCTCTACGACACTCCCGAACGCATAGTTGGCCGCAAGAGTGAACTTAAGGAGCAAGAGGTCGCCGGTCAACTAGAAGTGTGGCTGGGACTCGCGGAACAGGGGCACGTCAGGGCCGTCATTCGTACTGATGCGGAGCCCGAAGAGATCGGTCGGCGCGTTCAGGACCTGCTGGTTGACGAATTGATCAGAATGAATGGTGGCGACCTGGGAGCGAAACTTCGCGATGAGGAGGCGGTAAGAACGCTCACGGCAATCGTGAGAGGCAAGCCGTTTCCTACCTTTGCAATCGTGCCCTCCAAGCGCCGATTACGTTTTCTTATTCCGCTTGCGCCACGCAGGGTAGCGGCAGCCTCCTTGAAAATCTACAACCCACAGAAACCCTTGGCTCGGCTGGCGAAACATCTGTTAAGCCTTGGTCTGCGCGCGGGGCTGGCACAACACCTCCTGTCTACCCGCCCAGCCTTCTCCACTCCAGACCCGCTCCCATCCGACGACCCAACGGGCCGTTCGCTTCAGGATCACCTCGGCGATGTATTGGGAGAAAAGAAACTTGCCGTGGCCGTATCTTTCGGGACTCCCGGACCGCATCGGAAGCCTGTTCTCCAATTGATGAACCCGCGAGGAAGGATACTCGGGTACGCCAAGGTTGGCTGGAACGAGAGCACGATAGGCCTTGTCCGGAGAGAGGAAGGGGTGCTTGCCCGGCTCCGCGGCGTCCATTTTTCCACGGCCACCGTTCCCAAGGTTCTGCACGCCGGGTGGTGGGATGGACGGTACATCCTGGTGCAGGATGCACCCGCGGGCCCGGCTAGGCCCTCAGGCCATGAATTGTCCCTTCGTCATCTGGAGTTTCTACGTGAGCTGCGCACTTTGAACCTGAAACAATCGCAGCCTGTGTGCAGCGAACCCGCAAACGGGCTGGTACAACGCGTCGCCACGCTCCGCGCTCGCGGACTCCACTATTATCCTCATCTTCTCGAACAAGCTCTTGCCCGTTGCGTCAAGCGCCTGGTCGACGTTCCGACCGGTTCTGGATTCAAACACGGCGACTTCACGCCGTGGAATATCCTTGACGAGAACGGCAAGCTCTTCGTCTTCGACTGGGAATACGCGGAAGAGAATGCGCTGCCCGGCTGGGATCTGTTCCACTTCATCGTACAGACAAGCGTCCTCATCAAAGGCTTAGATGGGCGGCGCTGCTTTCAAGCCGTTTGCCGACAATCTACCGCACGTGGAGGCTTGGCCGAATTTGTCATGTCAGCCGGCGCGACCAGGCAACTCCTCGGCCCACTTTTCTTCCTCTATGTTGCCGACATCATGAGCTGGCATTTGCTGCGCGACGCTGAAGCACGAGACGAGAAAAGCCAGAAGCTAAGAGACGCGTGGACCTACCTGCTGACCATGGCCGCCTTTGCCTCCTCTCCATTCTCATGGGCCGACTTCTGAAGATCCTCCTTTCTGCATATGCATGTGAGCCGGGACAAGGTTCCGAGCCAGGAGTCGGCTGGAACTGGATCAAACCGTTGTCGCGCAGTCATGAAGTGTGGGTGATAACTCGCACCAACAATCGCCCGGCAATCGATGCTGCAGTTGTCCCCGGTTCGGCCCGGTTCGTTTACTGCGATCTGCCCGGCTGGGTGCTGCGGTGGAAGAAGGGGAAGCCTGGCATCCTAGTTTATTACTACCTCTGGCAGTTCCAGGCTTTTCTTGTGGCCCGGAAACTGCACGCGACCGTGCGTTTCGACGTGGTGCACCACGTGACGTTTGTGAAGTACTGGATGCCGAGTTTCCTCTCGCTGCTCTCGGCCCGCTTCATTTGGGGCCCCGTCGGCGGAGGCGAATCGACGCCGCCAGCCTTTCTGCCGTGTTACAGTTTTCGCGGCCGCATTTATGAGCGCCTCCGCGATATCGCGCGATCCCTAGGAGAAATCGACCCCTTCGTCCTGATGACCGCTCGGCGCGCCGCTGTCGGGCTGGCGACCACTAACCAGACCGCCGCAAGAGTGCGCTCCATCGGGTGCCGGAGAGTCGAGCTCTTTCCTGAGGCGGGCCTGACTGCAGAAGAGATTCATGCGTTGGCCGCAGTGCCGTTGCGAGAGAACGGTGCATTTCGCATCCTGAGCGTTGGCGACCTCCTCCATTTGAAAGGGTTCGAACTCAGCTTGCGGGCATTTGCACGATTCCTCAGCCAAGGCGGTGATGGGGAATACTGGCTCATCGGAGATGGCCCGGAACGCCGCCGCCTCGCCGGCGTAGCCGTTGCCTTGGGCGTGCAAACCAAGGTCCGGCTCTGGGGGCGGCTCCCACGGTCCGAGACCCTTCTGAAACTGGCCGAATGCGATGTCCTCGCGCATCCGAGCCTGCACGACTCCGGCGGATGGGTGTGCTTGGAGGCCATGGCAGCTGGCCGACCTGTGGTCTGCCTCGATCTTGGCGGGCCCGGCGTACAGGTCACCTCCGAGACCGGTATCAAGGTGGTTCCCCGCTCGCCGGGCCAGGTTATCGCCGACATGGCCGAGGCTTTCAAACTCCTGTCAACCGACACGGAGATGCGAACGCGTATGTGCGCAGCCGGTCGTCGCCGCGTAAGCGACCACTTCTCCTGGGATCGAAAATCGGAGGCTGCGCGCCGGATCTATGAACTAGCCCTGAAGGGCTCGCCGACATGACTCGTCGCGCAGCAGTGGTCTCCGGCTTGGGCTACGGCCTTGCCTGGGGCCGGAACGCTCGCACCTCTCGGGGTCGGTCACTTAGCCTGGGCGGCCGTAGCGGCCGTGTGCCCCCTGCCCCAACACTCAAGAAACGGGGTACCTGGACGAAAGGCCTTTCGCAAGGCCGCGAGCTAGAGACATTACTATACTTACACCCACTCCTCCAGCAACTTGAGCTGCAATCGTCAAAGTGCCGTATTTCGCTTTAGCTGCGTTGGGCCTTGCGGTCGTCCTGGCCCTCTATGTTCGAAAAACCCTCTGGCAGAGCGCCATTGCGGCCCTCGTCCTGGCCCCCATGCGCGCTACGTTCAGCAGCAGCCCTGCCCAAACCCATTCCGCTGCTATGATCTCTCAGGCTATAGAAGCAGGAGACCCGCAACGCCAAGTTGCGATTATTCTCCTTCTCCTAGTAGGGCTGGCGCTCCTGGTTCACAGACCACGCGAACCTCGGCGGGTTAACCTGCTCATTTGGCTAACACTCTACGTGACAATCGCAGTCGCCTCGCTGCTCTGGTCCCAAGACCGCCTCCTCACGCTTCGAAGCTCTATCGTCGCACTTAGTGTTATCGTCTTTTCACTCGGCATCGGTTCCGTGCACTACGGTCGGCACCCGCAGGGCCATATCCAACTTGTGAAGGCGGTTTGCTGGACAAGCACGGCTGCTTCTATCTTGACTTTGTTCTTGGCGCTTTATCGGGGCAACATGCACGTCTTAGACTTTGCTTGGAGGCTGGGTTCAGCCGGGCACGAGAACCAGATCTCGGAGGTCGCTGCAGTCGGTTTGCTCGCCGCCGTCCTGACGAGACACTCGAGAACAACGTGGCCGAGCAGACTCCAGATTCTTTTAGTAATGGCCGTTCCGGCCCTTGTAGTCGTCCTGACCAAGTCCCGCACCACGTGGCTCGGACTGATGGCCGGAATCCTCGTAATTGAGCTGTACAAACGACGGTCAACTGGAGCAAGACTCGCCATCATACTGATCATGGGAATCGCCCTCGGGATCGTAACCTCCCTGCCCTCGTTCCAGAGCTTATGGACACGTGGCGATCCGGGACAGACGCAAACCCTTTCTGGGAGAACAGCGCTCTGGAAGGCGATCTGGCCCGACGTGAGTAAGCGTTTGTGGCTAGGCTACGGATACCACGCGTTCTGGACACCAAGCAACGTCACCCAAATCGGCGGGTGGGTACCAACGTCTGCGCACAGCGGCTACCTGGAAATAGTAGCCCAACTGGGCCTCATTGGTCTCGGCGTTACCATGGTATTAGTTGTGGTTTCCCTGCGGAATGCCTGGCGACTGGCGAAACACCGGGACTGGCAGGACATCGGCCTCTACCTTCTGGCCCTAACTTCGATGGCGTTGGTTATAGGTGCCACGTCAAGCTTCATAGAAGAAATTGAGAACTATCCGATCATCGTGCTTTTGACGGTCATGGTATTCGTGTCACATCGGATTTCAGTTCTCAAAGCCGCCCGCACAATCCGATATGCGCACACTGGGCGTTCAGGTCGGGCACAGCATCTACACCTGCTGGGTTCATTCCCGCGATGACAGGAGGACCTCGTTAATGGCGCACCTTCCGAAGATCTCGATAGTGACTCCGTCCCTCAATCAAGGAAGATTCATTGAAGACGCCATTTTGAGCGTCCTGGGCCAAGATTACCCCAGCTTCGAGCATATCGTCATAGACGGGGGGTCCACTGACGAAACGTTGGCAACCCTACGGCGCTACCCTCACGTGCGATGGGTCTCTGAACCCGATAAGGGACAGTCGGATGCACTCAACAAGGGGTTCCGAATGGCGAGCGGCGACCTGCTGGGCTGGCTAAACGTCGACGAGTATTACCTTCCAGGCGCATTCGAGGTGGCGGCAGAGTCTTGGTTGAGCGATCCCACCATAGACATGTACTACGGGGACTCTATTTTTGTCGATCAAAGCGGACAATTGCAACGGACGAAAAGAGCACATATTTTCAGCTTTTGGGTACTGCTCTACTATGGTCCGTATATATCGACTGATGCGATGTTCTTTCGGCGACATCTCATCGACCGGGGACTGTTCATCGATATCGATTACCGGGTCGTGATGGATTTTGAGTACTTCGTGCGCCTCGCCATCTGCGGATGCCGCTTCAAGTACATTAACCAACTTGTAGGTTCCTTCCGCTGGCACGCCTCCAACAATTCCCGCCTGCAACATGACAAAGGCAGAGAGGAAAGATTGCTAGTTCAGCGCACCTGGAGCAGGATGAAACTGCCCGACTACGGTTACGATGCCCTAGCCCGGTTGGGTCAGCTATACCGCGTCGCGCTAAAGGTGCTTAACGGTAATTATCGGAGCGAGCTTAAGATTCTTCGATCCCGTGGACGCGACACCCGATGGTTCCTCAGTGAAGAAGGTCGCAAAACATGCGCAAGCCTGTTGGAGTGACTGTTTATCGCCGGCGGTAACTAGCTGGATTATCCATGTACGCTCCAAGAATCGTTACTACAAGTTGGGACGACGGGGACCCGTTGGATCTGAAGGTGGCGGAGCTATTGCGCGCCAGAGGTCTTCCGGGTACATTCTATTTTCCGTTCATCGGCCCCCACGGACGCCGCACCCTTGAGCCTGCCCACCTGAGGTCTTTGGCGTCGGAAGGCTTCGAGGTGGGCGCCCATACCATGTCCCACAGCGTCCTGCCGCAGCTGAGCTCCAAGGAAATCGCCCGGGAGCTCGGGACCTGCAAGAGCGGGCTGGAAGATATCCTCGGCAAACAGGTCCCGATGTTCTGCTACCCGAAAGGCCGATTCAACTCCGGCGTGGTACAGCGTGTCAAAGATGCCGGCTATGAAGGCGCTCGGACAACTCGCATGCTAAGGCAGACACTCGATTTCGATCGTTTTCAGATGCCTACTAGCCTTCTTGCCTTCGGCAACAAGAAAGAGATGTACCTGAGGAACGTAATCAAGGGTCGCAATATCCGGGGGCTGTTCGATTATATGACTCAATTCGTCCGCTTGGATAGTTGGGTTTCAATGGGCAAACTCCTTTTCGATCAGGTTCTGAAGGAGGGCGGCGTCTGGCACCTGTACGGCCATTCTCACCAGATTGAAGGAATGGGCTTGTGGGATGACCTGAAGGAGATGTTGGATTATGTGAGCAGGCGGGAAGGCGTCCGCTATCTCATTAATGCTGAGGTATTGAGCTTCTTGCCCAAGAAGACCTTCGTAATACACCGACACTCGATCCTAGAGCGTTGAGATGAAGATTCTCCTCGTCCACAATGCCTACCAGCAGCCGGGAGGCGAAGATGCTGTCTTCAACCAGGAGCGGCAACTGCTGGAACGCGCCGGCCACCAAGTCCTGACCTACTGCCGGAGCAACTGGGAAATTGCCGGTTACTCCGCTCTGAAGCGCTTGGCATTGGTTGGCCGGATGACGTGGGCGACGGACAGTCAGCGCGAAATCGCAAGCCTTCTGCATAAACAGAAACCCGATCTTGTGCACGTTCACAACACCTTTCTGATGGTTTCGCCCTCTATTTATTCGGCTTGCAAAGAAGCCCACGTTCCCGTGGTGCAGACACTGCACAATTATCGACTTCTTTGCCCGGCCGCCAATTTCTTCCGGCGTGGTTCCGTTTGCGAAGAGTGCCTCGATCATGGTTTGTGGCGCGGGGTGCTCCATGGTTGCTATCGCGACTCCCGCGCTGAGACGTCCGCAGTGGCGATGATGCTGACTGTGCATCGGTGGCGGCGCACCTGGACCTGGGGCGTGAACCGCTTCATTGCGCTCAGCGAGTTTTCGCGCCGGAAGTTTGTCGAAGGGGGCATATCCGCGGCGAAGGTCGCTGTGAAACCCAACTTTGCATACTCCGGTCCAGGATGTCGAGCCCGAAGCGGCGAATATGCGCTCTTTATAGGCAGACTGTCCCCTAAAGAGCGCGTGATCACACTGCTGGCAGCGTGGCAACGGCTCCGGGTGCGCATTCCGCTCCGCATCATCGGTAGCGGGCCTGAGCGCGCCTCCTTGGAGGCGCAGGCAAAAGAAATGGAACTCTCTGACGTTCGCTTCCTAGGACAATTGCCAAACGACGAAGTTATGGCCGCCATAATGGGGGCGCGGTTCCTCGTCTTCACCAGCGAATGGTACGAGAATTTCCCGATGACGATAGTGGAGGCGTTTGCCTGCGGTGTGCCGGTGATCTGCTCGCAATTAGGGGCGATGGAGGAAATCGTCGCGGATGGGTGCACTGGGCTGCACTATACCCCCGGCAGTCCCGCCGATCTTGCCGCAAAGGTTGAGTGGGCCTGCACACACTCCGAGGAGATGGTCGCGATGGGCCGCGCGGCCCGCACCGAGTACGAAGCCAAGTACACCCCTGAGCGCAATTACGAAATGCTGATGGAGATCTATCGAAAGGTTATAGGGCAAAGGCCACAGGGGATAGGGGGTAGACAATAAATGGGGCGCGGCAGTGCTGATCGCGGTACGCCGACGGCCAGTTGTGACTCAATCCAAAGTCGAGAACCCAAGATTGCCACTCCCAAACCCCGAATGCCGGACCCCGGATCATTTTCGGTCTTGGGCGTGCGCGTGCACGCCGTCCAAATCCCCGACGTCATCGAACTTGTGGAGCGTTGCATTGCGGCGCGCTCGGCATGCCGGTTCATCGCTTTCACGGGGATGCACGGCATTACCGAGACACAGTATGATCCGTCGTTCAAGCAGATCCTCAACTCGGCGGATCTGGTGGTCCCGGATGGCATGCCCTTGGTGTGGCTGGGCCGCTGGCACGGTTGCGCAATGCGCCGGCGTGTTTATGGACCGGAACTCATGGAGACCTTCTGCCGCCAGACAGGGCCCCTCTATCGACACTATTTCTACGGCGGCGGCCCGGGTGTTGCGGATTGCCTGGCGGAGATATTGAAGCAGCGGTACGGAGTGCGCTCCGTCGGAACCTACTCTCCACCCTTTCGACTGCTGACCGAGGAGGAGAAGGTGGAAGTGGACCGCCGCATCCGGGCGGCGGCCCCGGACGTCGTCTGGGTAGGCTTGAGCACGCCTAAGCAGGAGCGCTGGATGCACGAGCACCGCCCCCGACTGAGCGTGCCGCTGATGGCCGGAGTGGGCGCAGCTTTCGATTTCATCGCCGGAACTGCCGAGCAAGCTCCGGCCTGGGTGCAGGAGAGCGGCCTAGAGTGGTTCTTCCGCCTTACTCACGAGCCACGGAGGCTCTGGCGACGCTACCTCGTCAATGGATCAAGATTCGTGTGGAACGTCTCTTTGGAGCTATTGAGACTGAGGAAATTTGACTGACTCCGGTGCGCTTTACCATTTTCGAACGGCCTGAGTCCACGAGTGAGGCCGCGTAGGAAAAAGTTGGCGACAAGATTCTCACATCCGTTTCAATGCCGTCCGGGTGGTTCTCTCTCATGATGGCGGTTGATGAACCGGTCACAGGCACCGCCGTCCCACGAGCCGTGCTCCGCATTGTTGCGAAGGTCTGGGTGGCGCTCCTGACCGTCGGGTCCCTGCAGCCGGCGAGGCTGGGTATCGTCACCGGTCTTCACCGGGAAATCCATTGCGTGGCTTTCGCGGGATCGGCACTCCTGCTGTTCACTCTGTCTCGCACCGCCGCCGGGGGAAATCCTGGGAGCCGTCGCCCTATTCTTACTAGCCTTTTCCCTGGAACTCCTCCAGCACCTCATCTACCGGAACCATCTGGAGTGGCGTGATATCGCGGACGACGGCCTCGCCATCCTCTTGGCCGTCGCACTCTGCCGTTTGGCGGGCGCATGGAAGCCCCGGCCCGGCCAGGTAATCCTGTCGCTTTGCGGCAAAGCCCTCTCTTACGTTCGCGGCTCTGATCGGAGCCGCGCGCGTTAGCAAGCGGTTCCCCGACAGCGCCAAATCCTGCGGTTAGGGGACTGGCGGCAACCGGGTAGCCCGTGATCCCCTTGCGTCAGAACGAGGCTCGCGCTGGCGGGACACGAACAGAATTCAGAGGGAAATCCATGAACGGAACAACGACGAAAGTGTTGGTCAACGGCGCCGGAGGCTTCATTGGCGGCCACCTTGTCAAACGCCTCAAAGCTGAGGGCTTCTGGGTCCGGGCGGTGGACCTGAAGCATCACGACTTCGCCGCGCCCCCGGCCGACGAATTCACCATCGGCGACCTGCGCGACCAGTCCATAGTCCGCGAGATGGTCCAGGGAATAGACGAAGTCTACCAACTGGCGGCCGACATGGGAGGAGCCGGATATGTCTTCACCGGGGAGCACGACGCCGCCATCATGCACAACTCCGCCAGCATTAATCTCAACTGCCTGGAGTATGGCCGCGTGGCCGGCGTCAAGAAGTTCTTCTACTCCTCTTCCGCCTGCATGTACCCCGAATACAATCAGCTCGATCCGGGCAATCCGAAGTGCTCCGAGGATTCCGCCTACCCGGCTTCGCCCGATAGCGAATATGGCTAGGAGAAGCTGTTCAGCGAGCGCCTCTATCTGGCCTACATGCGGAACTACGGCGTCCAGGTGCGCGTCGCGCGTTTTCACAACATCTTCGGTCCGGAGGGCACCTGGGATGGCGGCCGCGAGAAAGCTCCGGCGGCGCTCTGCCGCAAGGTGGCCCAAACTCCCGATGGAGGCGAAATTGAAATTTGGGGCGATGGCCTCCAGACCCGCTCCTTCCTGTACATCGACGAATGCCTCGAAGCCGCTCGCCGCCTGATGGATTCCGACTTCACCGGCCCCGTGAACATCGGCTCGGAAGAGATGGTGACGATCAACCAACTTGCAGCCATGGTCATGGACATTGCGGGCAAGAGGCTAAGCGTGAAGCATGTGCCCGGACCACTTGGGGTCCGCGGGCGCAACTCGGATAACCGTTTGATCCGCGAAAACCTCGGCTGGGCGCCTTCCCGTCCTCTTCGTGACGGCCTTGGGAGGACCTACTCTTGGATCTCCACACAGGTTGGTGCGACGGCGCGCGAACGGGTGGCCTGCTGACACTTCTTTCTCCCATGGGAGACACCCCTCCACTCCGGGTGATTTCCGTCGGCGGCCGAACGGCACTCTCGACGCTGCTCCGCGGGCTCAGGCATTTCGCCCAGACCGACGCCCCGGCGGTTAACCCGCGCTTGATATCATCGCCATCATCACTGTCACCCATAACGACGGCAGCTTCGGCCCGTTGCGCTGCGAATCATAGCGAACCCGCGTGCCTCAACATTTTACGCGCGAGGGGATCACTGCCCGGGGCAGTCTGCACGTGCGCAGGGTGCCGGCCAGAGAAAGCGTAAACAGCGAATACGCTAAGAATTGTCGCCTGCCCCTTCTCATTTCGCGCCAATGTTTGGTGGGCTCGCCGTGCTTACGCCCGGTACGTAGAGGCCAGCGCTGATTGCTGGGGAACCGGGGAGGGGGGTGAAGTCGCCGTCAGATGCACTGGTGAAGAGTGGGTCAAACTGCACCGAATGAGAGCATCCGGTTGCACCACAACTGCCAATTGCAGTTTCCCAAGCGGCATAGCTGCTGTAATAGGTCCCTGCGGCCCACTCGATAAAGTTTGCATCTGCCCGACCGAAGCTGTTATACCTGTAAATATTGCCCGAACCATTTCTACCGTCGTTCTCAGCCCCTCCAATACCAAGAAAATCTACCGTATTCCCTGTGCTTAGGTTGTTCTCAAAAGTATTGTTCTGGTAGGCACCACTATTATGGTTGTCGCCTTCAGCAGCCAAGCCTCTTGTGTTTCCGTAGATCGTGTTGTTACACGTGAGAACGTTTTGGGAGCCCCTACCAACCTTCAGGCCCCGGCCCAGGGCTGTGCCAGTGCCAACGTGCCCGTACACAACGTTGTAATAAATACTAGTACCCGATGAAGCCTCGTTAAAGATCCCATACTTCAAGTTGTCGTATACGGTGTTGTACCTGACGATGTTAGCGGTCCCTACGGTATCGAGCCAAATCCCAGCGACCTCTTGGTAGACAAGTCGTGTTATTCCATTGTTGTAGACAGTGTTGTATTCTACAGTCACATTAGCCGTTGGGATCCCCTCCAGTCTTAAGCCAGCGCAATACTGGAAATCTGGAGTAGTGGAAATGTCCATCGCGCAATTGTTATACACTGTGTTACCGGAAATAATAGAGTTGGCGATGGAGTTCGGTTCATAACCGTTGTCCCCATTGTACCGCAGGATGCTGTTTGTGAGATTTAGCACATCAAACCCCGACCCCGTCCACTCGTGGACGCCGTCTTCATAGTTGTATTCCGCTATTATGGAAGCGATGCTTATGCCAATGGCAGTATACACATCGATACCGTCGGCGTTCGATTTCATAACATCAAGATTGGCGAGGCTGATGTAATTCTCAGATTCAATCTCGACTCCAAAAGTTCGTTGACTCGCTTCAATCGCGTATCTGCTTGGTGACTCATTATCAGAGGTGATGATATAGACGCGCTTGTCCACGCTGTCCCACCAAAACGTTCCAGGTGTCAAACCTACCTTTGTCGACACCTGAGTATATCGTATGCCGTTTTCAAAGACTTGGTTTGGCTGGACCGGCACAGAAGAGTAGTATGCAGCTACGTCCGATGTCCAGGATGATAGCAGATTTGATCCATTGATAATAGGGTTCGGCCCGCTGCCATAAGCCGCAAACGTGATCGGGCTTGCCGCGGTTCCGCTTTGCCCGGGGGTAAGAGCCTCCCGCCACACGCCTCCGCGGATGAACCCGACCGATTGCCCCGGCGCCAGTTTGGCCGCGTTGACCTTGGCTATGGTCTTCCAAGGCTTGGCCAGGGTGCCTGGGTTGGAGTCCGAGCCGTCGGCGGAATCCACGTAGTAGGTAAAGGTTCCTGTCGGAGGAGTGAGGCTGATGGTGGCGCCGGCCGACATGGTGGAATCTGCGACGCTTTGCGCCGTCACAGTAACCGTCTGCAGCGTCTGAATACCTGATGGGGCCGTGTACAGACCCGCTGAGGAGATCGTACCTACCGGCGGGTTGAGCGACCAAGTCACCGCAGTATTGCTGGTTCCCAAAACCGTCGTCGTGAACTGCTGTGTGCCGGAAGGCGACAGGCTGACAGTGGATGGGCTAAGGGACACCGTGATTGCCTGGAGAAGTGTGATGACTGCGGTCGCGATCTTTGAAGGATCTGCCACGCTTATGGCAGCAATTGTAACACTTTGGGGAGTCGGGGCTGTACTCGGAGCAACGTAAACTGCCGTCGTCGCACTGCTCGCCAGGCTTCCCAAAGTCGGGCTGAACGACCAGGTGACCGCTGTGTTGCTCGTGCCGCTGACCGTCGCTGTAACGGTCTGACTTTGTGATGGTTGCAAAGACACTGAGGATGGCGCTAGCGAAACTGTCACCGAAGGAGTGAGCGTCACGGTAGCGCTGGCGGATTTGGTAGCATCGGCTACGCTGGCGGCAGTTACGGCGACGGTCTGGGAACTGGTGATCGAAGCCGGCGCGGTGTACAGGCCAGCGGCGCTGATGCTGCCGACCACCGGGTTCAGCGACCAGGCAACTGCGGCATTGCCAGTGTTGGTGACGGTAGCGGAGAAGCTCTGGGTCTGAGACTGCGTCAAAGTCACGCTGCTCGGGCTCACCGTCACGCCCACCGGTGGATTCAGGGTCACGGTAGCTGAGGCGGATTTCGTGGAGTCGGCCGCACTGGTAGCCCTCACGGATACCGTCTGGGAACTGGTAATCGAAGCCGGCGCGGTGTACAGGCCAGCGGCGCTGATGCCGCCGACCAGCGGGCTGATCGACCACGTGACCGCGGTATTGCTTGTGTTGGTCACGGCCGCAGTGAAACTCTGGGTTTGAGACTGCGTCAACGTCACGCTGGCCGGAGTGACCGTCACACCCACCGGCGGATCCAGGGTCACGGTAGCGGCAGCGGATTTCGTGGAATCGGCCACGTTGGTGGCCTTCACCGTAACCGTCTGGGAACTGACGATCGAAGCCGGCGCGGTGTACAGGCCTGAGGCGCTGATGCTGCCGGCCAGCGGGCTGATCGACCAGGTAACTGTGGTATTACCAGTGTTGGTGACGGTAGCGGAGAAGCTCTGCGTCTGAGACTGCGTCAAAGTCACGCTGGCCGGAGTGACCGTCACACCCACCGGCGGATCCAGGGTCACGGTGGCCGTAGCGGATTTAGTGGGATCGGCCGCGCTGGTTGCAGTCACGGTGACGGTCTTGGAACTGGCGATCGAGGCCGGCGCGGTGTACAGGCCTGACGCGCTGATGCTGCCAACCGCCGGGCTGATCGACCACGTGACCGCGGTATTGCTCGTGCCGGTGACGGTGGCGGAGAAGGTCTGAGTCTGAGACTGCGTCAAGGTCACACTGGTCGGCGCCACCGTCACACTCACCGGCGGATTCAGGATCACGGTAGTGGTGGCGGATTTGGTAGGATCGGCCACGCTGGTAGCCTTCACCGTGACGGTCTGGGCACCGGTGATCGAAGCCGGCGCGGTGTACAGGCCGGCGGCGCTGATGCTGCCAACCGCCGGGCTGATCGACCACGTGACCGCGGTATTGCCTGTGTTGGTGACCGCAGCGGCGAAGCTCTGGGTTTGAGACTGCGTCAAAGTCACGCTGCCCGGACTCACCGTCACATTCACCGGCGGATTTAGAGTCACGGTGGCCGTGGCGGACTTCGTGGAATCGGCAGCGCTGGTGGCCGTCACGGTGACGGTCTGGGAACTGGTAATCGAAGCCGGCGCGGTGTACACGCCTGAGGCGCTGATGCTGCCCACCAGCGGGCTGAGCGACCACGTAACCGCGGTATTGCTCGTGCCGGTTACGGTGGCGGCGAAGCTCTGGGTCTGAGACTGCGTCAAAGTCACGCTGCTCGGACTCACCGTCACGCCCACCGGCGGATTCAGGGTCACCGTAGCTGAGGCGGACTTCGTGGAGTCGGCCGCGCTGGTAGCACTCACGGTGACCGTCTGGGAACTGACGATCAAAGCCGGCGCGGTGTACAGGCCTGAGGCAGTGATGCTGCCAACCACCGGGCTGAGCGACCACGTAACCGCGGTATTGCCCGCGCCGGTGACCGTGGCGGCGAAGCCCTGGGTCTGAGACTGCGTCAAGCTCACGTTGCCCGGAGTCACCGTCACGCTCACCGGCGGATTCAGGGTCACGGTGGCCGTAGCGGATTTAGTGGGATCGGCCACGCTGGTGGCCTTCACCGTGACCGTCTGGGAACTGACGATCGAAGCCGGCGCGGTGTACAGGCCAGCGGCGCTGATGCTGCCGACCGCCGGGCTGAGCGACCACGTAACCGCGGTATTGCTTGTGCCGGTCACGGTGGCGGAGAAGCTCTGGGTCTGAGACTGCGTCAAGGTCACGCTGCCCGGACTCACGGTCACACCCACCGCAGGATTCAGGGTCACGGTAGCGGCAGCGGACTGAGTGGAATCGGCCACGCTGGTGGCCGTCACCGTGACCGTCTGGGAATTGGTGATCGAACCCGGCGCGGTGTACAGGCCAGCGGCGCTGATGCTGCCCACCACTGGGCTGATCGACCACGTAACCGCGGTATTGCTCGTGCCGGTGACGGTGGCGGCGAAGCTCTGCGTCTGAGACTGCGTCAACGTCACGCTGCCCGGGCTCACCGTCACATTCACCGGCGGATTCAGGGTCACGGTAGCGGCAGCGGATTTCGTGGAATCGGCCACGCTGGTGGCCTTCACCGTAACCGTCTGGGAACTCGTGATCGAACCCGGCGCGGTGTACAGGCCGGTGCTGGAGATCGTGCCCACGGCCGGGCTCAGCGACCAGGTCACCGCCATGTTCGTCGTGCCTGTCACAGTAGCCGTAAACTGCTGAATCCCCGAGGCACTCAGCGAGGTCGCGGAGGGGCTCAGCGAGACCGTCACCGGAGCCAGGAGGCTGATGGCGGAGCTATCCGATTTGGTGGGATCGGCCGTGCTCGTCGCTCTCAGCGTGACTTTCTGCGCCTTGGCGATAGAGGCCGGCGCCGTGTAGACCCCACTACTCGAAATGGTCCCTATGGCAGGACTCAACGACCACGTGAATCCGGTGTTGGCGCTGCCGGTAACCGTCGCCGTAAACTGCTGCTTCTGCGAAGCCGTCAGCGAAGTCGCGGGAGGGGTCAGCGAAACCGTCACCGGCGTGAGGCTGATTATGGCGCTGGCCGATTTGGTGGGATCGGCCATGCTGGTCGCTATCACCATGACATTCTGCGCACCGGTGATAGATGCCGGCGCCGTGTAGAGCCCATTACTCGAAATACTCCCCGCCGCGAGGAGCCCCATAGTTCTGGGAGCGCTTAACCACCACCTGACCCCGGCGTTGGCGGCACCGGCAACAGTGGCCGTAAACTGCTGGGTCTGCGAAGCACTCAACGAAATCGAGGCCGGCGCAACCGAAACGCTCGCCGCCTGGCCTAGACCTGCCGTAATCAAGATACTTACCGCAACAAAGAATGGCAGGTATCTCGCACGCCGATTTCGCTGCACCTGTAAGCAATCGTGGGCGACCGTCGTTAGCATCGTGAATTTCCTCTGTTGTTCCCTATCGGCATACTTTCGGCTGAACATGAGGATTCTTCTCCCATTACGCTTACAACTTCCACGTATTATGTAGTTGAATGCAACCCGCATTACTCCCACATTTCTTCTGCACAACTCTCCTTACAGCTTCGAGGTACTAGGTAGTTAAGTACAATCCTAACCTTGGTTAATCCACTCCCATATCTTTGGTTTTCTTATCCGCGTTAATCCGTGTTCATCCGTGGCCATTCCCTCCTGGAGGAAAATTTGCGCATCGTAGTTTCCGGCGCCGCCGGCTTCATCGGGTCGCACATGTGCTACCATTTGTTGGCCGAAGGGCACTCCGTCCTGGCGCTCGACAACCTCCTGACCGGCAGTCTCCGGAACCTCGCTCACCTGCATTCCGAGCCCCGCTTCCGCTTCATCCAGCAGGACATCACCCAGCCATTCTCAATCGACGGTCCCGTGGATTGCGTCGTCAACATGGCTTCTCCCGCAAGTCCCAAGGACTATCTGGAGTACCCCATCGAGACCTTGGATGTAGGCTCCCTCGGAACCCGCCGCATGCTGCAGTTGGCGCTCGAAAAGGGCGCGCGTTTCCTGGTCTCCTCCACCTCGGAGTCCTACGGCGACGCCCTTGTCCATCCCCAGCCGGAGACCTATTGGGGCAACGTGAACCCGGTGGGGCCGCGCTCCTGCTACGACGAGAGTAAACGCTTCGCCGAGGCCATCACCATGGCGTATCACCGCAAGTACGGCGTGCGGACCAATATCGCGCGCATCTTCAACACCTATGGCCCGCGCATGAAACTGGACGATGGCCGCGTGGTCCCGGCCTTCGTAGGCCAGGCTCTTCGCGGAGAGCCCTTGACCGTTTTCGGCGACGGCTCCCAGACCCGCAGCTTCTGCTATGTCGGCGATCTGGTGGACGGCCTCTATCTCCTCATGCTTTCCGATGAGCGGTACCCGGTGAACCTCGGAAACCCGTGCGAGATAACCATGCTGGAATTCGCCGCGCAGATTCGCCGCATCACCCGGACCACCTCGGAAATCGTGTTCCGGCCCCTCCCCGAAGACGACCCGCGGCAGCGCAAGCCCGATATTGCCAAAGCGCGCAAGCTGCTCGGTTGGGAGCCGCACGTGCCGCTCGCCGAAGGCCTCCGGCCGACGGTTAAGTATTTCTCCGAAGTTCTCGGCTGTTTGTCCCCTGATCTTACCGAATCGCTACTGGTTACACATTGAACCGCTCACAGATCATTCGGCGGATCGCCCAGGGGTGGCTACTGCTCCTGATCCTCGGTTCCCTGCAGCCCGTCAGGCCAGCGCCGTTTGTGGGCCAGCATCGCGGAATCCACATCCTGGCGTTTGCGGGTGCGGCATTCCTGCTGCTCCTCATCTCCCGAACCCGCCGTCAGCAAATCCGCGGCGTCATCGCCATGTGCCTCCTGGGGCTGTTTCTGGAGACTGCGCAGCACCTCGTCTATCTCCACCCCATGGAGTGGCGGGACGTCCGTGACGACACCCTGGCTGTCCTCGTAGCCTTCGCGCTCTATCAGTTGGCTGGTATCTGCAGGGCCGTTCTCGCAGCCAAGCGTTGCGCAGCCGGGACCGGCAGATCGTCGTGACCGGTCTATCAACGCCCAAATAAAGACGGACTCCGTTCTCCCCTCCCACATCTCCCCGCCTTCACCCCGCCTCTCGCCGCCCCTCCGCAGAACCCAAGAAACGATTAGCCGCGGATAAACACGGATGAACACGGATAAGCAAAAACCAAAAAAGGCTTTGGCTTAATTTCCGCCCCAGTTCTTATCCGTGTGAATCCGTGTTCATCCGCGGCTATCTAGAGAAGTTCGCGAAATTTCCGCGGTGTGAGGCCGGCATCTCGGACGATTCCGCCCATCGTAAACGCGTCCACGGGGTCGTGCCTGGGGATGGTCACGATTCGCCTGCCTTCAGTCATGACGATGTGCTTCCCCTGCCTGGCAACCTGGAACCCAGCCTTCTCCAGAGCTTTGACGGCCCGAAGGTGAGGGATGCCGGGAATCTTCGGCATGCGCTACGCCGAAATCTCCACTTCCCTCAAATTCCCCTCGCCGGCCAGATGCCTCGCAACTTCCAGGTACTCGCGGATGGCGTCCTGAATGTTCGCCAGGGCCTCCTCTTCGGTGGCGCCCTGCGACCAGCACCCGGGAAGCCCCGGGCAGGAAACGCTGTACCCCTCTTCGGTTGGCACTAAAGCGACCGGGTACTTCATGACTCCCACTGTAGCAGAACGATTCTTATCCGTGTTCATCCGTGGCCCATTGCTCTTGTTCTCGCTCTCTCTATACGTGTACAATACGTATAAGCGCTGCCATGAACAGAAAACTCACAATCACAGTTAGCGAGGCTGTCTATGAGGGCCTCCACCGCACCATCGGTCGGCGCCGCATCAGCCAGTTCATTGAGAAACTTGCCCGTCCCCACGTCGTGCCGCTGGAGTTCGAGGCTTCCTACCGCGACATGGCCGCCGATCAGGAGCGCGAAAAAGAGGCGCTGGAGTGGTCCGAAGCCCTGATCGCCGACTCCTCTCTCCCGGAACCCCATGCTTCGCGGTGAAGTTTGGTGGGTCGATTTCGATCCCTCCCTCGGCGGTGAAGTCCAAAAGACTCGTCCCGCCGTCATCGTCAGCAATGACGCTTCCAACCGCCATCTCAACCGCGTTCAGGTAGTTCCGATTACGAGTAATGTAACCCGCGTCTACCCGTGCGAAGCTCCCATCGACCTGAATGGCGAATCACGCAAGGCAATGGCCGATCAGATCGCGACCGTTAGCAAGCAGCGGCTCAAATCCAGGTTGGCAACACTTTCGCCCGACGACGTCCGCGCGGTGGAACGGGCCATCCGCATCCAACTCGGCCTCTCAACCCAATAAACCGGCCCCCAGACAGATTTTGCTGATCCGTGTCTATCCATGTTCATCCGTGGCCATTTTTCTTGCTTTCCCTTAGAAAGGAGCATTCACCCATGTTGAAAGCCGTCGTTCTTTCCCTGTTCGCCGCCTCCCTGTGGGCTGCCTCCCCGTTAGGCTCCATCTCGAGCGCCCAGCCATTCGATCTGAACGGCTCCAGCGTTCCGGTAGCGGGCGTCCCCGCGTGGCCGGTCGCCGCCGGAGACGTCGTTGCCACCCATTCCGCTCCCGCCACCATCGACTTCCTTGACGGGAGCCGCGTCATCCTGGCGGAAGATTCGAAAGCCAGCATCGAGGCCAAAGCCGGCAAATCCGTGCTCCGTTTCCTCGAAGGATCCGGAGAGTACAGCCTTGCCGCCCACCCCTCCTTATCCGTCTTTGTGCTCGATAAACAGGCAGCCGTCAAGTCGACAAACGGCCGTTTCGTCCCCGCCTGCGTTGGTGGCGGCGGGTTTAAGCCGCCTGACCATAACCACCATAACCCGCCTCCCCCGCCTCCCGCCTCCAAATGCAGGTGAATCCCATGTTCATCCGTGTTCATCCGTGGCTAATCCTCCTCGTGCTCGCCCTCTGCTCGTGGGCCGCTACACCCGTTGGCCGCGTATCCAGCAGTCAACCCTTCGAGATGAACGGCTCCATGGTCCCGGTCGGGGGTGTCCCATCCTGGCCGCTGTTCCCAGGCGACGTCATTCTCACCCACTCCGGTCCAGCCACCGTCATTTTTCGGGGCGGAAGCCGCATCATCCTGGAACCGAACTCGGAACTGGGGATTGAGGTCAAGGATAAGAAGCCGGTTGTCCGTCTCCTGCACGGTTCGGGCAAATACTTCCTCGCCGGCGTCGTCGTGGCGCTGTCCACCAAGGCCGCGATTTCCCTCGATGTCGTTGCTAACGCAGGTAACTTTGACGCTCAGCCGTCCCCGAAGCCGGTGGTAGTTTCCCCCTCCCGTTAGGCCATGAATGTCTGTGGCCTGACCGTTCTCTCGTTGACCTTGGCATTCGCGGTGGTCATGGAGGGTGGAGTCTGGCCGCGCGACTGGAACGCCTGCCTGCTCGCGATCGCTCTCCTCACCCTCATCTACCGCCTCCGTGATCGCAGTGATCAGGCGCCGCCGCTCCCCCGGAAATCGCAGTGGCTGGTTCTCGCCTTCGCCATCCTAGCGGTCGCGCAGATCCTGCCATTGCCCTTATCCGTCGTCCGCCTGCTGTCGCCTGCCCGGGCCGATCTCCTCACAGCCACCATTCCCGTCTTGGGAGCCGCTAGGTTCACTCCCCTCTCCACAGCACCGATCGCCACTGTCGAGCACTTGATGCGGTTTGGCGGTTACCTGCTCGTCTTCCTGCTCGTACGGGACCTCGCGTCGCGCTTGCGTGATTCTCCGTGGCTCCCCGCACTTCCGCTCCTTGGCGTAGCTACCTTCGAAGCCGCGCTGGGCCTGATTCAGTCCTATTCCCCGGGTTCGGACGGCATCGCCAGAGGCACCTACGTCAACCGCAATCACTTCGTTGGTTTCCTGGAGATGTGTCTCCCGTTCGCCGTGATGTGCCTGCTGGCGATCCTCCGCCGGCCCAGGTCGCCCCTTTCGCCCGCCCCCCCAGCTTGGAAGACCTGCGGTCTGCTGTCCGTAGCCGCGCTCATCCTGGTTGCGATTCTGCATTCGCTATCCAGAATGGGCTTCCTCGCCACGCTCGCCTCCCTACTCGTCGTCGCAGCCCTTGCGCTCGGCGCCAGGCGCCGCGGCTGGAAGCGCTGGCTCCCCATCGGATCGGTCATCGTACTGACGGTGCTGGCGTTTATCTTCCTTCCCAGCGATCCCCTCATCGCCCGTTATGCGCAATTGGCGCCCGCCGATGCCATCTCCTCCGACAAGCGCACCGGCATGTGGCGCGACGCACTCGGTGTCATCAAGGCCTTTCCCCTATCCGGGTGCGGCCTCGGAGCCTACGAATCCTGCTTCCCCAGATTCCAGCTCGTCGCTCCCATGAACACCATCGATTTCGCCCACAACGATTACCTGCAATACCTCGCCGAGCTCGGCGCTCCCGCTTTTCTGGCTGGCTTGCTGTTCATGCTCGGAATCCTCCGGCGCACTGTCCGCTCGGGAATGGACGAGCCGTCGACTGATCGCCGCTACGTCGCCCTGGCGTGCGCTGGATCGTTCGCGGCCATCATGTTGCACAGCTTCGTCGATTTCAACCTGTATATTCCAGCCAATGCCATGCTCCTAGCCTGGATCGCCGGAATCGCAGCCAATCCGTGTTCATCCGTGTTCATCCGTGGCCATTCATGTCTTGTCCAAGAGATTTAGTATGGCCCGTCGCGATGTGCGTCGCGATCATCCTCGTCTTCACCGCCGCGCACTCGCTCTCGACCCACGCTGCCCCCCCCAGTCCCCAGCGAGCGCTCCGGCAGGACCCCGCCTCCCCGTACCGTTGGTGCGACCTCGCCGAAGCCCTCCAGCAAGAGGGCCAGCGCGACCAGGCGCGCTACTGCTTCCAACAGGCACGGGCGCTCGCCCCCAATATTCCCCCCATTTGGATGCGCGCCACGTTCTTTTATCTACAGGGTGAGGAGACCGCGGCCGCTCTCGATTCTTCCGCCCGAGTGCTGAAGCTCGTGCCCGATTACGATGACGTAATCTTCAACTATTACGACCGCTTCGTGCCCACCGTAGCCGAGGTCCTGCCCCATCTTGCGGACAATGGCCGCGCCGGCCAGGCCTATTTCAGCCATCTTCTGAGATCGGGGACAACCGAAGACGCCGCCGTTGCGTGGACCTGGTTGCGCGGCCGGTCCTTCCCAAAAGACCAGCTCGCCGTCGAGTACCTCGACTTCCTCCTCCGGCACAGGGAGTCTGGAGAGGCGGTCAAGGTCTGGGCGTCGTATCTCGCCGCGCGGCGGGGCGACTACCCGGATCCCAATCTCATCTTTAACGGTGATTTTGAGAATGAGCCGACCGGTGCCGCGCTCGATTGGAGGATCACTACTACTCCAGCAGTGGACACGGACCGCGATCGGAACCACGCCAGAAACGGCAGCTACTCGCTCCACATCGCCTTCCACGGAACGGAGAATGTCCACTACCATCACACGGCCCAGACGGTGTGCCTCCGCCCCGGCCAATACCTCTTTCGAGCCTTCGTGCGCACCCGGGAACTGACTACAGACGAGGGGCTCCGCTTCCATGTTTTCGATCCCGAATCCGGCACGCGGCTGGATGTGTATACCGCGCAATTGACCGGAACAAACGACTGGACCCCACTCGAGAAAACGTTCACGGTCCCGCCCGGCACCAACCTGATCGCGGTACAAGTAAGCCGGATTCCATCCGAGAAGTTCGATAATAAAATCGACGGCGAGGCTTGGGTGGACACCGTGTCGCTGACACGCATCTAGATCGGCCCGATGAAAGGCAGCACTTCTAATGCAGAACAAACGTACCGCGCTTCTGGTTCTCTGGGCCGTGCTGATCTGTTGCGTCGTCATCGGTTCACTACTTTCCGCCGCCAATCCACTTATGGTCGTGATCGGCCGCCTCCACATCTGGGACAAACTGCAACACTTCGGCGCTTACCTGGCCCTGTCATTCCTGCCCGTGATCGGATTCAGGGATCGCCGCCGGGGGCTGATGGCAGGCCTCTCGATGTTCCTTCTGGGAGTCCTGATGGAGGCGGGTCAGCATTTCTCACCCGGCCGCGCCGTAGAACTCGGGGATGTTCTCGCCAACGGCGCAGGCGTCGGTTGCGGCACCTTGCTGGGCCTCCCCATTCGCACCCTGATCGCCATTCTCTGAGCCGCGCGCAATTCCCTCCTGCGCAGCCTCATTCCCCTGACAACCTGAAACACCATGTTGTGACCCCGCGGGCCGAGCTGCGTCGGTCGAGCGGCACATTCGACGATCCGACGATCTCATCGCCAGGGGGGGATCCACCGGCTTTCGAAAGAGCGGGTCAGCGCGAAAGGCCGCTCCAGTAGCTGAGGTAGAGTGCCAGGTTGGCCGGGGCGCTTGGCAGAGGCGTTGCGCCGGCCCCTTTTTCAAGAGCTTCGATCAGTTGCCGTAGCAGCCTGCGATCCGG
>Ga0187862_10000104_pt1 | contig 93042 bp, 90 predicted proteins | sample June2016WEW_10_1_FD_133003 | JGI IMG/M metagenome (GOLD analysis project Ga0187862, IMG submission 133003) | Peatland microbial communities from SPRUCE experiment site at the Marcell Experimental Forest, Minnesota, USA - June2016WEW_10_150 | ecosystem: Environmental > Terrestrial > Soil >... | reverse complement strand
TTCCAGCAGCACGTCGATCGCCTCACGCTCAAGGCCACCCCTGCGAATCCGCAACACCTCGAACAGATCCTCCATCGCATGCGTCAACGCCGCGATCCGCGCGAACCCCATCGTCGCGCTCATACCCTTCAACGAGTGCGCGATACGGAAGATCTCATCGATCGTGTCCGCGTCATCAGGAGTCTCCTCGACACGCACGACCGCAAGATTCAAATCCTGCAAATGTTCCCGGCTCTCAGCCAAGAACATCGGCAGATACTCATTGACCTCCATCACGCCTTCCCATAGATAAACGGCTGTGCCGCGGTCAAGCCAAGCTCCCGCGCGTTACTGACCCGCTCGGTCGAGCCGACCACCAGGAACCCACCCGGCCTTAGCGAGTCCGCCAGCCGCTGATGCAGCAGATCACGCACGTCCTCGTTGAAATAGATCACGACATTCCTGCAGAACACCAGGTCATACGAGCCCGCCGGGACCGGCATCTCAAGCAGATCCCCCCGCTCGAACGAGACGACCTCACGCAGCTCGCGCTTTGCCTCCCACCCCGCCTCGCTCTCCTGAAACCAACGCGCCAAAGACGCCGGCGGCACCGTCCGCACGTCATCCTGAGAAAACACGCCGGCCTTGGCGCGCTCGAGCATCCGCGGGTCGATATCCGTGCCCTTCACCTCCACCTTCACGCCGGGCGCGCGCTCCAAACACACCGCCGCGATCGTGTAGCACTCAGCCCCATACGAACACCCCGCACTCCAAATCCTGATCCGCCCCTGCTTCGCCAGCACAGGCACGATCTCCGCACCCAACGTCACCCACTGCTCCGGGTTGCGCCACAGCTGCGACACGTTGATCGTCACACGATCAAGGAACCGATCGAGCTCCACCGCATCCCGCTGCAACACCAGCAGGTAGTCCGCCAACGACGCCATCCCCAGCCGCTGCGCAAAACTCCGCAATCTCCGCTCCATCTGACCGCGCTTGTACTGCAACAAATCAAGCCCAGCAAGAACACGAACACCCTCACAAAACAACACATACTCATCAACACCCGTGCCGGGCGAGGAAGTGGGGCGCCTGGCGGGCGCCGGCGGCGCGGTGGGCGCGACGGGGCGTAGCGTGGTGCGGGTCGTGGGTCGCGCGGGGGGGCTCATGCCGCGGCCTCTCTGGAGATCGCCTCGGGTAGCCGGCCGAGGTCGTGGACGCCGTCAGCCAGGCCCGCCTCGACGATCGCGCGCGGCATCCCGTACACGGTGCAGCTCGACTCCGCCTCAGCCAGAATCCGCCCGCCCGCGCGATGCACCTCACGCGCGCCCTCGAGCCCGTCCTTGCCCATCCCCGTCAGCACCACCAGCAGCACATCACGCCCATACACCCGTGCAACATCGGAGATCGTCAGATCCGCCCGCGGACGCAGCCCACCGATCGGATCCTCCTCACCAAGCGTCGCGGTGTGATTGGCCAGGATGTGAAGGTGACGGCCACCGGGAGCGACCAGCGCCGTCCCCGCCTCAATACGGTCCCCGGCCTGTGCCTCACGCACATGCAACGCCGACGCTTTGTCAAGCCGCGCCGCCAGCGAGCCGGTAAAGCCGGGCGGCATGTGCTGCACGATCATCACACCCGCACCCAACGGTGAGGGCAGCTTCGGTATCAGCTCGCTCAACGCCTGCGGGCCACCCGTCGAGCACGCGATCAACACAGCCCGCGCCCGCTTCGCCCTACCGTTCGCCACGGGCCGCACCGCCACCGCCTGCACACTCGCGACCGGCCGCCTGCGCCGCGAGGACGCGGCAAGACGCACCTTGGCGCCGAGGTCGGCGATGAAATCGCTCAAGCTTTCGCCCGTCGCGGGCTTCTCGACGAGCTCGACCGCACCCTCCGCGAGCGCGTCAACGGCATGCGCGCCATGCGCCGGCGAGAACGCGGAGACGACCACCACCGAGACAGGCAGGTCGGTGCCCTGCAGGCCCCGCAGCACACCGATCCCGTCAAGACCGGGCATCGCCAGATCCAACGTCAACACATCCGGGCGCAACGCCAGACACGCGGTCAGCGCCTTGTCACCGTCCTCGGCGTTGCCGACAACGTCAAAGCCATGCTGCTGCAGCGCATCCGTGAGCAGCCGACGCATGAACGCCGAGTCATCGGCGACGAGAACCCGCACGGGTGTCGACGAGCTCACACCACTGCCCGTCGCTCAGCCAGCTCAACCCCTGCGAACAAACCCTCGAGATTCAACAAGATGATCAGCCGATCCTCGACTTTGGCGATCGTGTCAATGAAATCGCCGCCGGCGCCCGGAACCGGCTCCAGCTGATCGGCCTCGACCGTCCGCACTTCCTCGACTCCGTCGACGATCACGCCCCCCATACCAGCATCGGTCTCGACGATCACGATCTTCGCGTGATCATCGAGCTCGGACACGAGCCCCAGACGCGCACCGAGATCGAAAACAGGGACGATCTTGCCGCGCAAACTGATCACACCACGAATCCAAGCCGCCTCCGAGGCAACCGCCCGCGGCTCCGTATAGCGCACGATCTCCTGCACCTGCGTAATCGGCAGCGCATACTCTTCATCGCTCAGCGAGAAGACCACCAGCTGCTGAGCAGCCTGGGTGACCTCGGTTGCCGCTTCCGCTCCGATAGTGACGTTAGACACATCCAGCTAATCGACAACGAGACGGCAAACTTGAGTGTTCTGTCATGAAGAATGGGTTATCAGCGGCGATCCAGTATAAATCCCTGAGTTTTGGGGATATACACGAGACCCAAACCAGCACAAAACTGGCACCTGGCTGCCAAATACTGCCAATTCTAGGTTCGCGCGAGTACGTGACGCGTGGCGACGCGGGGAGGAACTGCGGGCGCAACTTGGCGCCCACCCATGTCAGCTTGCGCTGCCCGGCAACGCGGCTTGCTGCGTCTCGACAACGTTGACGGGTCCTGCGGCCCCGCCGCGACACCACTGCGACTTGGACCTCTCGACCAGTGCCCGCAGCCGCGTCTTCTCACCCGCAGGGAGCTGTGTGGCCCGCCTGTAGACCGCTAGCGTCGGCCCAGGGTCGGTGTGCCCTATTTCATCCATCGCGACCACCGGGTCCTCCCCGAGCACGCACAGCATGCTCACGAACGTTCGCCTGAGCGAGTGCAGCGTGATCCACTCGGGCAGCGGCGGCAGGCCGCGCTCGGCGAGGTTCGCGTTCGCGCGCGCGATCACCGGCAGCAGCACGCGCGCGCGGAAGTTGTGGGCGTCTTGGCGCCTGCCGCGGCGCGTGAGGAACACGAACGCGTCCGGTGCGGCCCGCGAGCTGCGTGCGCGCACCGCGCGCAGCTCATCGCCGAGCGCTCCCCTGACATTGACGCGCCGTCTGCCGGCGTCGGTCTTGGTGTCCAGGATCGTCATCCAGCCGCTGGCGAGGTCGATGTCGCACCAGCGCAGCGCGCACAGCTCGCCGATCCGCAGCCCGGCGAAGATCAACGTGGCCAGCATCGCCCGACGCTCGACATGGTGAGCGCCGGGTGAAGGTGCATGATCAAGCTCCGATGCCGCTTCGAGCAAAACCTCTATCTGCGCCGCGCGCTCGAGGTGGTTGCGCTGTGATGGGCGCTCGCGGACTCTGACCCTGCGTCCGCGAGCGGGGTTGTGAGCCATCAGCCCGCGCTCGACGGCGCTTTCGAGGATGGCGCCAAGCAGCGTGATCGTCATGCTGATCGACGTTGCAGAAAGCGGCTCCTCCTCGGAGAGCTTCGCGACGATATAGCGATCAACGACATCCTGGGTGATCTGGTCGAGGCGCAGTTCGGCGAAGTAGGGCAGCAGATGCCGGTCCAGGCGCCAGCGATAGCCGCGCTGGGTCGCCCGAGCGAGCAGCGACTCGGTGCACAGCCACCATTCCTCCGCGAAGGCGCGGAAGCCCGGCACGCGAACTATCTGCCGCGGCAGCTCCCCCCTTCGGGGCGCTCGCCAGGCGCCGTGTTCGATGTCAGCGAGGATGCGCTGGAGTTCGCGCTCGGCCTCAGCGGCCGTCACCGATCCGAGCGTCAGGTAGCGGCGCTTTCCGTACGCGGTGAATCGCAGCGCGCGGACTGTCTCCCCGCCGCGGCCCGCTTTCTCGATGATCGTGCCCGTCGCTCGACGTGATATGTGGAATAGCGTAGGGCCACGGCCGGATCGCAAAGCGCGGGGAAACCTGCAAAACCCCCAAAGGACGAGCGGCCGGCGCCGCTGGAGGCACCGCCGGCCGCTCGCGTGCAGCTCTTTAAGAAGCTCAGCCTTGCTCTAGCGTCCGCTGTCGCGACGCTGGCGGCGCTGCACGGCCACGATCGAGAAGCCCGCGATCATGAGCAGCAAGCCGAAGCCGACGTCCCAGCGCAGGTCAAAGCCCGTGAACGGCAGCGTGCTCGACTGCGGACTGGTCGTCGTGGTTTTCGCCGGCGCGGTTTCGCTGGCCGGCGTGGTCGAAGCCGGCTTTTCTGCTTCTTTCGACGGCAGCGTGCCCGTGGTCGGCGTCGTGGCCGGAGTCGTCGCCGTTGTGGTCGTCGTGGGCGTTGTGTAGCCCGATGTCGGCTGCGTGGGCGTTGTGTAGCCAGACGTTGGTTCGGCAGCGACCGCGACGCCGGGCACGATGGCCAGCGCCAGCAGAAGTACCGCAGGGAGCATCAAAAGCGCGCGCAAGATGCCGGACGATCCTCTCGTCATTGGTGCTGCGCCTACTGTCCGTGGCCTGCTCGAGGCCATGACACCGGTCCGAGTCATGCCAACCTCCCGTTGATGGTGTGGTGAACGCCCCGCTTCAGGGCTTGTTTCCGTACTTGTCCCGTCGGTTCTCTGTAGCAAGGCATCGTCTCTGGTTCGCCGTTTGCAGGCAGTCGCCTGCCTCTCATCAAGCAAGGTGTATCACCTATTGCGGCGCCATAAAGGGCTGCATCCGCTCTTTCCGTGCTCTCGAGCGCCCGCCACGCTCACGATACGAGCACGCGGCCCTCGAGCGTCCCCTCGGCAAGACGGCCGCGGAGCACCTTCTTGTCGAACTTGCCGACGCTTGTCTTGGGGATCTCGGTGACGAACGCGAACTCGTCGGGAAGCCACCAGCGGGCGACCCTGTCGCGCAGGTGCTCGACGAGCTCCGGCGCTCCCACGGCGGCCCCCTCGCGCAGCACGACGCAGCACAGCGGACGCTCGGCCCAGCGCTCGTCGGGCTTGGCGATGACCGCCGCCTCGACGACATCCGGGTGCGACATGAGCTCGTTCTCGAGCTCGACCGAGGAGATCCACTCGCCGCCTGACTTGATCACGTCCTTGGAGCGGTCGGTGATCTGCACGGTGGCGCGCTCGTCCACCGAGGCGATGTCGCCCGTGCGCAGCCAGCCGGTGGCGAACTTCTCGTCTTCGGAGCTGTCGGCGAAGTAGCGCGAGGCGATCCACGGCCCACGCACTTCGATCTCGCCTGTCGACTGACCGTCCCAGGGGACCTCGCCGCCGCCGTCGTCCGCCAGGCGCAGCTCGACCCACGGCAGTGGTCGGCCCTGCATCGCGCGTTCGTCCCAGTAGGCGTCATCGTGATGTCGCTCCCGCGGCCGGGAGTAGGTCGCCACGGGGCTCGTCTCGGTCATACCCCACGCCTGGAAGATGCGCACATCGTGGCGCTCCTCGAAGTCCTTCATCAGCTGTCGCGGCACCGCCGAGCCACCGCAGGCCGCGTTGGTGAGCGAGGAGAGGTCCACCTCGGGATGCTCGTCGGCGTAGCGCAGCAGCGCCAGGAAGATCGTCGGAACGCAGCCGACCATCGTCGCGCGCTCGCTCGCGATCAAGCCGGCGAGCGGCTCAGGCTGCAGAAAGCGGTCGGGCAGGATCAGGTCCGCGCCCGCCAGCGCCGCCCCGTAGGGCAGCCCCCATGCGTTGACGTGGAACATGGGCACGACCGCGAGGATGCGGTCGGCGCGGGAGAGGCCGGTGCCGTCCCTGGCGAGCGTGACTGTGGAGTGCAGGCTGATCGAGCGGTGCGAATAGAGCACGCCCTTGGGGTTGCCGGTGGTGCCGCTCGTGTAGCACAGCGCCGCCGCCTGACGCTCGTCCAGCTCGGGGTACTCGAAGGACGCCCGCCCATCGCCGCCGGCCTCGTCGAGCAGGTCCTCGTAGCGGACCGCGTCGGGCAGCTGGGCGATCGCCGAGTCCTCCACCTCCGCCCCACCCATGACCACGTAGCGGGTGACGGTCTCGAACGTGGGCGCCAGTTTCGCGAGCGCGGGCACGAGCGACTCGTCGACGAAGATGACACGGTCCTCGGCGTGGTTGACGATGTAGGTGAGCTGCTCCTCGAACAGGCGGATGTTCAGCGTGTGCAGGACCGCGCCGATGCACGGTACGGCGAAGTACAGCTCGAAGTGGCGCTGGTTGTTCCACGCGAACGTGCCGACCCGATCGCCCTGCTCGATGCCGAGCGCCCGCAGCGCCCGTGCGAGCCGGTCGACCCGCTCCGAGACTTCCGCGTGGGTCGCCTGGTAGACCGACGATTCGTCCGCGGCCAGCGTCACGACCTTCGCGTCGTGGTTGTAGCCGGCCAGCCTGCGGCGGATGTGGTTGAGCGTCAGCGGAAAGTCGTCCTGCATCAACCCCTGGAGCATCTGCGTCATCCCCTCCCGACCTCCTCGCGTGGCGTCAACTCCCGCAGCGCATCGTAGATGCCACGCGTACGCTGCGCGATGTCGTCCCAGTCGAAGCGCAGAACGTGCTCGGAGGCCTCGGTCACCAGGCGGTCGCGCAGCGCGTCGTCTACGAGCAGGCGTTCGATCATCACGCCCAGGTGCTCGGCATCGCCGCCGTTGAAGCGCAGCCCCACCCGCTCGCCGACCGGAACGACCTCGCGCAGCCCGCCCGTGTCGGCCACGATGCACGGGCAGCCGGAGGCCATCGCCTCGAGCGCCACCAGCCCGAACGGCTCATAGATCGAAGGCACGACGCAGAGATCGGCTATCCGGTAGAGCGAGTGCAGCACGTCGTCGCCGATCCAGCCGACGAACGTTCCGTGCCCCGAGAGGCCCAGCCGCGCCGCCTGCGCCTTCAGCTCGCCCTCGTGGGTGCCGCTGCCGGCGACGAGGAAGCGCACGTTTCCGACGTGTTCGATCACGCTCGGAAGCGCGTCGAGCGCCAGCTGAAAGCCCTTCTCGTAGACCAGCCGCCCGACCAGCAGCACGAGCTTCTCGTGCGGCGCCGCGAACTCGCGCCGCAGGCCTTGCAAGTCTCCCGTCGGTCGCAGTTCGCTCGGGTCGACGCCGTTGGGGATGACCGCCACGCGGCGCTCGTCGATGTCGAAGATGTCGGCCACGTGACCGCGCATGTAGTACGAGCAGACGATCACCGCGTCGGCGCGGCGCGCCATCCAGCGCTCGACGGCGTGGATATGCGACTGCGGCTGGTTCTCCACCCAGCCCTGGTGGCGACCATGCTCGGTGGCGTGGATGGTCGTCACGTAGGGCACGCCGAGCCGGTCCGCAAGCGCGGCCGACGCGTTGCCGACGAGCCAGTCGTGACCGTGCACGAGATCGTAGGAGTGCTCGAGCGCGAGCGCCTCACCCGCGGCGAGCATGTCCTGGTTCATCTGCTCGACCCACGCGACGAACCGATCGAGATCGCGCGGCCAGCTGGGCTCGCGCACGCGGTAGACGTTGACGCCGGCGCGATCCTCGAAGCACGCGCGGTCGGGCTGCGACTCGGAGCCGACGCCGCGCGTGAGCACGTCCACGCACACGCCCTGACGGACGAGCGCCTCCGCGAGCTTGCGCACGTGGCGGGCCAAGCCGCCCTCGATCACGGGCGGGTACTCCCAGGACAGGATCAGCACGCGGCCGCTCATACCCGAGAACCTAGGCTGCTCATGCTCCAGACCCTATATCCCCGCGGCTGAACATCCGCTTTCGACACTGTCATCCCTGCGGCTGAACATCGGCTTTCGACACTGTCATCCCTGCGGGCACACGGCCTGCGACCGTCGCAGCGCAGGCCGCGCACGCGCGCATCAGATGCCGATCAGCCCGAGCTCGTCGATGTGCCGGACGGCGGGGGACGCCCACACCTCCGCGCCTGCAACGCACACCACGCCCGCGTGGGAGAGCCGCTCAAGCGCCTGCGCGAGCGCCTCAGCATCCACGCCGAGCTCGGCAGCCAGCCGCGTGCACGCCCACCTCTGCTCGGCATCCTCGCTCAGGAGCGCCAGGATGATCGCCCGTTCCAGGCGCCGCTCGCCCGCGGCGCTCGGTCCGCCGGAATGCTCATCCATGGTGGTCATCTTCCCCCTGTGAGAGATCGATCTCCAGCTGACGCGGCGATGGCCGCAGCGGCTCGCTCGTCTGACGCGGCCGGCCGCGCCTGGCCCAGTGGCCAACGACCTCGCGACTCCGGCACGAGTAGTAGTTGACGCGTCGGTCGGTCGGCTGGATCGCCAACCCACCTGGCGCCGATCCGGTCACGACCGCGTGGAAGCGCCGGCCTCGGAGGTCGACCTCGACGATGTCGCCCGTCTGTATGCCCTCGAGCCGCATCTGACGCACAACTCCAGCAGGAACGCCGCCGTAACGCGAGCTCCTCGGTGCGAGCGCGCAACCGTATGGCGCTGCACAGCGCCTCGCGAGCGGTGAGGCCGTAGGCTGCGCTCGGTGCGCTGGATCGTGGACGGAATGAACGTGATCGGCACGCGGCCAGACGCGTGGTGGAAGGATCGTCACGGGGCGATGGTCAAGCTGGTGAGCATGCTCGAGCGATGGGCCGCAGCCAGCGGCGCGGACGTGACCGTCGTCTTCGAGCAGCCGCCCTCCCCGCCGATCCGCTCGACCGTGATCCTCGTCACGCACGCGCCGCGGCCCAGGCGCGACTCGGCCGACGATGAGATCGTGCGCCTGCTGAAGGCCGACTCCCAGCCCGGCGCGATCCGTGTGGTCACCTCCGACCTGTGGCTGTCCGACCGCGTGCACGCGGCGGGCGCGACGGTCGAGCCGGCAGCGCCCTTCCGTGCGCAGATCGAAGACGCATGATCTTGCCCACGACCCGCTATGCGCGCAGCGGCGACGCGAGCATCGCCTACCAGATCGTTGGCGAGGGCCCGCTCGATCTGCTGTTCCTGACCGGCTGGCTGACCCAGCTCGAGCAGCTGTGGGAGGCCCCGGCGAACCGCCGTTTCCTCGAACGGCTGACGACGTTCGGCCGCCTGATCCTGTTCGACAGTCGCGGGACCGGGCTCTCCGAGCGCGTGCTCGAGACCTACACGCTCGAGCAGGAGGCCAAGGACGCGCTCGCGGTGCTCGACGCGGCGGGCAGCGAACGCGCCGCGCTGTTCACGTATGCGCAGGGTGGGCTCGTCGGCGCGCTGCTCGCGGCCGATAGCCCGGAGCGCGTCGGCGCGCTGATCATGTATGCGTCGATCGCCCGCACCTCGTGGGCTCCCGACTACGACTGGGCGATGACGAGCGAGGAGCGCGAGGCGCTGAGCGAGCGCAACATCGCCACGTGGGGCGAGGCCAACAGCGACGCGATGTCGGCGTGGGCGCCGTCGATGGCAAGCGACCCGGCGCTGGTCACGTGGTTCGCGCGCATGCAGCGCCTGGCCGCCAGCCCGGGGGAGGCGCGGATCATCTCCAGGGCAATGGTCGACATCGACGTGCGCCACGTGCTGCCGCGCATCCGCGTGCCGACGCTGGTCATGCATCGGCCGGACGAGCTGGTCTGGGACGTGCGCCACTCGCACTACCTGGCCGAGCACATCGAGGGTGCGCGCTACGTCGAGCTCGAGGGCGTCGACTCGTTCCCGTTCCTGGGGGACAGCGACGCGATCATCGAGGAGGTCGAGGAGTTCCTCACCGGCGTGCGCACCGGCGGGGAGCTGACACGCTCGCTGCTCACGGTTATGTTCACCGACATCGTCGACGCGACCGCGCACGCCGCGAGGCTCGGCGATGGCCGCTGGCGGGACCTGCTCGCCCACCACGACGAGCAGGTGCGCGCCCAGCTCGCGCGGTTTGGGGGGCGCGAGGTGAAGACGGTCGGCGACGGCTTCCTGGCGACATTCGACGGCCCTCCGTCGCGCGCCCTGCGCTGCGCCCAGGCGATCACGCGCGCGGCGCGCGAGCTTGGTGTCGAGGTTCGCATCGGCGCCCACACGGGCGAGTGCGAGCTGATTGGAGACGACGTCGGCGGCATGGCCGTGCACATCGCCGCGCGTGTCAGTGGCCTGGCCGGCGCCGGCGAGGTGCTCGTCTCGGGCACGGTGTTCGGAACGGTCGTCGGCGGCCCGTTCCGATTCGAGGACCGGGGCCTGCACGTGCTCAAGGGCGTTCCCGGCCGCTGGCCGCTGTTCGCGCTCGAGGCCTGACGCCCGCGCCAAACCCGTCGGTGAAGAAGAAGGTGCTCGTGGCGCGCCGAAGCGGGGACCACAACGCGCCACGAGCTGACGGAGTGCCAGCCTTGGCCCCATCGTCCTTGCCAGACCCCGGGCAGGCGAATACCTTCCCGCCAAGCGCAAGATTCTCCTGTGGGCCCGCGTGAGCGCGTCCCAGTAGCCGGTTACAGCTGGGCGACCGGTGCGTCGGCGCCCTGCTTGGCGATCATCGCGGCAGCACGCTCGATGACGGCGATGTCGCGGACGGCGCCGGTGTCGGCGGAGGTCGCCATCGCGGCATAGGCGCGCAGCGCCGGTGAGACGACGCGCTCGCGCGCGAGCGGCGCGTAGCCGCCGCCTTGCTCGAGCTGTTGGCGACGTTCGGCGAGCTCCTCGTCGTCGACCTCGAGCACGATCGAGCGCGCGGGGATGTCAATCGCGATCGTGTCGCCGTTATGGACGAGCGCGATCGCGCCGCCGGATGCCGCCTCGGGCGAGACATGACCGATCGACAGGCCGGACGTGCCGCCGGAGAAGCGCCCGTCGGTGATCAGCGCGCACAGCTTGCCGAGACCGCGGCCCTTCAGATAGGAGGTCGGGTAGAGCATCTCCTGCATGCCAGGGCCGCCGCGCGGCCCCTCGTAGCGAATCACCACGACGTCGCCCGCGTGAACGTTGCCGGCGAGAATGATGTCGATCGCCTCCTCTTGGGACTCGACGACGACCGCCGGGCCACTGAATTTGAGGATCGACTCGTCGACGCCCGCGGTCTTCACGACGCAGCCGCGCTCGGCGATGTTGCCGTACAGGATCGCGAGACCGCCGTCGCGCGAGTAGGCGTGCTCGACGTCGCGGATGCAGCCCTCGGCAGCGTCGAGGTCCAGTGACTCCCACCGCTCCGATTGGGAGAACGCGCTCGCCGAGCGCCTGCAGCCGGGCGCCGCGTGGAACAGCTCGACGGCGATCTCGGCCGGACGCTCGCCGCGCACATCCCAGGCGCCGAGCCACTCGTCGATCGTGCGCGCGTGCACCGTCGATACGTCCTCGTGCAGCAGGCCGCCGCGCTGCAGCTCGCCGAGGATCGCCGGGATGCCGCCCGCGCGGTGCACGTCCTCCATCAGGTAGGAGCCGCTGGGCGCGACCTTGCAGATGCACGGGACGCGGCGCGACAGCTCGTCGATGTCGCCCATCGTGAAGTCGACGCCGGCCTCGTGCGCCGCGGCGAGCAGGTGCAGGACGGTGTTGGTCGAGCCTCCCATCGCGATGTCGAGCGTCATCGCGTTCTCGAACGCCTCGCGAGTCGCGATCGCGCGCGGCAGCACGCTCTCGTCGTCATCCCCGTAGTAGCGCTTGGCGATCTGCACGACCGTGCGCCCGGCGTACTCGTAGAGCTGCTTGCGCGCCGTGTGGGTCGCGAGCGTCGAGCCGTTGCCGGGCAGCGCGAGACCGAGCGCCTCGGTCAGGCAGTTCATCGAGTTCGCGGTGAACATGCCCGAGCACGATCCGCAGGTCGGGCACGCGGCCTCCTCGATCAGCGCGATGTCCTCGTCGCTGACCTCGTCGGCGACGGCGTCGGCGATCGCCGTGATCAGGTTCAGGCGCTTGCGCACGGTGCCATCCGCGAGCACCGCGGTTCCGCCCTCCATCGGTCCGCCGGACACGAACACGCTCGGGATGTTCAGCCGCAGCGCGGCGTTGAGCATGCCGGGCGTGATCTTGTCGCAGTTGGAGATGCAGATCAGCGCGTCAGCGCAGTGCGCGCTGACCATGTACTCGACGCTGTCGCTGATCAGGTCGCGCGAGGGCAGCGAGTAGAGCATGCCGGCGTGGCCCATCGCGATCCCGTCGTCGACGGCGATCGTGTTGAACTCCAGCGGCACGCCGCCAGCGGCGTGGATCGCGGCCGAGACGACCTCGCCGACCGGCTTCAGGTGCGTGTGGCCGGGAACGAACTGCGTGTAGGAGTTGGCGACCGCGACGATCGGCTTGCCGAAGTCCTCGCGCGCGACGCCCGCGGCGCGCAGCAGCGCGCGGGCACCGGCCATGTTGCGGCCGTGGGTCACGGTGCGGGATCTCAGCGGGATCATGGCGCCCTCCAGAAGGTAGCGGAACGACGATCCCGCCTCCCGGGCTTCGTCGCAGCCCGGCGCAGCCGCTGCACGGACCTGGGCGTCGACCGGCCGCAGCGCCTCCTGATCTAACTTCTCTGCGATGTCGGACGCGAGCTTCGTCCCCGCCGCAGGGCGCCGCGGGCTGATGGCGCTGTATGACCCGGTCGTCGCGTTGACGATGCGCGAGCGCACCTTTCGCTCGCGCCTGGTGGCGCAGGTTGCCGCGGGCGAGCCCGCCGCGGTGCTGGAGATCGGATGCGGCACCGGCAGTCTCACCGTGCGCCTCGCGCGCGCCCTCCCCTCCTCGTCCATCACGGGCATCGACCCCGACGCCGACGCCCTCGCTCGCGCTCGCGACAAGATGCCGGCGAGCCAGGCCGACCTGCGACTGGGAACCGCCGTTCAGCTGCCGATGCAAGATCAGACGTTCGACCGGTGGTCGCATCGCTGGTGCTGCACCATCTGACGACCGCGCAGAAGCGAACGGCGCTGGCTGAGGCCCGCCGCGTGCTGCGCCCCGGCGGGCGTCTTCACGTCGCCGACTGGGGAGCGCCGCAGGATCTGGCGATGAGAGGCGCGTTCTTCGCGCTGAGAGTCCTCGACGGGTTCGAGCGCACTCACGCTCACGCGCGGGGAGAGCTGCCGGCCCTGATCGAGCGAGCGGGCTTCTCCGACGTCAAATGTCGAGACCGGCTGCGAACGGGTTGGGGAACGCTGGAGCTGCTGTCTGCCCACCGTCCCTAGACGCCTGCCGGCTGCAGTGCTCGCAGCCGCAGCCTTGGCCGGCAGGCCACTGCTGCCAGCCAGAAGTCCGCCAGTCCGAGTTGTGTCGATTCTGCAAACTCCGATTGACGAGGAGACGACGCCTGGCTACGCTTTTCGTGCCTCGCATTGCGCCACGGATGGCGGACTCAACACCACCATCCAGAGCGTAAGGAGCCACCGTGCCGACAAGCGCGCAGACCGATCCCGACTTCGCGTTCAAAGCTGTAGAGGCTCCTGGCGCCGAGCCTCCAGACGAACTCGGCCCGCTGGCGCAGCTCGTCGGCGAGGACGGCAAGGGAGAGTGGCACGGCCGTGGCTTCAACACCATCTGGCGACCGCACCCACTCGCCGAAGGTGGGCAGGATCGCTTTCTCGAGTTGAATCTGACGGACGAGAAGCTCGTCTTCAGCAAGATCGAAGGGAAGATCCCCAACCGGGGGCTGGAGATGCCCGACATCAACATGTTCGGGCTCACCTACCTGCAGCAGATCAAAGGTGTCGACCCGGTAGAAGGTCTTCACATCGAGCCCGGTATCTGGGTGAACGTCCCCCCCACCACCAATCCGGCGGAGCCGGCGACGGTGGTGCGCATGGCGTCCATCCCCCACGGCACGACGATCCTGGCTCAGGGCACCTTCCTGACCGTCGGCCACGGGCCGGAGATCGCGGACAACAACATCATCCCCTTCCAGATCGGCACGCCGACCCCGCCCAACTCCGATTTCGCCGCGGCTGAGGCGATATTCACTGAGCTGAACCTCTCGGTCGCCACCCCGTTTCGCCAGGTGTCCGCGGGCGTGACCCAGGCGATGGTGGAAAACCCGAACAGCGTTCTCCAGAAAGACATCGTCGGGCAGGACATCACGAGCACGACCGTGCTCGCCATCTCAACCGGGCACACGCCGGTCGCGGGCGGAGGCACCGCCAACACCGCGTTTCTCGAAGCGGCGTCCGCTCCTCCCGGTGGTAACGCCAAGGCTGTCGAAGTCAGCGCGATCTTTTGGATCGAGACCGTCAAAGGCGAGGATGGTGCTGACAAACTCCAACTGCAATACACGCAGCTGGTGCAACTCGACTTCAACGGCCTGCGCTGGCCGCACGTCACGGTCGCGACGCTGCACAAACACTGAACGCCTGGTGCCTGTAGACCGCGGCTCCGTCTCATGACCGATGCTTCTCCGACCGCGACCTGAGAGAGGGCTGCTTGCTATGGTCGGTCTCGTCCAGCCGAAGGAGGCGTCCGCTGCAGGGATCCGTTCGCCATAACCGCCCGTCTTCGCCGAGCCCCGGCCGCCGTACGGCGTCGAGGGACGGTCTGGTCCCACTGATTGGTCGCTTCTTTCCCGCTCCTGTGGCGGCGAAGGTCCCGGAGGTCATCTTCGTCTTTTGGGTGGTGAAGATCCTGACGACGGCCGGCGGGGAGGCCACGTCTGACTACCTGAAGACGTTCGGCAACATCGAGGGCGGCGGGATCGAGGTGCTCGTGATCGTCGTCGGGCTGGCGCTGCAGTTCGAAACGCGCCGCTATCGAGCCTTTGCCTACTGGTTTCTGGCGTACGCGATCGCGACCACCGGGACCGGCGTCGCCGATTTCCTGCATCTCGACGTCCATATCCCGTATGCGGGGACGACTCTGCTGTGGGCGGTGATCCTGGCCGCGATCTTCTGGCTGTGGCAGCGCAGTGAGGGCACGCTGTCGATCCACAGCATCACGACCCAGCGACGTGAGGCCTACTACTGGGCGACGGTGTTCGCGACCTTTGCCCTTGGAACCGCGCTCGGAGACTACACCGCGACCTCGCTCAACCTGGGCTACCTGGACTCGGGCATCCTCTTCGGCGTCGTCATCATGATCCCGGCCCTGGCGCGGTGGCAACTCGGCCTGAACGGCATCGCCGCGTTTTGGATGTCCTACGTCGTCACGCGGCCGCTCGGTGCGTCCTTCGCCGACTACATCAGCAAGCCCCACAACCTCAGCGGGATCAACTTCGGCGACGGCCCCACGGCGATCGTGTTCGCCGTCGCCGTCTTCGTCCTCGTCTCCTACCTCGCCCGCGCCCGCCCGGACATCCAGAAGCCGCTGGAAGCCCCCGCGGCACAGACACGATCGACGCCTCTGCTGCCCGATTTCCTCCACACGGGCGAACCCGAGATCGAGCTGGACTAGCTCCTCACCGAGACCAGCCCGCGCAAGCGAGCGGCCCGGAGCCGATCCAACGTCGGCTCGGGCAACGTCCACGGCGGTCACCCGTGCGCGCAACCTCGACGCGGCTTTTCGCCCATCATCGCGGCTATTCGCGTGATCTGAAGGACATCGGGGCGGCCGGATTCGAACCGGCGATCCCCGCACCCCAAATGCGGTGCGATACCAGGCTTCGCCACGCCCCGAAGGAACCTCGAGTCTACTGCCACTCAGAGCGCAACCGGTCCATCCACGCCTGCAGGCGCATCCGAAACAACGTGTCGTGCACGTAGACCTGCAGGACGCCGTGACGAGAACGCCAGACGCGACCGGCCATCTGGTTGCTGTTCGACTTGCGCTGCAACCTGATCGCACTCGGCTCAATCCCAACCGTGCCGCCCCAGAACTCGCGCAGATCGGTCAGGTTCTGGTCGGCGTGAAACTGGATCGAGGCTTGGGGCGCCTTGCTCGACAACCGCCGGATCCAGCGAGTGGCCATCTGCATGACCGCCGGATCGGAGTTGCAGATCGAGACGGTGCTCCGACGCCGCTTATACCCCTCCGCGATGTACAAGCAAACGAAATCCCGAAACGTCGGGTCGGCAGCGAGCCCCTCGTATTCCATCAACCCCTGCTCATACGCGGCCTCGCGCAGCAGCCTGTACTTCCGCTGCATCGCGACGTTCCCCTTGCGCCGCGTCGCCTCCGGCCACACCCCACCTGACCCCGATCCCGGGATCGGCAGATCGCGCACCCAGTAGTAAACGGTGCTCCGGGACAAGGCCAGCCGCTCGGCGAGTTCGTCGATCGTGAGCCGCCGCTCGATCCGCATCGAGCGCGCCTTCTCGCGCAGGTACGTGGGATGGGCCATGACGAACATATGTTCCCTCCCGCTTGGGACGGTACTCGCGATCGGCGCATCGCCACCGACGGGCAAGGCACAAGACGCGACGCATCCCACGACAGCCACCGCCAACACCCCCGCTGCTACCCTCCGCACCGCCATGGCCGACGTCCAACCCCTGCGCGCGATTCACTACGACCCCGCGGTGGTCGGTCCCCTCGCCGACGTGGTGGCCCCTCCCTACGACGTGATCGACGCCGGCCAGCGCGCGGCGCTGATCGCGCGCTCGCCGTTCAACGTCGTCGCCGTGGACCTGCCGCAGGGCGAGCCCGATCCGTACACGGCAGCACACGAGCTGTTCGCAAGCTGGCAGCAGCAGGGCGCACTCGTGCGTGACGAGCAGCCGGCGCTGTGGGCGCACACGCAGGACTACACCGGCCCCGACGGGGTCAGGCGCACGCGCCGCGGGTTCTTCTGCCGGGTGCGGATCGAGGACTACGGCCCCGGACGCGTGCGCCCGCACGAGCGCACGCACCCGGGCCCCAAGGAGGATCGACTGCGACTGACGCGCGCAACGCAGGCGAACATCTCCCCGATCTTCTCTCTGTACTCCGACCCAGGCGACGCCGCCTGGCAGGCGCTCGCGCCGGCGACCGAGCAGCCTCCGTGGGCCGACATCACGGACGCCGATGGCACCGTGCACCGCCTGTGGCGCGTGTCCGACCCCGACGCGATCGCCGCCGTGCAGGACGCGGCGCGCGACGCCGAGCTGCTGATCGCCGACGGCCACCACCGCTACGAGACGATGCAGTCATACGCCGATGAGATCGGCGGTGACGGCGAGCACCGCTACATCCTCATGTGCCTGGTCGCGCTCGAGGACCCCGGGCTGACGGTCTTTCCGACGCACCGCCTGATCGGCGGACTCGACGAGCAGCGCCGGCAGGCGCTGGAGCAGGCGCTGACGCGCGACTTCGACATCGTGGAGGTGCCGATCGAGGAGGTCGCACCGCCACCGGGCGAAGGGCCGCTGCAGCTCGGCTATTTCAACGGGCGCGACGGGCGCGCGCTGCGCTTGAGCATCAAGGACCAGGCGATCGCGGACGCTGCGCTGCCGGGCTACTCCGAGGCCTACCGCCATCTGGACACGGGTGTGCTGGAGACGTTGCTGCTGAAGAACGCGCTCGGCTACAGCGACGACGACATCGCCCATTTCAACGGCCTGTTCTACGCGCGCGACACCGCCGAGGCGCTCGCGATGGTGCGCTCGGGGGACTACGATGCCGCCTTCCTGATGCGCCCAACGCCGGTGGGGCAGGTGCGCGACGTGGCCGGCGCAGGCGAGAACATGCCCCCGAAGTCCACTTATTTCTTCCCGAAGCTACTCACGGGACTGCTGTTCAACCCACTGGCCTAGCCGGACCGAGCAGTATCATGGACGGGCATAGGCTGCGGCGATCGAGGGGATCGACATGACTCAGACGCAAGGGCTCACAAGGATGAAGGCCTCCGCGCGACGCGACGGCGGGACGTTCAGACACACGGTGCAGGTGCGCGACCACCAGATGACGGTCGACGAGCCGTTGGACGCCGGCGGCGACGACAGCGGGCCCGACCCCCAGGAGCTGCTCGCGGTGAGCCTGGCCACGTGTACGGCGATCACGATGGAGATGTACGCCGCGCGCAAGGGCTGGGACATCGGCCACGTCGAGATCGACGTCGAGTACACCCCCGCCGAGCGCGGCTGCCCCACCAAGTTCCAGCTCGTGATGCGCCTGGCGGACAACCTCCCCGAGGAGCAGGTCGAACGCCTGCTCGTGATCGCCGCCAAGTGCCCAGTTCACCGGGTGCTCGACGGCGAGGTCATGTTCCAGGAGCGCATTGAGCGCGTTCACCTGGCCGCCTGAGTCGTCCACTTCCGCCGGCGCCGCATCGTCGCCGCAGGGGGATCGATCCGGCCCGAGCAAGCAGATCCCGGCGGCCGTGCTCGTGCCGCTGTTCCTCAGCGACGAGCGCCAGGAGCCCCATGTCGTGCTCACCAAGCGCCGCGCCGACCTGCGCCGTCACGCCGGCGAGATCTCATTCCCGGGTGGTCGTCAGGACGCCGAGGACCCAGACCTGTCAGCAACGGCGCTGCGAGAGGCCGAAGAGGAGATCGGCCTGCCGCGCTCGCGGGTGAGCCTGCTGGGAGAGCTGCCGCAGACCTCGACGTTCGTCACCAACTACGTCATCCACCCGTTCGTCGCCACGATCCCCGCGGGCGTCGCCTGGCAACTGTCAGCGAGGGAGGTCGACGCGGTGCTCGAGCTCCCGCTCGACACGGTGCGCGCCGCACGCACGAAGACCAACATCGAACGCCGCGGCATCACCTTCGAGACCGACGCCTACATCGTCGACGAGCACGTCATCTGGGGCGCCACCGCGCGCATCATCGAGCACCTACTGGAGCGGCTACGCGGCACCGGCTCCGACGGCCACCTCACCCTCACCGCCGCGTCCTGACCGCCGCGCCATTGACCGCCGCGTCCGTGACCCGCCGACCCCAGCTCAGCTGAGCCCCAGCCGGCCCCGTGACGCCCCGACGAGCTCCCATGTCAAGCGACCGGGAGAACATCCGGGGGCGGCGAAAGCCGTCCACGGATGTTCGCACGGGCGCATAACCACTCAGCTAGTAGGCTGCGGCACGAGCCGGATGTAAGGCCGCGGCTCCTCCCACCCATCAGGGTAGATCTCTTTGGCCTGGTCGTTGGAGACCGAGCCGGCGATGATGACCTTGTCGCCCTGGTGCCAGTTGACGGGCGTGGCGACCTTGTGCTTGGCGGTCAGCTGCAGCGAGTCGATCACTCGCAGCACCTCGTCGAAGTTGCGCCCGGTCGTCATCGGGTAGACGAGGATCAGCTTGACCTTCTTGTCGGGCCCGATCACGAACACGTTGCGAACGGTCTGGTTGTCGGCGGGCGTGCGCGTGAGCGGGTCGCCGGAGGTGCTCGCGGGCAGCATGCCGTAGAGCTTGGAGACGTTGAAGTCGCTGTCGCTGATGATCGGGTAGTTGGGGGCCGTGCCCTGCGTCTCCTCGATGTCTTTGGCCCACGCCTCGTGGTTGTCGAGCGCATCGACCGACAGGCCGATGATCTTCGTGTTGCGAGCGTCGAACTCGGGCTTGGCTTTCGCCATGTAGCCGAGCTCGGTCGTGCACACGGGCGTGAAGTCCTTGGGGTGCGAGAACAGCACCGCCCACGAGTCACCGATCCAGTCGTGGAATTTGATGCGACCCTCGGTGGTGTCGGCCTCGAAGTCGGGGGCTGTGTCGCCAAGTTGCAGCGTCATGGGTATTCGTTCCTTTCTCGACGGCAGGCCGTCGCGAGAGTCAGACGAGGGAAACCACCTCATGGTGAATCCTGATCGGCTTTACGGGGATTGCCTTTCAGGATAGCGCTCGCGGGCGTCTCGCCCGGTGCAGCCGACTGCGCGCTCAGCCGCCGACGGTCCACCCCGACAGGCCGGACCAGGCGCCGGGCGCGTTCACGTCGGAGCCCGCGACGGAGTACACGCAGCGGGGCCACATGCCGCCGAGCACCATCGTCACGGCGCCGAGCAGCGCCAGCCAGGCGCCCTCGCGCAGCGACGGCGCGAGCAGCTCGCCGGCGGGCGTGGGAAGGTCGAGCATCCGGAAGAGCACGCATGCCGCTGCGACGGTCCCGAGCAGCACCACCGAGCCACCCGCCCCGCCCGGCACAGGCCCACCGGCGCGCGCCAGCGGCAGCAGCGCATCGAGCATCGCAAGGCCCGCCAGCACGAGGAACACGAAGCGCAGGTTCGCGAGCGTGTGGAAGCCGCTGAGCGTCGTCAAGCGCTCGCCCGCCAAGGCGCCCACGCTCGCGTGCCCGGCGAAGCCCACCGCGTACCACGGCAGGAACACCGACACGGCCAGGACGACCGCGCCGACGGCCGACACAAACAGGCCGTATCGGGAACGAGGGCCAACCATCTTGCACGCAACATCGGTCACAAAGTCCGCCGACTTGACGCGTGTGCGCGTTTATGCGCCGGTGTGCGTCTCGCCCGCGGCTATCCGCCGGCGAGCAGCGACGCGACCGCCGCGCGTGCGTCCGCCAGCCAGCCATCGAGATCGGCTGGATCGGCGGTGAGGAATGCGGTCGGGATCGCGTTGCGGTCGGCCAGCGCGCGGACGATCGCTTCGCCGTCGCGCAGCAGCTCAGCCGTCGCCGGAGCTCCGCGCGCCTCGTAGACGAAGCCCCGCGCAGTCGTGTCGATCGCCTGCGTGAGGAAGAACTCCAGGCGCGTGGTGTGCAGCGCCTGCAACGACGCCGGGGGGCCCGTGGCGGAGCCGAGCAGCCAGCAGATGACGGTGACGTTCTCGAGCGCCCCCCGCAGCGTGGCGAGCCGGTCGGGCGTGCCGATCCAGCACTCGGCGCCGAGCGCCTCGATCGCCGCGCGACCCGCCTCGGTGCGGGTGCTGATGCGCACGGCGTGCCCCTCCTCGAGCATCGCCGCGGCCAGACGCCGGCCTCTGCAGCCGCCGGCGACGATCAGTATCCGCGCCACGACGGCGCATCTTACGCAGTAGGCGGGGCGCGGCCGGCCCGCCGGCGGCGCGCCTGGCCTATGATCGCCGCGTGGTTGAGCCAGATACGCAGTCCTCGCCGGACGTGGTGAGCATGGAGAAGATCGTGGCGCTGTGCAAGCGGCGCGGCTTCGTGTTCCCCTCCTCGGAGATCTACGGCGGCGTCGGCTCGACGTATGACTTCGGGCATTACGGCGTGCTGCTGAAGACGAACGTCAAGAACGAGTGGTGGCGGGCGATGCTGCAGGAGCGCGACGACATCGTCGCGATCGACTCGGCGATCCTGCAGCACCCGAAGGTGTGGGAGGCATCCGGCCATCTGGCGGGCTTCACCGACCCGCTGGTGGACTGCCGCACGTGCAAGCAGCGCTTTCGCGCCGACCATCTGGCGGAGCTGCCGTGCGGGCGCAAACCGTCCAAGCACCCGGGCGAAACGGACGAGTGCGACCTGACCGACGCGCGCGACTTCAACCTGATGTTCGAGACGACGATCGGCCCCGTGAAGGAGTCCGGGGCGACCGCCTACCTGCGCCCGGAGACCGCGCAGGGCATCTTCATCAACTTCAAGAACGTGCTGCAGTTCTCGCGCAAGAAACCGCCGTTCGGGATCGCGCAGGTGGGCAAGTCGTTTCGCAACGAGATCACGCCCGGCAACTTCATCTTCCGCACGCGCGAGTTCGAGCAGATGGAGATGGAGTACTTCGTGCCTCCCGGCGAGGCCCAGAAATGGTTCGAGCACTGGTTGGGCGAGCGCGAGCGCTGGTACATCGAGCTGGGCATCCGCCCCGACCACCTGCGCCTGCGCGCGCACGACGCCAAGGAGCTGTCCCACTACTCCTCGGGCACGAGCGATGTCGAATACCTCTTCCCCATCGGCTGGTCGGAGCTCGAGGGCATCGCCAACCGCGGCGACTTCGACCTGACCCAGCACGCGCAGTTCTCCGGCGAGAAGCTCGAGTACTTCGACCAGGCGACCGGCGAGCGCTACGTGCCATACGTGATCGAGCCGGCGGCGGGCGCCGACCGCGCGACGCTCGCGTTCCTGGTCGACGCGTACGACGAGGAACTCGTCGAGCGCGAGGGCACCGGCGAGGGCGAGATGCGCACGGTCCTGCGCCTGCACCCGCGCCTGGCGCCGGTGAAGGCGGCGGTGCTGCCGCTTGTGGGCAAGGACGGCCAGCCCGAGCTCGCGCGGGAGGTCCACGACGCGCTGCGCGGGCGCGTGCAGACCGAGTACGACGCGGGCGGCGCGATCGGCAAGCGCTATCGCCGCCACGATGAGATCGGCACGCCGTTGTGCATTACGATCGACCATATGAGCCTCGAGGACAGAACTGTCACATTGCGCGACCGCGACTCGCTGGCGCAGGAGCGACTGCCGATCGAGGGCATCGCCGATGAGATCGAGCGACGCATCCACGCGCCATGGAGCACCCCGAAGACACACGGCGTATAGCGATGGTTATACAGCGCGCGCAACGAGACACATACACCGGTCCCACGACCGGTCCCGCAACGAGACACATACACCGGTCCCACAGCCGGCCCACAATCCGCACAACCCGATAGGAGAGGAATGGACTTCGACCTGAGCGACGAGCAGCGCCTGATCAAGGACACCGCGCGCGAATTCGCCGACAAAGAGATCGTGGTGCAGTCGCGCGAAAACGCGCGCAACCACCAGTTCGACCTGGAGATGGTGAAGAAGATCGCCGACCAGGGCTACCTCGGCGCGATCGTCCCGCCGGAGTACGGCGGCGCGGGCCTGGACTACCTCAGCTACGGCCTGGTCGTCGAGGAGATCGGGCGCGCGGACTCGTCGATCAGGACCGTGATCTCCGTGCAGACCTCGCTGGTGTGCTCGGGCATCCTGAGGTTCGGCACCGAGGAGCAGAAGCATGAGTACCTGCCGAAGCTGTGCTCGGGCGAGTGGCTGGGGTGCTTTGGCCTGACAGAGCCGGACACGGGCTCGGACGCGGCCAACCAGAAGACGCGCGCGAAGAGGACGGACTCGGGCTGGGTGATCAACGGCGCGAAGATGTGGATCTCGATGGCCAGCTACGCGAAGCTCGCGCTGATCTTCGCGCAGACGGACCCGGCGCTGGGATACAAGGGCATCGCGTGCTTCCTGGTCGACACCGACCACCCCGGCTTCACGACGCAGACGATCGAGCACAAGATGGGCCTGCACGGCTCCGACACGGCGTCGATCTCACTGGAAGACGTCGAGGTCTCAGACGAGCAGATGCTCGGCAAGGTCGGCGACGGCTTCAAAGTCGCGCTGTCGAACCTCGAGTCGGGGCGCTACTCGGTGGCGTGCGGCGCGGTGGGCATCTGCCAGGGATGCGTGGATGAGTCGGTCAAGTACTCCAAGGAGCGCGAGCAGTTCGGCAAACCGATCGCGAGCTTCCAGCTGGTGCAGGCGATGATCGCCGAAATGGTGCTCAAAACCGACGCCTCGCGGATGCTGGCGTGGCGCGCGGGCTTCCTCAAGGACAAGGGCCGCCCGAACTCGCTTGAGACCTCGATCGCGAAGCTGCATGCGACGGAGGCGTCGCTGGAATGCGCGAACCTCGCGATCCAGGTGCACGGCGGCGCCGGCTACGTGGACGACCATCCGGTCGAGCGCTACTTCCGCGACGCGCGCGTGACGACGATCTACGAGGGCACGTCGCAGATCCAGCAGATGCTGATCGGGCGAGCGATGACGGGCGTCAACGCGCTCGTGCCCGTCTGAGACGCGCGGGGAACGCAGGCGATGGCGAACGACGAGGGCACAAAGACGTCTTATGAGGCCGGCTCCGCCGGCGGGGCGGGCAGGCCGGCGTCCGTGATCGGCGTGCTGGGAGCCGGCACGATGGGTGCCGGCATCGCCCAGCTGGCGGCTCGCTCGGGGGCGCGCACGCTGCTGTACGACCCGTTCGGAGAGGCGCTCGCGCGCGGGATCCAGAGCGCGGAGGAGGGCCTGCGCAAAGAAATGGTCAAGGGCAGGCTGAGCGAGGAGGACGCGGCGGCTGCGTCCGAGCGCCTGCAGCCGATCGAGGACTTCGCGGCGCTCGCGCCGTGCGAGCTGGTGATCGAGGCGGCGCCCGAGCGCCTGGAGCTCAAGCACGAGATGTACGCAAAGCTGTCGGTCCTCGTGAGCGAGCGGTGCGTGCTCGCGACGAACACCTCGTCGCTGCTGGTGACGGCGATCGCGACGGGCGCGACCCACCCCGAGCGCGTGGTGGGGATGCACTTCTTCAACCCGGCGCCGCTGATGCGCCTGCTGGAGGTGGTCGCGGGCGTGGAGTCCTCGCAGGAGGCGCTCGCGCTCGCGCACGTGACGGGCGAGGCGATGGGCAAGACGGTGATCGTGGCCAAGGACGGGCCGGGCTTCATCGTCAACCGCTGCAACCGGCCGTTCGGGCTGGAGGCGTTGCGGCTGCTGCAGGAGCAGATCGCGGACGTCGAGACGATCGACCGCATCTGCCGCATGGAGGGCGGCTTTCGCATGGGGCCGTTCGAGCTGATGGACCTGGTGGGCGTGGACACGGGCTTTGAGGTCTCCAAGAGCTTCTACGAGCAGAGCTTCGGCGAGCCACGCTGGCGACCGTCGATGATCGCGGCGCGCTACGTCGCGGCGGGCCTGTACGGCCGCAAGAGCGGACGCGGCTACTACGACTACGGCGACGGCGCCGGCAAGCACCGGCCCGAGGACCCGGGGCCGCCCGATGGCGGAGCACCCGGCCACGGCGAGGGCGTGGTCATCATCGCGGGCGCTGGAGTGCTCGCGGACGAGCTGCGGGCGGCGGCAGGCGCAGCTGGCTATGAGGTGCGCTCGCCACACCAGCCGACCGGCGGCGTGCTGCCCGCGCTGGTGCTCGACTGCGACCCCGCGCCCGCCCCCGACCAGCCGCCGCCCGCCGGCCAGCCGGACCGTCGCGGCGCTGCGCCGCAGCCGCAGGGCGGCGCGCGCGTGCTGCTGTGCGCGAAGGGGTCGCTGGGAGTGCTCGATCCGGAAGGCAGCGCAGTCGGCTTTCACGTGCTCGGGCCGCTGGCGAGCGCGGGCCTGGTCGAGCTGACGCGCAGCGAGACCTCTTCGCCGGTGGCCGCCGCGCGCGCCGAGCGCTTCTTTGGAGCGCTCGGCAAGCACGTCGCGTGGGTCGGTGACGCGCCTGGGCTGGTGCTCGGCAGGATCGTCTGTCAGGTGATCAACGAGTCCGCGTTCGCCCTCGGCGAAGGCGTCGGCGGCGCGCGCGACATCGACACCGGCATGGTGCTCGGGCTCAGCCACCCGCGCGGCCCGCTGGAGTGGGCCGATGCGATCGGGCTGGATCACGTGCTGGCGGTGCTGAGCGCGCTGTGCGAGGAGTTCCGCGAGGAGCGCTACCGCCCCGCGCCGGCGCTGCGCCAGCTCGTGCAGGCGGGACGGCTGGGCACCACGACCGGTGCAGGGTTCTTCGACCACGAGGAGTGAGCGCTCGCCTCACGTTTTCGCTGTGGCAGCCGTTCAACCACCGTGAGCAGCGGCCTGCCCCCCTTTCAGCGCTTCGTGGACGCGCAACGCGATGCGGTGTGGCGCTTCCTGGTCTCCTCGGTTGGACCGAGCGAGGCCGAGGATTGCTTCCAGGAGACGTTCATCGCGGCGCTGCGCGCGTATCCGCGCCTGCGCGCCGATTCCAACCTGCGCGCGTGGGTGCTGACGATCGCCCATCGCAAGTCGCTCGACGCGCACCGGGCGCGCGCGCGGCGAGCGCTGCCGGTGGAGGATCCCGCTGCGGTCGACGACCGCCGCGCGGCCCTCCCGAGCGCACCCGACGCGGAGCTGTGGAGCGCCGTGGAAGCGCTTCCAGCACGTCAGCGCTCGGCCGTGGTGCTGCGCTACGTGGCCGATCTCCCGCACCGCGACATTGCAGCAGCGATCGGCTGCTCGGAGGACGCAGCCAGGCGTTCGCTGCATGAGGGGCTGACGAAGTTGAGAAAGGTGGTGAGCGTATGACCGGTCGCACGACGCAGGACGCGCTGGAGGCCGCGCTTCGCGGTACAGCGCAGAACGCAGACGGGAGCGCCGCGGCAACGGCCGCAGCCGCGGCCGCCCGGCGCCTGAGCGCGCGCATCGCCGCCGAGGGCCTCGCGGACGTGACCTACGCGCCGGTCGACTCGCCATTTGGCGCGCTCCTGCTCGCGGCCACCGGCCGCGGCCTCGTGCGCGTGGCGTTCCCCGAGGAGGACGTGGACCTGGTGCTCGAGCAGCTTGCGCGGCGGATCTCGCCGCGAATCGTCGAGTCCCCGGCGCCGCTGGAACCGGTGCGGCGCGAGCTGGAGGAGTACTTCAGCGGCGCAAGGCAGACGTTCGCGCTGCCGCTGGACTGGGCGCTGATCGGGCCGTTCGCACGCCGCGTGCTGCGCGCGACCGCCGCGATCCCCTACGGCGGCGTGCTCAGCTACGGCGAGGTCGCGGCCGAGGCCGGCAGCCCGCGCGGCTCGCGCGCGGCCGGCAACGCGCTCGGCTCCAACCCGATCCCGATCGTGATCCCCTGCCATCGCGTCCTGCGCGCGGGCGGGGCGGTCGGCGGCTACGCCGGCGGCCCGGAGCGCAAGCGTTGGCTGCTCGAGCTCGAGGGCGCGCTAGGACGCTGACTCGGCCGCGGGCGCCCATTGCGCTTCGGCGGGGTCGCCGAGCGCCATGCCCTCGGGCACGGGCACACCGGGGGTGTCACGCAGGTACCACTCGGCGTCGAGCGCCGCCTGACAGCCGGAGCCGGCCGCGGTGATCGCCTGACGGTAGGTGTGGTCGACCAGGTCTCCCGCGGCGAACACCCCGGGCAGCTTCGTGCGGGTGGACTTGCCCTCTGTGACGACGTAGCCGTTCTCGTCGACATCGACGAGCCCCCGCACGAGCCCCGACTGCGGCTCATGACCGACGGCGATGAACACGCCTGACACCGGGAGCTCGCGCTGCTGGCCGGTCTCGGTGTTCGTTAGCGTCGCGTGGCCAAGCGTGCCCTTCTCGCCGGCGACGAGCTCCTTGACCGTGTAGGGCGTGACGAACTCGATGTTCGACTGTGCCCGCGCGCGCTCGAGCATGATCTTCGAGGCGCGGAACTCCTCGCGCCGGTGCACGACCGCGACCTTGGAGGCGAACTTCGACAGGAAGATCGCCTCCTCCATGGCCGAGTCGCCGCCGCCGACGATGATCGTCTGCGCGTCGCGGAAGAAGGCGGCGTCGCAGGTGGCGCAGTAGCTGACGCCACGGCCGGAGAGCTCCTCCTCACCGACGACGCCGAGCTTCTTGTGCTCGGCGCCCATCGCCAGCACGACGGTGCGCGCGCGGTGCTCGGTGTCGCCGACCCACACGCTGTGCACGCCGCCGGGCTCGCTGGCGAGCGCGACGCGATCGGCCTGGTCGGTGATCAGCCGCGCGCCGAAGCGCTCGGCCTGGTCGCGGAACCTCTGCATCATCTCGGGGCCCATCACGCCGTCGGGGAACCCGGGGTAGTTCTCCACATCGGTGGTCTGCTGCAGCAGCCCGCCCCAGGCGAAGCCCTCGATCACCAGCGGGCGCAGGTTCGCGCGTGCGGTATACAGCGCCGCTGTGTAGCCGGCTGGGCCGCTGCCGACGATGATCACGTTCTCGACGTCGCTCATCTGGTCTCCTGGTCTGACGTTGCGGTCCTGTGCGAGGGTCGCGCGAGGGTCACTTTACTTTGTAAAGTATATAACATCCGGGACCACGGGAACCGCGCCTGGCGCGGCGCGCCGTTCACGAGCTCGGCAGCGCGCTCGCCGCCGCGCCGGCTGCGGCCCGCGCGACGCCTGCGGGCAGCGCATCCTGCTCGTCGCGCCAGCGCGCGACGGTGCGACGCAGCTGGAAGTACGCCACGACGCCGGGGAACGTCGGCAGCCAGAAGGAGATGGCGCGAAACCCGAGCACCACGACCACCGCCAGATCGAGCTGGACGCCGAACGCGGCGAACGCGCCGATCATCCCTCCCTCGACGCCTCCGAGCCCGCCGGGGAGCGGCAGCAGGTTGCCGAGCATCCCCACGAAATAGGCCATCAGGATGACTGTGAACGCCGGCGGAGAGCCGAATGCGTGGAACATGGCCCACACGACACAGATTTCAAATCCCCAATAGACGAGCGCGCCCAGCAGGCCGGGGTCACGCGCACGAATCAGATCGATCGCGGTGCGCACCCCGCTGGCGGCGAGCGCCGGCACGGCCACCGCCCCGACGAGCAGCTGCGCGAGGCGGCTCGAACCTGACGACCAGCGGCCCAGACGCCGCTCGAGGTCTCCGGGGATCAGCGCCACGGCGCCGGCGACACCAACCAGGACCGCGGCCACGATCGCCGGGATGATCGTGATCGCGAACGCACCGCCGCCGGGGAACAGGCCGATCCCGAGCCCGATCCCGTCGAGCACCAGGGAGGCCGCGTAGATGCCATACAGCAGCACCACGAAGGCCACCATCCTGCACGCGACCAACCGCGGCGCCATCCCCGAGCGACGCAGCGCCCACGCCGTCAACGCCACGCCACCGGCGCCGGCGGCGGCGAACAGGCGTGTGGCCGCCAGACCGGCCATCGTGATCTCGTAGCTCTCGCGCCAGCCGACCCTGCCCTCGCCGCGCACGAACACGGCCCGGAACAGCACGATGTAGCCGGCGAACGAAACCGCCTCGGCGAGCACGCCGATCGCCAGCCACCAGATGTCGCCGCCCTCGATCCGGTCAACGGTCTTGCCGACGCCGGTGAGCTTCGGCAGCACGAAGTACAGGAAGCCGACCCCCGAGGCGATGAACACCGCGAACGCGACGATCTGACGCCGCGTGAGAATCACGCGCGGCATCTCCTCCTCGCGGATGTGCGTCACCGCGCTTGAGCCGACCTGCTCGTCTTTGACCTTCTCCACCGCCTCGCGTCGTTCGCTGCACTCCGTGCTGATCGTGCTCACCCCCTCTCGTCAGGCCGTCGCGTGGGCCATCTCCCCCAGTGCCGCAATCGTGCGCCCGGCGCGCGCCAGCACGGGGCCCGCGCGCGGCCCCAACCGGCGCACGGCAACCGTCAGCGCGACCCCGGCGAGCAGATCGACGGCGTAATGCTCCCCCAGGTACACCAACGCGAACCCGAGCGTCGCCGTATAGCCGAAGCCGAGCGCGCCCGCCACCGGCCCCACCTCGGTGAGAAGGAGCGCAGCCATCACGGATGTGGCGAAGTGCAAAGAGGGCATCGCGGCCAGTGGATTGCCTCCGAACACACTGTAGAGCGAGCCCCAGCCGTCCTTCCAGAACAACTCCCCGTACTCGACCATCATGCGCCGCACGGCCGGGGCGTCCTGCCCCCGCTCGGCGGCCATCTCGGCCGCGAACCACGGCGGCGCAGTCGGCAGCAGCCAGTAGAAGCTCGCGCCGATGTCGAACACCGCGTAGGTGAGCAGCGCCGCGCGCGGAAAGCGCGCGGGATGGCGCACGAGGATGTACGCGAGCGAACCGTGCGGGACCAGGAACCAGCTCCAGTGAGCCCACACGAGCAGGCGGTCGAGCGTGCTCCAGTCCGCGGCGCTGCCACCGTTGCCGGCCAGTGCGCGCTGCAGCCGCACGCTGGGCAGCTCACCGAGGCCGAGCGCGCGGTCGGCGACGATCGGGTAGTCGACGTGCACCCGCGCGCGCTGCGCGTCGGGGTCATCGTGCGGCGACTTGTACGCGGCCAGATAGGCCCACATCTGCAGCGCGCACACGGCGACGTCGCGTCCCCGCGAGCGGCGCACGGCGACCGCCAGCCCGAGCGGCGCACTGAAGGCGACCGTCTGCACGAGCAGCGGCGGAGCACTGACGCGCTTTCGCACCAGCGGCGCGGCGACTCCGGCCACCACCATCCCCCAGGCGGTTGCTCTGATCGCCTTCGACAGCCGCACAGGGCCGGGAGTATATGTCGCTGCCGGCGCCCGCCCGGCGACGCCGAGGTTCGCTGTCGCGGCCTACTCGGGGATCTGCGCTGCGACCGCAGCGTCGACGAGCGCGCCCACGACCGAGCTCGTGACGTCGGCCTCGGGATGCCACTGCACTCCAAGCACGAAGCGGGCATCCGCTAGCTCGATCGCCTCAGGCAACTCGTCGAGCATCGAGACGCCGCTCGCGAGCAGGCCCTCCCCGAGGCGATCGACACCCTGATGGTGGTGAGACTTCGTGGCGTGCACGACCTCCCCGGCGGCGCGTGCCGCCAGCGAGCCCTCGGTCAGGACGACGTCATGATCGGCGCCCTCGAAGGAGCCGACCACGCGCCGGTGCTCGTGGTGGCCGACGTGATCGGGCACGTGCTGCACGAGCGTGCCGCCGCAGGCGACGTTGATCAGCTGCATCCCGCGGCAGATGCCCAGCACCGGCAGGTCGCTCTCGATCGCGGCGCGTGTGAGCGCGATCTCGAATGCGTCACGCTCGGGCACCGTGCCGACGGTCTCGGGATGCGCGTCCTGCTCGTAGGAGGCGGGGTCGATGTCGGCGCCGCCGGCGAGGATCAGCCCGTCGATCAGCTCGAGCGCCTGGTGCGGGTCCTGCGCCAGCTGCGGGTCGGGCGGAAGCATCACCACCAGACCGCCGGCCCGCTGCACGGCCTCGATGTAGTTGAGCGGCAGCAGCGCCGCGGGCTGGTCCCAGACGCTCCATCTGGCCTGCTCGAGCGCGGTGCAGATGCCGATCACAGGACGTGTCATCCCCCACACCATAGGATCAACGCGAGCGGGATGTCGAAACGAGCGACAGGAGAGCGATGAGCGAGCCGATGCCTCAACTGGAGACCGTCAACGTGGACGTGGCCGGCGGCGTCGCCACGATCGAGCTGAACCGACCGCAGGCGCTGAACGCGTGGAACGCGCAGCTCGGGGCCGATCTGCTCGCCGCGCTGCGGGCGGCCACCGCGGATGACGCGGTGCGTGCGCTGCTGATCACCGGCGCCGGTCGCGCGTTCTCCTCGGGCGCGGACCTCAGGGACGTCAGCGGTGGCGACACCACGGCGGACGGACACCCGGACGTCTACAAGACGTTGACCGAGCGCTATCACCCGATCATGCACGCGATCCGCGACGTGCCCAAGCCCGTGATCGCGGCGGTCAACGGCCCCGCGGTCGGGATCGGCTGCTCGCTGGCGCTCTGCTGCGATCTGATCGTCGCGGCCGAGAGCGCGTACTTCCTGCTCGCGTTCGTCAACATCGGCCTGGTGCCCGACGGCGGCTCCTCGCTGTTCGTGCCGACCCGGGTCGGCATGGCGCGCGCGAGCGAGCTGGCGATGCTGGGCGAGCGGCTGGGCGCTGCACGCGCGCTCGAATGGGGCCTGATCAACCGCGTCGTCGCGGACGAGCGCGTGCGCGAGGAGGCAGCCGCGCTGGCGGCCCGCCTCGCCGGCGGACCCACCCGCTCCTACGCGGGCACCAAGCGCCAGCTGAACAACTGGCTGTACCCGCGCATGGCCGAGCAGCTCGAGCTCGAGGCGCGAATACAGCAGGAAATGGCCGGCAGCGAGGATTTCATGGAGGGCGCAATGGCCTTCCTGGAGAAGCGTCCGGCCCGCTTCTCCGGCCGCTAGGAGACTTGTGGCAATCGTCATCAAGCGCGTCCCGCCCTGGCCTGAATAGAATCCCCGCCGCCTTGAGCCATCTGCTCCCCTCAGTACTCGCGTTCTTCACGCCTGCGCACGGCGCATCGCCGAACGCAGAAGAGACCGACAGCCTCTACAAGGTCACGCTGTACATAGCGCTGGTGATCTTCTTCGCGGTCGAGGGCGGCCTTGCGTACGCGCTCGTCAAGTTCCGCAAGCGCAAGGGCGCGGTGGCGGCGCAGATCCACGGCAACACGCGACTGGAGATCGGCTGGACGGTCGCCGCGGCGGTGATCCTGCTCGCGCTCGCGGTGCTCACCTTCGCCAAGCTGTCCTCGATTCAGGACCCACCGAACTCGGGTCCCGGAGGCGCGCAGCTGGGCGAAGCGGAAAACCTGCTGTACGCGAGCACCGAACGCAAGCTGCCGCCCAACGGCAAAGTCCTGAACATCAACGTGATCGGGCGTCAGTACATCTGGCAGTTCGTCTACCCCGGCGCGAACGAACCAGACGGCCTGGGCGCGCCGTACTCGTATGAGGAACTGGTCGTGCCGACCAACACGACGGTGTCGCTGAACATCGTCTCCGAGGACGTGGTGCACTCGTGGTGGGTGCCGGAACTGGGGGGCAAGTTCCAGGCGGTGCCGGGCTACCACAACTACACGTGGTTCAAGGTCAGCAAACCAGGGATCTTCCGCGGCCAGTGCGCGATCCTCTGCGGGCGCGGGCATGCGCGCATGATCGCCACCGTCAAGGCGGTGCCGCCGGCGCAGTTCGAAGCGTGGCTGGCGCGCCAGAAGCAGTTGATCGCCGAAGCGAACACGGAAGCGGCGAAGGCGCACGCCAAACTCGCGGAACACACCGGCGCCGAAGCAGTCGAGAGCCCATGATGGTCCGCACTCCCAGGACAGAGCACACGACCATGGCATCAACCATCTAGGACATCGAGGAGACCAGCGGACGACATGGCCACCTACGTAGCCCCGATCCCGGAGATAACCGCCCATCGCGCCGAGCGCGAGGGGCAAGGCTGGACGAGCTGGCTCACGACCACCGATCACAAGCGGATCGGGATCATGTACATGGTCCTCACGTTCGTGTTCTTCTGCCTGGGGGGCACCGAGGCGCTGCTGATTCGCCTGCAGCTGGGGGCGCCGAACAACACGCTCGTTACGCCGGAAATCTACAACCAGCTGTTCACGATGCACGGGACGACGATGGTCTTCCTGTTCATCGTGCCGATGATGGCCGGCCTGGGCAACTACTTCCTGCCGCTGATGATCGGCGCGCGCGACATGGCCTACCCGCGCCTGAACGCGCTCTCCTTCTGGCTGCTGCTTGCCGGCGGCATCGTCTTCTACGCATCGGTCTTCTGGCACCCGCCGGAAGCGGGCTGGGTGAGCTTCGTGCCGCTGGCCAACGCCACCTACTCGCCGAGCGGCGGCGAGGACGCTTGGATCTACCTGATCCACCTGACGGGGCTGTCCTCGCTGGTCGGGGCGATCAACTTCTACGCGACGGTCGCCAACATGCGCGCACGCGGGATGAGCTGGGGCCGGCTGCCGCTGTTCGTGTGGACGATGCTGACGTACTCGGTGCTGCTGATCCTCGCGCTGCCGGTGGTCGCTGCGGCGGTCACGATGCTGCTCACCGAACGGCACTTCGGCACCCATTTCTTCGACGCCTCGGAGGGCGGCTCGCCGATCCTCTGGCAGCACCTGTTCTGGTTCTTCGGGCACCCCGAGGTCTACATCATGGTGCTCCCCGGCTTCGGCGTGATCTCGGAGATCCTGCCGGTGTTCGCGCGCAAGCCGATCTTCGGCTACAAGGCGATCGCGGCCTCGACCGTGGCGATCGCGTTCCTGGGCTTCCTCACGTGGGCGCACCACATGTTCACCGCCCCGATCCCGGAGGCGATCCTCGTGTTCGTGATGCTCAGCTCCTATCTGATCGCCGTGCCGACCGGCGTGAAGATCCTCAACTGGGTCGCGACGCTGTGGCGCGGCACGATCGAATTCAAGACGCCGCTGCTGTTCTGCGCGGGCGCGATCGCGATCTTCTTGATCGGCGGCATCTCGGGCGTGTTCCTGGCGACGTTCCCGATCGACTGGCAGGTCAACGAAACGTACTTCGTCGTGGCGCACCTGCACTTCGTGCTGCTCGGCGGCGCCGTGCTGCCGATCTTCGGAGCGATCTACTACTGGTTCCCGAAGATCACCGGGCGCATGCTCGGCGAGGGCCTCGGCAAGCTGAGCTTCTACCTGATGTTCTTCGGCATCCTGATCACGTTCCTGATCCAGCACGTGATCGGGCTTGACGGCATGCCGCGGCGCGTGTATGAGTATCCCGACGTGGGTCACCTCGCGCTGTACAACCTGATCTCGACGGTGGGCTCGTTCATCCTCGCCGCCGGGGTGCTTGCGACGGTCATCAACGTGTGGCGCAGCCTCAAGGTGGGCGTGATCGCCGGACCGGACCCCTGGAAGGCGAACACGCTCGAGTGGTTCACGGCCTCGCCCCCGCCGGTCAACAACTTCGACGTGGTGCCGCTGGTGCGCTCGTTCGAGCCGATGAAGGACATCCGCAGCGAGGTCGAGCGCCGTACCGGCGGCGCGAGCGAACGCGGGGCGGCGACGGTCCCGGCAGGAGCGACGCAGGTCGGCCTGTAATGAGTCTCGCGCCACCCACAGGCGCAGCCCCCGCGATCGAGGCGCCGAGGTTCGCGTCGAGCGCACTCCAGATCCTCAGCGACTACCTGGAGCTGACCAAGCCGAAGGTCCAGTCGCTGCTGCTGCTGACGACGATCGCGACGATGTACGTGGCCGGCGACCCCTCACCGCTGCTGGTCGCGCTGACGTGCCTCGGCGGCTACCTGTCGGCGGGCGGCGCCGGCGCGGTCAACCACTGGTTCGACCGCGACATCGACGCGCGCATGACGCGCACGGCGACGCGGCCGATCCCCTCCGGGCGGATCTCCCCGCGCGCGGCGCTGACGTTCGGCTGCACGCTTGCGTGCCTGTCGCTGCTGGAGCTGTCGCTGACCGTCAACCCGCTCGCGGCGGCGCTTTCCTTCTCGGGTTTCCTCGGCTACGTGTTCGTGTACACGGTCTGGCTGAAGCGGCGCACGCCGCAGAACATCGTGATCGGCGGAGCAGCCGGCGCGGTGCCCCCGCTCGTCGGCTGGGCAGCGGTCACCGGCTCGGTCAGCGGCACCGCGGTGATGCTGTTCTTCATCGTCTTCTTCTGGACCCCGCCCCACTTCTGGGCGCTGTCGCTGCTGATGAAGGGCGAGTACGAAAAGGTGGGCGTGCCGATGCTCCCGGTCGTACGCGGCGAGGCTGAGACCCGCCGTCAGATCCTGCTGTACTCGGTGCTCCTCTACGCGGTCACGCAGCTGCCCTTCTGCGCGGGCGGCTTCGGCGCCATCTACCTCGTGGCGTCGGTGCTGCTCGGGTTCGGCTTCGTCGCGGCTGCGGTGCGGCTGTACCGGCGGGCGGACCGCCGCTCGGCGCTGCAGCTGTACTTGTTCTCGCTGGCTTATCTGGCGCTGCTGTTCTGCGCGATGGTCGCGGATGTCCACCTATAGACCGGCGCCGCGAGAGCGCCGTCTCGAGCGCGGCCGACGCGGCCGCAGGAGGTATTCTCTCAGCTGATGATGACCAGACGCCTCGCCCAGAAGAACGTCCGCACGGGACTGATCGTGGCCGCGATCAGCCTGTTCATGTTCGGCATCACGTTCATCGTGGCCGCCGCGTACGTGTCATGAGCCCGCTCGACCCCGAGGTCCCGCCCGTCGGCGAGGAGATCCACCTCCCCGGGCCGAGCATCCTGCCGCTGCTGACCGCGCTCGGCATCACGCTGGCGCTGATCGGCATCACGACCTTCATCGAGTTCACCGTCGTCGGCGTGATCCTGACGGTCGTCTGCATCACACGCTGGATCAAAGACACGCGCCGCGAAATCAACGAGCTCCCGCTAGACCACCACTAGCCGCCGTGGCGGTGGCAGAGGCCCGCTCCCCAAAGCAGGCCTCGCCACCTCCCCTTCACCCCACGGCCACCCTGTCCGGCACCGGGCAGATCGCCCCGTCGTCGGTCCAGCAGCGCACGACGTCGCGCACGGACAGGATGCCGATCGTCTCTCCCCGCTCGAGGACGATCAGATGACGAAAGCCGCCGCGCACCATCGCTGCGGCGGCCTCCTCCAGCGACCAGTCGGGCGCGGCGAACACGACGTCGCGAGTCAGATGGTCGGCAACCGACTCGCGGTCGGGGTCCTGCCCGGCGCCGACTGAGTTCAGGACGTCGCGCTCGGTGATGATCCCCGGGCCGTTGCCGTCGGGGTCCATCACCACGGCCGCGCCGACCTGGCGGTCGGCCATCAGCCGCGAGACCGCACGCAGCGTGTGGCCGGGCCCAACCGTCAGGACCATCTCCGTCATGCCGTCGTGGACCTGCATGGCCTCGCTCGCGCTCCCTGCTCAGACGCCTGCTCGAACCGGCAAGATCGTCGCTACTGCCCGATCCGCCTGCTCGAACCCGTCGCTGTAGGCATTTGCAACTATTGCCTCAATCTAGTGCTTCGGGGCGCCCGCGTCAAGACCGAGATTTTGCATCTAGCTATCCGTCCGCGGAGAGGTTAGGATCACCGCGGGATGGAGTGGATCGCGGCAGACGCCTTTTCCGCACGCATCCGCGCAGGCGCGGATGTCTAGACAACGCTCGATCGCGGTGGCGATCGTGGCGGGGCTGATCGCCGTGGCGATCGGCATCTACCTCAGCTACGAGATCCACTGGTTCCCGGTCGCGGCCTCGACGCAGGCGCACAACACAGACCGCCTGTACCACGTCCTCGTGATCGCCTCGGTCCCGATCTTCGTGATCGTCGTCGGCGTGATCCTGTACAGCGTCTGGCAGTTCCGCATGAAGCCGGGCGAGGAGCTCAAGGATGGCCTGCCGATACACGGAAACACGCGCCTGGAGGTCTTCTGGACCGTCATACCGGCGATTCTGGTGATCGGGCTCGTGGGCTACTCGTTCGTGATCCTGCACGACAACGAAAAGCAGCCCGCCCACGAGATCCAGATCGGCGTTACCGGACAGCAGTTCTTCTGGTCCTACCAGTACCCGCCGTCGGTGACCGGCGGCGCGCCGATCGACAGCTACCAGCTGTACGTGCCGGACAACGAGTCGGTGTACTTCAACATGAGATCCAAGGACGTCATCCACGCCTTCTGGATCCCCGCCTTCCGCCTGCAGGAGGACGTCGTGCCCGGCATCACCACGCACCTCCGTGCGACCCCCGATCGACTCGGCAGCTATCCGGTCGTCTGCAACCTGCTGTGCGGGGTGGGGCATTCGCTGATGCGCTCGACCATCCACGTCGTGACGCCCACCCAGTTCCAGGCGTGGATCAAGAGCCAGCTGGCGGCGGGCACGAGCAGCACAGGAGCGATCTCAACCGTCGGGGGGGCCAGCGGATAATGTTCGTCGGCAAGGCGACCGCTTCAGGGGAGAAGGGCTCGTGGGAGATCGATGTATGGGACGAGAGGTCAAGCTGATGACGCGGCGGGGGACACGTCGATGACCGCCAAGCTCCGGGCTCCCGGCTTCTACCGCGCCGGCTGGCTGATGGTCACGGGCGTCGGCTTCGCGACGCTGCTGACATGGCTGGTGCGTATGTCCACCGGGCATGCGACCTACCATCACTACCTCTCCGGCGAAGCGGTCCTGACGGTCTCGCTGCTGGCGGTGCCGCTCGCGTTCCTGGTCGGGATCGGCGGCTTCGACTACTGGTTCTACTGGGCCACCGGACGCCCGACGCGCCCCGAGGACCACTCAGGCCACGGCGCGCACACGTGGAAGGACTACTTCCGCATCAACACCGATCACAAGGTGATCGGTATCCAGTACCTCGTCAACTCGTTCTTCTTCCTGCTCGTGGGAGGCCTGCTGGCGATGCTGATGCGCGCCCAGCTCGCGCAGCCGGGGTCGCATTTCGTCAGCGCCAACACCTACAACGGCCTGTTCTCGGTGCACGCGACGCTCCTGATCTTCCTGTTCATGGTTCCGGTGTTCGCGGGCTTCGGCAACTATGTGATCCCGCTGATGATCGGCGCGCCGGACATGGCGTTCCCGCGCCTGAACGCTCTCTCGTTCTGGCTGCTACCGGTCGCCGGCACGATCATGATGCTCAGCTTCTTCGCTCCGGGCGGAGCTTTCGCCGACGGCTGGACCGCCTACGCGCCGCTGTCGGACACGGCCCCGATCGGACAGACGTTCTTCTCGATCGGCGTCCAGTTCGCGGGCGCCTCCTCGATCATGACCGCGCTCAACTTCCTGGTCACGATCATCACGATGAGGGCGCCCGGCATGAGCTTCTTCCGCCTGCCGCTGCTCGTGTGGGCGAACTTCGCGACCTCGCTGCTGGTCGTGATCGCCACGCCCTTCATCGCCGCGTCGCAGTTCTTCGTGCTGCTCGACCGCGCGCTCGGCTTCAACTTCTTCAACGCGGCCAAGGGCGGCGACGTGCTGATGTACCAGCACGTCTTCTGGTTCTACTCGCACCCGGCCGTCTACATCATGATCCTGCCCGGGTTCGGGATCATCAGCGAAGTGCTAGCCGTCAAGGCGCGCAAGCCGATCTTCGGCTACCGCATGATGGCGTTCTCGCTGCTGGCGATCGTCGGACTCGGCTTCACGGTGTGGGCGCACCACATGTTCACGTCCGGCATGGCGGCGTGGATCCGCATTCCGATGGCGATCACGACGGCGATCATCGCGGTGCCGACGGGCATCAAGGTCTTCTCCTGGCTGGCGACGCTGTGGCGCGGGGTGCTGCATCTGGACACGCCGATGCTGTTCGCGCTGGGCTTCATCTCGACCTTCACGCTGGGCGGCATCAGCGGCATCATGCTCGCGATGATCCCGTTCGACATCCACGTCAGCTCCACATACTTCATCGTGGCCCATATCCACTACGTGCTGTTCGGCGGCTCGCTGATGACGATCTTCGCGGGCGTGTACTACTGGTTCCCGAAGATGACGGGGCGCATGTACGACGAGCGCCTGGGCAAGTGGCACTTCTGGACGACGTTCGTGTTCCTGAACCTGACGTTCGGCCCGATGCACGTCCTCGGGCTGGAAGGCATGCCTCGACGCGTGGCCACCTACGCGGCACAGTTCGCCGACATGAACCTGTTCATCTCGATCGCGAGCTTCGGGCTGGGGGCGGTGACGCTGATCTTCGTCTACAACATGGTCACCAGCTGGCGCGGCGGCCCGCGGGCGACGGCTAACCCCTGGCGCGGCATGACGCTCGAGTGGCAGGTGTCCTCGCCGCCGCCGATCTTCAACTTCGACCGCGTGCCCACGATCGTGGGCGGTCCATACGAGTACGGCGTCCCGGGAGCGGTCCACGGCATTCTCACACCGCCTACGCCCGCGACCGTGGGAGCGGGCGCGGGCATGGCGCGGGCACCCAGCTAATGGTTAGGAGGAACAAGCGATGAAGGAAGTCCTGGTGATCGCCAATCGCACGCTCGGTGGCGCGAAGTTGCTCGAGGCGGTGCGCGAACGCGCGGCCGCGGGCGACGTTCGCTTCCGCCTGGTCGTGCCCCAGACCAAGCCCTCCGCGGGCCTTGTGATCTACGACGAGGCGGTGCGCGAATCCGCGCAGGTGCGCGTCGACCTGGCGCTCTCGGCGGTCGCCGCCGAGGGCATCCAGGCCAGCGGCGAAGTCGGCGACGGCGACCCGTTTTCGGCGACGATGGACGCGATCGCCGTGCACAGGCCCGACGAGATCATCCTCTCCACGCACCCGGCCCAGCACTCGGGCTGGTTGCGCCGCGACTTGATCGAGCGCATCGAAAACGCCAGCGGCATCGCCGTGCGCCATATCGTCGTCGACCTCGCGCAGGAGGGGCTGTCGTTCAAGGTGACGCTGGTTGTAGCCAACAAGACCTCCAGCGGCGAGGAGCTGCTCGAGCACCTCAAGGAGAAGGCAGCGCATGGAGAGCCGCACCTGTTCATCGCGGTGATTCCCCAGGTGGACGGCAGCGGCGCCGCGCCGCGCGAGGCCCGCGCGCGACTGGCGAGCATGCTCGACCGCCTGCACGGCGCTGGGCTGCTGAGCTCGGGGATGATCGGCGACCCCGACCCGTACACGGCGACGATCAACGCGCTCGAGCTCTTCCACGTCGACGACGTGGTCATCTCGACGCTGCCGGGCGAGCGCTCGGGCTGGCTGCGCTCGAACCTGATCGAGCGTGTCCGCGGCGCCAGCGGCGCGCCTGTCGACCACGTGGTCGTCGACCCGCAGAAAGCCACGATCGCGGCGCCGGCCGCGTAGCGGAGGTCACGGTGGAGGCAGCCAGCATCCCGCATGCGGCCGGACACGCCGGCCACGACCATCACGGCCCGCCGCCCGCGCACAAGAGCTCGCGCGTGGAGGCGCCGCTGCTGGGAATGCTGCTTTTCATCATCTCCGAGGTGATGATCTTCGGCGCGTTCTTCACCGCCTACTTCTTCATCCGCATCGCCGAAGGCGATCCATGGCCGGCGCCGGGAACGCACCTGCCGGTGCCGGTCGCGTTCGTCAACACCCTGATCCTGATCTCTTCCTCCTTCACGCTGCACTGGGCGGAGACGTCGATCAAGCGTGGCAACCGCTTCGGCCTGAAGGCGGGCATGCTCAGCACGTTCCTGCTCGGCTGCACGTTCCTGTTCATCCAGATCAACGAGTACGCGAACATCGGCTTCGCGCCGCAGGACCATGCTCAGCAGTCGATCTTCTATTCACTGACGGGCCTGCACGGCGCGCACGTGTTCATCGGCCTGCTGATCCTGCTGAGCGTCACCGTGCGCGCTTTCCGCGGCCACTACAGCCCCGATTCGCATCGCGGCGTCGACGTGCCGGGCATCTACTGGCACTTCGTCGACATCATGTGGATCGTGGTCTTCACAACGGTCTACGTCCTCTGACGACCGTGGACACTGCGTGAGGCTGCGTCCTCGCTCGCTCATGTGCTGGCCGGTTCGGGGATGCGAGCGCACGCGAGTGTCTCCCGGTCCGGCACATTTCGCTCACTGCGTCCTTGCCTCACTTGGTCCACGACCGTCAGAAGCGCGAGCATGCTGAACCCGCTGCGCTCCGAGGGGGACGCGTTTCGCGTGCTGCTGTACGTGATCGCGGGCTTCGCGGTGATCATCGCGCTGATCGAGATCGCGCGCGCGATCGTGTGAGCCGTGCGCCACGCCGCATGCGGCGTGGCGAGCAGGCCCGCATGCGGGCCTGCTGGGGGCCGCGCATGCGCGGCCCCACGGCGGGCGCATGCGCCCGCCGGCAAGCAGACGAGAGCCGACGGCTACTTGACCGTGAGCGTGCCGTACATTCCGGCGGCGCGGTGGCCGGGCGCCTCGCAGAAGAACGTGTACTTGCCTGGTTTCAGGTTGACGGTCAGCGAGGTGGTGCCCTTGCTGATGAAGCTGCTCGCGCCGATCGCGGCGCCCTTCGCGTTGGCTCCGTTTTCGCCCGCTTCGACGGCGATGTTGTGCGATACGCCCGACATGTTGGCCATCACGATCGTCACAGCGCCGGGTTTGGCTTCGGCCTTGCTGGTGGTGTAGGCGAGCTGGCCGGCTGGGTTGGCGTTGATTTCGAGCTTGCCGGCCTTCTCCACCGCCGGCTTGCCCGCGCCTGGTGCTTCGACGGCGCTCGCCAGCAGGCCGCTGTCCTTGCCGGGGTTGTCGACCGACTGTTCGACATAGGCGGCGATGTCGCTGAGCGTGGCGCCGCTGGCGAGATTCGCAGGCATCACGCCGTCGACGTTCGGGTTCTGGACCTGGCCTTCGACGACCGTGCGCACGGCGTTGCGCTGCAGGCCTTCGGCGACGCTCACGCGGAAGACTTCGTCGAGGTTCGGCCCGACGACGCCCTTTGTGTTGGCACGCGCCATCGTGTGGCAGACGCCGCACTTGGCGACGAATGCCTGCTTGCCGAGAATCAGGTTGGCGTTGTCCGCGCCCTTTACCGCGCAGCCGGCGGTGCTGATCGCGAGCGCACCGAGCAGGCCGGTGGCGCCGGCGCGCACGACAAGCCCGCGCAGGCCTCCCCCGGGGGCGTGCCAAGCGCGGTGGCTCTCCTCCAAGAAGCGCACGGCGAAACACTATCCGAAGCGGCGGCTGGCGAGCAAAATCTTGCGGGGCGATCAGAGCCGGCGCTCAAGGCTCTGCGAGACCGTCCAGATCGCCCTTCGCCGCGGCGAGCACGCCGCGTGCAACGCCCTCCCAGGACCATCGCTCACGCACCGTTGCCACCAGCCCCGCGCGCGTGCGCTCGCGCAGCTCCACGTCGGCCGCCAGCCAGCCGATCAGTGCCGCCGCGAGCGCCTGCACGGCTTGATCGTCGATCGCAAACGAAAGCCACCGGGCGGCCGCCTCGGGGACGGCGCCGGCCAGCGCCGCGCTCACCTCGGCGAGCCCCGAGTGGGCCGCGCTGATGGGCAGGGCACCGCACGCGGCTGCCTCAGCGGCGACCATGCCGAACGCCTCCGGGAAGGTGCTCGGCACGACGACCGCCTCGCAGGCCGGGAGCAGGTCGGCAAGCTCCTCGTGGTCGAGGCGCCCGGTGAGCAGCACCCGCTCGTCGAGCTCGTGCGCGGCCCGCAGATAGCGCTCGCGCTCGGTGCCGTGCAATCCGTCGAGGAAGGCGAGCAGATGCCGCAGCGGGGGCGAGCGTCCCGGCTCTCCCTCCAGCGTGCGTCCCGCGAGCGCGATCTCGCGCGCCGCTTCCAGCTCGCCCGTGCGCAGCGCCGCGCGCAGGCGCTCCAGGCCATCCCGGTAGGCCCCGAAGCCGACGACCACGAGCCGGGCGCGCGGCACACGCTCCAGCACCAGCGGCCACGCGGCGAGCAGCAGGTCCACGCCCTTGCTGACGATCAGCTTGCCCACGTACGCGACCAGCGCATCTCGATTTGGGTCGAGCTGCTCCAGCGCTGCGGCCGCAGCGAGCCCATCGCGCGCAAAAGCGCCGCCGTCAGCGTCCGGCGGTGGGGCTCCCTGCGCGGCCGACTCGTCCGCCGCGGCGCGCACGCGCGCGGCCAGCGCCCGCAGCCCAGCGGCCGCCTGCTCAGGCTCGCGCGGCCCAAAGCGCGCCACGTCCACGCCCGGAGGGCCCAGGCGCGTGCGCCGCGGGAGCTGCGGATCCTCGAGCGTGTCCCACAAGCTGGCGGCCGTGTGGTGCGAGCCGACGAGCACCGCAGCGGCGTCCGCGAGACCCTCGCGCGCGAGGCCGAGGAAGCGCTCCGGGTGGGGCTTGACGGTGTACTCCAGCGCGCTGCCGTGGACCTTCACCGCATACGGGATCGCGCCGTCTAGCGCGCGCGCCAGGATCACCGGGCCCATCACAAGGTGGTTGGCGAGCGCCGCCTGCGGGCGAGCCAGCTCGAGCAGCTCGACGACGGCGAGGACGTTCGCGTCGATGTAGCGCGCGACCTCGCTTTCGCTGCACTGTGCGAACGTGCGGGCTTCGATCCCCTCGTAGCTGTCGGCCACGTACACGGGCAGCAGGCCGCCGATCTCCGGGCGATAGACGGTGCAGCGCCCGCGGGTCGGTGGCGACCCACGCGTTCGCTCCAGCTCGCGCACCGTCAACGTCCCCCGGTCCCAGTCGCCGACGGCATCGACGAACGCCTGGCGCTCGGGATGGCGGTCCTGGCTGAGCAGGTGCACGTCGTGCCCGAGGCCGACCAGCGCGGCCGCCAGGCGCGCGTTGTAGACGTTCGACCCCGTTCCGGCCAGCAGGTAGCCATGGAAGATCAGCACGCGCACGGACGGCCAGCCTATCCGCGGAGCGATCGGCCGCCGACCCGCTCAGGTAAAGTTGGGGGCGTGAGCACGAAACAGCGCTATCGACTGCGCAATCCCTCCACCGGACGCGAAGTCCTGATCGAGGCGGAGCCCGATCGGATCTACCTGGACCGCGAATCCGACGAGCCGCTCGAGGTCATCGGCAAGGTGCTGCCGCTGGCGCCGTCGGAGTCGCGGCTGCCGTGGGCGGTGGAGAACCTGCGCTTCTGCCCGTGGTGCGACCAGCACGCCCAGAAGGATCTCAACGACTGCCCCACGTGCGGCAGGCGTATGGGACCGCTGTGAGCGCTCGCCTGGCGCTCGCCGCGTGCGCGGCGTTGCTGTGCGGGCTCGGCATCAGCGCGTGCGGCGGCAGCAGCGTCTCAGACGCGGTCCCCAAGAGCACCCCCGAAATCACGCCGCCGACGAACACGAGCGCCGAAGCGGCAGCGGTGCAGACGACATCCACGTCGTCGACCAAGACGAGCAAGAGCAAGACCGGCGAAACATCTTCCTCCAGCGGCGAAACCCCGGCGAGCGAATCCAGCGAAACATCCTCCAGCGCCAGCGCGCCCAGCACAGCCGGCCCCTCCGGCGGCGCGTCTGCGGAAAAAGAAAAACCCGCCAGCGAAGCCACGAAACCCGAAGAACCCGCCGCCTCGGCTAGCCCGACCGGCGGCGCCAGCGCCCCCTAGGCGGTTAGGGGGTCGAGATCAGCGTTGCGCTGTACGTGAGGCGCGCGGTCTGATACAGGCAGTAGTACTGGACGGCCGAGCCGACCGTGGTCTGGATCGTCTGCGAGCTGGTGGTCTTGCAGCCGGCCTTGGGGCGGCTGGCGCGCCAGGAGGTGTCATTGCCGAAGCCGAGCGCGAGCGCCGGCGCCCATGATGGCACGGTCAGCGCGACGACGTAGCCCTTCTTGATCGGGATCGTCGTTTCGAGCGGGAACTGCGCCGTCTTGCCGAAGTACGGCTGCAGTTTGACGTAGGGGCTCTGCGCGACGAGCTTGTACGTGAGGTTTGGTTTGGGTTGCGGGGCGAGGATCGCGATGCCCGCTTCGGAGGCGCCGCCCTCGTTTTCGTTGAAGAACTTGATCTGCGTGGCGGTGGGATTGCCGAGCGTGATCGTCCAGGCGACGATGGTCCCGGCGCGCGGCGCGCTCAGCAGGTTGCGTTCCGAGCCGACCTTCACCTGGAAGCCGGTCGTGCGGCTGACTGCCAGGCACGGGATCCCCGGGCTCGTAGCGGTCGCGGGACTTCCCGGGCAGCTGGGCACGCTGGCGGGCGTGGTTGCGCCGATCACGCCGACTTCGGTCAGCGTCGCGGGCGCGACCGCGGGAAGGACCAGCGCGAGCGCCGCGACGCTCGCGAGCACGATCATGGATATGCGTCTCATATGTGCCATTCAACACGCCTGCCCGCAGTTTGTCGCGGTTTGACTATTTCGCTACGTTCCCGACAGTTCCTGCGCGGCGGCCTCGATCTGGGCCCGGTCGCCCTCCGAGGGGATCCACGGCAGCCGCAGCGGATCGTCGTCGTAGCGCGGGATCACGTGCACGTGGAAGTGGAACACGGTCTGCCAGGCGGCGCGTCCGCAGGAGTTCAGGAGATTGACGCCATCGGCGCCGAGGCGCTCCTTCATGCCCTCAGCCAGGCGTTGGGCGGCTAGCGCCACCGCGCCCAGGTCCTTGGCGTCGGCGCTCAGCAGGTCCGTGCTGTGCGCGCGTGGAATCACGAGCGCATGCCCGCGCGTCGCGGGAGCGATGTCCATGAAGGCGATCGTACGCTCGTCTTCGTCGACGATCAGAGCCGGCAGCTCGCCGGCGACGATCTTGCAGAAGATGCAGTCCGGATCGGCCATCGGGCGCAGATCCTACGGCACGCGGGCCCCAGCCACCGTGGACGGACAGCGCGACGTAGCGCCAGAGCTCAGGCCAGCGTGCGGATGTACTCGACCGCGCGATCGCGGCTCCAGACCTCGCCCGCGTACTGGGCCGCGGCCAGCTCCTCGAGCAGCTCCCCCACCCGCGGACCGGTCGGGATGCGCAGCTCGCGCGCGAGCTCGTCGCCGCGCAGCAGCGGCTGCGGGGGACCCTCCGCGCGCCAGCGCAGGGCGTCGCCGAGCAGCCCGCGGGCGAGCGCCAGATGCGCCTGCACCGCCTCTTCCGCGCGCTCCCCACGCGTGGCGAGGCGGTCGGCGATCGACAGCAGCGTCACGTCGACCTCGACCGGCGAGCACGCGCGCAGGTAGGCGAACACGGTCCTGCGAGCCAGCGGCTGGGGCTCGTGCACGAGGAACCCCAGACGCAGGTGATTGCGCACGAGCGCCGCCACGTGCGCGCGCAGACGCTCGCTCGCGCGCAGGCGGCCGAGCACCGCGCGGGCGAGCTCGGCGCCGCGGACGTCGTGGCCGATGAAGGTCACGCGCCCGTCCTCGGCGCGGACCGCGCGCGTGAGCGGCTTGGCCGCGTCGTGCAGCAACGCACCCCAGCGCAGCGCCTCGCCGCGCGTCAGCTCGTCGGCCAGCGGCTCGGCCAGCAGCGCGTCGACCGCCTGACGGCGGCCACCGAGGCCGGCTTCAAGCTCGTCGTTCGCGGGGCTGCTGTCGCTCGTCAGCTCGACGACGCGATCGAGCACCTCGAGCGTGTGTCCGTGCACGTCGAGATGGTGGAAGCGATTCTGCGCCACCCCACGCAGCGCCTCGAGCTCAGGCAGCACTACCGCTGTGGCGCCGAGCGCGCTCATCAGCTCCAACCCCCTGCGCACCCCTGGCGCGGCGACGATCCGCCGCAGCTCGACGAACACGCGCTCGGCCGACACTCCGGCCAGACCGGCCGCGTGAGCGCCCGCGCTGCTGAGCGTCTCGGCATCGGCGTCGAGCTCGAGCTCGACGGCCAGCCGCACGAGGCGCAGCACCCGCAGCGGGTCATCGGCGAACGCGCGCGGCGCTGTCATCCGCAGGCGCCCGGCACGCAGATCGGCGGCGCCGCCGAGCGGGTCGATCGGCTTGCCGCCGGCGATCGGCTCGGCGATCGCGTTGACCGTGAAGTCGCGCAGCGCGAGGTCAGCCTCGATCGTGCCGCCGCGCAGCGGCTCGACGTCGACCTGCCAGGCGTGCTCGTGCGCGACCACCCGCCACGAGCCGAAGTCCTCAGACAGGGCGAAGCACGCGGCGCGGCGCGCCTCGCGGGCGACCGCGCGCGCGGCCTGCGCGGGATCGCCGTCGACGACCACGTCCACGTCGAGCGTCTGCCTGCCCAGCAGGTGGTCGCGCACCGCGCCGCCCACCAGCCAGGCACGTGTGCCCGCCAGCGCCGTGCGGGCCACGTCCAGGCCCGAGCTCATACCGAGCCGGCGTCCGCCGTTCGTGCGCGCGCAGTCCGCGAGTCGTCGTCCAGCAGGGCGCCGTCGCGGTGGTAGACGCGCGGCACGCGCGGCGTCAGCGCGCAGGTGATCTCGTAGTTGATCGTGTCCAGACGGCGGGCCACCTCCTCGGCGGTGATCCGCTCGCTGCCCTGGATGCCGATCAGGATCGCGCGCTCGCCGCGCAGGCGCTCAGGCTCGACGTCCAGGCCCAGGTCGACGGTGATGCTGTCCATGCTGACGGTGCCGACCAGCGGGTGGCGATGCCCACCGATCAGCACGTCGGCGTTGTTCGACAGGCCGCGCCGCCAGCCATCGCCGTAACCGATCGGCAGCACGCCGATGTAGGTGTCGCCATCGGCCACGAACTGGCGCCCGTAGCCCGCGCTCTCCCCAGCCCGGCACAGCTTCGCCTCAGCCACGTAGGAGCTCAGCTCGAGCGCCGGCTCCAGCGCCCGTGCCGCCGGGTCCCTGCCAAACGGGTCCATGCCGTAGATCGCGATCCCGCAGCGCACCATGTCGAACTGCGCCTCGGCGTCGCGCATCGTGGCGGCACTGTTGGCAGCGTGCACGATGATCTCGGGCTGCTCGTCCTTGATCGTGCGCGCCCAGCGCGTGAACGCGGCGAGCTGGCTTGCGAAGAAGCCGTCGTCCTTCAGCTCGTCCGCGGTCGCGAAGTGTGTCATCGCGCCCGCCAGCCGCACGCCCGCGGTCCGCCGCGCCGCCGCTGCCACGCGCGAGGCCTCGACCGGATCGCGCGTGCCGAGGCGCCCCATGCCGGAGTCGAACTTGACGTGCACGCGCCCGCCACCGGCGGCAGCGACAGCCTCCAGGTAGCACTCGTTCCACACGACCACGTCAGCGTCTGCCGCGAGCGCTTCCTCGAGCTCGGCTGTGCTGAGCGCGCCCATCACCAGCACGCGCACGTCGCGCAGCCCCGCCTCGCGCAGCTCCAGCGCCTCACGGGCGTCCGCCACCGCCAGCCAGCTGGCGCCGCCGGCAAGCGCCGCGCGCGCGCTGCGCACGGCGCCGTGGCCATACCCGTCCGCCTTGACGACCGCGCACAGGATCGCCCCGCGGCGCAGCTGGGTGCGCAGGCGCGCGCAGTTGCGCTCGATCGCGGCGACGTTCACGCTCGCCTGCGCCCGGCGCGCGCCCGTCCCGCCGACCACGCCCGGCCTCGGCAACCCGTCAGGCATCGCCGCGCACCTCGCTGGGGCGCCCGCCGCCGGCGCGGATGCGCGCCGCACGGGAGCCACGCTCGCGCCCGCGCCGCGCCCGCCCGCGAGCGTGCGGGAGCGCGGCGATCACGTCTGAGGCGATCACGCCCTCGGCTGCACCGAGCCGCCGCGCCGCCTCGCGGCCCGCCTCGGCATGCAGCCACACGCCCGCAGCAGCCGCCGTGAATGCGTCCAGGCCCTGCGCGAGCAGCGCGGCGATCACGCCCGTGAGCACGTCGCCGGTCCCCGCCGTGGCAAGCGCCGGACTGCCGCCCGGGCTCACCGCGACCTTCCCGTCAGCTGCGGCGATCAGCGTGTCGTCGCCCTTCAGCACGACGACCGCCGATGCTTGTGCGGCGGCCGCGCGGACATATCGCAGGCGCTCGCGCTCGATCTCCGAGCTGTCCAGCTCGAGCAGGCGGCCGAGCTCACCGGCGTGCGGCGTGAGCACCGTCGGCGCGTCCCTGCTCGCCAGCTCGGTCAGCCTGCCCGCGTGCGCGTTCAAGCCGTCGGCGTCGAGCACCATCGCGACGCCGGCTTCGCGGGCGAGCGCCCGCGCGAACGCGGCCGCGCCGTCGCGGCGCCCGAGTCCGGGGCCCAGCGCGAGCGCGCCACCGCGTGCGCTCGCCTCGAGCACCTCGCCTACGCCCTCGGCGGTCAGGGCACCGTCGTCGTCTGGCAGCCCGCGCGTCATCAGCTCCGGAGTTCCAGCGCCGGCGAGAATGCCCTGCAGCGAAGCTGGCACGCATGCCGTGACATAGCCGGCGCCTGTGCGCATGCTCGACTCGGCGGCCATTCGTGGCGCGCCCGTGAGCCCGCGCGAGCCGCCCGCGACGAGCACGTGACCCGAGCTGAACTTGGTCGAGGACGCCTGCCTGGAAGGGAGCTGCTCGAGCACGCTCGCAGCGATCAGTCCGACCGACGCGCCGCCGGGGGCGCCGCGCGGGATGCCGATGTCGATCGTCTCCACCGTGCCCGCGCAGGTCTTGCCCGGAGCGATCCACAGCCCGGGCTTGGCCGCGTGGAAGGTGACCGTCACCGACGCGCGCACCGCCGCGCCCGAGACCACTCCCGTCGAGGCGTCGACGCCGCTGGGCACATCCACGCTGACGACCGCCGCGCCTGCTGCGCCCGCGGTGTTGATCGCATCGAGCGCGTCTGCCGCCGGGCCGCGAGGCTGCCCCTGAAAGCCGGTGCCCAGAACCGCATCGACGATGATCGCGTGCGCAGCGAACGGATCGGCAGAGCCGAGCTGCACCGGCTGATCCCCGGGAAGACGCTCGAGGTTTGCCCGCGCGTCACCCGCGAACTCTTGCGGCGGGGCCACGCAAACGACCGTCACGCTCCGTCGCGCCTCGCGCAGCAGCCGCGCAGCCACGAGCCCATCGCCACCGTTGTTGCCCTTGCCGCACACCACCGTCACCGGTCCGTCCGGCGCGAGACGCTCGACCGCACGGGCGACACCCGCGCCGGCGCGCTCCATCAGATCAAGACCCGCCACCCCCCGTTCCTCGATCGCCCAGCGATCGATCGCGCGCATCGTCTCGGCGTCGGGGAGCGGGACGAGCCAGGGCGCCAGCGGGTACACGAACAGCGATGCTAGATGGTCCCCCACCCGTCGCGCTCGGCGCCTCACGGCGGGTCGCGTCGCTAGCCGAGCTCGCGCTCGACCAGCGCGACTAGGCGCCCACACACCGCTTCGGCCTCCTGCTCGGTGGGAGCCTCGACCATCACGCGCACGAGCGGCTCGGTGCCGCTCGGGCGCACGAGCACGCGTCCGCGCCCGGCGAGCTCGTGCTCGGCGGCGCGTACCGCCGCATCCACCTCCTGCGCGTGCGCCAGCGCGCCGCGGTCACGCACGCGCACGTTGACCAGCCGCTGGGGCAGCTTGGACATGGCGTCGCGCTCGCTCAAGTCGCGTCCGCCGAGCGCCTCCAGCGTCAACAGAGCGCTGGCGATGCCATCGCCGGTGCGATTGAAGCTCATGTCGATGATGTGACCGGACTGCTCGCCGCCGAGCGTCCAGCCGCGCGCGCGCAGCTCCTCGAGCACATAGCGGTCGCCCACGTTGGTCGTGCCGACGGTCACGCCCTCGCGCTCCATCGCTGCGTGAAAGCCGTAGTTGGTCATCACTGTGACCGCCACGCCGTTGCCGCTCAGGCGCCCGCTGTCGCGCAGGTGCAGCGTCGCCAGCGCCATCAGCTCGTCGCCGTCGACAATGCCTCCACGACGGTCCACAGCCAGCATGCGGTCGCCGTCGCCGTCGAATGCGAAGCCCACCGCATGCCCGCCGGCGAGCACCGCCCGAGCGAGCGCGTCCACGTGCGTGGAGCCGCAGCCGGCGTTGATGTTGCGCCCGTCCGGCGCATCCGCAAGCACCGACACGCGCGCGCCCAGGCGCCTGAAGATCTCCGGCGCAACCTGGTATGTGGCGCCGTTGGCGCAGTCCAGAAGCACGTCCAGGCCGTCGAGGTCGAGCTCGCGAAAGCGCACGTGCAACTCGCGCAGATAGTCCTCGGGAGCGCCGCGCAGCTCACGGATGCGCCCGATCGCCGGGTGCGCGCCGGCGGCCGCCGGCGCGGGTGTCGCGTCGAGCTCGCGCTCGATCTCGAGCTCGGCGTCGTCTGAGAGCTTGTAGCCGTCCCCAGCGAAGAACTTGATCCCGTTGTCCTGGTAGGGGTTGTGCGACGCCGACAGCACGGCCGCAAGATCGAATCCGTAGTGCCCAATCAGCAGCGGCGCTGCCGGCGTCGGCAGGACGCCGCCCAGCAGCGCGTCACCACCCGCGGCACTCACCCCGGCGGCGAGCGCCGCCTGCAGCATCTCGCCCGACTCGCGCGTGTCGCGCACGATCAGCACCTGCGGGCGCTCGACGCCGGTGTTGCGAGTTGCCGCCTGGCCGAGCGCGAGCGCCAGCTCGGCGGTCAGGAACTCGCCGGCGACGCCGCGCACGCCGTCGGTCCCGAACAGCCTGCGGGTCATGCGGGTGGGTGCGTCACCTAGTTCTCCGGCGCTAGCGCTTGGAGAACTGCGGACGCTTGCGCGCCTTCTTGAGACCAGCCTTCTTGCGCTCCTTGGCCCGTGAGTCGCGCGTCAAGAAGCCCCTGCGCTTGAGCTCGCCGCGCAGGTTCGGGTCGGCCTCCAGCAGGGCGCGCGAGACGCCGTGGCGCAGCGCCCCCGCCTGAGCGGAGATGCCGCCGCCGTGCAGTCGCGCGACCACGTCCATGCGGTCCTGGTAGCCAACCGTCTCCAGCGGCTGGCGGATGTTGCGCTGCAGCGTCAGCCGTGGGAAGTGCACCTCGAGCGTGCGCCCGTTGACGAGATAGCTGCCAGTGCCCGGGCGCAGCGTCACACGGGCGATCGCGGACTTGCGCTTGCCGGTCGCACGGTAGCGGGCTCCCGAGGCGAGATCGATCGCGGCCGTCGAGATCGGCTCCGCGAGCGCTTGCTCGCGCGCCTCCTCGTCCTCCGCGGACTCCTCGGCCTCCTCCTCGATCGCATACGGATCGACCGCGTAGGAGTCCTCGTAGCTGGTGCTGCGCCCCAGCGGGTCGACGCCCTCGGGAACGATGTCCACTTCAAGATGGGCGCCCGGTACCGACGGCTTCTCGCGTGGCGCCGGCTCCTCCTCTTCCTCCTCGTCCTCGTCAACCTGCTCCTGCGGCGCCTGCGCTGCCTCTACCGGCGCCTCCTCGGCTGCCGCTTGCGGGGTCTCGGCGGGCGCCTGCGGGGTCTCGGCGGGCGCCTGCGGGGTCTCGGCGGGCGCATCCTGGGCTGCCGGCTGAACCTCCTCCGCCTCCGGGGTCGATGCCGCGCTCTCGGGGTGCTCCTCGTCTGCCATCAGGCCTCGATCTCCAGGGGTTGCGGTTTCTGTGCGATGTGCGGGTGCTCGGGCCCGGCGTAGATCTTGAGCTTCGTTATCTGCTTGCGAGCGAGGCGGTTGCGGGGCATCATGCCCTTCACGGCCAGCCTGATGATGTCCTCGGGGCGCCGCGCCAGCATTTCCTCGAACGAGCGTGAGCGCAGCCCGCCCGGGTAGCCCGAGTGGCGGTAGTAGCGCTTGTCCTTGCGCTTGTTGCCCGTCACATGGATCTTCTCCGCGTTGACGACCACCACGAAGTCGCCCGTGTCGATGTGCGGCGTGTACTCCGGCTTGCGCTTGCCGCGCAGCACGTCCGCGATCTGCGTCGCCAGACGCCCCAGCGTCTTGCCGTTGGCGTCGACGATCAGCCAATTGCGCTCGCGATCGGTCGGCTTTGCTACGTAGGTTCGTGTCGAGGGAGCCATAGGCGTGAAAAAGGCCACGCTGGACGATCTGCGATCGGTCGCGCGGCGGAGCGGACATCATAGCTGACGCCCGAGCTCAGGTCGCGCCGCGAAGCTCGGCTACTCCCACTCGATCGTGCCCGGCGGCTTGCTGGTGATGTCGAGCACGACGCGGTTGACCTCGCGCAGCTCGTTGATCATGCGCGAGGCGATCGTCTCGAGCAGGTCGTACGGCAGCCTGGCCCAGTCGGCGGTCATCGCGTCGTCGCTGGTTACCGCGCGGATCACCACCACGTAGCCGTAGGTGCGCTCATCGCCCTGCACGCCGACGGTGCGCACGTCGGGGAGCACGCAGAAGGACTGCCACAGCTCGCGATACAGGCCCGCCTTGCGGATCTCCTCCTGCAGGATGTGGTCGGCCTCGCGCAGCACGTCCAGGCGCTCTTTGGTCGCTTCGCCGCCAACGACGCGGATCGCCAGGCCCGGGCCGGGGAACGGCTGGCGCCAGACCAGTCGCTCGGGCAGGCCGAGCTCGGCGCCGACCGCGCGGACCTCGTCCTTGAACAGCGCGCGCAGCGGCTCCACGAGCTCGAACTGCAGGTCATCGGGCAGACCGCCGACGTTGTGGTGGGACTTGATCGTCGCCGCACCGGTACCGCCACCGGACTCGATCACGTCCGAGTACAGCGTGCCCTGCACCAGGAAGCGGATCGAGTCCCCCCCGCCCCCACCGGCCGCATCGGCGAGCTTCTCGGCCTCCTCCTCGAAGACCCTGATGAACTCCGCGCCGATCGCCTTGCGCTTGGCCTCCGGCTCGGTCACGCCCTTGAGCTTGTCCAGGAAGCGCGTCTCGGCGTCGACGGCGACCAGCGGCACCTTGAACGTGTCCCTGAATGTCTTGACGACCTGGTCGCCCTCTTCCTTGCGCATCAGGCCGTGGTCGACGAACACGCACGTCAGCTGCTCGCCGACCGCGCGGTGCACGAGCAGCGCCGCCACCGAGGAGTCCACCCCACCCGACAGGCCGCAGATGACGCTGCCGTCACCAACCTGCTCGCGGATGCGCCGAATCTGTTCCTCGGCGATCGATGCGGCGGTCCATGTCAGCTCGCAGCCGCAGATCTCGGTCAGGAAGCGCGTGAGGATCTGCTCGCCGTAGGGGGTGTGCACCACCTCCGGGTGAAACTGGATGCCGTAGATGCCGCGCTCGGTGTTCTCGACCGCCGCCACCGGCGAGCCGCTCGAGGACGCCAGCGCCGTGAAGCCCGGCGGCGGCTCGAACACCGTGTCGCGGTGGGACATCCAGCACGTCTGCTCGCGCGGCATCCCGGCCAGCAGCACGCCCGGGTCGGACACGTGCAGGTCGGAGCGGCCGAACTCGCCGACCTCCGCCTGCTCCACGCGCCCGCCCAGCGTGTGCACCAACAGCTGCATCCCGTAGCAGATGCCCATCACCGGCACGCCCAGCTCCAACAGGCCGAGATCCAGTGGCGGCGCGCCATCCGCGTACACCGACGCCGGTCCGCCCGACAAGATGATGCCGCGCGGTTCGCGTGCCGCGATCTGCTCCAGCGGCACGTGGTGGGGCAGCAGCTCGCTGAACACCCCGCAGTCGCGCACCCTGCGCGCGATCAGCTGCGAGTACTGCCCGCCGTAGTCGAGCACCACGATCTCCTGCGCGGCTGCGGGCGTTGGCGCGGCAGTGCGCTGCTCGATGGCGGGCTCGGCGGCCGTGCCAGCAGGACTACTCATCGACGAGGGCGGCAACCTTCCCGTTGGTGGCGCCCATGCCCACGCCCTGGTCGCGCTGCAGCGCCTTGCCCTCGGTCTGCAGCGACGGCGCGACGACGACCTCAGCGCGGTTGAACTCCGCCAGGTCCTTGTGGCCGCACGTCGCCATCGACGTGCGCAGGCCGCCAAAAAGGTTGAACGTCCCGTCGTTCTCACGCGCCGGGCCCACGAGGATCTCCTCGAGCGTTCCGTTCTGCGTGGTCGCCACGCGCGCGCCGCGCGGCAGCGTCGGGTGGAAGGTCGCCATGCCCCAGTGAAAGCCTCGACCCGGCGCCTCATACGCGCGCGCAAGCGGCGAGCCGATCATCACCGCGTCGGCGCCCAGCGCGATCGCCTTGGAGACGTCGCCGCCGTTGCGCATGCCGCCGTCGGCGATCACCTGGCAGTACTCGCCCGTCTCGAGCATGTGCGTGGAGCGCGCGTGCGCGACGTCCGCGATCGCCGTCGCCTGCGGCACGCCGATGCCGAGCACGCCGCGCGTCGTGCACGCGGCGCCCGGACCCACGCCCACGAGCACGCCCGCCGCGCCTGTGCGCATCAGGTGCAGGCCCGTGTGGTAGGAGGCGCAGCCGCCGACGACGACCGGCACGTCGAGGCTCGGGATGAACTCCTTCAGGTTCAGCGGCTCGGAGACCGTCGAGACGTGTTCCCCGGAGACAACCGTCCCCTGGATCACCAGTACGTCAAGGCCCGCCTCCATCGCGATCTCGTGATAGGCGAGCACGCGCTGCGGGGTCAGCGACGCCGCGACCACGACCTTCTGCTCCTTGATCTCGCGGATCCGCTGCGCGATCAGCTCCGGCTTGACGGGCTCGCGGTAGATCTCCTGCATTTCGCGCGTGGCGAGATCCTTCGGCAGTTCGGAGATGCGCTCCAGCTGCTCGTCTGCGTCCTCATAGCGGGTGAAGATCCCCTCGAGGTTCAGCACCGCCAGCCCGCCCAGGCGCCCGATGATGCCGGCGCTCTCCGGGGAGACGACGCCGTCCATCGCGGAAGCGAGCATCGGCAGCTCGAACTGGTAGGGCCCGAGCTTCCACGAGATGTCGATGTCGTCGGGGTCGCGCGTGCGCCGCGAGGGCACGATCGCGATGTCGTCGAAGCCGTATGCGCGACGGCCCTTCTTGCCGCGTCCGATCTCTATCTCCATCGCTGCATCCTCGCATTCGTGGCGGACATCCCAATGCATGTCACGCGCCACAGCAGCCCGCGCCCGGCGGCGCCGGAGGTGCTCCGGTAGGGCGCCATCATGGGCTTGTGGGGGGCGCGCGTCAAGTGAGGCTGAGCATAGCAATCGCCACACCGCCGCTAATGCCCTTGGATATGCTCGAATGAGGATGAGCGACGGCACTCGAACACGCTACGAGCCCGCTGCGATCGAGGCCCGTCGCCAGGCCGCCTGGCGCGAGCGCGACGCGTTCGCGACGCCGCCGCTGCTCGATGAGCACAGGCACGTCTACATCAAGCCGTCGGCGCCGTTCACGTCGGGGAACGTCCACATCGGGCACGTGCGCAGCTACTCGATCGGCGACGCTTACGCGCGCTTTCGCCGGGCTCGCGGCGACGCCGTGCTGTTCGCGTTCGGCTTCGACGCGTTCGGCCTGCCCGCCGAGCTCGGCGCGATCGCCGGCGGCGAGCCGCCGAGCGACTGGGTGGCGCGCTGCGCCGCGCACATGACCGGCCAGCTGCAGCGACTCGGCTTCTCCTTCGACTGGGAGCGCTCGTTCCTGAGCTCCGACGCGATCATGTACCGCTGGTCGCAGTGGCTGTTCCTCGCGCTGCTGGACGCCGGTCTCATCTACCACGGCGCGGGCAACGTCGACTGGTGCGACAACTGTCAGACGACGCTCGCCTCGATCCAGGTCGAGGCCGGCGGCACCTGCTGGCGCTGCCACGGGCCCGTCAGGCTGATCCAGCTGCCGCAGTGGTACCTGCGGATCAGCGCCTACGTCGAGGAGAACGACCGGCGCATGGGAGAGCTCGACGCAAGCGGCATCTGGGACGACGTCGCGCTCGCATCCCAGGAGATCGTGCTCGGGCGCGTCGACGGCGTCGAGCTCGACCTGACCCAGCCCTCCGGGCCGGGGGTGGGCAGCGATCACTCGCAGCTGACCGCCTTCACCCCCCACGCCGATGCGCTTGCGCAGGCACGCTTCGTGGTCATGTCCGCACGCCATCCCGACGCCGATGAGTGGGCATCCGAGCCAGCCGTGCACGAGCAGCTCGAGCAGCTGCGCTCGGGCGGCTGGGAGCGCGGCTCGCGCGAGGCCGAGACGATCCCGGTGATCGACACCGGGCGGGTGGTCAGCGCCCCGGACGGGTCGGCGCTGCCGGTGCTCGTCTCGCCGCTGGTGGACTCGCGCTTCGGACCCACCGTCGTCCTCGGCGTACCCACGCAGGACCGCACCGACGAGGTGATCGCCCGCCGGCTCGGCATCGAGTTCCCTGACGAGCCTGACGAGCCCGATGGCGGCGCCGCTTTCGCGGCGGCCCGCCCGGCGGTGCGCTACAAGGCCTTCGACTGGGTGATCTCGCGCCAGCGCTCGTGGGGCACGCCGATCCCGATCGTGTACTGCGAGCAGTGCGGCACGGTGCCCGTACCGCGCGATCAGCTGCCGGTGGTGCTGCCGCTGGAGCTGCGACCGACGGGCACCGGCAACCCGCTGGCGGAGCTCGAGGAGTTCGTCAACACGACCTGCCCGTCCTGCGGCGCGCCCGCGCGCCGCGAGACCGACACGCTCGACTGTCACTTCGATGCGTTGTGGCTGTGGATCCCCGCGTGCGTGCCGGCCGAGTCGCGCGCGGACTCGCTCGAGAAGATCTTCGCGCTGGCGGACCTGCGCCGCTGGCTTCCCTCCGAGCGCCTCGTCGCCGGCTCGGACAGCGGCAACTTCGTGTTCGACCAGCGGATCGTCACCAAGGCGCTGCGCGACATCGGGCCGCTGGCGTTCCTCGCCGACGGCGAGCCGTTCGCCGGCTGCCTGTTTCACGAGATGGTCACCGCCGACGGGCGCAAGATGAGCAAGCATCTCGGCAATGTCGTCGACCCCGACGAGCTCGTCGCGCGCTACGGGGCCGACACCGTGAGGTTGGCCGTGCTCTACGCCGCCAGCCCGCAGAAGTCATTGAACTGGACCGACTCGGCGGTGCTGCGCTGCAGCCGCTTCCTGGCGCAGGTGTGGGAGTACTCGCACGCCACGATCGCGCTGCGGGCGGCGGCCGAGGGCCGAGACGACGGCGAGCAGATCGGAGACACGACCGAGCACCTGCGGCTGAAACTGTCGCAGTGGTGCGAGGCCGGCGTGGGACGGATCACGAAGGACATGGAGAGCCTCGAGATGCACAGCGCCGTGCGCAACGTGATGCGCCTGTTCGACCGCATCAAGGACTTCGACAAACGGGTGGTGGCCCGCGAGGGGGAGCTCAGCGGCGCCAACATCGACGCGCTCGTCGACGCCCTTACGGTGCTTGCCCAGACACTCGGCCCACTGGCCCCGCATCTGGCCGAGGAGCTGTGGATCGCGCTCGGTCACGACGAGCACACCGCACAGACGCCGTGGCCGAGCGTATCGTTCGGGGTACCGGCATGAGCCTCCAGACCGTACAGAGCCCTTCGACGGGATCCAGGCAGCGGACACGCTCGTGCGCGACGGGCCTCGTCTGCCACCGCTGCGAGCACAGCTACCCGCTCGAGCAGGCGATCTTCGCGTGCCCGGACTGCGGCAAGGGACTCGACGTCGTGTACGACTACGAGCTGGCCGCACACCACTTCAGCGAGGTGCCCAGCTCCGAGCGCCCGCAGAACATCTGGCACTTCGAGGAGCTGCTGCCGATCGTCGACGCCTCCGCGCAGGCACGCGTCGGACAGCACTCCGGCTACACGCCGCTGATCCGCGCCGACCGGCTGGGCGCCGAGCTGGGACTCAACAACCTGTATCTCAAGGACGACTCGAGCAACCGGCCGAGCCTGTCCTACAAGGATCGCGTGGTCTCGATGTCGGTCGCGCGGCTGCTCGAGCGCGGCGGCACCGAGATCGGCTGCGTGTCCACCGGCAACGTCGGCACCGCCGTCGCGTCGATGGCCGCCAAGGCCGGCGTCGACGCTTACGTCTTCTACCCCAACCGGCTCGAGGACACCAAGGCGCGCGCGTGCATGGCGCTCGGCGCGAAGGTCTGCCAGGTGGAGGGCAACTACGACGAAGCCAACAAGCGCTGCCGCGAAGTCGCGGAAAGCACCGGCATGGACTTCGCCAACATCACGCTGCGCCCGTTCTACGCCGAGGGCGCCAAGACCGCGGCGTTCGAGATCGTCGAGCAGCTCGACTGGCAGTCGCCGGACCACATCATCACCGCCGCCGCCGGCGGCACGCTGTCCTCGCGTCTGCACAAGGGGCTCGTCGAGCTGCAGCTGCTGGGCCTGTCGGAGACCGACCCCACACGCATCCACATCGCCCAGCCGAGCGGCTGCAACCCGATCGCCACTGCGATCGTCGCCGAGGAGGCCGAGATCCACGCCGTCACGCCCGAGACGGCGGCGCACTCGCTGGCGATCGGCAATCCCGGCGACGGCTATCTGGTGATCGACGCGGTGCTCAAACGGGGCGGCACCGGCGGCTTCGCCAGCGACCCGGAAATCTTCGCCGGGATCGACCTGCTCGCCGCCACCGAGGGTCTGCTGACCGAGCCGGCCGGCGGCACCACGGTCGCCGTGCTCGAGAAACTCGCCGCCGCCGGACGCTTCGCGCCCGACGATACGGTCGTGGCGATCATCACCGGCAACGGCCTGAAGACACTCGACGACCACCCACCGAAGCCGTGGCCGGACAAGGTCGACTGCGAGCTCGACGCGATGCTGGCCGCGCTCAGCGAGCTCAAGAGCAGCGGCACGCTCGTGGACAGCGCGCGCGCGCAGCTGCACTTCTAGCGCCGGCGCTTGGCTTCGCCGCCAGCCGGCGGGTATAACAGGCACGAGATGGCAAGTCCGTTCGCATCGCCACGGGAGTTCCGCGACGTGATGGATCGTGTGTTTCAGATGATGAGCGAAGATCCCGACATGGGACCGCGGCTGCGCGACGCCAACGTCCCGCAGCGGTTCGAGTTCACGGACGTCGGCCTCGTGTTGAATGTCAGGGCCGGGCGATCCCATGGGAAGTCGAACCTGGTCTGGGTGTGGGGCGACAAGATCGACTGGTCGCCGAAGGTGCGCATGACGATGTCCTCGCAGACGGCCAACCGCTACTTCCAGGGTCGGGAAAACATCGTCTACGCGATCGCCAGGCGGCGCATCAAGACCGGCGGTGATATCCGCGCGGCGCTCGAGCTGATCCCGATCACCAAACCCATCTACGAGCGCTACCGCAAGCTTGTCGCCGAGGAGTATCCGCACCTGAAGGTGTAGTGAGCCGCTAGCCGGACGCGGACTCCGGCAGCTGTTCGCTCAGCTTCGAGGCGAACACGAATGGCGGGTAGGCACTGGCTCTGAGAAGCACGCCCGCGGCGCTGCGCGGCTGACCGGACGCTCGGTAGAGCTCGGTGTCATAGCCGCTGCTCGCCGTGCACGGAACTTCGGCGTGATCGCCGGCCATGAAGCCGTAGTAGAAGACGTGCGCGGGCGCGATCGCGGGAATCAGGCCGTTGACGAGATACGACGCATCGCTCGCCTGCTGCGCTTCGCCCCGCACCCGGCCGTGCGCGCAGTAATAGGCGCCGACCTCGGTGAACCAGATCTGGGCACCCGCGCCCTCGCCTGGAAGCGCCTCCTCGAAGCGCAGCACGCTCGCGTCACTGTGCGCCTTCACCGAGCGATACGGGTGGATGCCCCAGATGCCGGGAGCGAAGGCGAGCGCGCCGATATACGCCTGCGCATAGCCGACGACAGAATCGCTGTCTTCGAAGTCACCCGCGATCACCTGGCAGCCGTGACGCTCGCAGATCGAGTGAGCCCAGTTCGCGATTTCGCCGGCTTTGACGGCGGTCTCGCGGCCCTGGTTGTTCGGCTCGTTCCACGACTCGACGTAGCCGATCGGGGCGCCGCCGCTGGCGGCCTCATCGAGCAGCGCCTCCAGAGCTCGCTGGTATTCGCCGGCCGAGGTTGGATAGGAGCCGGTGTAGCTGGTCAGGGCGATGACCGGCGCCAGACCCAGACCGCGAACGTCAATCAGCCACGCTTCGAACCGTTCGCGGTAGTCGCCGTCCGCATTCGGGCCATCGCTCGCTTCGTCCACGGCGTTCCACTGCAGCGCGTAGCGCGCGAGCGTTATCTGGCCGACCCAGGCCGCGCGGAAGAACCTCGCGAACGAGCTGTCGGAGAACGAGCCGTCCCAGACGGGAAGACTCTGGTCGGAGATGCCGTCGACGTAGCGGGTGGCCGCACGAGCTGTCGCGGAGCCGGCCAACAGGCCGACGGCGAGCACGGCGACGCACAGGCCAAGGGCGTGCATGCGAGACCACCTAACGCTGTGGGCAGCGGCATTCCCCATATGTATCGAGCGTAGGACCGGCGTGGGCGCGCCCCCGGCGATCACCGCGGGGCCGGCCGCTAATAGAAAGCCCCCGCAAGCGGGGGCTTTCCTTAGCAGATCGATAAGCCGGATCCTGTCGTTGAGCAGCCATCCATCTAAGCGGCCTACCTGGACCTCGGCGGGTCACCTGCAAGCGGTCCTGTTTGGCCTTGCATCGGGTGGGGTTTGCCCAGCCGTCGCGTCGCCGCGACGCTGGTGCGCTCTTACCGCACCATTTCACCCTTGCCGGCCCGCCGTTCACGTGGGACGGCGGACGTAGGCGGTTTGTTTCTGTGGCACTTTCCCGCGGGTTTCCCCGGGTCGATGTCTCGACCACCCTGCCCTTTGATGTCCGGACTTTCCTCGAGGGCCGATCGCCCCCGCGGCTGCCTGATCTGCACAGTCAACCTAGCGCGAACAGCGCGTGCTGTGAAGGCGTGGGTCCGGCGCCGCCAACGGGCTGCCACGCAGCCGCCTCCGCCTACACCTTCCTGAGCAGCCCCACCACGCGGCCGAGCACCTTGACCTCCTTGCTGCGAATCGGCTCCATCGTCTCGTTCTCTGGCTGCAGCCGGATGTGGTCAGCCTCGCGGAAGAAGCGCTTTACGGTCGCCTCCTCGCCGAGGAGCGCTACGACCACCTCGCCGTCGCTCGCCGTGTCCTGAGGATGCACGACGACGTAGTCGCCCTCGAGGATGCCCGCATCCTTCATCGAGTCGCCGCGGATCCGCAGCAGGTACTCGCCGGCTTCGCCGCCCGCGATCTCGGGAACCGACACGTACTCTTCGATGTTCTCCTCGGCGAGCATCGGCTGTCCCGCCGCGACCGAGCCCAGCAGCGGCAGGCCTTCGCTGCGGACGATGCCGCGAACGCTGTCCACCGCATTGCCCACCGCCCTGTCGAGCAGCTCGATCGCGCGCGGCTTGGACGGGTCGCGGCGCAGCAGGCCGATCTTCTCCAGGTTCGCCAGATGGGCGTGCACCGTCGACGACGAGGCCAGCCCGACAGCTTTGCCGATGTCCCGCACCGTCGGCGGGTAGCCGTACCGGGCCGAGTACTTCCGGATGAAGTCGAAGATCTCCTGCTGGCGCTTGGTCAGATCCATGTCTGGGTGCCTCCCTGTCGGAGTGGATTGCGACCTGCGACGAACATGTGTTCGCACTGTAGCGACGGTGCAGGACGGATGCAAGCGCGGGCCGGGTCGGCCGCTCGCGACCAGCGAGACCGCCGGGCTATACTCGCCCCCCTGCGCCCGTGGCGGAATTGGTAGACGCGCAAGGTTGAGGGCCTTGTGAGCTTCACGGCTCGTGGTGGTTCGAGTCCACTCGGGCGCATAGAAAGACCAGAAACCATCATGCAGGTGCGCGGCTCCGCGAGCAGGACGGTTCGCGGAACTTCGCCTGCCGGCCGCAACGTTCGGGTAGCCGTCACCGCCAGCGCGTGATCCAAGCTTTGCGTTGGCGGGTCAGTGCGTCAAGCTCCGGTCCACGGCCGGCGGCGTACTGCACCGGTCCGGCGCACGTCGGGGCCGCTGACGGCGAGGCGACCGCAGCAGACGGGCCGCCAGCGGACGGCAACCTCACCGATCAGCCGCTCCCGATCGTCGCGCAGCGGCTCAGCCCGAAGCTCGGCGATCGCCAACGCCACGATACGGTCGAGGCCGACCGCGCCCTTGGGCAGGTGGACCTTCCTGAGCCACCGATCACCAACGCGGATGCGGCGACCATGCGATCGGGCTCTCGCCGTCTCAGGGCCTGTACACGTTGATGATCTTGAACGCCTGCTGCTGTCCCGCCGGCAAGCCCGCTTCCCGGAACTGATCCCACTCGACGCCCACCGCGTTGTCCACGTCAGTCGGCTCAATCGATTCGTTGAACGCGTGTGGTTCTTCCACCGTCGTCTCCACCGTGTGCCAGATCCCATAGTCAGTGAATTGCGCGCCCACGCAGCGTCCTTCGACTTCTTCGTCATCGACGTCTTCTTCCGCGGTGTCGTTCCAGCAGCCCTCCCCAAACGACGACCAAGGCAATTCTGCCGTTTCCAAGAAGCCGCCCACGGCTCCCGATTCGGCGTTCTCGCCGCCAACGAACCGTCGCGAGGTCGCTTCAAAGACACCCGTGCCGAAGTCATCGCCGCCCACATACAGGTCGCCGGCGTAGATGGCACGGAAGTACAGCGGGCCAGTCGAGGTGTTCGTGAGGTCATACGTCGACGTGAACTGGTCGGCGCCGTTGACATACGTCGTTGTCTCCGTCACACGCGCGTCTTCATAGCCTTCATAGTCAGCCACCTTGAACACCGTCACCTGCGTGTAAGGGTCGCCCGTCGTGCCCGAGCCTGTGACCGGCGACTGCGACACGGGCGCGTACAGGTCAAGGCCGTGCGGCCCAGCCGCGCCTTCAAAGCCCCACGTCGTCCCCTGCAGGGCGGGCGGCTGGCCCGAGCCTGCAGCCGGAAACGCCAAGAAGAACCCGCAGTCGCCAATGCTGCCCCCCGGCGGGAAGTAGTTGTCGCCGCTTGTTTCATAGCTTGACTGGCACTGCCCCAGCTCGCCCACCGACACCGTCAGCGGGCCGCCAGGAAAGCTCACCACGCCCGCTTCCGTGTCAGTCGTGATCGGCTCCGGCGCCGGTGCCGGTGGCGGCTGGGATGGCGGGGGCGGCGGCGTGCTCACGATCGGCGGCGGAGCCGGCGGCCAGTGCTTGGGGATGCTCGGGTCGTGCAGCAGCAGGTTCGCCTCTTCCACCCAGCCCTTCGGGTCGGGGTGGTACCAAGTCGCGTGCGACGCGATCGTAGAGTCGGTGAGGGGCTCCACGAACCAGCGCTTTGGGTTCGAGCTCTCCGCCGACAGTTCGTGGCCTTTGAACAGCGCCTTCGTCTTCACGAACACAAAGCTGGACGTCGCGTACTGGCTGTTGAGCTGGTTCACGATCCGCTGCTGGATCGTGTCGCCTTTGTCCTCAATGCTGCGCAGCCATTTGCCCACGTTATACGCGTCCGGCGTGCCCCCATTGATCTCGTAGTTCAGATCGCTCTCCAGGTACGGGTAGCCCAGCAGCGCGATCGTCGCCTGCGGGTTCGCCCGTGCGTGGATTTCGCTCAGCACGTGCTTGACGCGGCTTTCTATAGCCCCGTCGTTCAGTAGCCGTTCCGCCTGTGTCAGCAGGCTTTTGCAGTTGTCGGGGTCCAGGAACGCGGAGATCAGGCAGTTCTTGACGATGCCCGCAAAATTGACGTCGTCGCCACCGATCGTCAGCAGGATCAGGCCGAAGCTCGAATTCACAGAGTCCAACTGCGGGTTGCGACCGCTCGTGGTCAAGAAGAACGAGCTCGTCTTGTCGCCGCTGCACGCGGACGTCGCGTAGGAGGTGGGCTGGTCGTATGGCGGCTGCTCCAGTGCCTTCGCATACAGGTCCGCATAGTTCTTTGGTGACTGCCAGCAGCCCGCCGGGCCCTGGTAGGAGCCCGCGCCGTTGCCCGCCGAGTAGGAGTCGCCCATCACCAGGATCGGAAGCACTGGGTAAGAGGCGCTCGCCGCTGGTGCGGCGACGGTCAGCACAGACGCCAATGCAAGTACGATGACGAAGATCAAACGGCGCAAAGCGTGGCTCCTGTCGAATTGGCGGGGTCCGAGCTGGGCGCAATCATACCGGCGATTGTCCTGCTGTCGCGGATGGTTCGGGGAATTGGATTTAGGTCATTGCAGTGCCGGTGGGCTGGTTGTGGTGACCGGGCCGCAACAGCTGATCGGAGCCGCACGCCGGTGAGCAGCTCTGGCGCGAGGGATGGGCCGGCCTCATAGCCGCCAGCGCCGCGCGTCCCGGCTCGCTCATCACGTGCGTGTTCGCCACCGACTCGCTGCCAGCTGAGTGCACGCCGCTGGACGCGAGCACCGTGAAGTCGATCCCACCACCGCCGCGCGGCATGACCACCTGATCCTTGGCGATGTCGCGTGCCGCCGCGCGCAAGGCTGGCAACGCCCGCGCCACGGTGGCGCGCTCCTTTACCCTCACCGCGAGGCGAACCACAGTCCTCGAGCCGCCTGCGGCCGAGCTGGGTACTCGGGTCGTCGCTGCCGACCTTCCGAGCCCGCCTCCGCTCGGGGGCCGGTTGAGACAATCAGGCCGGTTGAGACAATCAGCGACGCGGACATACCGGTGGCCAACGCCGGCCTCGAGGCCGCAGACGATCTTGCGCCGCTGGAGGCGGCCGCTCGCGGGCCTAAACTGCTCCGCGTGGCACGAACGCGCACCCACGAGATAGGTCCCACCGCGAGGCCAGTCGCGGTGCCCGAGAATCTGGGTGATCTGTCATTGCCGAAGGCCATGGGTCAGGTAGAGCTTCCCTTGCACGTTCGCTGGAGCGGCCCGCCGATGACATATGACCTGGATGATCCGATCGATCGCGCCCGCGTCTATGAGCAGGTGCTCAGGGAGGGTACCGAGGACGACGTGCGCTTCTACATCGACCCAGACCAGCTCGCCGACATCTTCGATGAGCTGGTTCTACCGGCGTCCGTGCGAGAAGTATGGGCCGGCTGGCTAGACCGTCACCGCCACCTCTAACGTGTTGAGTCCGCTTCAGGAGCGGGTTGCGGAGATCATCGCCGGCTTGGATGAGGCAACAGATTTCGCTCTCGCCGGCGGCGGCGCGCTGATCGTCCGGGGCGATGTCCAGCGTCAGACCCGCGATCTCGACTTCTTCGGCCTGACCGCCGAGGCAGTCGATCAACTCGTTCCTTCGGTCGATCGTGCTCTTCGAGCCGCCGGCTTCACGGTGCGCCACATCCAGGAGAGCCACGGCTTCGCCCGCCTGATCGTCGAAAGCGGCGAGGATCGAACCGAGCTCGACCTCGGCACGGATGCGAGACTGTTCCCCGTCGAGCCCGGGAGCCCCGCTCCGCTCTTGAGCGGCGAGGAGCTGGCGGTCGACAAGGTGCTCGCGGTGTTCGGACGAGCCGAGGCGCGAGACTTCGTCGATCTGATGGCGATCGAGCCACGCTACGGCCTGGATCGGCTCTGCCAGCTCGCGGCGGAGAAGGACCGCGGCTTCCTCCCCAATGTCTTCGCTGACATGCTCGGCCAGTCGCTCAACACCTGCACGCGTTCGTCCTGGCTGAACGGGACGGTCGCGTAGTGCTTTTCGACGGCTGCTTCTACGAGGTCGATGGGCTGGTAGCCCTGGGGGCATTCCCCGCGCTGGTTCTTGGGGCAGACGAAGTACTCGTAGATCCCGCCGTTGCCTTTGTTTCTGGAGTAGACGAGCTGGCTGCCGCAGGTGCCGCAGCGGATCGTGCCCTTGAGGTAATGCTGGTGCTTGCGGTCGCGCTCACCGGAGTGCCGGTGGGCAACGAGCACGGCCTGGACCTGGTCGAACAGCTCCTGGCTGACGAGCGCCTCATGGCGGCCCTCGTAGACATGGCCCTTGTGGGTGACGTACCCGGCGTAGTAAGGGCTGCGCAGCAGTTTGTGCACACGCGAGAGCGACAACGGCTGTGGCCCGAGGCGCCGTGTCGCCCGCGTGCACAGACCACGGGCCTCCAACAGCACGGTGATGTCCGTCAGGCTGTAGAGCCCGGTGGCGTAGGTCTCGAATGCCCATACGACGATTGGGCCGCGCTCGGGGTCGATGGCGATCGTGCGTACCTCGCCGCCGTGTGGCAGCGGCTCGCGGACGTTCAGGTAGCCGATCGGTGCGAGGCCGGTTGTGCCGCCAACCTCGATCTTGCGTTTGATGTGCCGCGCTTGACCTCCTCGGAGATCTCGATGCGACGGGCGGCCGCCGCGGCGGCCATCACGCCCTCCAGCAGGATGCCGTGCGAGGACTCCTCTCCGATCGGCTCCTTGACCGAGACGAGCTTCGCGCTTGACCCATCAGGCAGCGCAGCCGTAGCGTCGCCGGCTCCTACAAGCCCATAGCGGCCCCGACGCGGGTGATGACCGCGCCGAGGCCCGGACACGAGAGAGGTTGATCTCCCATGCCCGCAAAGAAGCCTACCCCCGAGGCGATGCCCTCGAAAGAGCTGGTGCTGGCCGCAATCGAGCGCGCCGAGCTGCACCGCATGAAGCACGACGACCCCATCCTTTACCGAGGCAAACCCGACCGGCCCGGCGTATTGCTGGCAACCGTCAAGGAACACCTCGGGCTCGTCCGCGGCGGATGGTCGACCATCAGGCTGCGCCCCACATGGGAGGAACTCAAGGCAGCCCGTCTGATCGAGCAGGGGCGCGCGAACGGGTTGGTCGTTTGGAAGCTCTCCAGCCTCGGACAGAAGCAGCTCGATCGCGCTCGCCAAGCTGGCGACATCGGCTCGCTGCCCGAGTCACCAGCACCGGCAGTGGCGGGAGGCCCGCGCGATCGCAGCTGACCGGATCGGCGAGTTCGGCGAGATGCTACAAGCGCTCCTTGCCGAAGCTGCCGGCCTGCTCGACGCCCACGATCCGCCCGACTCGGACACCTGGCACACACTGAGCCAGCGCCTGCAACGCGCCTGCGAACGGATCGAATCAGCCAGCTACTGCCTACACGAGTGGCCCGAGCCCGACGACTCCCGGCCCGACAACCCCCCACCCGGCAAGGCCGGACGCCGCAGCATCCGACACGTCGACAAGGACTGACGCCGCGCGCACAACGGCACTTGTGCGACGTTCCTTATGCCCGACGGGAGTTTCGCCCCTAATCGGCCTAAAGATCGCCCTGGGCGCCAGCTTAGAAGCGAAGCGCCCAGGGCGTCTAGTCACTTTGACTACGGCTGCGTGGTTACGTCTGCCGGTGGTCCTGCCACGGTGTTAGTGGCTGACCCGTTTGGACCATTGAAGCTCGTGCCAGTCACTGAACCAGACACACGAGCGAGATACACATTTTCGTGAACGGCGAGCGATTGGCTGGACCCATCGGAGAGATGAGCGCTGACGGTGCCCACCCCATCCGGTACTACTCCGGCGACCGTCTCCACCCCTGGAGACTTGTCGCTACCAGAAATAAGCACCAGCTTCCCGTCCGCCGCCGCCGAGTTGGTCGTGCAGCTGGCACTGCCATTCGCAATCAGGCAGACTGAACCTTTACCAGGGACTACCCATGCATCACCTTCGCTCAAGCCCTGGACGCGCCGTGCAAGTGCGAGGTTGGCGCCAGAGGCACCCGAAAAGGCCACTTCGTCTTGCGGTAGCACCGTGTCGGCCGCTGTCTGCGACCGCCGAAGGATTTCGAACGATCCGAGATCGGAGCTTTCGATTGTGGTCGCCACTGAGCCTGTCGCTTCGGGCGGAACATCGGTTGAGCTGTCAGTGGTGCCCAGTGCGATCGCGCCACAGACGAGAACTACGAGACCGGCCACACAGGCGACTGCAACAAGGCGATGAGCGGCTAGTTTTCGCCGCAGTTGGCTAAGAAAGTTCATCAGTTCCACCACCCCCAGCCAGTGTAGTAGGCGCTGTTGCCTTCGTCATAGACGAACCCGTAGCCTTCCTGACTTTCACTTCCCCCGCGCCAGTACACTTCGTCATACGTACCTCCGTTACCGTCGCACGCAAACCTGAACCACGTGCCGCCGTTAGAGTTGCTGACGCCGGTACAACTACCCTTGCCTTCGCCATAGGTGGCCCAGCTCTCAGTCTCTTTATAACTGTCGTTCTGATGGACACATAGCGAGTTAGAGGGTGGGCTCAACCAGTGGCCCGGTCCGCAGTAATCTCCCGCACCGGCCCAGGCGGCCGGGGCGGCAGCTGCTAGCCCGCCGATCGCACACATCACGCCGATGCTGAGCGATGCCGCGGTAGCCACGAGGCTGCCTCGCAACGTCGTTCGTCTCGTCTTTCGTCTCACTGCTAGTCACCCCGTTCGTCTTGGTTTCTGGTCCAGCAGGACCCCGACCTTTTACGGCCATCGGCATCATACCGATGGCGATATTCGGGTCAGTAGAACCAGCTATCCCAACCTTCGGAAGGGGCGAGATCTCCTCTCACTGCGCCATTTACAACCTAGTTCAACATGCCGAAATTGCCGGCCGATTGTTTCTCACGCAGAGGCCCGTCTGAGGCTATTCGGGTATGCGGGATGCGCTCAGCCTGGGTAAGATCTGCGCCGTCAGGTTGGCCGCGGCGCTCAGTAGCGCTCCGACCGGCCGAGCACCCCGGGCTCCACTATCTTGACGAAGGTCGAGCCGGCTCAGTCCCATCGGGGGGCTGAGCCTTCGGCGTCCCAGAGATCGGGCGAAAGTCGAAGCGCCACGGTGACGATATTCCCGCGAAGCGACTACGCGGAGCCTGCCAGAAGACGTAGCGCCCCCCTTGCAACCCAAACGAACCGCCGGGAAGGACCCGAGACATTGGACGCCGGCGCCATCTTGACCGACGGCCGTCCCACCGGCTCGCCCAACAACACCTCAACAGCCCGTCGCCCTTGCGCAGCCCGAGTTACGCGGTTGTAAACCGCCCTTGGCATCCATTCCGATAGTCGCTACAGTTGGCTCGCTCGAACTATTGCGTCCTTCAACCGGATGCTCGGGACGAGCGAGGACGAATCGGGGCGCCGACGAAGAGCGCCTCCGCACGCCATCAACAACGATACCCACCCATTGTGAAGGGAGGTGTTCCCATGAGTTTTGCGATACGCAGGGCTCTCAGAGGTCTCGTGATCGCCGGCTGTCTGTGCGCTGGGACGTTCGGCGCCAGTACGGTGATTGCTGCGCCTTCGGCCTTGGCGGTGTCTGGTGACTACTGCCAGGCCACATCACTCGCGCCCGGCGAGACCTGCACGCATCTTGTCCTGCACTACTTCATCGAGACGGAGGGCTGGAGTAAAGGAGGGACCGGAAACTGTAACGGAGTCGAAAGCGGCGGAAGCTGGGTAGGATACTCATGCGACGGTGACTCGTCCCCACCGGACGAAGTATATTGCACATCAGCATGTGACGGCCAAAGTGGATACGCGTTTATCCACGACCACAGTGCATACTCATCCGATGTATTTACGGGGTGGCTAGATGCGAGTCAATAAACGTAACTACCTAGTAGCACTAGCCGTCGCCGTCTTCATGGCTTGCGCCGCGGTCGGCGTAGCCGTTGCGTCAAGCGAAAGTGGTCCGCCCTCACGGGAAAGTTATGAAGCGGGCAGCCGGACCAGCTTGCTTGCTGCCCCAACATCGGCCCAGACGGCAGTTTTTGCCATCCTGGGTCGTGCACACGACGCCGCCGACACTGTCCCGAGTGAAGCCGCAGCGCAGGTTGAAACGAGCGGATCATTCAAGGGGCTCTTCGGCGCCAACATAAACCTCGCCAAGAAGGCACGCGGCTTTAGCAGCGGCGTGGCTTGGGTTGTCCCCGGCCATGACAGCATCTGCCTCGTAACTGGCTCGGAGGTCAACGCCAACGGCGCACCCCAGGCCGGTATGCCAGGCGGAGCGACCTGCGACCAGGAAACAGGCGTCGCTAAGGGACAGATGTACGTAGTGTCCGGGAGCCGTAACGCGCCTGGCAAGCAGTTCATCGCGGGGGTAGTCCCCAATGGTGTCACCCAGGTGACGCTTGAACTAGGAGGCGGTGCTGCGCCTGTAGTTTCGCCGGTCCACGAAAATGTCTACATGACAATGGTATCGGGCTCCATCTCGTCGGTCTCATTTGATGGCCCGAGTGGAGCAGTCAATCTCGATCACGTCGGACCGTAGGCGGCGTCGGGGTCGTCGCCGCAGAATGAGTGCGGCGACGACCCTACACCCGCTGCTACGATAGATGCCGTTGGTGCGCGTCAGACTGCACACCCGTGCTCCAGCCGCTTGGCCGGGACGTCTGCTTTCCCGTATGGAGGTTTGATCGGGTGCCTTGGAAGTACCTTGCCCTGCTCATAGCGGTCGGGATCACTGGGCTCGCGGTAGGCATAGGCATCGCCGATCACGGTGGCCGCGCCAAATCCACGAGCAGAAGCGGGGCCGCTGCCGGCAAGGCCGAAGCGGCAGCAACTAGCGGTAACGCCATCGCCCGCGAACTTGCGATCCTGCGGCGGCCCCGCAACCGGGCCACCGATACGATTCCAAGCGAATATGTGGCTCAGCTCGCGCAGACCCAACTGAGTGCCCGCGGAGGTGCTGAGCTCGCGCAGGCGCGGCGCGCTGTCGGTCTGCACCGCGGCGCAGTCTGGGTCGTGCCCACGACCATCGGTGTCTGCCTACTAGCCGACTGGACGGAACAGGACGCCACCGGCCCTCGGGCACGACCCCTGCTGGCGCTTTCCTGCGAGCCCAGCGGCTCAATCACGGATGGCGGCCCTGTCGTGACAAGCCCGAGTGACCATGCCCGCACCATCCTGGTCGCCGGGATCGTCCCCAACGGCATCAACACGGTGCGTGTCCACTACACCACCGGCCGCCATGAAATACTCCCGGTCAGCGAAAACGCCTACGCCGCAGCGGTGCGTGGGAGCGCCTCGCTGAGCTTTCTTGGACCGCAGGACATCTACCACCACATCGCCACGCTGCGAGTCCCAGCCCGGCCAAATACACGCTGCCACCAGCTGTCCGCGATCGACACGATCTGCGCGAGCAGCCCCCATGCGTGAGCTGCGCGAGCCCTGGAAGCCACCAAGCGCAGCAGCTGATGCGTCGCTGCGCGCACACTGGCACTTGTGCGACGCAGCGGAGCTCACGACTCCACCCCTTCCGATGCCAGCCGCATCCCCGGTCTGTCCGCGAGCACGTTAGTATGCCGGCCGTGCCGCCTAACCATCAACCGGAATCTGTCCATTCCGCTGCACGACTACGTCCTAGCGACCGGGCGTTGGGGAGGCTGGCCATGATGCAGCAGGCACCACGTCACTATGGAGAGCGGCGTACCGAGTACATCCAGCTCAAGGACGATCACCATTACGGAGTCAGGGTCGTGCAGCAGCTCACGGTGCCCACTCATGCTGACCACGGCTCCGACTCGGTCGAGCAAGAGCTGTTGGTGCCGCTTGGCGAGTTCGCAAAGGATCGACTGCCAGATCTCACCGTGACCGCACCCGACGGTCAGCTGTTGCCAGTGCTTGGCCGTGCTGCGCGCGGCGAGGCCGTCGCGACGCTCTACACGAGTCGATGGCAGCACATCATTTTCAAAGACCTCGTCGAGGCCCACAAAGAAGAGGCTGCCAAATTGTGGAGGTTACGATCGCCCGAGTCGTGACGCGGCCCATAGGTGACGCGGAACGCGTGGTAGAAGAACTGAAAGCGCTGCTCAGCGCCTACTGCGAACTCAATCGCCCGGGCACCTCTAGCCGCACACGAGTGCTCGTTGACCGAGACGATTTCTGGACAGGACTCAGAAGCTTGGCGCAATCTCGCCTACTCATCGCCAAATTTCACGGTGCACCGGAGCAAACCTACAATCTTACGATCAGTTACACTGAGTCGTTCAACCATGATAGCTACGGCAGCAGTCATATTCGTGGTCTTCTCGCCTGGCTCGGTTTGATCGCGATCCCTATTTCCCGTCAGGCTGCCAACTGTGGTCAGGCGGCGTCGTTCTGGACAATCGCATCTGCCCCGCCGGGCGTCGAGATTCTTCGGATCTTTTGGCAGAGCGACCGAGAAGACACTGCGGTCGACGAGTCCATATCCGTAGACGCTGAGCGAGCCGTCGTGGGTCGCTATGAATGGACGGGCGACAAGCCTGAGGAAAACGAGCTCCTTGTTGACGTCCAGATTGCGCCCTCTGCGTCGATACTCAGCACGATTGGCCTCGCGGCGATCTTGCTCTATCTCTTGCGTTATGTCTATCAGGGCTTTCCACGACCGGGGGTTAGCGCCGAGGATCGGACCGTCTTGATTGGCCTGGGAACAATTCTTGTGACGATCCCCACTACCATCGCTGGCGCGCTGGCGTACCGAGGCGAGAGCTTCAGCCGGTATGCCAGTCGCGGCCCAAGGCGAATGATTGCGCTTTTGAGCGCCCTCGGCGCACTGCTTGCGGTCGTTGTGAGCTTGAAAGGTATCACCGGATTCGCCGAAGTCGCCGCGTACGTGCTCTCCGTTTACTGCGTGTTCGTCATCGGCATATTTGGGTACATCCAGTTCGGCTTTCGATGGCGTAAGAGCGCACGGACAAGGTGGCATAAGCGAACGGGCGCCGCGTCGCCCGACCGGTGTCGGAAACATCAGACGCTGCTAGCCGCAGGCTTCTTCGCCTTCTGGATGCTCATGGTGATCATCTTCGCAAAAGCGGAGATAGTCCTGCAAACCGGGCACTTCTTCACTTCTTCACTTCTTCCGGCACTTCCCGTTGGAAATCTGGCATGCCTGGATCTGATTGTCTTGGAGCATGACCGCGCGCAGGTGTATACTCAAGCGAGTGGGCCGGCTATGTGCCTACAGAAAGTGAAGGTGTTCTCATGAGTAGTCCGGAGTCTGGGTCGGAGCCCGAGCAAACAACCGGCGGCGCCAACTCGGCACACGCCTCTCCGGCAGTCATCGTCGCGGAGTCGGTGACGCGGAGCGATATCGCAACGCCACTGTCGCCGCACATCAAGCGACTGAAGCAGCGTAAGGACGGGCCGTACTTTGTCGCGCCCGATAGTGTTGAACCACTACCAAGCGATATGTGGTCTGATCTGAACCCTCAGACGGTCGAGAAAGAGGCTGCTATGTTCCCCGAACTCGTCGAGGTGTCGCCCTCAACCGACCGCGACAACCCACGCCCTAGACATGCGGTTCCGCAACCTCAGCGTAAATTTCTGCAAGGAATCGGGGATGCTGGTATCAAACTACTGACAGAGTTGGAGCGCGGCCTCTAAACGCTGTGCGCAGAGCGCGCAGCGCCAAGAGAGGGCACGACACTGTCGGAACTAGCGGCGCCGGGGGCGCGAGTGTCGTCCATTGCCGCTTGTGCGACATGTCACGGCGGTCAGCTATGAAGATCACTCGGCAAATCGCCAGCAGGTTCTACCAGTCACTGGTCCAAGGTGCCCACTTTAGCCCACCCTCAGTCCAGCGATGGCATGGCCGGCCGTTGAGATCGAATGCGAACAGCTCGATCGTATCGGGGGTGCGGCTCGCAACCGTTAGGGGTCCTTGGACCACGCTATCTAGCCATTGAACTTTGCCCGCTACGGGCCATCCTTCCTCGCCGGACTCCCAGGCGCGATACCAGACGAGGCCGTCGGGAGTAAGCCCAAAAAGTATCTCGTCACCTGTCTCACGACGGACTGCGGCGAGCTGCTGCGTCTTGGGCTCACTCATGGACTCAATGCGCGACCATCCTTGTTGGCGTAGCCACCAGCGGTATCGCACCTCAGAGTTGGGTCCCACCCAAAAGATCTCAAGATGGTCCGGGTCTCTCGAAACCATCGCCGCACTTTGGCCTGCTTGCGAGACATTGCCCACCTGAATCGAAGGTGGCTTAACAACACATGACTCGAAATCGCCACTATGGGCCGTATCGAAATATTCCGCAGTATCTACTACTTCGCAGCCTATTCTCTCAAGACGTTTGAGAAATTCATTTCGTCGGGCCGGTGTGTTGTCGAGACGTACCCTGTTCAGACCGGCAAGATCGCTCGCCTCCCTCACGGACCCGAGTTCCACGAGAATGGTGTGCTCTTGATCCACTCCCATCGCCATTCCAGCCTCAAGTATCACGTTCTGGCGGGGCTGGGTACGAATTTGGACCTCGCCGGTATCGTCGGGACTCGCGAGCTCTGGCAGAAGGCCCGCGCGCTCCTCGGGGGTCAAGATGACTACCACAGCCTGAGCCACATCCATTGCGGCACGAACTGCTGCGAGATTGTGCGGAGACCCCATCCCGGTCTCGGAAACCGCCTGGTGCCAGGGAATTGGTGCGAGTTCAACGGAACGCAGGAACCGAAACATCGCATCGCGAGCCTTGAGGTTGCGTCCATGCACCACCATAACCCGCCTACCTCGTGCCGCCTCGGACTCTTGCGCCGTGGGGTCTGGAGCCAGGTCGACACGGGGCAACGGTTGCGACTCCGCTTGTGCGGCCGCAGGCCACCACGCCTCAGCCTGGGCGCGGAGATAGTCGGCAAAGTCCACAACGTCGGCCACTTGCAAGGCCGCGTGATCATCAACAGCAAATCGCATGTTCCCCGGCTGGCCGCCGTTGGGGCGCAGTAGCCAGCTATCGAGCATCGCAGCGTCCTCGAGCTGGCGGACACGTCCCTTGTTGAGCTCAAGACACGTTTCCATGTCGGCGGTGGAAACGATTGCCTCGTTGGCCGGGTTCGCGTAGCGCTCCACTCCAAGCCGGATTAGGCGGGCAAAGTCGGTGAGCAGGGGCCTCGCGTCATCAACAAACCACAGGCCCCGCGGGGTCAAGGCGATCACTTGCTGATTCACGTCTGGACCATCAGTGATGAGCCTCAGGCACCCTAGTGCCGGGGGGATTTGCCGGCCGATCGCGAGGAAGTCTCGGCGGGGAACAATCGCGAAGCGATCACGGGTAAGGCGGGCCGCATCTGGCCAGCGACCTTCGGCGTCATAACGCTCCCATACCACTTGGAGTACGTCGTGATGTTGATGGGCCCAGAGGCCGACCTCCTCCGGCATCCCGACGTCTTGAATCGCCATGTCCTTCATCATGATGGACCGCCTACAGGTCGAATCGCCGGTGACGACGCGGATCGCCAACGCGATAGCGCCGATCGACGTTGACCGCCATCGATAGTTGTTCAGCCGCGCCCTCAGGTTCCACCCGAATGCGCGGCAGCACACGGAGCAGGCCAAGCACAGCCCACCCCAGTACCTCTGTTCCCGGGAGCTGGGTGGAGGCGGCAACATAGTCTGTCGTCTTGCCCTGCAAGAGAAGCATCGCGAGCACGATCCGCTCGGGAACACCGAGCTCAGGCAAGAGCTCGACGAGGCTTGTCAGGGCCGACTGGCCGCGTGCCGCAAAGTCGCCGGCGACGAGCGGGTAGAGCGCCGTGAGCGCGTCGAAGACCTCCTCGATCGACGTCCCAAAATGGGTTGCGAGGTCGGCCGGCAGGGCCCCGCGGTTCAGCTCGAGCGCCTGCTCAAACTGCGCGGCTATCTCGCGGAGCGGTCTGCGTTCGCGAGTCTCGGAGAGCATCCTGTAGACGGTTGGGCGGCTCAGTCCGGTGAGCTGGGCCGCATCGACCACAGAGATACCGGCCCGGATCGCCCGCGGCAGCAGGTTTGCGATGCCCTGCATGGCCTTGTTGGCATCGGCGTGGGCTCTCTCACGCTCTTGAGCGAGTTGCGCGAGCGCGGTTCGGTACTGGGCCATATCGGCTTGCCGGTTGGCGTCGCCACTGAGAATGTTTGCCGCCATCGTCGCCGGAGCGTATCAGCTCATGGCAGAAGTGTAAAGCGTTGAGACGCGTACGCATAGATCCAGAGGTCACGCTTGCTTGCGAGGCGACGGGCTCGGAACTGACGAACCTGCCTCATCGTCGCCGGTACTCGGAGATGCTTTGATGCTGCCGGGTGCCGTTGCGGCTCTCATGACGTGGCCGCGACGGGTGCATAGGCGGCGACGACGCGCAGGATGGTTTCGGCTAGTTGTGGCAGATCGCACGATCGCTGAAATTGTCGCCGGCTCCGAATCAGAACGGAGCGACCTCAGCCCTCCACCATCGTCGTCCTGGTAGAGCCCCTTACAAGGGCCCACCGCATGACGCGATTACAACCTGCGTCCTACGGCGCAATACTCGCCAAGACATAGCGCCCCCGCCCGACCCGAACGAAGCGCGGCGCGGGACCGCGAACATCGGAGGCAAGCGCCCAGCTAACTGAGTTCGGCGAAACCGACTCGCCAAGCAATGCCTCGACGGCCGCGTGGACCTGCGTGGGCCGCATTGGCCCCTCGTGATCAGCGAGCACGCGCACGACCGCGCCCTGGACCCAGCCGGGTCGCCGAGCCCGACGCCGTTGACTCGCAACAACGCGCGGTGGCGCATCGCTGGCCCGCAATCGAGCCAACTTCTTCGCCAGATGCCCCAGCGACCGCTGGAGATCCTGGTTCGATAGTACTGTCGTCGCCTGCATTGATCTCCCTTGGCAATCTGTGGATCACACGCGCCCGGGGGTGCGGCGCGCGACATCCTTCCCGAGCGCTGTGCGGGCGCGCCCGGCACGCGCCAGCCCGCCTCGGGTGCGTGTGAATATGTCGGTCACGCGAGCCATCGGGGGTGAGCCTCGTGCTACGCTCGACGCTGACCGACGTAGGGGGTGGCAGGCGCGATGCGACGCTTCGCTGTTGTGTTCTCGGGAGTGCTTCTGATTGGCGTTCTCGCCGCTGGGCCCTCTAGCGCGTTCGCGGGGCCCACCGACTGGGCGGTCAACGGCGAGCCGCTGGCACCGGGCCAGGAAATCGCCGCCAAGTTCGCCTCCGTCTCGCCGGTCCAGCTGATCGTGCCCGGGCTGCACATCGACGTCACGTGCGCGAGCTGGAAGGCGAAAGCCACGCTCGTCGGCGGCGAAACCGGCACCGGCGAACTGGTCAAACCGAAGCTCGCGCGATGCTTCCAGATGGAAGCAGGGACCAACGTGGCGGTGAAAATCACGATCAAAAAGCTGACGCTTCGAACCGACCTCGATCACGCCGTGGGGACGGCCGCTACGACGGAATTCGAATTCTTGGGCATCTTCTTCAGAAAAGGCGGGAAAGAACAGGAAATCATGGGCATCGTCGACTCCTTCGGACCGAAGCCCGAAGGCAACCTGGTCGACTTCCCACAGCCGAGCCTCGCGGCCAGCACGCTGACAGTCGGCGGTGATCCAGCGGAACTGTTCGGCGAGGCGACCTTCAAGTTGGCCAAACACGCGACGCTCTCGCAGGTCGAACCGTAGGCACCGGCGACTCGTCCGGAGAGCAGCCCGAGACGCGCCGGATCGTCGGCGACTTTCGAATCGAACGGCTTCTCGCTCGTGGCGGCATGGCGCTCGTCTACGAAGCCGAGCAGCTGTCTCTCGGGCGTCGGGTCGCCCTGAAGCTGATCTCCCGAGACGCAGCTGCCGACCTCGCCTACCGCGAGCGGTTCGTCCGCGAGGGTCGGGCGGCGATGGATCTCGAGCACCCCAATGTGGTGCCGGTCTACGGCGCCGGCGAAGCCGACGGGCAGCTCTTCATCGCGATGCGCCTGATCGCGGGGGAAGACCTCCAGCAGATCATCCACAGCCAGCAGCCGCTCGCCGCCGAGCGGGTCCTGAGCATCGTCCGGCAGATCGCGGGTGGTTTGGACGCGGCCCACGCGAACGGGCTCGTTCACAGGGACATCAAGCCCGGCAACGTGGTGGTTGAGCAGCTCGGGCAGGGTCGCGAGCACTGCTACGTGGTCGACTTCGGGCTCGCCATCGAGCAGGACGCATCGTCGGTCACCAGCACCGGCGTCTGGATGGGGACGCCGGGCTACGTGTCGCCCGAGCAACTGCGTGGCGAACGGGTCGACGCGCGGACCGACGTGTATGCGCTCGGCGTGCTCGTCTTCCACGCCCTCGCCGGACGGACGCCCTACGCGCGCGAACACGACGCTGGGACGTTGCTCGCCCACCTCCATGCTCCGCCGCCATCGCTGACCGAGCTTCGCACGGAGCTGCCGCGCGCCGTGGACGCCGTGATCACCCGGGCCTTGGCGAAGACTCCCGAGGCTCGGTATGCCTCGGCCGGCGAGCTCGCCGCTGCGCTCGCACAGGCAATCGCCGGCGACGCGCCCCCATCCGCGACCGGCCTGTCCGGCGCCGGCGCCCCGACGCGCGCGCGGCCGGGCAACCTGCCCGCGGAGATCTCGTCCTTCGTCGGGCGCCGCATGGAGCTTGAGGCCGTGCGCCGGGCACTCGATGAGTCTCACCTGGTCAGCGTGGTCGGCCCCGCAGGAGTGGGCAAGACCACGCTCGCGCTGCATCTGGTGGCGAGCATGGTGCGCGAATACGCGGGCGCCTGGGTGCTCGAGCTGGACGCCGTTGGGGACGAAGCCGGCTTGGAGCTCGCGGTGGCTCGTGCGCTCGAGCTACGGATAGCGTCCCGCGAGTCGATCCTGGCTGCGCTGATCGAGTTCATCGAGGAGCGCCGCGTGCTGCTCCTGTTCGACAACTGCGAGCACCTTGTCGCCGAGGTGGGCCGGCTGGCTGGCCAGCTGCTCGCGGCCTGTCAGTGCCTCACGATCGTCGCGACCAGCCGCGAGCCACTTTCGATCGCGGACGAGCACGTGTATCCGCTCGCGCCGCTGGAAGTGGCGCACGAGACCGACGAGCCAGGCGACGTGATCGCCAGCGACTCCGCCCGTCTGCTGCTGCAGCGAGCCACCGAGCACGGAGTCGACGTGCAGATCGAAGCCGCCACGGTGGCCGGTATCGCTCGGATCTGCGCTCGCCTCGAAGGGATCCCGCTCGCGATCGAGCTCGCGGCGGCGCGACTTCGGACGCTGTCGGTGCGCGACCTGGATCGCCGCCTGCGGGACGACCTTCGCGTGCTGGCCCACGGCGACGGGACTCGTCCACAGCCTCAGCGCACGCTCGACGACCTGATCGAGGGGAGCTGGCGCTTGCTGGGAGCGAACGAGCGAGCTGTGCTCTCGCGGCTCGCGGTGTTCAACGGAACCTTCGCGCTCGACGCGGCCGAAGCCGTCACCGCCGCCGGCGACGTCGAACCGACCTCCACCACGGGGCTCGTCGTGGCGCTCGCGGACAAGAGCCTGCTGCAGGTCGACGCGCGCGGGGCCGAGGCGCGGTTCCGCATGCTGCAGCCCGTACGCGAGTTCTGCCTGGCGCGCCTGGTCGCGACGTCACAGCACGCCTCCGTGCTCGCGGCGCACCGGACGCACTATCTCGCTCTCGCCGAGCGCGCGCGGCCGATGCTCGACTCCGCGCACGCATCCGAGTGGCTCGCGCGGCTGGACGACGATCAAGCCAACCTGCGCGCGGCGATCGAAAGCGGCCTGCGTGCAGGTGACACTGAGCGCGTTCTACGGTTGGGCGTCGCGATGCGCCAGTTCTGGGCCTGTCGCGGTCTCGCCGGCGAAGGCATCGAGCTGCTCACCGGCATCCTCCGAGAGGCCGGTCCCGCGGCACACCCACGGCTCCGGGCGAAGGCCCACAACGCCGTCGCGCACCTAGCCGCGGGCCTGCTGGGCGATGCCCGTCAGGCCGAGCCGCACGCGCTCGAGGCGCTGCGGCTCGCACGCTCGAACGGGGATGCGGACGCCGCCGCCGAAGCGCTGATCTGCCTGTCATGGAGCGAGAGCTTCGCCGGACGCGCGATGCAGGGGCTCGCTCGGGCAGACGAGGGACTGACACCAGCAAGCTCGGTCGAGGACCCCGTGGTGCTCGGGCGCCTGCTCGACGCGCGGGCGTTGGCGTTGGAACAGCTCGGCAACGCCACCGCCGCGCGGCGCGCCTACGAGCGCGCGAGAGAGGTCTTCGCGAGGGCCAGCTATCCGCTCGGGCTCGCGCTCGTGGAGAACCACGTCGGCAATCTCGAGCTCGGAAGTGGGAACTTCGCCAAGGCGGCGGTGCACTTCTCGCTCGCGAAAGAGACCGCCGAAAGCGCCGGAGACGGTGCGTCGGTTGCGATGGCGACGCTCAACCTCGCTCTGGTCGACTACCTGGAGGGGCGCCGCGAGGACGCGCGCCAGCTGTTCGTCGACTCGTTGTTGACCAATCGCGCGCATGGGGATCAGGCGAACATCGCCTTCTCGATCTTCGGCCTCGCCCTGACCGAGCCCGAAGCAGCGCGCGCGGCCGAATTGCACGGAAGTGCCACTCATCGGCTGGAGCAGCTGGACATGGTGCTGTCAGCGCTTGAAGAGCGACTGCGAGGTGAGGAGCTCGAACGCCTCAGCGCCAGTCTCGGCCCGGAGCGATTCAACCGTGAAGTCGAGCGCGGCAAATGGCTCCGACTCGAAGACATCGTCCTCGCAGTCGCGGACACGGACGAGCCTGTCGCGAGCTGATCACTCGCGCTCGAGTCGGGCGGACCGCGACCGAACGGCGATGCTCAGCTCAAGAGAGATCGCGCTGGGAGACGATCCCGAGTCGCAGCGCGAGCTCAGCCAGCTGCGCTCGCTTCTGGTTCTGGGGGAGCTCGCCCAGCCCGAAACGCTGGAACAAGATCCGCAGGTGCCGCTTGACGGCGTCGACGCCGAGGAAGACCTCTCGCGCGATCTGCTGGTTGCTCGCCGGCACCGGGAACCGGCCACCCTCAGCATACGGGCGGCACAGGGCGATCAATATGCGGCACTGGGTGTCGCTGAGGCGCGGGGGCTCGGGCAGATCGCCGCTGGCGACAGTCGTCTCGGCTGGCTCGCCGGCATGCTGGCAGAAGGCGATGACCGTACGGCCCACCAGTAGCCGATCACCGGGACGCAGCCGCTGCCGTCCGTTGACGCGCTCGCCGTTGAGGAACGTCCCGTTGCGCGAGAGCCCATCGTCGGCGACCGTCCACTCCGCGCCCAACCGCCGCAGCTCAGCGTGCAGGGCTGAGACCTCATCGTCCCAGGGGATCGACACGTCCATTCCCGTATGACGACCCAGCGTCATCGCGGCCGCATCCGGCTCGAGCGCGACCACGCGAAGCTCGCCGGCGCTGTCGCGCATCACCAGGAAAGGCTCGCCCGAGCGTTCGAGCGCGAGCATCCGCTTGAGCTCGCCCGCGCTCAACGAGTGACGTGCCAACGGGTCGCTCATGCTCGTGCTGATGCCCATCTGATCGCCGACCTCCGGCCGGGCTCCGCGTGATCACCGCCGTCCTCGGCCAAGGATGCCATACGTGTGTCGTGCCTGCCCGACGGCGGGCACGCAGAGGGGACTCCCGAAGGGTGCGTCTCCTTACACCATGGGTCGCTGTTCGTGTCCCCTCTGCGGGGTGAGCATGTCGGCACCGAGCAGTTCCCGCGGTTACCGACACCACGCAAAGGAGGAGCACATGTTCACGCAGACCTTCATCAGCCGCTCACGAGCAACAGCGAACGAGCACCGCGTCGCCGCCGGCGGCGAGACACACGCGAGCAGTCCCGGGACCCCCCGGCTGCGCAACCTCGGAGCAGGGCTCATGCTCGTTCTCGCATCGAGCCTCGCCTGCACCGCCGGGGCGTCAGCCAGGACGCCGTGCGCCCCGGTCGGCGGCGCCAGCCCGTGCTCGTACCAGTTGCAGCTCGGAGAAGGCATCGACGAACCGGCGCGCAGCGGGCAGGTCGTGCAGGTGCAGTCGATCGACCCGGTGAACTTCACCGCGGGCAGCCTCGCGTCGATCAGCTGTCCACGGGTGACCCTCGGCGGGACGGTCACGGGAACCACACCGGCGGGGCTGTTGAACCTGGCCCTGACCTCGGCGAGCTTCGGACTCGAAAACGACGAATGCGGCAGCTCGCTGGGCACTGTGATCGTCGGCGTCCACGGCCCGCAGAAATGGATCAACGTGCTGAACGCCGGTAACGACAAGGCGTCGATCAGCTCGGCCGATGAAGAAACGAAAATCATCGTCTACATCACGGTCACCTGGAAACGGCTGCCGGGCGGCAACGAATTGAGCTGCACGTTCGGGACGTCCAAGATCGACAGTCGCTTCAACGCCAACGGACAGGCGATCGAGCTTGTCAACAAGGCGACGAAGCTCTCGCTGGACAAGCCCGCCAGCGACCCCTCCTGCCCGAAGTCGGGATCGCTCGGCTCGAGCAGCTGGGCACTGACTGGGCAGACGCCTGCAGGCGGCCTGGCCCCGATGCTCGTGGCGCTTCCCTGAGCCCCGACGACGCAGCGGCTCACGCGCCCCGGCCCAGCCGGGGCGCGCGTGCTTGCGCCTGCAGGCGATCGGGACAGATCGAGCCGCCGTGCGCCCCGACCGACCGCATACTGGCCTCATGGACATGCGCGGGAAGGTAAATGACGAGGCGGTACACGTCGTTCCGTACGATGCGTCGCGGCCAGACCGGTTCGATGCCGAGAACGCGTACGGACGTCCCGCGAATCCTGGTGTGCTCGGGGGTTTGCCCGCTTTCGCTGCTAACGCTGCGTCCTGAACAAGGGGACCAGCGCGCGTAGCGGCGCCGCCTTGCGCGCCGCGCGCCGGCCGGGAATGGCCAGCACAGTGAGGAAGGCGGCCGCGAGCGCGAGAGCGCACGCGGCGAAGGCGAGCGTGAAGCCGCCGTTGCCGGGCAGGCCGGAGGTGCCGTGGTTCGAGGCGATCAGCGACACCGCGACCTGCGCCCCGAACGCGCCGCCGAGCGTGCGCATGACGGTGTTCATCGCGGTCGCGACGCCGGTTTGCTCCTGGCTGACCGCGACGACGATCAGGTTGGCAAGGGCTGCGAGTCCCAGCCCCAGGCCGACCCCGAGCGCGGCGCCACCGGCGATCAGCTCGGGCGCGGTCGTGTGAGCCACCGCCAGCGCGGCGTACCCGGTGAGCATCAGCGCGACGCCCGCCAGCAGCTGGGCACGGGAGCCGATGCGCCGCTCGATGTGGCCGGTCAACGGCCCCACGATCAGCTGCGGGATGGCCGTCGGCAGCATGAACAGGCCGGCCGCGGTGATCGAGGCGCCAAAGCCGAAGCCGGTGCTGCGCGGCAGCTCGACCAGCGCGGGGATGACGGCGATCGACGCATACATGCCGACGCCGAGCAGGAAGGCGGCCACGTTGGTCGTCCACACGCCGCGTACCGCCATCATCCGCATGTCGACCAGCGGGGTGTCGGAGACGAGCTCGTGACGCACCCACGCCCCGACGACAGCCGCGCTCACCGCCAGCAGCCCGGCGCTCCGCGGCGAGGCCCAGCCCCAGGATCCTGCCTTGGTGACCGCCACCAGCAGGGTGGACAGGCCGGCGACCATCAGCCCGGCCGACACCACGTTGATCGCGGCCGGCGTGCGCACGGGCGACGCCGGCACGCATCGGTGCGCGAGCGCGGTGCTGAGGACGAGCACGGCGAACGGGATCCAGAACAGCCAGCGCCAACCGAGCGCCGTGACGATCGGGCCGGACACGACCAGTCCAAGCCCGGCGCCGATGCCCAGCAGCGAGGACACCAGACCGACCGCGCCCGCGATCCGCTCGCGCGGCAGCTCGTCGCGAACGATGCCGAAGGCGAGCGGGAAGACGGCGCCGCCAGCGCCCTGGAGCGCGCGCCCGGCGAGCATGACCGGCAGTGACGGGGCCAGTGCGCACACGAGCGTCCCGGTGCCGAGCACCGCCATCACGCCGGTGAGCACCCGGTCCTTGCCATGCGTGTCGCCGAGGCGGCCGAGCACCGGGGTGAGCACGGCCGTGGCGAGTAGGTTCGCGGTGAGCACCCAGGTGCCGTCGGCGCTGCCGGCGCCAAGCGCCCGCTCGATGTCCGGCAGGGCGGGTACGACGACCGACTGCAGCAGAGCGAAGGTGGTGCCGGCCAGAGCCAGCACCGCGAGGATGAGATTGGATCGGCGATCAGACATTTGAGCCTCCTGTTGAACGCAATGTGCAATCCACGGTAAGCTCACAAGGCGAGACGATGAATGGCTCAAGACCGCATATTGATGTCCAATCGTCTCTCAGCGGTTTGGATCTCGTGGGTGACGCGATCGCCGCGATGCGCATCGGCGAGCCCCAGCTCGCGCGCGCGTTGCTGCACCCACCCTGGGGCCTGCGATTCCCGGCGCTCGGCGGCGCCGGAGTGCAGGTGATCCTCAAGGGGACGGCGTGGTTGCTGCCGCCCGGCGACGCCGAGCCGCTGCTGCTGCAGGCGGGCGATGTCGCCCTCGTCCGCAGGCGCGCACCGCACGGGCTGGCCGACGACCCCGCCACGCCCCTGTGGGACGCCAACCTGGCCGAGCACGTACCCGCCGACCACTGGCCGGCAGACGGCAGCGCGCTGGACGCCGCCACCGGCGGCACCGTGCTGATCGGCGGCACATATGACCTCAGCGGCGCCCGCCCCCATCCGCTGCTGGACAGCCTGCCCGACGTCGTCCACCTACCGGCCCGTGTCGGCGCCGGGTCGGACGTGCGCACGGTCGTCGACCTGCTCGGCGCTGAGATGGACCGGGACCTGCCCGGCATGAGCGCCGCCATGCCCGCGCTGCTCGACCTGCTGCTGCTCTACGCATTGCGCGCGTGGTTCGAGGACCGCGCCGCCCCGACCGGCTGGGCTCAGGCGGTCCGCGACCCGGCGATCAGCGCCGCCCTGCGCCACATCCAGCAGGCGCCAGAGCAGGCATGGACGGTCGAGAGCCTCGCGCGCGCGTCCCACCTCTCGCGCGCCGCGTTCGCCCGTCGCTTCGCCGCGCTGACCGGACAGCCCCCGCTCACCTACCTGACCTGGTGGCGGATGACGATCGCCGCGCGACTGCTGCAGAGCACCGACGCTCCACTGGAGTCGATCGCCGGCCAGGTCGGCTACAGCACCGAGTTCGCGTTCTCCAAGGCCTTCAAGCGCGAGCTCGGTATCGCCCCGTCACGGTACAGAGCCGGGGCGCGGGCATGAGCAGCGACCGGCCATCATGCGGGTTACCCCGCGCGGTGAATCAGCACGCCTGCGTTCCTCAATGCCTGCGCCTCCGCGATCGAACGACGCCTTCGTCTCACTCCATGCCGACCCGGACGTGACACATCTCTGGCACAAGTCATTTCGTCCGATGTGGCCGATGCGTCCGCAAATCCGCACAGAACGGACGATCTGGACGCCGGCGGACGCATATGGCACGGGCGAATGAGGTTGAGGGCCTTGTGAATCCTTCGCGGGCTCGCATCCCAGCGCAAGGAGACAGCCGCCGACGGCGTCGTGGAGATCGAGATAGATCTCCCCGTGGAGACCGGGCAGGGCAATCCCCTCCGTGCCGCCCTGAGGCACGCGGCCTCAGGCACGCTCACCTTCAGGCACCCTTGAAGCTCGTGCCGATCACCGTCCTCAGGCGACCTGCTCGCCCGTGCGTGATAGGTACCTGCGGACGAGCAGGAACGCGAGCAGGCCTCCGGCCAGCGGCACCAGCAGCGCCACCGCTTGGTAGACCACGACGGCTGCCACCGCATCGTCCCGGTGCGCACCGTAGAGGATCAGCATCCCCGTCATGCCGACGATCGCTCCGACGCCGGCGGGCAGGAACGGGATCGAGCCTCCGAGGGCGCCGATGATGTAAGCCATCATCACAGGGCCCAAGCCGGGCGCGTGATCTGCGTGCACCGCAGGGAACGCCGTCCACAGAACAGCGACGTCGAAACCGAGATAGGCGACGGCTCCGAGCAGGCCCCTCAGGCGCACGCCATGGAATATGAACTCGTCGGTGTCCTGGATCGCCGTCGTGACGGCCGACACGGACGCGGCGCGTCTGGGATGGCTTGCGCGCTCCTTCGCTGCGTGGGCCGCCGCGCGTCGGGCCAGCAGCAGCACAACCACGAGTGCCGCGGCGGCCAGCGCAGCGGGCAGCAGCGTCAGCACAGGGTCGTTCTCGCCGCTTAGAGCCCCCATGGCGAGGGCAAGTCCGAAAACCAGCAGGGCGAGGGCGTCGGTGGCGGTATTGAGGAAGCTCAGGCTGAGCAGACGCTCGGCGATGCGTTCGCCTGGCATGCCCAGGCGATGGAGGATCCAGCCACCGATGCCCAGGCTGCCGAAGGAGCCCGCGGGAATAAGCGTGCCACCGCCGAGCTGGGCCCAGGCTAGGCGCATCCCCATCCTGGGTCCCCCGCGCAAGGCCAGGCGATCCTCCGGGTCTACGATCGCCTTCCAGGACATCACGTAGCCCATCTCCGAGGCTATCTCCAACCCCAAGGCAGCGATGACCCACTGCCAGCTGACGCGCTCGATGCCGGTGAATGCCTGTTCCAAGCCGGGGACAAGCTTCAGCACGAGCAAGCCGAACACCGCATAGCCGACCAGCGTGAGCAGCGATCGCCAGAGGTGTGCGCGCGCGAGTCTCAGCGTGAGGCGCGGACTCTGCTCTGCGTCCGTGCCAGGGGGCGCGGAGCTGCGGAACACCTTGTGGTACATCGATCGACATGATCTGAGCTGGATGGCGCGAAGGCCACCGTAGATTTCTGCTGTCGATCGAGCTGTGCCCGCAGGCCGGTTCAGTAGCGCTCGCGAGCCTCCGGCGGCTTCCTACGGATTCGGCCCCGCCGCTCGCATCCCGCAGCGCCCGCCACCCGAGGAGCCGACAGCTACTTGCCCGGATGAAAGCCGTTGAACCACAACGGCCACGTCGTGGCCGACGGGTAGAGCGAATGCACGTCGATCGCGCAGGCGTCCGTTGTCAGTCGGGCTGCTGCTCCTCTGCGGGCTGCGTCGGCTCGGGGAGCGGTCGGCGCGCGATCTCGCCGGCCTCGATCCTGTCGAGGCCGAAGCTGCGCAGCACGCCCTCGGCATGCAGCACGTCCGCCTGCTCGCTGCGTTCTCCCACGAGCTGGGCGTGGATGACCGCGAACAACGCGCCGCCGCTCGCGTTCAGCGCCAGAGCGGGGTCGATGACGTGGAAGCGGCCCGCCTCGATCGCGGCATCGAGATCGCTGCGCGCCGAGTGCCCGAGCACCGACCACGCCGCGCGGAACGGAACCTCGAGCCGGACGAACAGCCACGCCCAATCCGAGTCGCTCTGAGCGGCACGCACGAGGTGGCGATGGGCGATGCTGATCTTCTCAGCCGGGTCCTCCACGTGGGCTTGGCGCAGCTCCAGGAGCGCGAGCTGCTGCGACAGCTCCTCTTCGAGCAGCGCGTCGAGCAGCTCCTCCTTGGTGCGGAAGTAGTTGTAGAAGGACCCGATCGCGATGTCTGCGTGCTCGGCGATCTGGGCGATCGTCGTGTGCTCCAACCCGCGGGCAGCGAAGAGCTGCCTAGCCGCCGCGAGCAGGCCCGCCCGCGTGCGCGCCTTGCGCCGCTGCACCCGAGTCCCTGCGCGGGGTGCGTCGTGGCGCGGGCTCGCGGGCATCCCCACATTCTGCAGCACAGGCACCATGTGAATATAACATCATGATTGAATATATATTCATTCTCTGCTACGGTCGCGCTCTGAATGTCCGAGGGAGTTGGGAGGAGAAGATGACCGAGGAAGTGCCGGTGCTCGTCGTCGGCGGTGGTGGCGCGGGGCTCACCGCGTCGATGCTCCTCGCCCGGATGGGCGTCGAGCACCTGCTGATCAACGCTCGCGCGGAGACCTCGGACCTGCCGAAGGCGCACGTCCTCAACCAGCGAGCGATGGAGATCCTCGAGGACGTCGGGGCGGCCGAGGAGATCGCTCGCCGCGGCACGCCCGCGCAGAACATGGCGGCCACGGCCTTCTACGCCGGCTTCGCGGGGCCGAGCGACGAGTACGGGCGCCGCCTCGCGCGGCTGGAGTGCTGGGGTGCGGGCGGCGCCGATGAGAACTGGCGCGCTGCGAGCCCCTGGACCCAGCAGAACCTCCCGCAGATCCGGCTCGAGCCGATCCTGCGGGGGCGCGCCGAGGAGCTCTCGCCTGAACGCATCCGCTTCCACCACCAGCTGCTGCGGCTCGAACAGGACGGCGAGGGCGTCACCGCTCACATCCGCGACCACGACGCCGAACGCGACTACACGATCCGCTCGCAGTACCTGATCGGGGCCGACGGCGGGCGCCTCGTCGCGAAGGAGATCGGCGTGGAGTATGTGGGGCTCGGCGTGGTGGTGCAGGCCGCGACGCTGCACGTGAGCGCGGACTTCTCGCAGTGGGCGCGCGACCCCGACGTGCTGATCCGCTGGATCCTCTCGCCGCAGAGCGGCGTCGGCGTGGTGATGGTGCCGATGGGCCCCGAGCGCTGGGGCCCGGACTCGGAGGAGTGGGTGATCCACCTCAACTACCCCGTCGACGACCCCCGCGCGCAGTCAAACGAGCAGGTCGAGGCGGATGTTCGCCGCGCGATGGGGATCGGCGATCACCCGATGAAGATCCACAAGATGACCCGCTGGTCCGTGGACGCGGTGATGGCCTCCTCGTTCAGCGTCGGCCGCGTGCACCTGGTCGGCGACGCCGCCCACAGGCATCCGCCGACCGGCGGCCTCGGGTTGACGAGCGCGATCCACGACGTCAACAACCTGTGCTGGAAGCTCGCGGCGGTTCTGGAGGGGCACGCGGCCCCGGCGCTGCTCGACACCTATGAGCCCGAGCGCCGCTCCTCCGACGAGCAGAACGCGCAGCGTTCGCTGGAGAACGCGATCAACCATGTGACGATCGCCGCCGCGAGCGGCGTCTCTCCCGAGCAGGCGGAGGAGCAGAACCTCGCCGCTCTGCGCAGGATGTGGAGTGGCCTGCCGGAGGACGCAGAGCACCGCTCGACGCTGCTGCGCCACATGCGGGCGCAGTCGATGGAGTTCAGCGAGCTGAACGTCGAGCTCGGCTACCGCTACGAGTCCGCAGCGATAGTGGCAGACGGTAACCCGCATCCACCTGCGCTGGATCCGATCCGCATCTACGAACCGTCCACGCGACCCGGCTCGCCCCTCCCCCATACCTGGATCGACGACGAGGACGGACAGCGACGAGCGATCAAGAACCTAGTCGAGCCGGGACGCTTCCTGTTGATCGCGGGCGAGCAGGGCGAGAGCTGGTGCGAGGCCGCGCGCGAGCTGGCGGGCGCCACGGGCCTGCCGCTGGACGCACTGCGCATCGGCCACCTCGACGGCGAGCTGTTCGACCCCCGCTGCGCCTGGCTGCGCCACCGCGGGATCGGCCCCGACGGGGCGATCCTCGTGCGCCCCGACCGCTTCGTCGCGTGGCGCAGCATGGGGGCCGCCGACGCGCCCGTCGAGATGCTGGCGCAGGCGCTCGGGAGGATCCTTGCCACGCCGATCGCCGCGGTCGCTCAGGCCTGAGACACGCATGCGCCCCACCCCCCACGACATTGATGTCGACGTTGCGATCGTCGGGTTCGGCCCGGTCGGGCAGGCGCTCGCGGTGCTGCTGGGCCGTGCCGGACACTCCGTGCTCGCGGTCGAGCGGTTCGCCGAGATCTACCGGCTGCCGCGCGCGGTGCACCTCGACCACGAGATCATGCGGCTGCTCCAGGGCCTCGATGTCGCGGACGACCTCGCCGGCGAGCTGTTGTCGGTCCGCGACTACCACTGGTACGGAGCCGACGGGGAGCCGCTGATGACGCTCGAGGCGCCCGTGCCCGCGGCCTCGGGCTGGGATCCCGACTACATGTTCTTCCAGCCGGCGCTGGAGCGGGCGCTCGAGCGGCGCGCCAGCGAACAGCCCTCCGTCACGGTCGAGCGCGGGTGGGCTGCCGAGGTCCTGACCGTCGAGCCGGACCACGCGCTGCTGAGCGTGCGCCGCGTGAGCGGGGAGCGGCCGGAGGGGATCGCCGCTGGCGAAGCCCGGTCGATCCGCGCCCGCTGGGTCGTCGGCGCGGACGGCGCGAACTCCTTCGTCCGCGAGACGCGCGGCATCGGCCGCCGAGACCTCGGCTTCCGGGAGCGCTGGCTCGTGGTCGACCTCGAGCCGCACGACATCGACGCGCTCGACCTGCCGCCGGCCTGCCAGTGGTGCGACCCGGCGCGCCCCACCACCCACGTTCGCAGCGGCACCCGCCATCGGCGCTTCGAGTTCATGCTGCTCCCAGGCGAGGACCCCGCCGACTTCGAGGATCCCGCCCAGGCGTGGGAGCTGCTGGCACCGTGGTTCACGCCCGCCGACGGAGCGCTCACGCGCCACGCCGTCTACGAGTTCCGCTCGATGCTCGCCGAGCGGATGCGCGACGGCCGCGCACTGCTGGTGGGCGACGCCGCGCACCTGACGCCGCCCTTCCTGGGTCAGGGTCTGTGCTCAGGACTGCGGGACGCGGCCAACGTCGCATGGAAGCTCGACCTCGTGCTGCGCGGCGTCGCCGAGGAGGCGCTGCTCGACACCGTCGACCCCGAGCGCCAGCCGCAGAACGAGTGGATCATCACCCTCGCCGTCGAGCTTGGGCGCGTGCTGTGCCAGCTCGACCCTGGCGTCGCCGCCGAGCGCGACACCGCGCTGCGCACCGCGGGCGCTCCGCCTGCGCCCGAACTCGCGCCGCTCACCGGAGGGCTGCTGCGCCGCGGCAGCGACGGCGCGCCCGGGCCGCTGGCCGGCCACCTGTCCGTGCAGGGTCTCGTCGCGACGCCGTCGGGCGAGGCGCTGCTCGACGACCTCACCGGCGGCGGCTTCACCCTGATCGCCGCCGCCGGCGAACCACTGCAGGAGCTCGGCGGGCGCGACCGCGCGCTGCTGGACGCACTCGCAGCGCACGTCGTCTCGCTCGATCCCAGCGCCGGTTGCGGCCGGCGCGACGCCGACGGGCGTCTGACCGGGTGGCTGCGCGAGCATGCAGCGCACGCGGTGCTCGTGCGCCCCGACTTCTACGTCTTCGGCAGCGCAGCGTCCGCCACCGATCTGCCCGCGCTGATCGACGAGCTGCGCGACCAACTGCCCCTACCAACCCCCGCCTGACCACAAGGAGCCACCGATGTCCGACCCCACCGCGGTCCACCCGAAGTTCCACCACTTCAACCTCAAGACCACGCGCCTGCAGGAGATGATCGACTGGTACGGCGCGGTGGTCGGCACCGAGGTCGTCTTCCAGGACGCGACAGGGGCCTGGCTGAGCAACGACGCCGCCAACCACCGTGTGGCGCTGCTCGCGTTTCCCGGCTTCGCAGACGACCCGGACAAGGACACCCGCACCGGCATGCACCACAGCGCCTTCGAGTTCGACAGCTTCGAGGAGCTCAACGCGAACTACCTGCGGCTGCGCGAGGTGGGGATCACGCCGGAGATCTGCATCGACCACGGGATGACGTTCTCCTACTACTACAAGGACCCCGACGGCAACCACGCCGAGCTGCAGTGCGACAACTTCGGCGACTGGGCAGCCTCCAAGCGATGGATGCAGACCAGCGAGGAGTTCCATGCCAACCCGATCGGGCACTTCGTCGACGCCGAGAGGGTGGCCGCGGCGGCCGCCGGCGGCGAGCCGTTCGCCGAGATCCACCGCCGGGCGATGGCCGACGAGCTCGCGCCCGCGCAGGCGCCCGTCGAGATCCCCACCGAGGGCTGAGGGCGATGCGCCTGCTCACCTACGACAACGGCGGCGGCGCCGAGGCCGGCGTGCTCGTCGAGGGGCAGGTCGTCCCGGTGGCCGCGCTGGATGCGCCCGCGCGATCGGTGCGCGGCCTGCTCGAGCTGCTCGACGCCGCCGCGCTCGTGGCGCTGGGCGAGCGCGCCGCCACCTGCGACGAACGACTGGCGCTTCAGAGCGTGCGCCTGCTGGCGCCCGTTCCGGACCCCGAGAAGATCATCTGCCTCGGCCTGAACTACCGCGACCACGCGGCCGAGACCGGCCAGGAGCCACCGGCGGCGCCGCTGTGGTTCGCCAAGTTCGCCAACTCCCTGATCGGCAGCGGCGAGGAGATCCTGCTACCCGCGGCCCACCCCGACTACGTCGACTACGAGGCCGAGCTCGCCGTCGTGATCGGGCGCCCCACGCACCGCGTCGAGGCCGACCAGGCGCTCTCGCACCTCGCCGGAGCGATGCCGTTCAACGACGTCAGCGCCCGCGATCTGCAGTTGCAGAACCCGCTGTGGACGAGCGGCAAGGCGATCGACACGTTCGCGCCATGCGGGCCCGCACTGGTCACCCTCGACGAGGCCGGCGACCTCGGGGCTCTCGGCCTGCGCACGCGCATCAACGGCAAACAGGTACAGGACGGCAACACGTCCAACCTCATCTTCTCGGTCGCCGCCGCTGTCGCCTGGCTTTCCAGAACGATGACACTCCTCCCCGGCGACATCATCGCCACCGGCACACCCGCCGGTGTGGGAGGCCCTCGAGGCATATTCCTACGCGCAGGCGACACAGTCGAAGTCGAGGTTGACCGCCTGGGCACACTCAGCAACCACGTCCGCGCGGAATAAGCGCGGATCAAGGAGCTGCCGACAAATGAACACGATCATCTGGATCGCGCAAGGCATCCTGGCAGCCGTATTCCTCGCCGCCGCCCTGCTCAAGCTCACCAACACTCGCGCCGCGCTCAAAGACAAAACACCCTACGTCGAGGACTTCACCGACAGCCAGGTGAAGGCCATCGGGACGCTCGAGGTGCTCACCGCCATCGGAGTCGTGCTGCCGGCAGCGCTGAAGATCTTGCCGGTGCTCTCGCCGATCGCCGCGTGCGGTCAAGCGCTCACGATGATCGCCGCCGCAGCGACGCTGATACGCCGCGGCGAACATGCGCACGTGCCCCTGAACGTCGTCATCTTCGCCCTCGCCGTTTTCGTCGCCATCGAGCGGTTCGGGGCGTACGCCCTTTAGCGCCGCCGCGACGCGGCTACGCTGCGATCTCGACCTGCGGCGGCGGGAGCATCCGAAGGAAGTCAGCCGGCAGCCTGCTGCTCGCTTCCCAGAACTCCAATCCCACGATCTCGCCGGTGCTCGGATCGAGTTCCCGCAGACCCACGTCGGTCCCCTCGGCAACCGCCGTGCTCGGGTCGTAGCTCTCGAAGCGAACCCAGGCAATGTCCGCCTCGGCATCGTAGTGCCCGTCGATCCTCATGGCCACAGGCTAGCTGTTGTGCCCGGTGACGTCCCGAACGCGGGCGCGTGGTGGCCGGTTGCCGAGCGCTGAGTGGGTGCGACGCTCGTTGTAGTGCTCGATCCAGTGTGGCAGTGCTTGCGCGCGGGCGTCGGAGGTGGCGTATTCGAGCGCGTAGGCCCACTCGCGCGTGAGGGTCTGGTGGAAGCGCTCGACCTTGCCGTTG
>Ga0187862_10000101_pt1 | contig 94783 bp, 69 predicted proteins | sample June2016WEW_10_1_FD_133003 | JGI IMG/M metagenome (GOLD analysis project Ga0187862, IMG submission 133003) | Peatland microbial communities from SPRUCE experiment site at the Marcell Experimental Forest, Minnesota, USA - June2016WEW_10_150 | ecosystem: Environmental > Terrestrial > Soil >... | reverse complement strand
GCGAGAGTGTGAACGTCCTGTGACGGGAAGTACAGGGAGGGGGAGCGGATCTCAGCGAAGATCGTTGGCGGCAAGACGCGACGGCGCAGACGCCCCCTTTATGATCGTAGGGTGGTTTTTGGGGCCGCGCTTGCGCGGCGCGAAAGGGCTCGGGAATGAAGGTTCGGATTAAGGATTGCGTGGTTGCGGCGGGAGTTTTGTTTTTGGCAGCAGGGGCGTTGATGGCTCAGGCGGGAGGTGGGGCTGCGAACCCCACCCCGGCGGCAATGCCAGCGCAGGCGCCCGCGGCAGCGCAAGCGCCACCGGCCATGCCGGGATGGATGATGCCTGCGCAGCACGAGAACGCGCCACTGGGGAAATTTGAGCGCTTCCCGGGCGATGGCGAAGGCGCATTTAAGACCGGCCACTATCGCGATCTGTTTGCCGAGCAGGGGCACACAGCGGCGGAGACGCACGCCAAGATCGAGAAGGCATTCCAGCAACTGTTTCATGGAGACGGGCAGGAGGAGCGGGTCTACTTTGAAACCGGCGCGAACGAAAACGGAACGCTGGCGTATGTGACAGATTGGAACAACAACGACGCGCGCACCGAGGGCATGAGCTACGGAATGATGATCTGCGTCGAGCTGAACCATAAGCGCGAGTTCGACGCGCTCTGGAACTGGGCGCATACCTATATGTTGATCACCGACCCGAAGGACCCTTCGGTGGGGTACTTTGCGTGGTCAATGAATACGGATGGAACGCCGCGCTCGACGGGGGCAGCGCCGGATGGGGAAGAGTATTTCACCATGGCGCTTTACTTTGCGGCGCGGCGATGGGGAAACGAGACGGGGCGCAACGGCAAGGGGATTTACAACTACCAGGCGGAGGCGGACAAAATTCTGCACGGAATGCGGCATCATCCGGTGCTGACGGGGACTGGGCCTTTCCGAATTCATCCTGAGGATCCGCCGTTTGTGCAGCCGGATCATCCGTGGCCTGGTTTGAATACAGACCGGATGGAGGCGGAAGCGAAGGCAAAGGGAACGCCATGGCCGCCGGCTTATTTCCGGTTTATGCGTGGCGGGCCGCAGAAAGAGACCATCGGGCCGATGGTGGACGAAGCACACAACATGATCAAGTTTGTGCCCAACTGGCCAGATGGCGTGACGGATGCGTCGTACCACCTGCCTGCGTTCTACGAGTTGTGGGCGCGGTGGGGCCCGGTGGAGGATCGCGTGTTTTGGGCGACAGCGGCGGATGTGAGCCGCGACTTGTTCAACCGCGTGACGGGGCCTGAAACGGGGTTGACGCCGGACCGAAGCAACTTTGACGGGACTCCGGTGACGGGGCGTGATGGAACGCCGGTGCCGTTCATGGCCGATTCGTGGCGCAGCGTGAGCAATTGGAGCGTGGACTATTCGTGGTGGAAGAAGGATGCGCGCGAAACGGTGCTCAGCGATCGGATTCAGAAGTTTTTCTACGGGCAAGGTATCGACAAGATCGTGGACCGGTACACGCTGGACGGAAAACCGTTGAGCAACAATCACCCCTCAGGGCCGATTTCAACCGCGGCGGTGGGTAGTCTGGCGGCGACCGATGGGCCGACGGCGAAGGCGTTTGTGGATGCGCTGTGGAACATGCCGGTGCCGAGCGGCGAGTTGCGGTACTACGACGGGATGCTCTATCTGATGAGCATGATGCATGTGAGCGGGGAGTTCAGGATCATCGAGAAGACAGCTACTAGCCATTAGCGGGTAGCTTTTTCTTCGCGTCATCCCACCCTAGCCACAAAAACAAAAATGTGGCGAGGGTGGGGCACCCATGAATTGAGAGTGCGTCGGTTCGATTTGCCCTCCGCCCGCTGTGGTACATTGTGCTCACGGTTTCCCTTTCTACATTCCCTTTTTTCTTTGCCGAAAACTGCGATTCGCATGAGGTGAGCGCCCATGGCCGCTGCCGGTTCCGCGCACGATTTGTATCGGACGACGGGAGCGCCGGCGGATGAAGCAGCGCGCCTGAAGCGGATCGGCGAGTCGGCGCAGCGCAAGGCGAGCCTGCGACTGCTTCCAGTGATTGCGGTGGGCTATGGGCTGTCGTACATGGACCGCATCAATATCAGCTTTGCGTCGTTGCAGATGAACCGGGATCTGCACTTCAGCGCGTCTGTCTACGGGTTTGGCGCTGGACTGTTTTTTATCGGATACGCGCTGTGCGAGGTGCCGTCGAACTTGATGCTGCTTCGCTTCGGCGCCAAGCGCTGGCTGGCGCGCATCATGTTCACGTGGGGATTGCTGGCGGCGGCGATGCTCTTTGTGCGGACGCCGCTCGAGTTCAATGTATTGCGATTCCTCCTCGGCATGGCGGAGGCCGGGTTCTTTCCTGGGGTGGTTTATTACCTGACCCTGTGGTTTCCGGCAAGGGTGAGAGCACGGGCGGTGAGCCGGTTTTATGTCGCCCTGCCCCTAAGCTCGGTGCTGATGGGCTCGGTGGCAGGATGGCTGCTGGGACTCGGCGGGAAGCTGGGTCTCTCGGGCTGGCAATGGCTTTTTCTGCTTGAAGGACTGCCGGCGGCGGCATTCAGCCTGGTGATCCTGAAGATGCTTCCGGATAATCCGGCCAAGGCGGCTTGGCTTACGTCGGAGGAAAAAGCGTGGCTGCAAGGCCAACTGAAGGCCGACGGCGAGAAAGCGCACCTGGGGCACAGCGCGGGCGTGATGAAGGCGCTGCTCGAACCGAAGGTATGGATGATGGGGGCGTACTTCTTCTTCGCGCTGACGGCGAACTACGCTTACAATTTTTCGCAACCAGCGATTCTCCAGGGCGCGACCGGATGGAGCGTCACGAAAGTCGGGTATCTAGTGGCTTGCTTTGGGTTGGCAGGCGCGGCGGGCATGCTGCTGAACGGTGCGCACTCCGATCGGAAGGGCGAGCGTGCAATGCACTGCATCGTTCCCTGTGTGGTGATGGCGGCCGGCTATCTGACGGCGAGTTATGCGAAGGAACCGTGGCTTGTGGTGGTTGCTTTGGCGGCCAGTTTCATTGCGTTCATGTTGATGCTTGGGCCGGGGGTAGCCGTGCCGACAGAGTTCCTGGCCGGGCGAGCCGCGGCCGCGGGTATTGCAGCCATGAATACGATCACCATGTTCGCCGGATTTGTTGGGCCGTATTGGATGGGCGTGATGAAGGACTACACAGGAAGTTACACCGCGGGATTGAGAGGGCTGGTGTTGCCGTGCCTGCTGGCGGCGGGAACGATGTTCCTGTTGACACGAAACCTCGCGCGGCGGCCTGTGGCAGCAGCAACGGAATTGGCGGAAGAAGCGGTGTGACGGGAGCGGGCGGATTGAAAGCGGCGCAGTCGGAACCGCTAACGGAGCTCTACTTGCAGAGGAAGAAAAATGCAGGCGAGGTCAGACGCACAGATTTGGCCTGAAGAGCTTGATGCGTTGATTGCAGCTCCAAAGCATCACGTCCTTCTATTTGAGAATGAAGCTGTTCGCGTGCTCGACACGAGAGTGGGGCCGGGAGAAACGGTTCCGCTGCACACGCATCGTTGGCCGAGCGCCCTCTACTTCATGAGCTGGAGCGATTTTGTGCGGCGCGATGCGGAGGGGAAAGTCGTGGCCGACAGCCGCGCCGCCGGAAAACTCCCTGAGGGAAGCGCGGTTTGGTCGGGACCACTGATGCCGCACACGCTGGAAAATGTGGGTGCATCGGAGCTGCGAACGATCAGCGTTGAGTTGAAGGAGAACAAACGCTAAGTTGTTACGGCGGCGGGCAAGATGTCTTCCACGTCGACCCACCGCGTGGGGTAGTTGCCTGTATAGCAGGCGGTGCAGTATCCAGTTTTGTGTTCGTCGCGCACTGAGGCCAGCAGCCCTTCAAGCGACAAATAGGCGAGCGAGTCAGCCTCGATGAATTGGCGAATCCCTTCGACAGAGTGATTGGCGGCGATAAGCTCGCTCTTAGACGGCGTATCGACGCCATAAAAGCAGGGCGAGATGGTAGGCGGGCAACTGATGCGGAGATGGACTTCGGTTGCGCCCGCACCACGCACCATGCGCACGATTTTTCGGCTAGTCGTCCCGCGGATGATGGAGTCGTCAATGAGGATAACGCGCTTGCCGGCGAGCAGATTGTGCACTGGGTTGAGCTTGAGGCGGACGCCGAAGTCGCGGACGCGCTGCTCGGGCTCGATAAATGTGCGGCCGACATAGTGGTTGCGGATGAGGCCCATGCGGAATGGGAGGCCCGCCTCTTCCGCGTAGCCGAGCGCCGCGGTGACGCCGGAGTCGGGCACGGGAACGACGACGTCGGCGGGGACACCGGACTCGCGTGCGAGTTGGCGGCCCATCTGGTCGCGCGACTCCTGCACCCAGCGGCCGAAGATGCGCGAGTCGGGGCGCGCGAAGTAGACGTGCTCGAAGACGCAGCTCGACTGCGGAAAGCCGCTCGCGTACTGGCGGCTGGTTACGCCGTCTTGAGAAACCATGACCAGCTCGCCAGGCAGAACGTCGCGGGTAAACTCGGCGCGGAGCAGATCGAAGGCGCAGGATTCGGAGGCGAAGACGATGGAGTCGGGGCCTTCGGCATTTTTCATGCGGCCCATTGAGAGCGGACGGAAGCCGCGGGGATCGCGCGCGGCGAAGATGCGGTCGCGCGTCATCATGACGATGGAGAACGCGCCTTCGACCTGCGAAAGCGAGTCGGCGATGCAATCGACGAGTGTGCCGGAGTGGGAGTGTGCGATGAGCTGGACGATGATTTCGGAGTCGGAAGTTGTTTGGAAGTAAGCGCCATCGCGTTCCAGGTTGGCGCGGAGATTGCCGAGATTCACCAGGTTGCCGTTGTGCGCGATGGCGATGAGGCCCTTGGTGGAGTCGACACGGATGGGCTGCGCGTTGAGCAGCGCCGAGTCGCCGGTTGTGGAGTAGCGCGTGTGGCCGATGGCCAGGTGACCGGGGAGCTTGGCGAGAACGTCGTCCGTGAAGATCTCCGAAACCAGGCCCATGCCCTTGATGTTGGCCAGATGTGCGCCGTCGGCGGTGGCGATGCCGGCCGATTCCTGGCCGCGGTGCTGGAGCGCGTAAAGAGCAAGGTAGGCTTCGCGCGCGGCGTGCGGATGGCCGTGGATAGCGACGACGCCACATTCTTCGTGGAGTTCGTCGCCAGGGGCGCCGAACTCTAGGGACTGAGGGATGTATGGACTAGGGACTAGGGAAGACGCACGCAGTTCGTGCGATCGATCGAGCACGCCGGCGATGCCCTGGTAGAGGCGATGCGTCATGCAGTGACCTCGCCATGGAGATTTGCTTCCAGGGCGGAGGCCCAGAGGGTCTTTAGTTCAGCGAGTGGAGCGGAGATAAACGACTCGCCGTCGACGGAGATTTGGAGGCGGCTGCCACCGGTGGTGCCGACGCGCGCCGAAAGGAAGTTGTGCTCAGTCGCCAACTTTCCAATGACGGAAACATTGGAGGGGTGCGTGGTGACGAGGATGGTGGAGGCGGGCTCGGCAAAGAGACCGAAGAGCGGATGTGCGAGAAGGGATGAGTCTTGCTCGACGGTGCCGCCTATCCCCTTTGCAAATGCGCCTTGCGCAAGGGTGACTGCGATGCCACCATCGGAAATGTCACGGGCTGAACTGATGAGCTTTTGCCAGGCGAGCTCGGCCAGCAATTTGTGCAGGTCGGCTTCCGCGCCAAGATCGAGCGCGGGCGGAGTGCCCCAGAGGCTGCCGAGAACGACTTTGGCGAATTCGGACGAACCGAAAGCTGCGAGATTCGCCGCGACTTCGGCGTCGGGTGCATCGGGTTGCTCGCGATCTCTGGGCTCGCGTTCCAGCGCGGGCAGCGGATACTGGCTGATGGGCGGGGGATTAAGCGGAACCTTGAGTGCCGGATTCGGCTCCTCGCCGCGCGGAATGGGCCAGAGGAGAACGATGGCGTCTTTTTCGCGCTGAAAGTGCGCGGGGACGGCCTTGGTCACGTCGTCGAGAATGCCGACGATTCCGAGAACCGGTGTGGGGTAGATGCCTTCGCCGCGCGTTTCGTTATAAAGTGACACGTTGCCGCCGGTGATCGGCGTGCCGAGCGCCGTGCAGGCCTCAGCGATGCCGTCAATGGCTGCGGAGAGCTGCGCCATGATCTCGGGCTTCTCGGGATTGCCGAAGTTGAGGCAGTTAGTTGCGGCGACGGGCGTTGCGCCGGTCATCGCCACTTTGCGCGCGGCTTCAGCCACGGCATGCATTGCGCCGAGTTTGGGATCGAGATAAGCCCATCGGCCATTGCCGTCGAGGGCCATGGAGAGGCCAATCTCTCCAATTGGACCTTCAAGTCCATTCGGCTTGGCGGTTCCTTTGATGCGCATCACGCCAGCCTCGCCGCCGGGGCCTTGCGCGGTATTCGTTTGAACCATGCTGTCGTATTGCTCGTGAACCCAGCGCTTGGAGCAGACGTTGGAGCTGGCGAGGAGCTTCTTGAGGTCGGCGGTGTAGTCGCGATCCTTGGTTAACTCGGCAAGAATCTCATCCGAAGGATCAAGAGCCACGAGTGGCTTCCAGGTGCCGACGGGGCGATGGTAAAGCGGCGCATCGTCGGTGAGCGATTGGTTGGGAATGTCGGCGACGAGTTCGCCATGATGACGGATGCGCAGACGCGGCTCGGGCTCTACGGTGCCGACGATGACCGCGTCCAGTCCCCACTTTGCAAAGACGCGCAGGACTTCATTTTCGCGGCCTTTTTCCGCGACGAGCAACATGCGCTCCTGGCTCTCGGAGAGCATAATCTCGTATGCGCTCATGCCTGTTTCGCGCTGCGGCACGCGGTCAAGCTCGACGTCGAGGCCGACACCGCCGCGCGCACCCATCTCGCAGGTGGAGCAAGTGAGGCCGGCTGCGCCCATGTCCTGAATGCCGACGATAGCTCCGGTCTTCATGGCTTCAATGCAGGCTTCGAGCAGGAGCTTCTCCATGAACGGGTCGCCGACCTGGACATTGGGACGTTTTTGTTCTGACCCTTCCTTGAATTCTTCACTGGCCATCGTTGCGCCGTGAATGCCGTCGCGGCCGGTCTTCGCGCCAACATAAATCACAGGATTGCCGGTGCCGCTGGCTTTGGCGTAGAAGATTTCATCTTTGCGGACAAGGCCGAGAGCGAATGCATTGACGAGTGGATTGCCCGAATAGCAGGGCTCGAATTTGGTTTCGCCGCCGAGGTTGGGAACGCCGAAGCAGTTGCCGTAGCTGGCGATGCCGCTGACCACGCCTTCAAGGATGGAGTGATTTTTGTGAACGGTCTCGCGGTCAGCTTCCCCAGACTCAATTGGCCCGAAGCGAAGCGAATCCATCACGGCAAGTGGACGAGCGCCCATCGTAAAAATGTCGCGCAGAATGCCGCCCACGCCGGTGGCCGCGCCCTGATGAGGCTCAATGTAGCTGGGGTGGTTGTGCGATTCGATCTTGAAGGCGCAGGCCCAGCCGTCGCCCACGTCGATAATGCCGGCGTTCTCGCCCGGCCCCTGGACAACGCGATCGCTTTTAGTGGGCAGGCGCTTCAGGTGCACCCGGCTGGATTTGTAGGAGCAGTGCTCGCTCCACATCACGCTGTAGATGCCGAGCTCAGTAAGCGAAGGCGTGCGGCCAAGCGCCGCGAGAATGCGCTCGTATTCCTCCGCGGTGATGCTGTGTGTGGCGAGCATCTGCGGAGTGATGGTGACTGGTTCGGGAACGACGGCGGCGGAGGAACTGGTCATCGTTGATGCCTTCATTCTCGCACAGGGATTGTGCGGTGACGGGTGCCTCTATGTGGAAGACGGGCATCTGCCGCGCGGGCCGCGCGGCATGTGGCGGATAAGCCAAAGGCTATGCGATACTTTGGGAGCAGATCCCTACCCGAGGCCGGGATGGCGGAATTGGCAGACGCAGCAGACTCAAAATCTGCCGGCCCTTGTGGTCATGGGGGTTCGACCCCCCCTCCCGGCACCATTATAACGTTCATAATATCAATAGATTAAAGGTTTTTGTTGGCCTGTGTGGGTATTGCGTGGGATACTGCCACCATGCTCACGGTTTTCCGGAGACATCTGAAGTCCTGCAAGTTCGCGGCGAAGGGACGGAAGCACCGCCATTGCGGATGCCCTCTCGCGGTCGAGGGAAAATTGCGCGGCCGGATGGTGCGCCGGTCTTTGGACATGCGGAGCTGGGACGCGGCGCAGAAGCTCGTGCGCGAGTGGGAGGTTGAGGGCGATAGGCCGGTGCTCGTGAAGGACGCTGTTGACCGCTTCCTGGCCGACCGGGAATCCATGAAATTGAGCGAGGCGATGATGCGAAAATACAAGCACGTCGCCAAAGAATTGAGGGATTCCATCGGGACATTGCCGCTGCGCAACGTGACGGTGGACGACATTCGGAAACTCCGGGAAGCGTGGAAGCTGGCGCCGATTACGAGCCAAAAGCGCCTGGAGATGGTGAGGAAGTTCTTTGGCTTTTGCGTCGATTCGGAATGGCTCGATAGGAACCCGGCGAAATTAGTTAGGATGCCGCCGGCGAAATATGACCCTACGATGCCGTATTCCGACTCAGAGATGGAGAAGATCCTCTGGGCAGCGGAATCAATCAGGGAAGCGCATCCAATGATCCCCACGGGGACGGAAAAGAAACTCCTCGCGCTAGTCCTCCTCATGCGCTATTCGGGACTCAGGATTTCTGATGCGTGCATGTTCCGTCGCGGCGAATTGAAGGACGGGAAGCTATTTCTCCGCCAGCAAAAGACGAAGCATCCCGTTTGGGTGCCACTGCCCCAAAAGGTAATCGACGCGCTGAATGCCTGTGATGAAGGAAACGAGCGGTTCTTCTACGCGGGAATTGGGAAGCCGAAATCGTGCATCACAGAATGGCAACAGAGGTTGAAATTGGTCTATGAAATGGCGGGAATCCCCGATGGGCACAGCCATCGCCTTCGTGACACGTTCAGTGTCGATCTCCTTTCAAAAGGGGTGCCATTACATGTTGTTTCGGTTCTTCTCGGTCATACCTCGATCAAGACGACGGAAAAACATTACGCGCCGTGGGTGAAGTCCCGCCAGGACGCTCTTGAAGGTGCAGTGAAATTGTCCTGGGCCTCTTAGCTGCCGCGTCAGACGAGAACCTTCAAATAGTATTTGCTGACGCCGCCTGAGAATCGCTCCACCTCTAGGTATCCGTACTGTTCAAGTTCTTTGATCGCCTTGATCACGGTTGGCCTGGACGAATGTGCTTCCTTTGCTATCGTCGCAGTGGAGGGAAAGCAGAATTTCTTTCCGCGAAAAATATGTACAGTCAGCACCCAGAATACGATCAAGCACGAACGCGACAAACGTTCGTCCATGAGAATCTGCGTGGGAATCATCGTAAAACTCATCTTCCATTTCATGGGAGAGTTCCGGATGTATTTTTTTAGTAGTCCGCTTTTATTCCATTTTTCTGATTCCATTCTTCTTCTTTGTGTAAAGTTTTTTTACAGGCACCAGTAAAGGGTCTTTTCAGGTGGGTGTAAAGACTCTTTACTGGTGACACAATCGACCTTTTACAAAAAACCCTTTAGCCGGAGCACTCACGGATTACTCCGTGGATGCTGCCGCTAAAGGGCTCTGAATTGTTCGGCGCATCCTCCGGCTATCCATTGCTGGATACCCTAAGCATAGGGCAACGTCGGGCAGTGTCAAGGCAGTGGGTTCTCACGGCTTCGCCCGGAGTCTCGCAAAATAGCGAAACGCGCTTCTGGTGACACAATCAGCATCACATGTGCGGCAAAATTACGAGCTTGGACAGGCCAATGAGATCCACATCTTCATCCCAATCCCAAAGTTCTACACTACGCTCGATCTGCGCTTTCGCGACTTGATAGGCGGATTCGATCGACACGCACTCTAAATCGGCGAAAAGGTCATTGGCGCGGGTTGGCAAAGGACCGTCACAACTATAGCATTTGGCACTCAACGAAGAAGCGAGCTCGTCGAATTGCCCTGCAGCATTGATTACTACGGTATGAAGATCAAAGAGATACTCGTCGCCATCCTCACGCTGTACACGCCTTCTGACCGTGAAGTTGAATTGGAATCCCGCGCGCGCATCCTCCGCCCGCATTTCGGGGACTTCAATCACACGAATGGCCGTATGACCGCCAAATGCATAGTCGCCGATCTGCTGAAACATCGCATCGATGAATGGGTGTCCAATCGCCAGGAAATCAACCTGCGGATTGCGAATGGCCGTCGAACGGTCGAAAGTCGTGGTACGGAATCGCTCGGGCAGCTTTGCATCGCTCAGGCTCTCTGGCGTCAAGAACTCCAAGCATCCGTCCTTACGCAGGACCTGCCGCCGTTCACTGGCCAAGTACTTGAGGGTAAAGTCTTCAAGGTCTCTCAGCGTAATCGGGCTTGCGAGCTCTCTCTCGTATTTGTCAAAGCTATAGCTAGAAACATCCCGGAAGAGACTCTGTGTCGCAATTTCATAGGCTTTCTGTGCGCGCCGGACGGCCTCCTGAATATCCTCTTTCGTCTGTTGGTTCAGGTTGCCTTCGACGAGCGCGCGTTTATAGATTTCGTCGGGCTCAATTTCTGTCTCCAGTTGGCCGTTCAAACTTGCGATGAGTTCTTCGGGATCTTCTCCCGTGACCTGCTGAAGTGCTCGCGCTGCGACTCTCAATCGTTGCTCAAAGTAGGACCGGACTGTATCTTCAACAGTGTCTTTGGCGCGCAGGTTGCAAATCTGGACGACCTTGTCCTGGCCGTAACGATAGACGCGGCCAATCCGTTGCTCGTACCGCATCGGGTTCCACGGCAGGTCGTAGTTCACCACGATGTAGCAGAACTGCAGGTTAATTCCTTCGCCTCCGGCTTCGGTCGAGACCAGGAACCGTATGTTCGCGTTGTCTCTGAACACGCGCTGGCTTCGACGTTTGCTTTCGGCCTCGGGTGTTTTTCCCTCAAGTTCCATGTCACCGTTGATCAGGACGACTGTGTTTGGTCCGTACCATTTCTCTAGGCGCTCTTGCAGAAATTCCTGTGTTCTCCGGTACTCGGTGAAGATGAGCACTTTGGCGCCCGGTGTCTCTTTGTCGATTTGGAGGAGCAGTTCCCGAAGCCGATCGATCTTCTTCTCCCGATCCGTCGGAATCGCTAGAAGCCGTTTGAGGACTTTTATCTCATCTTGGAGGATTTCACGGTCCGTTTTCAGTACGGCTTGCTTTTCGTCAATCTCGCCCTGGTACCGCTCGTCCTGTTCTTCTTCTTCCTCAGTTGGCAGTTTCGCCAGCTTTTGTTGCAGTCGATTTAGACGGCCGTCCAGGGCATGCTTGATGGCGTGCGCGGAGCTAGCGTTTAGCTTTTGGAACGTCGTGAGGATGAATCCAACAGCGTGCCGGTCCATCGGATTTTCAATTCGTTCCAAGGAGTTGTAGCCGTTGCGGATATAGTCTTCCATTGCCTTGTAGAACTTCATTTCGTCTGGATACATCGTGAAACCCAGTGGAACGGTTCTTCGGCCTTTGAAGACTGCATGCCCCTCGGCGTCCGTCACTTTAAGCTTTGGTGTCCTAAGGATCAGTTTCGCGTAGGGCACCGCTTCACCATCTCGAAAGAGCCCTTCGTCAAGCAGCGGATAAAAATCCACCTTGGGTTCCAGTAGTTTGACCAGGTTTACAAACCGGGTGTGATTGGGATCTCCTGCATGGGGCGTGGCGGTCAGCAGGAGCAGTGCGTCTGTGTAGTCGCGCAAGGCCTCAGCAAGCTGGTAGTTTTGCGTCTTTTCTATCTTGCTCGGGTAGTCCCGTGCGCTCAGTCGATGGGCTTCGTCAAAGATGATCAAATCCCACTTGCGATTCTCTAGCAGCGTGCGCTTGTGTTCCCTCCTCTTTAGGCGGTCCAGCGAGGCAATGGCGGTAGCCTTCAGATCCCACATTCGCGGGTTTACTGCAGTGAAATCGCGTCCGAAAATCTCAAAATCAGCCTGAAATTTCTCCTTGAACTCTTCTTGCCACTGCCGTGTGAGGCCTGCCGGCGTAATCACAAGAGTTCGGCTGGCATTGCCGCGCTGAGCCAGCGCCTGCCAGACCATGCCCGCCTCTATGGTCTTTCCCAGGCCGACCTCATCTGCCAACATGAAACGGCGGCGGGCGCTGGAAACCACGCTGAAGGCTGTGAAAATCTGATGTGGTAGGATTTCCGTTCGGGCATTAGAGAGCTGCCCTCCCTTGTTGAGGGTGAGGAATCGCGCCGCCATCTGCCGGAAGTCAAACTTCCAGGCTTCGTCCCATTTTCCGGCTCCGGCCAGTTCGAGCGGCGAGGGGCAAATTTCGCTCTCTGCAACTTTCAGAAGGTAATTGATGGAGCGGTATGGCGGACGGGAAAAGACGGTCGGATTGAATTCAATTTTGCAGAGGGAACCCCGGACCTTTTGGACTTTACCGACGCCAAGAAGCCGGTAATTTGCATTCAAGCTCCGGACACAAGCGCCGACGTCGAGCAACGCAAAAACGGTATGGGCGCTGTCCGTTTCAGGCATATTTGTCATGATAATTCAACGGTCGATTCTACATCCTCTTCTGCGTTGTCCCCATCGCCAACTTGCATGACTGTCTGCTGAATAGTCTCCAGCTCCTCTTTACCAACGTGCCACAATTTTGCAACTGCGCAGTCGATCAATGCTTCATTGTTTCTTATCTTCTCGGCTTGGTGCTTTCGGGCGAATCTGTGGCACTCGGCAGACAAGAGGGCCAGTTTCCGATGAAGAGGGCTTTTGTCATTAAACATTGGAATTGGGATCTTTTCCAAAATATGCGTTGAGATGCCCGTTGAGATCGCAAAAGATAGAACAATGTACTTGGCAATCGTGGAATTCAAGACTGCCGCGACATAGTACGCTTCCTTTAGTGTCTTGGCTGGAACGATCATTAGCTTATGGTCAGGGATAACCACCCGTGGCTGGCCGTCGGGCACGACTCTCTGGGCTCCCACAACGCTCGCCACTGATCCATTTGCCATCTCTCGCCAGACCACCTTGTACCGCGCGAAAGTGGCTCCTAATACGCTGTAGAGGCCGTGCCAGTTCTTGCCGGTTGGATCGAAGTTCCTAAATATCTTGCGGCTTTCAAGCTTCTCGCGGAATGCTTGCAGAAACTCTTGTGTTCTCTTGCCCAGTGATTCAAATGGTGCAGGCACAGCCGGGTTATCAGGATCATGCGGTAGAACAATGGCAGATTCCGGAGCAGCACACCACCTGCTTACGTCTCTCCCCCTAAGCAAAGGGTATAGGTAGTCGATCTCGACGCGGCGTTCTAGGACGGGGACGCGGCGATCTTGGTCTCCGTCGTAAGCGCGGTTCCGCACGATTAATGGATCAGCTTGCAGTATGTCCACAAAATACACCCCGTTGGCTCCCCTAGTGTTGATTCCTTCCCGTGCAAATTCTGCATACGGAGAGGAACCGATAAAACCCCTAAGAATGTCCACGCACTTTTCGGGTCCAACTAGCCAAGAGGACTGTTGCCATTCCTTGCGCACTGGATATGCAACCCAAGCGAGCCGCTTGGAGTCGCGTTGAACCTCAGGAAGGGATTGATCTTCTTCCCCTACTCCTCTAACCTTAGTTTCCCAGCGCACGTATCTTACGGGGTAAGTAGTTTTGAGTCCCTTCCTCAGGATAAACGTCGCAGTTACGTTTGCAGCTCTTCCCCTGAATGGCTTCATCCGGTCGAGATCGTCTACTTGCACGACTTCTAGAGAATCCCCTTTGGGTAAGCTAAATCGACGGAAGTGCCAACCTCCGATCTCAGATTGGAAGACCGTACGGGTAATGACGAATCCGAGCATTCCCCCGTGCTTGAGATATGCATCGCACGACACATATGTCATAAGAATCGAAATATCAGTTTTTGCTTTTCCACTAGACTGCCGCTTTTTCAAAGGGATCTCGCCGGTCAAGCCGTACTCGCTCCACACCTCACCGGATTCAGACCGGTAACCTGGAGGTAGTCCCTCCCAGTTAATCCAAGGCGGGTTTCCCACAACGTAATCAAACGACTCGCGACCTTCAAAGAGGGGGGCGAAATTATTCTTGATTATCCTTGCCCAGATGCCGTTCTTATTAGCCCGCTCCAGCTCTACGAGCTGGTTGTAAAGTTCTACATGGCCTTTTGGAACGCTAATGTTGAGACCCTCATCGCGGCAGTCGGAGACGAACACATCCGAGGATGCCCCTCTCTTCACGCACGACTCAAGCACACTTGCATACTTAGCGACTTCTCGCGGGTTGCGAGTAATTTCCTTTGGCACTAGCAGATATGGCGGCCTCATTGCACTACAGGGAACCTTTGCAACGGTGCCATCCATGCCGACGAACAGGTTGCGATATTCCGCGGGGGTCATAATTGAATCGCAAAGATAGACAGGAATATCGACGTGATCGACGTGCCTAATTAAGTCTTTGATAGCTACGAGATAGTTTGTCCGAGCGGCCATCACGGCAAGCGGGTTCAGATCGAATCCAACGACATTTGCCAGAATCATTTTGAGGAGTTCTCCTTCCCCGAAGGAGCACTGTTCTCGGTTCAGATCGTACCAGCGCCTGATTCGGCTGATTGCCATCACCAAGAACGTGCCGGAGCCACAGGCAGGATCGAGCAAGCGCTTTTCCGGTAGGCCCTCGTATTGAAGTGCGTTGAGCGTGTGTTCCGCAAGCCAATCCGGAGTGTAGTATTCACCCAGAGCATGACGCACAGTTCCCGGAAAGAGCTGCTGGTAGAGTTTCTTAAGTAGGTCGCGGGATTGTGCGGGGTCCTCTGAAAAAGTCCCCGGGTTGTATTCGTCGAGCTTGGAGATCATCTTCCGAATGAGAGACTCGATTGGGTCGCACCAAGCATCCAGGTACCAAGAGAAGAGATCGCCCTCCAAGAAATTGGTGATCCCCATTTGCTGAAAGATTCCACCGCTTTCAAGTTCTTGAAGTTCCCGTCTAAGCCTGCTTGAAGAGATCGCGTTTTGGAGCTTTACTACTTGGCGCGACATCCACGGGTTGAAGAAGCTAACGATCTCAGCCGCCAGCAACTTAATTAGAATGGCATAGTAGCTGTGAACAGCAAAAAGAAGAGGAGCCGCCTGCGGTTTACCCGTGACTACATAGAAGTCAGCCAGCTTCTTGACGTTATCGGAGAGCTTCTCAACGTCGTAACCGCATACTTCTCCAAATAAAATCTTCCACTGAGTGAAGAACACCTGGGCCTTCGGATTGCCGGTGGCAAGAATTTCATGGTAAAGCGTACGAATACCATCCTGCGCTAGGAGGCTGTCAGCGCCGAAGTCGCCGTGCAGGTATTCAGGCTGGTACGGCTTGCCCTTTTGGCCGAGATTGTAGAGAGCCCAGAGAAAGCGTTCAGCGGAATAGCGATTAACCTCCAGCGGCTCCTGGTCGGTCCATTTGTCATCTCGAAATCGGAGGAAGATGAAGTATTTGCCGTCGGTCCCGACGCCGAACATGCTGTTCCAGTTGCGGTTCTCTTTTGACCGCATGTCGTAGAAGCGTTTCTTGAGCTGGTCAATGACGGCTTTATTTGGGGCTGCATCCTTGGTGGCAGAGAGCGTTCCTGGGTCCTTATATTCAACGATCACGCTGCCGTAGACGGAGTCAGGACGTCCAGTAGCAATGGTGATGTTGTGATGCCCTTCCAGATTGATTTGAGCTCTTTTGGCGAATCCCTTAAGAGCGGCCGCCACTTCGATCTGGAGGTCCATCTCTGTCTTTGCCCATGCTGCCGCTGCCAGAATCTGCTCGGCTAGAACTATGGCGCTATGACTGACAATTTCATCAAGGGATTCGGGCTTGGGTGAGCCTGATACTGCCATCTCTTCCTCCGCTCCAAATAGTGCCTTTCGAATGCGATCAGTGTAGACGGATGCGCTCCCCCATCGCCAATCCTCACGGTGGAGGCCGGGCAATGATGCGAGATCAAGGCCTCAGTTTCGGCAACCTCCTGGATTTTCGCGGCTGAGCGGCCGGCGCTCCTAATTGCGCGGCCAAGATTCTGGCCTTGTCTTCTAGATCGAGAAAGAGCGTAGACAATGGCACGCCGAGAGTAGTCGCCACCTTCGCGATGTTTTGGAAGCTCAGGTTGCTCTCGCCACGCTCGATTGTCCCCATGAACGTCCGGTGGACGCCGCATTTGTCGGCAAAAGCCTCCTGCGAATAGCCCCGTTCCGTCCGTAACTCTCTGATTCTTTTGCCAAAAGCTTTCAGGAGCAGGTTGCTATGTCCCTTTTCCATGTCCGAGAGTCTTCTCGATTTGCCCCTTTTACGTCTACACTGTTTGCATAGCCATTGTATGAGTAGTATTCTTGGTTGAGTAAAGGCGGTTTTTTTGAATCGGGAAGGAGGCCCAGAATGATGGCTCCGAAAGCCTTGACTGGCGGTGGAGGCGGGGGCGGCGGTTGACAGCAATCCTCAAGTTCAATGAACGGAATTTTGGCAAGCCAGGAATTTGTAACGCCGGTTTGCTCGCACATACATGCAATCTTCTCTTGAGTCCCTCGCTGCAGCGGCGACCATTGTAGGGACTGTAACCAGTGTCCTAGCTGTCATGCAATCCCGTGCGTGGCTTGTCCTTACGAGTCTGGTTTTCGTGGGTTTCTCAATCGCCGCGGGCATATATGCCCGCAAACAGCGCCTCGCACTCGACGCTGCTTCGATCGTGATCGAAGGTCACAGCATCGATTCCTTGAACATCGCGAACCTCAAGCGGCGTGTAAACCGGACCCTTGTCATTCAAGAAGCCCTTCATACGGCGCGAATCGAAGCCGAGGATCTGGAGATCGCCTGGAAGTATTCGGGTTACTGTAGAGCGGAGCGCGACACCTCGATCGAGTTCAGCATCGACTCGGATGACAGCACTGCATTTGAGAATCTGAACTGCGTTGCATTTGACCTTGGTCGTGATCCGGACATGGTGCGGACGATTCGACCGCTCCTTGTGGGGTCGGAAGGCATCTCCCGAAAGCTCTCGGTGCCGTTCCTGGAGCCACTCAAAGCGAACGATTCCTTCGCAGTGCTCTTGAAATGTGTTCTGCCTCGGTGCATTAAGGCGGGGTTTGGCTACTACACTTCAACCCTTTCTTTCGCTCAGGACCGCGTGCGCCGATGCGAGGTGCGTCTGATTTTTACAGGTCTCACGCCAAGCTGGCTGCGCGTCTACGAATGTTCGGCTCAGCGCCGGCCCGTGCTGCTCAAGACGCTGACCCCCGTCCGGCAGACGGTCGATTCTTGCGAATACCTCGATGTTGAAGAGGAAAGGCCGGGGCAATCGGCGAGAATATACATCTTTTGGCGTGACGCTGCTTAGAAATCCGGCCATCTGTGTATTGTGCTTAAGGTCAACTCGAATAAATGCGGAATCACGCGATAAGTATCCGCGCAGTCTTATAAAGCCGGAAGCATTGGAACAGTTGGCGGCTATGACGATGTCTCGGCGAACTTGTTGCGGTGACTGCCAGGCCTCACGCAAACAATCGGAGGATGAAACGCTCTGGTTCTTCAACGAGATCCGGTCCTGATCCATTGTGCGCCATCATGCCACTGATGATCTTGCGCGGGATGCCCATGCCCATGTGCTCCAGATATCGGTAGTCCCGCATGACATCCTTCAGGAGCTGGTTCCGGGCCGCCCGGCAGCCAGTCCGCATCCGCTCCGGCGTTATGCCGTTCGGCAGACGGCCGGGCGAGATGATTTCCAAGCGGTTGCTGTAAACGGCTAGCTCTATGTCCGTGCTGGTTAGAAGGTAGTCGCGGTGTATGAGCGCGTTGACCACGGCCTCGCGGATTACCTCCGGCGGGTAGGTTGACTTTTCAATTCTCCTGCCGTTGTCAAGGATGGCGGTCACCGGGGTATTCCGCCGCACAAACTCCAGGGCCTGTTCGACCAGGCCATTTTCCACCACGGCGTTATTGATATCGAGCAAAGGTGTCATCGGTCCGCGCAGGGACACGCGCTCGCGCGCGGCGTAATCCTTCTCCATTCCTGGGAAGGCCGCAGCGTCTATGCCGGCATGCGCAAGAAAGCGGTTAGGCGTCTTACCGAACAGGAGCAAGCCGCCAACTGAGACACCTTCCTCAGTGATGATCTCCGTGTTCAGAAGAAGCGTTTGCCAAGCTGTGCCATCCTCATCCGGAGGCACGGTTTGCTGACGAACATGTCCAAAATAGTCCCGGAGCCGTCGATGGTCGAGGTCGGTGATCGTCGCTCCGGAAACCGGCCGCAACTCGGCACGGAAAGAGCCGCGCTGCTGGAAGAGACGACCGAGTTCCTCGGGACTTGGTTCCCTGCTTTGAGTGCCAACCCGGATATAATATGTGTTGCGGTTGTTGTGCCAAAGGCTGTGAACATCATATCCACGCGTCACGCTGACAATCGCCACATCCTTGCCCGGCTCAAACTCACGGACAACTTCGAAAAAGGGAATGATGCTGGGCCTAATCTTGTCCCGGCAGGTTGTCATTACCCACTCTTCGAGATCGGGCCTCGTAATGCCAGATATGCTGCCATCATCTTCCACGCCGAGTAGCACCTTGCCACCACTCAGGTTCGAGAACGCGACCAGCTCTTTTGCCAGGTCGGAGTTTTGCAGCTCATCCCGCTTAAATTCAACGCCGGAGTTTTCTCCGTTGTTGATGATTTCTAAGAGTTCGGTGTGCGTTGTCATGTCTCAGAATCCATATTTAGAACGTCGCATCTCGAAGGCATCCTTGCCTCCTTCGAGGATCTCTTCCACCAGCTCGCGCACAGGCTGCGAGTCGATGGACCCCATGTGCTCGGTGGCAATCTTGGCGTGGCCTTCCCTACCTTCCCCTGACGCGGCCAATCCCAGGATAAGTTCCGCATCGCCAAGAACGGGAATATTCGCATTGTGTGTCGAAAAAACGAATTGACGGTGCCGTTTCTCCTGGCGCATGATCGGCACCACGCCTTCCGTGATGAAGCGGTTATCCAGGTCGTCTTCCGGCTGATCGACAACGAGGGGAGCCTCGGACTCCAGCAAGAGCAGCAGTAGCACAGCCGTCGCCTTCTGTCCTGTAGATAGCTCTTCGAGCGTCTGCCACGTCGGCGGTTCGCCGTCCGGTGCGGTATTCAACTCAATCTTGGTCGTTGCCGGGAGGTCAAGCTCTTCGATTCTCATAAACAGATCGAGGTCGGCCTGGGCAATCCGCTCGGCCGAGCCCCCCGGCAGCCCGTAGTGCTGCATGAGCGCATCTTTTCCCTCTCGGCAGCGTTGCGCAAAATCGGGCAGCGAAAGCTGTTCCAGCGACCGCAGCCGTTCCAGGGCGGCGCTTAGATTTCCGCCCACCTCACGTAGCAACTGTTCCAGGGGATCGCGATTGCCAGCCATCGTGACTTCTACCTTGACCCGTTCCCGCAGCTTGCTCGAAACCTTCTTTGCCGCTCTTTGAATCTCCCGATATTCGCTCGCTTTAGTGTCTTCCCATTCGGAAAGCAGTTTGCGGCGGTTAGCTTCATGAGTGGCCAGATCGCGTTTGAGTGACTCTTTCTTTTCCCTCAGGGGCCGAAGCTCTTCAATCTGTTTACGCAGGCGGATAAACTCGGCCCCGTCGATCTTCGACTTCTGAAGCTCCCGCAGGAGCTTCTCATAGGTCTCCTCGATGACTTTTCGTTTCTCATCCCAGCGAGCTTTTGTGCCCGCAACGGAGCTGTCGGTTTCCGCTAGCGCCTTGGCGAGTTGATCGGCGACCACCTTCAGATTCGTACTAAGCTTGGCCAAAATGTTTCCAATCTCTTCTAGGATGGCCGAATTAGGAAGTCCTTCTAAGGCCTTTGAAGAAACGAATGCGGCATCAAGCGGAAGGGCAGATACCAGCTCGTTGTGAAGTGAGCGAATAGGATCTAGTCGCTCACCGGCACTCGCAAACACACGCTCTTCCCGAATAAGGAGACTCTTCTCCTTAAGCCGTTCCTCAAGTCCTGCTTCCTGGAAGCGCTTTTGCGTTTCTTCGAGGCCAGGTAGCGCAGCTAGCCGTTCGTCGAGAGCTTTGGTCTCACGCCGGACATCGACAATGCGGCTCCGTGAGCGTTCCAGTTCCAGCTTCAGCTTGGACTTTCGTCCAGAGAGGGTTGGATCGTGATCGACAAATCGCTCTAGTAAGAGCGTGAGTTTTTCCCGGCTTTTTGTGAGCTCGGATATTTCGTGCTGACCGAACACCTCTACGCCTGGCATCACGTCTTGCGGCGCAAGCGTTAGCACTTCTCCGGCTTCGTCCTTGACGATCGGCGGATTTGGGACCGACCGCTCGATGGTGTAGGTGCGCGCAGAAGGTTTGTGTGAACGCACCAGCAAGGACACTTTGGTGCCGGCACGAAGCACATGACGGATCACGCCTTCATGTGCTTTGCGGGCTTCCTCACCGAGCGGATCGAGGCCAAGGACGTAACGCATACTCTCGATCATTGTTGATTTTCCGGTGCCACGGCCTCCGACAAGCACATCGAGATTGCCGTTAAAATGAACGGCCGTACCGTCCAAAAAGCCGCCCTCCCAAGTTATGGCTACAAACTCGACGTGGGGTTCTGGCTGCTGATCGCTATTCAAGCGAATGCGAGACTGCGGGTCAAGAAAGGCCTGCCGCAAGGCTTCAACTGAGACATTAGACATCTTAATGAAACAGGACGCGCCGTCCTTTTTCAGATCCTCGGGGTCATTTACGTCAGAAGCATTTATGACCGCAACCGGACGGCTGCGGTAATACTCTCCGACCTGATTCTGAAGAATCTGCCGAATCCCATCCGGAGCACTGTCGATAGGCCCGGAAATGGCGCATGCTAGATGAAGCTCAGACTTCCAGACGTTGACGCGAGTCTGACCGGAGAGTTTCTTGAGAAGGCCACCCTGGTCTGACATAACATGAGCTGCAACACAGGCGGCTTCCCAACTTTTTGCACAGGCAAGAAGCTCTTCGGAATCTAGGCTGCCGGTGGGTGAGGCGGCCTTAGTGTCGTGAACGCCGCACTCGCCGATAAATCGTTCGAGCATGTTGTCCTTGTCGGGATCGAACAGGCATAGAAAATGGACGCCATCTTTGGTGACGGCCTCAAAGCCGCTAAAAGCGAAGAGTCCGGCCTCGCGCGCGAGTTTTACCAGGCCTGCGGATTCATCAACCCGGTAATGGTCCGTCACGCCGATGACTTCGATTCCCGCTTCGAGGCATGTTGCGATAATCGCCGCGTTGTACTCCGCTTCTGTCCGGAACGTGGTTTGCTTGTTATTGCGGCTCAGATACGCAAACGGGTTCACCTGAAGTGCGCAGCGGTAGAATCGTGCGCCGTTTGGAAGCTTCAGCGCGTTTTGTAAACGCGCTGATAGAGTGCCTGTCGCGCTGGCTTGTTTAACTGTCATTGTCCTGCCTCGGTTCAACGCTTTGAGTCCCTGGTCACCGTCACTGACATCTTCGAATTCTTCTGTGAGACATCGAACGATAGACTCCTTCTTCACGGGAATCCCCATTGTTTGCGGCCCAACCGCAGCCAGTGTACACCCGGTCGCTTCCCGACGGAGCAATGCAGCTCTTGAAGGTAGCTAGAGACCGGTCCGGCTCTCCTTCATCGAGCCAACCGAACAAAAAAAAGAAGTTTTCAAGCGTTTTCGTTGATACCTCTCCGTGCCTCCTTGCTATATTCTCAGCCCGCTATGCGGTCGGCAGCGGCAGTGCCTCGATTCGCCGCACCATGCTGGCGAACAGCCGCCTGGTCATGTGGCTCTCTGCCAACAGCAGCCAATAGTAGCGGGCATGCTTGATCAGCCGTCCGCCCGTCGTCACCAGCCGTTGTTGCAGGCTGGTGAGCGACCAGTTGCCGATTTTCTGCGGCAGCACCAGCCGCCGCCAGCGACCCAGTTCAAACACCCTTTTAAAATATAGTTTGCACAAAAAAGGAGCCTGCTTCGTGCGGGCTCCAAATGAATTCAATGCTCGTTTCACGCTGCAATGGGCTTCTTTGTGCCCTTCGCGGTCGGCTTCGGCGTGGCTGTCTTCACGGTCCTTGCCTTGTTTTTCGCGGCGAATTCTTGCTTGACCTTGGTTGAGATCGCTCCCACGTCCACCTTGTAGAACTCGGCGGCTTCGCGCAGGGCTCTGCTGGATTCGTTGGGCGAAGCTGCTGTTTGGAGAACGGCCAGCTCGACCAGCAGATGGCCGAGAGTGCTCTCATCGGTCTTGCGAAGAAATGCTGAGAGCAGCTTGGCCGGGGCGTCGGTGGCCCCGTTCGGCTTGCCGAGGTTGTGCTGTCTCAGGATGATGGAGAGACGGCGTTCGTCCAGAATGACGCTGAGCCGTTCGACTACAAAGAGTAGATCCCGCTTCATCAAGCGAACCGGGACTGCTTCGGTGATGGCGCTGAGGACGCGCAGGCCCGTGATCTGGGCTATGGCTTCCTCGCGCCGGCGCTTCTCCTGTTCAGCCTTGATCGCGGCGTCGGTTACGGGTTTTGGTTTGCGGGCATGGTGAATTGGACATTCGGGATTGGCGCAAACACGCCGGACCTCCCCCTTTTCACTGCCCTCGGTGACGATGGCCTCCGAGGTGAACTTGCAGGTCTTGTACTCCGGCCAGCTCTCCTGCCCATTCTTGGCCGGCTTATCCTGCCTAATTTCGACGTACTTGTTGCGCGGGATAGCGACGCTGCCGTCCTTCGGCCGTCCGTAGCAGGTGCTGATTTGCACCAGCTTCGGTTTTGCGGCGATTGTCTGGCGTACATGCGCGTCGATCTTCGCCGCGTAGCATTGCGGATCGGAGCATGAATCGTTCTGGGGCTCCATACCCTCGAACAGGAGCTTGTTTTGCCCGGTCCGCTTCGAGCAATTGAGACAGGCGCCAGCCTCTGGAACGAGTTCCGCGTCGTCTTTGGAGAACGGCGCAGAGGCGAGCTCCAGGAAGATGTTGTGCTCGATCCATTGCTGAAGGTGGCGAACTGGAAGCAGGATGCGCTTCGCCCTGCTGCCATTGCCATATTGCTCCTGATAGCAGGCACTCAAGGCTTCGAGCTGCTGCTCCGGCTGGAGTTTGGCCAGCAAGAGAGCATGTCCGACGCCGATCTCGTCTTTGGCAAAGGCTTCGACGACTTCGGCTGCAAGCTCCGTCAACCGGAGCCGGGCAGCGACGTATGCGGGGCTTTTCCCGCATTTGGCGCTGACCTGTTCGATACTGTACTGCGGCTCTTCGAGTCGCATCAAGGCGGCAAAGCCCTGAGCTTCATCGAGTGGATGCACGTCCCGTCGTTGTAGGTTTTCGACAATGCTGGTTTCAAGAGCCTGGGCGTCGCTGAGTTCGACAATGCGAACCGGCGCGGCTTCGAGCCCGGCAATCTGGGCAGCCCGGAAACGCCTAGCTCCTGCGACAATCTCGAAATGCTGGCCGACAGAGCGCACAACCAGGGGCGCGAGGATCCCCTGTGTTCTGATGCTCTCGGCCAACTCGTTGAGTGCTGCGTCATCGAATCTGCGGCGTGGGTTGGTTGCCGACTCTGCGAGGCTTTCGAGCGGAAGATCGCGATACTCCGATGCGGTGATCATGTGACGTTCTCCTTTTCAGGCGAGATGGGTTGAGGAGGCGGGCACGGATTCCCGGACCCGCTTCAATTGGGATCAACTGGCCTTGGCCAGCGAGAGGCAATCGGTTGAGTTCGTCCCGGTCAAAAAGGCTCCGAGTTTCGCAGTCGCTTTGAACTGTGGGACTGGGTCCAATTCCTTGAATGCGGACGTAAACGCGTTCGAGAGGCTCCAGAACGTTCGTGGCGAAAATTCCGGATACTTCGGGTCGAAGTAGTGCTCGTGGACGAGGCGGGCAAGGTGCTTCGGCGCTTCAAGGCAATCCTCGATAAACGCGCGATAAATCACGAGCTTCGCTGCATCGTCGGTGAGTTGAAGGCCCCTCCAGGACTCCACTTGGCGCCGCATTGGCTCAAAATTGCGCTGTATTCTGTCAATGCCAACGGCAAGCGCATCTTGCAGGTTGAAATGCTTCGAGTGCTTGGCGAGTACCGGCGTGAAGTCGCCGTAAAACGCCATGTTGTCACACACAAAAACCCGAAAGCCCACTGTGAGTGCAAGGCGCATGGATTTGTCGTTCGCGTTGCGGATTCCGAGCGAGAAACGCGCCTCATCAAAGGTGGTTTCTAGGTCGAGAACGCCGAACAGCTTCATGCCATCGTCAGAGACGGCATATTCGTCGCGAACTACGTTGATGTGCCGATAGGAAAGCCCGTCGAGCACGTTATGAATCAGTTCCGCGTGAGAGATTGGCTTGAATGTCTCAGTCGGTTCCGGAGGCAGGATGGTGGCGAGTTGATCGCGCGAAAGCTTCGACGCTCCCGCATGAGCGCACAGTTGCTCCATGTGACTTCTCCTTGATTGATTTGGGAATGTGCTGCGAGGACGCTTTCAAACGTCCTGGCCGACCCTGCAGTTGAATGGCAGGGCCGGCCGGGAGGTTCGCGATGTCGGGTTTAGCGGGAGCGCTTTGAGCGGGGAAAGAATCGCCTGGGAGGAGACGGCTCGACGCGTCGTCTCTTGTCGTGGTCGATGCAGAACCGGGAGTTCCGGTCGCTTATCCAGCCACAGCCTTTGTAGGCACACATGAACAAGACACCCTTGCGGATTCCTGCTGTAGGCCTTTTGATTGTCTTTGTGATCATGGATGGTGCTTGCACTTGCCAAGAGCAATGCCTGAGGCTGGCGTGGCTGACAGCTTGTGACCCAGTCACTATAGCGAACCAGCACAAAAGCGCAAGTGCGACTCTCGAATCGGGGAACGCCATGCCTAAGAGAATCCCTATTGTGCGAATGATCGCGGTTCAATAAATGCGGGATTCGGAACCGAGATCAAACCTCCGCGATTGTCTCGCCGGCCAAGTCTGTTACTCACCGTCACATCATTTTGGTGGCGCTGTGGGAATGATGTTCCACGTAATGATCAGGCTGCACGCTAAGAAGAGAGCTGCACAAATCATCAGGCTACGCTCCAGCCACGAATTTAGCGCATCCATCACGATCAACTTCTTATTCAACTCCTGCGCCTGATCAAGGGCCTTGTTCGCAGCCTCTGGTTTATTATCGTCCGCCAGGGCTTTGTGGAGGTCCATTTGGATCGAAATTGCTCGGGCATGACGGACCGCGTCAATCGCTCGGCTTTGAAAATAGAAATTTAAAGAAGATCCAATTACAGCCAGTAGGCGAAATACGTGAAGGAGTGGTCGGATCAAACAGTTGGAGAACAAATCTGGCTGGTTTGTGTAGCCGATCGAAAGCACAAAACCGCCCATAAATAAAATCCACAGCGCATAGTACAGCTTGCCGTTGATTTCTCTGTCCCATTGAAGGAATTCTGGCTGCTCTTTGATTCCACGTATGACGACGTCGGCTCCCTGGCGAGAATTGCCTGCTCCGCTTACGTCCATCAACCCTCCTCATGTAGCAAATCAGTATACTTGGACACCGGAGCCAACACTGGGCCTACACGTGGCTTGGCCCTGAGCGTCCCGAGGATCAGTGCAGCTGCTTGAGATTGTCACAGGCGTACTTTATGCCTCCGTCGCAAGCCCTTTGGTACAGGGAACGCGCCTGTGTGTAGTCCTGGGGCACACCATCTCCGTGCTCGTAGAGCCAACCGAGATTGTTGCAGGCAGACATAATCCCGCCAGCGCAGGCTTTCTCCAAAAGAGGGCGTGCTTGTGCGTAATCCCTGGATACGCCGTGCCCTTTGAAATACAACCAGCCTAAACTGTCGCAGGCTTGAAGTTCGCCTCCGTCGCAGGCCTTCTGATAATACGTTCGCGCTTGAGCGTAGTCTTTGGTCACGCCTTGGCCGTTATCGTAAAGAGCGCCGAGGGCGGCGCATCCGGACAAATTCCCCGCGTCGCAGGCCTTCTGATAAAGCACGTGCGATTGCGCATAGTTCTTCGCCACACCCTGGCCATTGAAATAGAGGGTGCCGAGGCTGGTGCACGCGAGAACGTCTCCGCCATTGCATGCCTTCTGATAAGAGGAGATCGCCTGAGAATAGTCCTGGGCCCCGCCCTGGCCACTGTAGTACAGATTTCCGAGGCTGGTGCAGGCTGTCATAATTCCGCCGTCGCAGGCCTTCTTATAAAACGTGCGCGCTAGGTCATTTTCCTGGCTCCCGCCGTGACCACTTGAGTACAGCGTGCCTAGGAAAGCGCATCCCCACACATATCCACCATCGCAGGCCTTCTGATAAAGCGACCCGGCACGAGAGTAGTCCTGGGTCCCACCCTGGCCATTGTAGTAAAGAGTTCCGAGGCTAGCGCATCCGGACAAATTCCCACCGTCGCAGGCCTTCTGGTAAGGTACACGGGCCTGGGTGTAGTCCTGGGCGCCGCCTTGACCGCTGGAATAGAGATTGCCGAGGTTTACGCAACCGACGATATCTCCGTCATCGCAGGCTTGCTGATAAAACGAGCGCGCCTGAGAGTAGTCCTGTGTGACACCGTGGCCAAGGTCGTATAGATTGCCGATGAGTGTGCATCCAGTCCCTATTCCGCCGTCGCACGCTTGCTGATAAAACGAGCGCGCCTGGGCATAGTCCTGGCTCACTCCCTGGCCATTGTCATACAGGTAACCGAGGCCGGTGCATCCCGGCATAAAGCCGCTATCGCAGGCCTTGCCATAGAAAGAGCGCGCTTGGGCAAAATCTTGGGCTACGCCATGACCGCTGTAGTAGAGCATGCCGAGACGGACGCATCCGACCCTGCCCCCGCCGTCACAGGTCTTCTGGTAAAACGAGCGCGCCTTGGCATAGTCCTGGTCCACTCCCTGGCCCTCGTCGTACAGCATGCCGAGACCCGCGCACCCATCCATATCTCCGCGGTCGCAGGCCTTCTGAAATAGCGAATGCCCTTGGGCATAGTCTTTCGGCACACCTTCGCCTTGGCGGTACAGTTCGCCCAGTCTGAAGCACCCGTCCAAATTTCCGGCGTCGCAGGCCTTCTGAACCAGGGAGCGCGCTTGGGCATAATCCTGGGTCACACCACCACCCACGACGTAAAAACCGCTAAGTTCGCAGCAGGCGGACATTTCTCCGGCGTCACAGGCCTTCTGATACAACGGGATGGCTGACGCAGCATCGTGTTTCACGCCCTGGCCATAGTCGTAAAGATGGCCGAGAAGGTAGCACCCGACCATGTTGCCGCCGTCGCACGCTTGCTGCAATAGCGGCCTTGCTTCCTCGTAGTGCTTCTGGTCGTAAAGCGCCTGTCCCTTCTTCAACCGCTCGTCAGCATGATCGAGCAGGTCCCGTTTCCGTGCAGCCTCTTCCTGCACAGTCTGCTCGGCCTGGAGACGGGCGGCGCGCACCGGTTTAAGTTCGATGTTCACAACTGTCTGGCCGCTCGCTTTGATCTCGCTAAACTGCTGGGCCTGATCGGCACCATCCTCGGTCACAGCAACCACTTCGTGCTGGCCAAGTTCGACTTTCGCTTTAGCCGATCCTCCAGCATCGATGTGGCCTTTCCTCTCGCGGTCCAGTTTCCAGTTGCAGGCCAAGTCGCACATTACTAGAAGAGTCGCGGTCGCAGGCTTTGCTGGTGGCTTGTTTGGACGCAGGATGGGGCCTTCCTCCTGCAGGGCCAGGGCCGAGTGCCCCGCGGCTGCCATGGCCATTGCCAACACCCAAACGGTAATCCTCTCCGTTCGCATCTCGTCCTACCGTGTCTTTCCTCAACGGGCGGTCTGCCTAAGCCGCTGCCCGCTAGCTGTTATTGCCGCTTGCCGATTTACTGCAGGCCTTGGAGTAGGTCACAGCCGGCGGCCAATCCGCCGGCACAGGCTTTCTGAAAGTATTTGTGGGCATTGTCGGTGTTCCCAGCGTTCTGGAAGAGCGAGCCAAGGCTAGCGCAACTGGACAAGGTCCCCTGGTCACACGCCTTCTGGTAGACCTCTTGCGCCCTCTTTAGGTCGAGCGCGCCGCCGAGGCCCCGAGCGCAGAGGTAGCCGAGGTAATTGCATGCCCTCATCTCTCCGCGGTTGCAGGCCTGATCGAAGAGGGGTCTCGCATCTGAGTAACGTTTCTGCTTGTAGAGTGAAACCGCCTGCTGCTCGATCTCGGCAATATCCGTGGCGGAAGCTGATCCAGTGGAAGGGGCCGTCTGGTATTGGCCCGCAGGTGGGCTATATCCGTAATAAGGGGAAGTCGAAGTACCAGAACCACCGGAAGGAACTGCGTACTTCTCGAACGGGTCAGTGCTCTTAGACACAGGGGTGGCGTTTAGTGCACTGAAGATTTGGATGACTTCACCAATCGCGATCAGACAGGCGAAAACGATCACGATGGCCGTAGCGAGTTCGGTATGTGTCTTCTTGCGGTGCCAATACCAGGCGGCTCCAGCCCACACGGCGGACTCTATAAGGTAAATCGGAGCGATCCCCTTAACTACTGCCACAAGCAGGGAAAGGGCAGAAAACGCCCCAAACACATAGGTGCCGATCTTGTTCTTTATATCGGTCGCGCTGGTTGCCGGCGCTTGCTGATCGATCAGTTCTTCCGTCGCCGACTCGACTTCCGGCGAGGGGCCCGGCGATTCAATCGCTGAAGGCGCGTGAACAAAGGCCTGTCCACAGTGGGGACAAAAGCTGAACTCAGCTACTGATTCTTTGCCACAACCACTGCAGACCAATTTGGCAATCTTCTGTTTTCCGCAGTATGGGCAAAAGCTGGACTCATCCGCTGATTCCTTGCCACACCCACGGCAGACCATTCTGGCGATCTCCTGAGGTTTGCGGCTAGTTTACCACCACAAAAAGCCGGAACCCCATCCTTCTGCCAAAGTCAGACATAGCAGAAAACGGCGCCACTCTCGTAGCCCGACATACTAAGTTCGAGGCGAGTGACGGGAATCTAGAAACTGACTGACTACTTCTCCTTGACCTTCGCCGTTGCGTTTTTCTGTGGGTCCGCTATGTTCTGGGCAGATGGACAGCCAAGGCCGCTCCTGGGTTCGGCGCTCAAGACGGCTTCCTGCTTAACATTACCAACCTGACCGGCTGCCCTGATCGGCCAGACATAATGCGCCTGCCTTGGAATCAAGCCCAGCTCGCTCCTTGACCGGCTCTTGCCAAATCCTAGAAGACTCCTATGCTTAGCGGTAGCTGCTTGAAAGGACAGCTACTTATGGCCGGACGAAAGCCCGATTATCGGGTGATGTTTGTGGAAGACAACGGGAAAGGGCGCAAGACGTGGTTCAAGGTTGGCGCGGCCTGGAAGAATGGCGAATCGAACAGCGTGGGCATCGAGGTAAACATCGGCTTGCCGCTGATCTTGCACCCGCACACCAAGCTGGTGCTGGTGGAGAATACCGGAGAAGACGACACAGCCTTCGAGCCCGCAGAGACGGAACGCTGAGTCCCGTGAGCGGATGAGGAGGCCGAGATGGTCAACTTCGAAGCGATTAAACATGGGGTCAGAATCACGGATATGTGCGCCCGATACGGGATCCAGCTGCGCTTCCGCGGCGAGTGGGCAAGCGCGAAGTGTCCCCTGCCTTCGCACAAGGACGGGGACAAAGACAAGACGTTCCAGGTGAACGTCGCCGGCAATTACTGGAAATGCTGGAGCGAGACCTGCAACGCCAAGAACGGAGGCAAGAAGGGCGGCGACGTAATCAATCTCGTCGCGCTCATCGAAAACTGCTCGGAATACCAGGCCGCGCAGAAACTGGCCGAGTGGTTCCACCTTGAGACAAAAGAAAAGCCCGGCACTCCTATCGAGCACCGGGCACCTGAGGAGTCCCCGAAAGGAACAACCCAGAAGGACTCTTCAGATCATAACCAGTCGAGCGCTAGCGTCAAGGGCTACATGGCCGATGTAGATGCGTGGTTCGATGAACTCTTCAATCGCCGAGGCGATGAACCGGATGCGGATTTCTGGAAGCGAACCCGGAATGGCGTGAAAGCCAAGCTGATTGAATCTTTCAGGAATGGGAAGCGACAAGCGCAAGGGCTTCCGACTCAATGACAGCCTTTGGTCTTCTGCCCCGTCTCTTACCGGATGGGGCATTTTCTTGCCCATACCCGAGTTGGTTCAATTCTGAATCGATCCGCTCCCGCTCGTTGAGGAGCAATTCGATTGCCTGCTGTTTGAGCTGGGCGACCTGTTCGAGTGCTGTCATTCAATCTCCTTTAGTCGCGTGGCAGGGAAAAGGGTTAGTTAATTACTAAACCTACACAAGCGGTTCAACAATAACCTTGGCATCGTCAACGCTCTCCGTAGAAAGCACATTAAGGATTGCCATTTCGTATTGTTTGCGGATGGTTTCTGTCTGTGCCTGGAGAATCGCTTCTGCCGCATCTTCGATTTCCGCGCTGTATTCGCTCTCGTGATCGTCCGAGAAAGTGATACGGTTGGAGGAATTGATGAACACACCCAGTTTTTCGAGTGCGGTCTCGGAAGACTTGATTGCCTTCTTCGCTTCCCTCAACTTTGTCGCTTCCTCTGCGGCCCCGATGCGCTTCAACAGTTCTTCGCGGGCGACATCTCGCGCTTTTTCCCGGCGCTTCCAGTTCCCATCCATCAAATTTCCCAGAAGGCGGGTTTTTGAATCCTTAAGCAGTTGTACGAATTCCTTGCGCTGCTCTTGGGTCAAAGGTTTTGATTCTTTGTTCATGGTTTTGTTGTTATTTGGTCTTTTCCCTGCTTCCGCAACAATGATGTCTCGAACGTCCGTCGCGAGTGCGTGGCTTATCGTGAGCATCACGAATAAAATTATGCGCCAGATTTCGGCGGCAGTGACGGCGATTATGGGAAGGTAGAGCCGCAAGATACGCTAAATACGCAACGCCTTCAATATCTGCTTTTCAACGTCCTTCTTGGGTGTGCCGGTGTTCTCCATGGCCCAGGCAATCGCCTTACGCGCCGGAACGTCGTTCGCCGGCTGCGGGCGCTCGTATAGGATGACCGGGTCGCTCAAGAGGGGCGCATTGTCTTGCATCGTCCAGGCGACGAACTGATAATTGGGGAGCTTCACGAGCGATTCCGCGATGTCTTTGTCGCCGAAGTTGAGGGCAATCTTCTCGGAGTCGTCGCCAGATACCCTGAAGGAAAAGATGTGCGATGTGTTGCCGAATGCAATGCGGTCGTTGAATATCCTGCGCTCCTCGTCCCTCATCTGCTGGGTGGTCTGGGTGGCAAAAAGATAATGGATGCCGAATTTCCTTCCTTCTGCGAGCATGGACTCGAAGTCTATGCCGTCTGTGAAATTGTGTATCTCGTCCACCACCACAAGGAATTGCTTGCCCCGCTTCTTCCGCCGGAAGGACGCGAGATTGATTTTTGAAAGGATGAGCGAGCCCAATACCCTTGCTGGTCGTTCGCCGATAAGGCCCTTGGGGATGCGACATAGGAGAATTCTCTGCCGGTCCATGATGCCGTTGAAGCTCAAATGTCGTGATTGGGAAAGGAATTCCACGAGTCCTGGACGCATCATTTCTTCGATCTTGTTGAGCGGGTGGGAGAAATTCCGGGCGCGCTCCTGCGGTTTGAGATCGGCGAAATATTGCTTATAGAAATCCTGCACGAGAGGGTTCTTGCTCTTCGCGAGTATTTCTTTTGAGAATTTGTCACGGGCAAGAATTTTGTACACCGTGAGGATGGTCGGATTACGGTCGATCTCCAGTGTGGCGTCGGTTGCCCCGCGAAGGATATGTGCTGTCTCCGGCCCCCAGCCCTTGCCGGAATGGGCCTCCATGAGGCTCATAAAGGCTTGTATCGCCTTCTCTTTGTCGGGGTGGTCGAAGATGCCCAGGTCGGGCGCGCGGTCGCTCTCTGGATCGATATATACGATGTCTTCAAGCCGGTCTTCGGGAATGTAATTGAACACGTCATAGATGAGATCGCCGTGCGGGTCGATCACGGCGATGCCCATCCCATAGCGGATGGCTGCGACGATGATATTGCGCAGCAGCGTACTTTTGCCCGTCCCTGATTTGCCCAAAAGCCAGCCGTGGCGAAACTGCTGACGGTCGAGGTCAATGATGAATTCCTTTTCCCCCATGGTGCTGAGGGTTTGTCCAATGGCGATATTCATTCTCTGAGCGAAGGATTGTCGGGGTTCAAAACCTAGTTTCAAGAAAGAAACTAGACTGCCTAGTTTTCACAAGGGCAACACCTTCCAATCCTTCGCACAAAGAACGACCCGACGTCCCCGCTCCTCTCGCGGCCTAAGCCATGTGCGAGGGAGCGAGAATGAGGGGCATCCCGCGCTCTCGCGCGATTGAATTGATTATGAGGTATTTGCGGAGGAAGTCGAGGCGTGGCCAATTTGAGGGGTCCGCCGGGTTGTAAAAGTACTCCTTCATTGGATTAGAAACGAATACGCGACCTGTGAATAATCTTTCGGGGTTTTAAATATTTCGCCTTTGATATTTTCTTTGAACAGCGGCTCCGTCGTGATCCAGAACATGCGATGGGAGTATTTGTCCGTTAGCCGTTCGCAGAGGTTGTACTGCTTGTCGGCGTTTCTGACGACCGTGATGACGCGGAACCTGCGAAAACCCCATTCCTTCTCGCAATCGCCGGTGTCGTAGAAGTCGTGATACTTCCCGAGCTTCCGGATGATGGACGGCTCGCCATTCTTGTAGTTCCCGATCTTCGCGCGCTCGATTTCAAGAAAGTAGTGGAGCGTGTTGTGGCCGGCGGGCTTTTTGGGGTCTTCGATGCCGAAATAGGCATCCGGATTGATCGTCTTCTTGTGGTCGATCTTCGGTTGGTGCCAGTGGAGGATGAGTCCTTCTTTTTCGGCCCATCGCTTCAGATGGATGTGGAACTGGACAATCTCAATCTCGTGGCGCGGGATGAACTTCGATTCGAGAGTGAACGCGCCGCGGGGATTCTCCAATATCGCCGCGCCGGAGTCGTTCAGATAATAGGCGTAGATGAGCGTGGGCCGCTCTGACATGTCATCCACAAAGCGGAGGCGGCCTACGTATTGGCGCTGGAAGAGGGACTGGAGGGTTTTGTTTACGGTCCGGTAGGTGTTTGCGTCTTCGCGCCATTTGAGAAGCGTCACGAAATCCGCGACGCGGAGCACATAGTATTCGTCGAGAAGTTCAAGGACGCTGCGCTTTCTTTCAGTCCAGCGGAATAGTGGCGCTACCGGATGGTGCGATCTCGTCGCTCTTGTGCCGTTCTTGCCCATTCACTTCATCTTGAAGTACCTGGCGAGAAAGTAAAGAGGCGTTGTCCCCAGTGCGTTTTGTGCCTATTTCAGCGGAAGGAGTTTTCTTATTGCGATACGTGTCGAGCGTGGCCTGCTTGATCTTGAGGGCATTGTCTCTTTGTTCAGGACTGGGCGAAGGGAGCGGTGGAGGGGTTGGAACGATCAACCCGACCTCGTTGCCGATCTTGACGAATGCGTGATGGGGCGGCAGATTAGCCAGTTCGTCTGGTTCGATGAGCGGCTGTTGGGGATTGTCGCTGGTCGGCTTTGGAAGTAGGTGTCTCCAGTTGGCCACGTCCTCGTGATTGAGATGGAACGCGATCCGGGCGGCAGTGACGTTTGTAAATACTGATTGTTTAATCTGGCTGTCAAGCTGATAGAGGCCCTGATTGGCCAGAGTGAGGGAAAGCTTGAATCCGCCGGCCTCGGATAGAATCCTGTCGAAATCGCTCGTTTGGAAGTTCTGAAATTCATCTGCATAAAAGAAGTGCGGGATGCGCAGTTCCCTTTTCTGCGCCTGTCGACGGAAGGCCGCTTGTTGGATCTTCGAGGTGAGCAGCGCGCCGACCAGGTTGCCATTTTCCCTTCCTACGCCCATCAGATTGACGATGATTATCTTCCGGTTCTCCATCGCCTCAAAAATGTCGAGCGGGTTGTCGGAGGGGCCAAGGATCTTCTTTAGGGGCGGCGTGGTTATGAAAGTGGACATTCGGGTGAGGATCGGTCCCTCGCGCGGCTTGCCTAGTTTTTCGAACGTCTTCGACCAATAGTGAAATATCTCGTCGTATCGCCCATCCTGGTTTCGCTCTTGAACCATATCGAGAATTACTTTTTTCCGCTCTTCGTCTGCGAGGAAGTAATGGAGATCGAGGAACGAGACGTCCTCGGCGGCAAGAAGGGTATAGATGGTCCATCGCAGGATCGAGCCCCATTGGTCGCCAGCGGCCATCGCCGAAAACCGCATGAACGTTTGGTTGACGTCTGCGAGGAGCGTCTGGCGTTCTTCCTCCGTTTTCCACCCCATGAAGTTGATGGGGATAGGGTTCTTGATGTCGATATAAATGCACTGGTCTTTGCGACGCGGAGGCACGCGCTCGATTACGGCTTCGGCGAGATCGCCTTTCGGATCTAAAAGAGTAAGTCCTTCGTCATTCTCCAAATCCTGCGTAATCATGTTTTCGAGGAGCGTTGACTTTCCGGCTTGCGATGCGCCGGCAATGTAGACATGCCTGAAACGTATGGACGCGGGAATTTCAAGCGGACGCAGAGGCTTATCGGAAGGGTTGTCGTAACGAATGAACTGCTCGGGCGTGGCTCGTTCTAAGAAGGTCCTTTTCGGCAATTGCGAGGTAAACGACGGTTTGTATTTCACTGGACGGGGACTCCGGAAAAAACAAGCGTAGATTCAACGTATCGGGCGTACCAGGTGGTATTCATTTCGATGTTGATAGTTCTAACGTTTTGGTGTGGATCGTGAATAATGAAGAGAAAGTTCGCCGGCACATTTGGCAGAAGGTCCTCACCTCGTTCTTGTTGGGAGTTGGTGGGATCGCCGGCGTAATACCATTCGCTGAGCAGGATTGTGTTGCCTTCATCATCCACAATTTTCCCGCCACGTAACTCTAGCATGGTACGTGCATCTGTTATATTGGTGACGATTCCTTTGCAGTGAATATTCTCATCTGCTCGAAAACATTGATCCACCGTAATCGAAAAGCCCGTGTGATCTCCCGCCGAGGGTTCAACGGGAGTGAGTTTATACGTGGCTTCAAGATTCTTTTGCGCAATTTCCGCTTCCTTTTTCTCCGCCTCTGCGACGGCGTTTGGATCCGTCTGGGTCCGGATAAGTGTGAAGGTTCCTTTGCCTTCAGTTGAGAATTCGACGATATGATTTGGTGGGCAGTCACTTGTGATTCCATTAGGGTCGCCGTTATAAGGGACCGTTCGTCGAGGATTGGGCTCTTCGACGCACCACACGCTGAGATAGTCACCAACATTGGAACTCAGTTGAACCTGCCAGCTTCGCCACGCTTTGGGTATGATGATGCGATCTCCATAACAGCCATCGTGAAGCGGAATCGTGATCTTGTCGAGGTTCTGGTCGCCGTAATCGGCAGTTTGGCGGTTGTCGCAAAAACGGCGTTGATAATCGGGAGATGGCGCAGTCGCTAGTCCGCTTCGGACGTTTATTGGTGAACCACATGTACGGATAAGGGAGACACCAATGAGCAGTATGGAGAAAAACAGGAACCAGCCGCGTTCGGTGGCGTATTTTGAATTAGCGGGCATTCGATGGACGCTCCCCTATGTAGATTCCGCGGGCAGGGGGTTGTGGTGATCCTTCCACCTTTACATCGATTGTCTGGAGTGATATGGAATCAAGCCGAAGCTCCTTGCAAAGAGGCGACACGGCGCTTTGAAGGACACCGTCAAACTCGGCGAATGGATCGTTGGATATTGCTTCAATCTTAGATACATACATGTTCAATGCGCGCTGGAGCCGGACTCGGATCCTTTCGAGAGCTTGCGGCGGTCCGGGCGCGGGAGAAAAAGTGATCTCAACAAGTACGTGAAACCCGGTTCCTGTCTTGAGAACGGCGCCGAGGAGTTCGAGCTCGAACATGACCGGAACAATCGGTTCTGGCTCGTTGGCTTTTTCGAGTTGGCTGAATCCAATAAGGCCAAAGACAAGCGAAGCGATGGCAATAAGGAGCGAATAAGGAGTGTTGGAGACGAGAAGCAATATCACATCAGAGATAAGGAATGCGACCGCAAGAAAGAGCAATATCGATCCGACGGACTTATGTACGTTAGTTGCGGGTGGATCAGCAGCAGTCATCATTAGGGCCGCCCAGTCCTAGCCGATAGGCGTACCCGATAGGGCGAGCGCAAGCGACGGGCATCTTCCGCCGCTAGCCGGGTACGGTGATGAGGAACGAGGACGGATACGGACGAGAGACGAAGAAGCGGAAGATGCCCGTCGGTAGACGAGGGACTGGGCGGCTTTCCAGTAATACCCGTAAATTCAAGCATATCCAGCTCCCGATTCATCGGAATTGGAATACCCGACGGGGGAATTGCTAGGTATTCTAACGAACGGTGCTATACTGCGTCCACCTCCTACCTGGAAGGGTAGGGGGATGTCGGCGAAAGCCGCTAGGTAGCGGGCTCATGGAGCACGCGCTGCCGAGTGGCATTTGGCGATAGCTCACTGATCGCGCCCGTAAGGGTGCGGAGAGTTCAAATCTGGAGACGGATTATGGATTCTAGTGAGCGCTGGTATGCGGTTGATGAATTTGCGGCTTCGTTCAGAAGCAAGCGCGTGAGCGTTGATTCGGTGCGCCGGTGGATCCGGAACGGGGAATTGAGAGCATTCCGCTTTCCAAAGACCACTTCAAAGCGCAAGCGAAAGTTCGAGACGTTCATGATTGCTGAAAGCGAGCGCGAGAGGTTCATCCGGTCGCATATGATCTAAAGGAAGGGGCGGCTCCGGCCGCCCTTTCAATTTTCGGAGGATTGAATGAGCTTATCGTCGGCACGGAACAAATTTGAAGAGGTTGCAAAAACGAGCATGGATCACGACATCAAAAGACTGGCCGAAGGCCTGGTCCAGCTCGCTCAAGGGATTTCGAATAACATGACGAAGCTGGAAAGCGATTTGGCCGCTATCAAGAATCGAGTGAATTCCATTCGGTAGCTGTGTGTGTGATACGTGTGTTGATTGCCCAAAACGTGAGGTTTCGGCGTTTTGTGCTTCGTGAAGTTTCAGTAAGTTATGTGTTTTCAATACGATCCGGCAATTCGACCCCCCCTCCCGGCACCATCCTTAAACAAACTTAGAATCAGCGGTTTGCGAAAGTGGCAAATCCTTTGTGCCTAAATTGTGCCCGGACTGTGCCCAACTTTCCTCTTACCGGCATCAGGTGAGTGCAATCAAAATCTGTCTCATGAGCACTCAGAGGCAAAATGCTAAGACGGCTAGAGAACCCAATATCACTGACATAGTTCCAGCTCCAACCCTGGGATGGCCCCACAAAACGAGACAGAAAGCTGGCTCAATGAAATGGTTCACCCTATCAGTCTGTTGCAAGTTCCGTCACTTCGGATCAAAAGCGGTAATCGGGCTTGAGTTCGCATTGATAGACGGTAGATTTTCCTCGATCGGAGCCGGTTCTGACGGCGCAGTCTGCCCAACTTAGGTAAAGGTCGGGGCCGAGAGGGAAGACCATGTCAACGCCGTCGAGTTCGGCCTCGAGACTCACGCCTTCCGCGCTCCCTGGCAGGGTGAAGCTGAGCGATCGTCCAAAAACCACTGGGTAAGATTCACGCACGTTTGAGACGACGGACGTGTGAAAAACCTCGGCTTCCACCAGGAAGGTTGCGGTATCGGACCAATCCGTTGCTGAGATTCTGATCGTACGTTCGCCGCTGGCAAAACCGCTCGCGTCTATCTGCGTAAACGGGCACGGTCCGGCAATACAGGATGCTCTTGGATCCCGGAACTCATTTCCTGGGCCGGCATCCACTTGGATCGCCCCCCTGGCAGCTTTCCAGTAACCGTCAGGAGAGCACGGAGTCTCGTGACGGCAGGGAACATTCCCTCGATTAACTACCTGAAATGTCTGCACAGCGCTGCCGATGTTTTCTTCATTTTGAGCATTGACTGTGTATCTCACTCGAATGTTCGCCACAACAGACCGCGGCCGCTCCGAATCCGCGCTGCTTCGCGCGGCATTCGGCTCCATCGCTGCAATCACCAACTGTCGAAGCGACGAACGAAAGCGTATGGTGTCTTGAAGCTCAAGAGTCTTGAACCCGTCCTGTTGAAAGCTTAGATTTACCGTCTGCCCAGGCAATACCGTCCCAGGAAACGCGATTCTGAAGTACCCGGACGCATCGGATTCAGTGCTGAGCTGCAAGTTCCCGGCCGACGCAGTAACCGAAACGCCTGCAATCGGCGACTGTTTGCGCGGGTCGGTATCGCGGCGAATCACCGCACCCTGGATGATCGACCAGCGCGGCTTCCAATGACGGACCCCAAGCCCGATAAGCACTGCAACCACGCCTGCAGCGATGGCAATCCATATTGCAATGGATTTTCGGGACATCGATTGCCTTCTCTCCGCTTCAGGGGACGCAATGGATCCGCGTAGCGCTCCCTTCTATGATTACCTTCAGGCCCATGCGTGCATCCAACTTATGGCTGTCCGGTACGATGCTCGCCTATTGGGAATAGACGCTCCGGGCCTCGCAATTTGCTGCATCGAAATCGAAACGATGAATCAGGCAGCTATTAAAAAGGCCATCGCTCTCGAAGAATGCTCAAACTCCCGCCGGAGATTGCTGCGCCAGTTGTCGTCGATTTCACTCGGCCTGCCTCTCTCGCGCGTTATTGCTCTGGCTTCTGCCGGCCAGAGTGGCACGCAACACCAAATCCAGCAACAAGATACGCATCAAGGGCCCCCATCTACTATAGGCCTCATCTCTGCGGCCGACGATCAATTCCTCGACCAGCTTGAGCACGCTAACTTCCTCTTCTTCTGGGAGCAGGCGAATCCTCAGACCGGGCTGATTAAGGACCGATGCAATGTCCAGGTGAATGACAAGAGTCTCAGCGCCAGCATCGCTTCCACCGGATTTGGTCTTACCGCCATCTGCATCGGCGAGAAACGCGGTTTCGTAAGCTATCCCATGGCTCGGCTGCGAGTGGTTCAGACGCTGTCGTTTCTGTGGCACAAGCTCCCCACCCATCGCGGCTTCTTTTTCCACTTCGCCAATATGAATACCGGCGAGCGCATCTGGGATTCGGAAGTTTCGTCGGTTGATACCGCCATCCTGCTTTGTGGTGTGCTCACATGCCTGCAGTATTTTCAGGACAAGGATATCGACGATCTCGCTCATGCCATCTTCGATCGCGTGCAATGGAATTGGCTTTCCGAGGACACGAGCCTTCTGTCCATGGGGTGGACGCCGGAATTAGGATTCATCCCGTCGCGGTGGGACCTCTACAGCGAGTTGATGATGATGTATCTCCTCGGCATGGGCTCTCAGTCCTATCCCCTCAACAGCGATGCATGGATGGCGTGGAAGCGGACGATCTTTGAATACGACGGGTTGCGCTACATCGGATCTTTCGCCCCGCTTTTCGTTCACCAGTATTCTCAGGCCTGGTTCGACTTTCGCGGCAAGCGCGACCGCTTTGCCGACTATTTTGAAAACTCCGTCACTGCTACTGAAGTGCATCGGCGTTTTTGCGTAGAGCTGCACTCGCAGTTCTCTGACTATAGCGACGCTCTTTGGGGCATCACCGCGTCCGATTCTGTGCACGGTTATGTGGTCTGGGGCGGTCCACCCGCGATGGGGCCGATCGACGGCACAGTGGTACCGGCCGCTGCGGGCGGCTCCTTGCCGTTTCTGCCCATCGCAACCATGCGGGTTCTTCGCAGCATGCGCGACCGCTATCCGAAAGCCTGGTGCCGATACGGCTTCGTCGACGCCTTCAATCCCTTGACAGGCTGGTACGACCCCGACGTGATCGGCATTGACACGGGAATTACGATGCTGATGGCCGAGAACCTCCGCTCGGACTTTGTATGGGACACGTTTATGAAAAACCCGGAGGCGCAGCGAGGCATGGAGAAAGCCGGATTCAAGCCCTACCAACCGGGGCCGATGCCATTTGAATGATAGCTCCGCGTGTCGCCTCGAAGCTCGCTTCGCGGGTGAGGCTGGCATGATCGCGGCGCGAATACCGATTCGGGCAAAACTGGTCCTGAGAAACAACGCCTCGCGGCGGCATTGCATCATATTAGCCATAGAAAACTGTGACACCGCCTCCGACGGACCGTCATAAGACTTCTTTGCCGTCAGCACCTTGGTTCACGAAGACAAAGTCTGTTCCGCCTGTGGCCAATGTCCGCGTCAGGCAGTGACACCAAGATGCGTACGATGCCCGCACAAACTCAATTCGAAAAGCCCCTGGCCGATTCATCATCACTCGGCGGCGCCCCGCCGCAAACAAACCATGGCGCATGGTCCGATCGTGTCGCTGCGCTCAAGAACATTCCGCCCGTGCTTCATTTTGTTTGGGAATCGGGGCCGGCGGTCGTTTTCTGGAATATTTCCATCCGCATCGTTGTAGCCTTTCTGCCCGTCGCCATTGGGATCATTGTCCGCTACATCATCGACGGCGTGAACCGCATCCGCTTTCATCAGCCGCTTCCATACGTTTTTTGGTGGCTCGTTGCTGCGGAAATGGGGCTGGCAGTCCTCATGGGTGTCCTTTCTCGAGCCGTCGACTACTTTGACAACCTGCTCGCCGACCGGTACACGCACCATGTCAGCGTTGAAGTCATGCGCAAAGCCGCTGCACTTGACGTTACTGTCTACGAGGATCCCGTATTCTACGACCGCCTTGAGCGAGCGCGCGTCCAGGCGACTGACAGGCTGGCGATGATCCAGCAGATGGGCCGCCTGATTCAGCAGTCAGTGGCGGCGATTGCCTTTTCCGCCGTGCTCATTTTTTATTCTCCCTTCCTCTTGCTGCTGCTCATTGTCGGAATCGTTCCTGCATTTCTTGGTGAGAGCCACTTCGCCTTCCTCACCTATGCCAAGAACTTCCGACAGACGCCGATTCGTCGCCAGATGGACTACTTGCGCCAGGTTGGCGGCAGCAAGGAAGCAGCCAAAGAGCTCAAGCTCTTCAACCTGAGCGGCTATTTGACCGGACGCTTCACTGCGCTTTCACAAAAAATCTACGACGAGAATGTGAGCTTGAATCGCCGCCGCCTGTTCTGGGGCGGCCTGCTTTCCCTCCTAGGCCAGGTTGGATACTACGCAGCCTACGCCTTCAGCATTTTGCGCACCATTCAGGGACACTACACCGTCGGCGATCTGACGCTGATCACGGCGGCCATCATGCAGGCGATGAGCAACATCCAGCAGGCTTTCTCGACGGCTTCAGGCGTGGCCGACCAGGCTCTCTTCCTGACCGATTTGCTGGCGTTCTTCGCCATGGAACCCGCTGTTAAATCGCGCCCTGGCGGACTGTCGGTGCCGCGCCCGGTGATGCTTGGGTTTGAGTTTCAGGACGTGTCCTTTGCCTATCCGGGGACAAGTCACCGCGTTCTCGACCGATTCAATTTCACCCTTCGGCCCGATCAGCGCGTGGCCTTGATAGGCGAGAACGGCCAGGGCAAAACGACCGTCGTCAAGCTGATCACGAGGCTCTACGATCCCACCGAAGGTCGCATCCTGCTCGACGGCATCGACCTTCGTGAATACGATCTGCCCGATCTGCATGCCGAGATTGGGGTAATTTTTCAAGACTTCATGCGTTACGAAATGACCGCCCGCGAGAATATCGCGATGGGCCGCGTCGAATTGGAACATGCGATGGAAGAGATCGACTATGCAGCCGAGAAAAGCCTCGCCAGCGAGGTCGTCGCGAAACTTCCCGGCGGCTACGATCAGATGCTGGGACGGCGCTTCGAAGGCGGTGTCGATCTCTCCGGCGGCGAATGGCAAAAGTTCGCATTGGCGCGCGCCTACCTTCGCGATGCGCAACTCCTCATTCTCGATGAACCCACCGCTTCGCTCGATGCGCGCAGTGAGTTCGAGGTCTTCGAACGGTTCGCTGAGCTCACCTCCGGCAAAATGGCGCTCCTGATCTCGCACCGTTTTTCAACCGTGCGCATGGCTGACAGCATTGTCGTCCTCGAAGAGGGCCGTCTGGTGGAAGAAGGGAGCCACGAGCAGCTTGTGGCGCTTGGCGGCCGCTACGCAAACATGTTTGAAATGCAAGCCGCAAGTTACCGTTGAGGAATTGATGAGCAAGATAGCGTCTATCTCCGAGATACAGCAGGGGCTCGACAGCGAGACCGTGAATCGCCTCCGCAGTGCGGCCGATCAGGCTGTTGCATGGGAAGTGATTCCTCAGCCTCGGGCAGACCGATACTTTCAAAAACGCGTCCATGCCGCTCGCCAGGCGCTCAAGCAAGTGGAAGCTAAACTGGCTCGTCAATCACTGGGGGAAATGCCGAACGATCCGCAGTTAGCGGCGCGGCGGTCCGCGCTCCTTGAGCTTGCCGCGGGTCATCGCATGTTCCGGTCTGCGATAACTGACGTCTCCGATAAGCGCCGGGAATTGGCCCAACTTCCGCGCCTTGCTCTCGGCCCGCGGCAAGAAGAGCCCCGCGTGGCAGCAGTCGCTCGGGTGTACCTCGATGCCGTCGATGGAACATTCTCGGCGCCAACCTTCCACGCCTTTATGCAGGCGGTCCAGGCGCATGAACCACTGAACGTAGATGAATTGTGGAGTGTCGGCACCTTTCTAAAATTCGCCTTGCTCGAGTTGATCCTCGGAGAGGCACGGGAGGTGCTCCGCCCTCACGGCAAGGTGTCCGTTCCTCGACTGCTGGCTCACATCAAAAGCCTCCAATCCATCAGCAATGCCGACTGGGTCTATCTCATTGAGCCGCTCATCGTCTTCGACGCACTCCTCCGCCAGGATCCCGCAAATGTCTTTGAGCAGTTGGACTTTGAGACCCGCGAACTCTATCGCAAGCGAATCGCGTTTGTTGCCCGCCGGTCCGATCGCAGCGAATCGCAAGTGGCGCAGGCTGCACTCGAGCTCGCCCGCGAGGGAAACGAGACGGAATCCGCGAATCCGCGCTTACACTTCAGCCGCGCACACGTCGGCTACTACCTTATTGGCAATGGGTTTTCCCAGCTCGCTTCCCGTATCGGCTTTCACCCATGTTTCGCGTGGCGCGTGCGCGCATTCGTGCGTGCAAACGGCGAAGATTGTTTCCTCAGCGGCGTTCAGCTTTCCACATTGCTGTTCATCGCTGCCGCTCTGTTTCCGGTTCTGCCCGCCGTCTCCGGCTTCCTCGGCTTGGCATTCATCGTTCTTTTCCTCCTGCTCCCCGCGACGCAGGATGCCGTGGACCTGGTTAACAGCGCAATCACCGCATTTTTCGATCCCGAGCCGCTGCCGAAACTGGAGTTCAGCACGGGTATTCCACGCGATTACGCCACTCTCGTAGTCGTTCCCGCGCTACTGATCAATGAGAAGCAGGTGCGCAAGCTTGTAAACGACCTTGAGGTGCGCTTTCTGGGCAATCGTGATCACAACCTTCACTTCGCACTGCTTACCGACCTGCCCGATTCCGTAAGCAAGCCGCGCCAAATGGACTTTGATCCGCTTGTCGAACGCGCATCGCAGCTCATACTGGAGCTGAACGAAAAGTATCAATCGCCCAGTGATGGCGTTTTCCTTTTGCTGCATCGACATCGCTTTTACAACATGCGACAGGGTGTATGGATGGGTTGGGAGCGTAAGCGCGGCAAACTCATCGACCTGAACAAGCTTCTCGCGGGTACGTTCGACGCATTCCCCATCAAGATTGGCCCTCTTGCGGCACTTCACGGCATTCGCTATGTCCTCACACTCGACAGCGACACGCAGCTTCCTCGCGGGGCGGCGGCACGCCTGATTGGCGCAATTGCGCACCCCCTCAATCAAGCCATCGTCGACCCAAAGCGCGGCATCGTGACGGCGGGCTTTGGGATCGTGCAGCCGCGCATCGCCGTTGCCGTCCGATCGGCGGCGCGGTCACGGCTCGCGGCAGTTTACTCGGGCCAAGGTGGCCTCGATATTTATACCCGCGCCATCTCCGACGCCTATCAAGACCTTTTTGGCGAAGGCATATTCACCGGCAAAGGGATCTATGAAGTTGGAACGCTCCATGAGGTGCTCAAGCACAGGTTTCCCTGCAACGCCATCCTTAGCCATGACCTGATCGAGGGCGCATACGCGCGCGCGGGACTTGCCACCGACGTCGAGCTTGTCGAAGACTACCCCTCGCACACCAGCGCTTACATGCGCCGCAAACACCGCTGGGTCCGCGGCGATTGGCAAATCGCCCAGTGGATGTTTTCACGCGTGCCGAACGAGTCGGCCGGCTGGGTTGCCAATCCCATTTCCGGCATCTCGCGCTGGCAAATCTTTGACAACCTGCGCCGTTCGCTGGTCGAACCATCCTTCTTCGTTCTTTTTATCGCAGGCTGGCTTCGCCTACCGGGAGGACCGCTTTATTGGACCATCGTTGCGCTGCTCCTGCTGTTCTTTCCTGCCGTCGCTCAACTTGCGTTTGCGCTTGCCCGGGCGTTCATCGAGGGCCGCAAGGGACAGGCCAGGGATACAATTTCGCATTTTCGGCACGCGGCGCTCGTGGTTCTGGTCCGCCTGGTCTTTCTTCCTCACGAAACTTTGCTCGCCTTTGATGCCATCGTTCGCTCCCTGGTTCGGCGATTCATAACGGGCGAGCGCCTGCTGGAATGGGAAAGCGCCGCTCAATTCGAATTGCAGTCGTCGGCGCGCCCGCCTGTTGACTGGTATCTTGCCTCCACTCCGCTCGTGGCGATAAGTCTGGGCGCGTTCATCTGGATGTTCGCGGCACAACGTTGGGCTGTTTTTTGCGCCGCGCCTATCCTCTTGTTATGGGCGCTGGCCGATCCCATTACCATTTGGCTCAATCGCCCGCCGCGCGGCCAGCGTCCCATCGACAGGAAGGACCGCGAGTTCCTGCTCGTGCACGCGCTCCGTATCTGGCGCTACTTCCGCGAATTTGGAGTCGAACGCCACAATTTTCTGATTCCCGACAATGTGATGGAGAAAGGTTGCCGTGAAGCGCCGCGCGTTTCGCCCACCAATATCGGCTTGCTGCTCAATGCACGCCAGGTTGCATGCGAGCTTGGATTCCTGACCGTTCCGGAATTCGCCGCTCTCACTGGCAGCACACTTCGAACTATCGAGCGCATGGAGAAATTCCGCGGGCATCTCTACAACTGGTACGATACCGAAACGTTATGCCCGCTCGACAAAGCTCCCTTTGTCTCCTCCGTCGACAGCGGCAATCTTGTGGCCTCGCTTTTTACCCTCCATGCAGGCACACGCGGGCTGGTCAACAAGCCTTTGCTCCGCGCCGAGATCTTCGCCGGACTGCGCGCGTACCTTTGTGTTTTGCGGAAAGCGAAGTATCTAACCGACACTCTCTCGCGGATCAAGGCGCCTGGAGCCTCTGCCGGAATCGCGGAGTGGATTGCCTGGCTCCCGGTTGCACAAGCCGCGCTGGCCGCGGGAGCCGCAGCCGCGCGCGAGCAGCATCGCGACCCCTGGTGGATTGAAGAGGCCCTGAACCGTGTCGATGCTGTTCTTGCTCTGTTCTACAGGTATCTCCCCTGGTTGCTCCCCGAATTTGCTCCGTTGCGTCTGCTCCTTCAGCTGGGCCATGGCGACAAACCGCAGGAACTCACCCCGGCTTACGCCTTGAGCTTCGCCGATGAATTGCAATCCATTTTGAACAGTACGCGCATCGCGATTCCCCGCGATCCTTCGCTTCAGCCGCTCGCCGCGCGATTGAGCGAGTTACTTTCAACTTCTCTGCCTGATCTGCGCGGTCTGTCCGCGGATCTGCTCAATATTGAGCGCACTGCGGAACGGCTTGCGCAGGAGACGGAGTTTGGTTTTCTCGTCGATCCCTATCGTCAGATCCTCTCTATTGGCTATGAAATGGGCGAGAAGAAGCGCCATGAAGCCTGTTACGACTTAATTGCCTCCGAGGCGCGAATCGCCACATTCCTCGCCATCGCCCGCGATGATCTTCTCCAACAGAGTTGGGCCAAGCTTGGCCGCGACCATGCTCGCGCCAATGGTCGCTTTCTTCTTCTTTCCTGGTCCGGAACGATGTTTGAATACCTGATGCCCGCATTGTGGATGCGCAGCTATCCCGGGACACTGATCGCGCGCACGCAGGATGCCGTTGTCTACGTACAACGCGCCTTCGGCCGCTCGCTCGGCATTCCCTGGGGCATCTCGGAGTCGGCATCTTCAAAGAAGAACGACCGCGGCGATTACCACTATTTTGCCTACGGCCTGCCCAGCGTCTCCCTGTGGCCTGAAGCGGCGGCGGGACCCGTCATTTCCCCATATTCCACTTTTCTCGCGCTCGCAGTCGATCCACCGCAAGCTCTGCGCAACCTTCGCTACATGGATTCCGAAGGCTGGGTGGGTCCTTATGGTTTTTATGAGGCAGCCGACTACTCGGTCTCTTCGCGCAAACCGGTTATGGTGCGGGAGTGGATGGCTCATCACTTGGGCATGTCATTGCTGGCGATCGCCAATTCATTGCGGAACAACGTTGTCCAGCAATGGTTCCACGCGCACCCCATGATCCAGGCCACGGAGATGTTGCTGCAGGAGATTCCTGTCAACAATGCCGTTCTCAACGCCCGGTTGAAGAATCTGGCTCCGATTCATTTCCCTGCGAAGGTCAACCTACTCGAAGTCTCGCGCGGCGCTACGGCTGCACTGTGATCAAAGCAAGCTCGTTTGGTGTCAGCTTGATCTGGAGCTTTCCCGCAATGAGATTCGCCTGTGAAGGCGGCGATAGCGCGGTTTCATGGTTCAACTGCACCACTTGATCGCTCGTCGGATCCAGCGGCTCTCCCCCTTGCTGAACGCCCGCTCGCTTAAATGTTAGGCAGCGGCCTGCTCAAGCCAAACACCTCCGCTTGTCACCTTTCTGATCGCGGTAGGGATCTCCTCAACTGGACAATCCGTAAGAATGACTCCCTTGGCTCCGCATCGGATCGCGCCGTCAAGAAATGCACGCTCCTTGTGGCTCGTCACGACGATCACGCGTGTCTTCTTAAACTGCGCAACAAGTTGCTTGAGAGTTCCGAACTCATCGTGCAGAATTTCCGCGTTCACCAGCAGCACATCCGGAGGGTGACAGCGAACGGCTTCCACAAGGTGCCGTGGATTCTGGCATTCGGCAAGAATCCTAATGTCACACTGATCGGCAACCGCACTCCGCATTCCAATAAGCGAAAGCGGCTGATCGTCCGCAATCACAACATCGATATCGGCCATATGACTCACTCCCCCACCACTGTTCTGCGACCTCCGAGATAGTTAGCTCGGTCAAAATGGTTTCCAACGCTATGAAAGTCGAACCGTCAACTCAATGCTTTTGCTCCAAGCGTGTCAGGGAGCGCGCTCGCGCCTTCACATAGGGTCCGACTTGACTTGATGAGATTGAATTTATGAACGTTGCACTTCTTTAAAATGCGAGCGGACTTCTTACGGGTAATGTTCACACGCACTTGCTCTATCGCAGGTTTAGAAGCCCTCAACGAAGAATTGGTTGGCTTAGCGCACCTCGGTCAACGTAGGCATCTCGGCAGCCTTCTCGCTCATCCAAATCACTTTGCAACGTAAGTGGACGGCGAGCAAAGAAGGCTCGATGCGGTTCGGCGGCGATCAACAATTAACAAAGTGTAGAGGTGCATTCCATGCGATCGATGATGCGTGATTTCACTTACGTCTCTTGCCTGCTCGTGATTGCATTGGTGTTTGCGCTGGCATGGCGGAGCCCATTTGTCCAGGCAAGCTCGGCTCATGCGCCGGTGCAGGCGCAACCCCACCAGCCGGGCCATTAGCAGTCAACTTGTCAGGTGCGGCGACCTTTCGCAGAGCCAAACGATACACAGCTACTCTCACTCCGATCGAACGTTACGGCGAGACCGTGTATGCAGGAGCCGCCGGAGTCGCTAACGCGGCGATCTGGTCCATCGGTAGCTCCAAAGCGAAGAGCGTGGACGTTCCCTGATCCGCGTGCACCCAGATGCCGTGGAACGCTCCCTGCAACTCAGGGTGCATCTTCAAGAGTGTCGACATGACCGCGGTCACCTGTCTCCGCGCGGCAATCGGATCGCGCAACTGCATTGCCTGGGCCCCGTCAGGCGTGTAATGAAAATCCAGGTCGAGCCCTCCCAGCGCGGTCGAAGTGTCAATCGCAGTCGCTGTGATCAACTCGCCTTGCGCATAAAACGTCATCGCCGCCTTCCCCGGTAAATCGGTTGGTCGAATCTGATCAGCTTCGCGCTGCAGCTTTTCGAGGTTTGGACTCGACAGGAAATCGAGAGGATCGAGGAGGTTGGTTGCGATGCGATAGTAAAGCCATGCATTCCAGTTCATCTTTGTCTGCGCGTATTTGCGCGCCGTCACCCAGTACCACAGGCCGTCGTGACCTCCCTCCGTCATCGGCCTGACGAATAGGCCCGCGAGCAGCCAGCGGCCATCAGCGGACTTCGATAGGATGAGAGAAATCTGCTGTGGACGCGGTACGCCTGTCGCGTGAACAATGGCCAATGCGTAGGTGCCGGCAGGCAGGGCGGGAAAACTCAGTACCACGACAGGCGATCCGCAATAAAAATCGACTTGTGTTGCGCCTGCCGACGTCGTGCCCGCGGAATTGTCCGTTGCGTCGAGCAGGAAAAGGGAGTCCACGGTAATCGCCGAAGCCTGTACAAGGGGTTGCAGTTGGCTCACCGAACTGATGATTCCGTCGAAGTTTGCAGCCAGCGCTGGAGTCACATCGCTGTGAAGAACTTGAGTGTTATCTGTCTGTACCTGCCAAACCAGGGTCCGGGCCGCGCTCGCCAGCTCATCACGCTGAGCCGGCGTCATTTGCGATTGCGTTGCACAGGAAGCTGCCTGCGCAACGGCAGCCGGCATTCCCGCGCAGGCGAAAACCAGGAACCCCATGATCCTTCTCGACTTGGCAAATCTCATATTCATATTCGTGCCCTCATCTGAATGCACTCTCCATGAGATGCTCGCTTGTGCCCCTCGTCTCTCGAGTCAGCGCAACGGAAAGCGCCGCTTCTGCGCGGCCCAGAACCTCTCTCTCGACCTCGCGTACCGGCAATGGCGCAACGATCGTCACGCAGCCGATAAGGTCGTTTAGTGCAAAATACGACCTCCGGCTAAATCGGAGGAATTCAAGCGGGTATTCGGGCTTACGCGCGCGCGCCTCCACCGGATCGGCGTCGAGCAGGAAACTGATATCAGGTTGGGGAACGAACCTGATGATCACGCGTGCGTACGCGCGCATGGTTGCATTCTCCAGATTCAGATTCGCCAGCTCGTCGTAAATAAACCGGTCGAAGATGACTACATCGGCGTCAGACCGTAGAGCTCTTTTCATCAAGGAACGAGTTGAAACAGCGTCAGCCATGTAGATGCAAAGGCGTACCACCGTCATCATCCATGAGCGGACATTCTTGTCTCGCCGACTGATCGGCGCCGATGGAGTTCCAACGCCTCGATCTCCCTTGAAGATCAAGTGCGCAGCCCCTTCGCGAAGCCCTTTGAACCGCACCACATCGTCCCAAAAGCTGACCAGGGAGTAGCGCAGGCCGGCTCGCTCGATCTTGGCGCAGAATCGCCGGATTTGTGTGCTCTTGCCGGCGCCGTCAATCCCGGAAAAGCTTACGAATTTGGGTCGCTTATTTCCCTGGTCTGCGCGCATCGTCAGTCACCGTTAAAATTTCACAACCATTGAGTGGTTTTATCAACGCGGCTGGCTGGGGGTCGCATGCGTCAGCGCCACCACTGTTCCAACGGCGACGCAAGCCGCCACCACCACGGCTACGCTGATCAGAAAGGTGTGCACGCGCCGCTGCTTTGCCGGCGCGATCGCCGCCCCGCTCACTCGTGATCCTGAAACTCCCGTGCCCTTCACTGCTGGGGCCGCAGCCGTGCCGACGGGTTGCGCAGCGCCATTCTGTTGTTGATCCTGATTGGACTGCGAACTTCCGTTTGATCCGTTCGAGCCGGTGCTGGACGATTGTGCAACTTCCGGCGCATCAGGGAGCTTTGCATCAGATTGCGCGGAATCCGCTATCGGCTTGCCGTTCCCGCTGTCGGCTCCGGCTTCCTGCGCCCCACTGGAAGGTGCACTCTGCTCCTGCCACGCGGGAGCTGCGTCTCGCCAGGGCGTTGCGGCTGCTTTGGCAGTTGGCGCGGTCAGGATCAGCACTAGACAACCACCGATCAATCTCTCTGTCAGCCATCCAGCGATTCTCATGCTCATTTCCGAATCCATACCACTTTCTGCCTTAGGAGGGCGACGATCATGCTTCAGGCCGCATTTTCAGAAACCTGACCTTCCTCGTCTTGTGAATACTCGATCGCGCCCAAGCCGGCGGAGTGCTGATGAAAGCTGTTTACCGCGTCGGTACTCGAAGCGAAGATCTGAAACAGGCGGTCCGCTCCAATCAACTTAAGCATTGCTTGCGCCGACGGAGATACTGCTGCGAGCCTGGCATCCCCATTACGTTTCATGGCTTCTTCCAGGCAGGACAGAAGCAAGTGAAGAACCGGCTTGTCCATTTGACTAAGCGCGGAGCAGTCGAGCACGAGGCCTGGGCGCTTATCGCTCATGCGGTCCTGTATCTTGCCCAGGAAGCGCCGTCCCTGGTCCTCGCTCGTAATTTCTGGAAGCTGCTCGATGGTTACTAATCGCCTCGTCGCCATATTAGGTCTCCTGGTTTATCTAGCTCTTATTCCTAACTCGCCGTTAAGGTTGAACATCATTGGACTCAGCTAACCTGGTCAGCGAGCCTGATGGCGCACCTCCCAACTTTCGAGGTTCTACGGAATTTTCTGTCAGTTCTCTGTAATCGCCAAAGATGCGCTCAAGTTCCGCCCTGGGATCGCGAACCGCCCGCGCCAATATGTGCTTCCCGTAGCGCATCAAGGTTGCTGGGTTCGTCTTGTACCAGCAGCATTCGGTCATTCGCGGCGAAAAGCCGCACATAAATCGAAGTTTCGAAAGTCCGGCTGGCGAAGATAGCAATGATGCTACCAGTCGATGATTGCCATCCAGAACTGTAAGAGGCCCATGCTCGTTAATGCCGAGAAGGATCACGGTGCCGAATTCACCATCTCCTTGCGCAAGTTGCTCTCCGAGGGTGGCAATCTTCGATAAAAACCGATCGTCAAGAGTATGCTGGCGGGTGCGTAAACCCTCGGTGACCCGGACGACTGAATAATTGCCCCGTGCCAGCTTTCGCCATTCGGACCGTGGAAACACCCTGATGAGATCAAGGGCATCCTCATTGACTTTCACCTCATGCCATTCGGTTTTACTGGGGAGTTCGTCCCAGAGCGATCGGCGCTTGGCGAGCAGAAGCGCATGGCGTTTTGCAATTGCATCCACGTGGCGCTGATTGGGTTCGGGTGTGAGTCCGTGCGCCTTATCCAGGTCGCGAAAGTCGGGATGGTTTAAATCGCTGTTCAGGAATTCAGCAATCGCTTCATTTTCCGTCACCGGCCGCAGCAGGCTCACCGGGCAGCAATTTGGCGCTGGCTGCAGGATTTTCGATGCGGCCAGAGCGTCAATGAGAAACGTTATTGCCACAACAACGAAAAGAGCCGACAACACCGCCAATTGAACCAGGATCACCTGGTGCAATGACGAATGGAATTGGTAGATTCCCGCAATCAACATGCCGCTGAAGAACAGTTGAATCCAGCTCGTGTTCGCGATCTTGTGTGCCATCTCGAAGGTGATGACCACCGCGCTGATTGAATAGACGACAGTTTTAAGAGCATAGAGCGCTGAAAGGTATGGAACGTCGTACTTGCCCGCGATTTGGAATCCTGGCCCGAGCAATGTCGTCCACAGACTGGGGGGCGCGATCCACATGGCAAGAACGACGAGGGAGCCGATTCCCAGCACCAGCAAAAGCGGCGTGGCGATCAAGCGCAGATCTTTTCGCTCCTCGGCGCGAGTGCCGGCCACAATCGGGAATGTGGAATTGACGACGGCTGCAGAGAGAACGAATATGACGCGGCCGACAAGTCCGACAGCCGCGTAAAGGCCAGCCTCCCGCGCTGGGAAGATGTGTTTCACCACCACGAGGTCGCAATTGTTGATGATCATCTGGCCGGAGTAGAAGAGCAATGCCTGGCCGATTTCGCGAGTGCCCTCCCAAAAGCGAAGCGGATTTGGCGCCCGCGCCGGCAACCGTTGTGTCATGGCAAAATAGGAGACAGCCATCGCCACCGCATTTGCCGCTACAACACCTTGCACACCGTACCCTGCCACAACAAGACCGTATGATCCTCCGAGACGGACTGCCCCTTCGATCACTAGGCTCATGGCCAGTCGATGGAATCTGTAGCTGCCCTGGTCGTAACCGCGGCGGGCTCCCAATGGGATATAGAAACCGGCGGCAACTGCAAGCATTGCGATCAGACTGGAATCGGGCAGATTGAGATAATCCGTGATTCCTTGCCGAAAGAGAAGCAGCACCAGCGCGACGGAGATCCCGCATCCGATCGCACTGCGATGGAAGCATCGATAGGCCTCTGCCTTCGCCTCTGCGGATGGCTGCTGCGCCACGACCTTCGCAGCAACGATCTGAAATGCGAACGAGACGGCGGACAGAAGCACCAGGAGCGAATAGACGACCGTGGCATGGCCGAAACTCTTAGGGCCCAGATACCAGCCAATGACAATGTTGTAGGCCAGGCTGAGGATGGTCGCAAGGCCCGAGCCAGTCAGCAATACCATGGTTCCCGAGACAATTCGGGACTGTAATGTTCTTGCCATTTAGATTAACCATTTACCGCGCTGCTGGCGCTCCCGTTCGCCGCGCCAGAAGAATTATTGAAGCGAGCGGGCACACCGTAATATCTAGTCCGATGCCAAAAAGCATATTCTGGCTGCTCAACGCGGCAAGCCAGGGAACTTTGTGCCGCGCTCACGACAACCCCGGTAGTCGTCCCGTGCTTCTAAACGACTGAGACCATGTTGCATCGCATAGGCGCCACTTTATTGCTTCTTTTACTGCACGGGTGTCCCAACCCCGGCTCCGGGCAAAATGCACCCCTGAAGTACCGGGCGGTCGGCAATTCGCCTGAGGTCCTTGCGGTGTACGAGGCGTGGTTCGGCCATCCCGCCCATATCTCTGTGAATTACAACTCCCATGATCCGTCAGTGATCAAAAACCAGATTCGCCACGCCCAGGCGATGGGAATCTCAGGATTCGTCGTGGATTGGTATGGCGACCGCGAGCCGTTTATCGATCAGAGCTACGCGCTGATGCAGAAGTTGGCCGCCAAGAACAAATTTCACATCGCCATGATGTACGACGAATCCAATGAGGCCGTCGGAGCAACAGATGAAGCGATCGCGGATTTCAAGATGTTCCATGACGCTTATCTTTCTCCCAGCTCACCCGGTCATGAGGCTTACCTGACTTACGATGGCCGTCCTGTCATTCTCATTTTTCCGAAGGGGTCGCACACCGACTGGAGCAAGGTTCGCGCCTCCGTCAGCTCCTGGAACCCTGCGCCGCTGCTTATTTATGAGGCGCCTGCCGGCCCGGACGCCAATGCGTTCGACGGCTTTTATCCCTGGTTCTACATCGGTCCCAAAGGTTGGGCTGCGGATGGCGGCAATTGGGGGGAAGATTCCCTGACCAGTTTTTATCAGACGATGCGCGATAAATATCCCGACAAGATCATCGTGGGCGGCGCATGGGCCAAGTTCAACGATAGTAAGGCTTCCTGGGGGCTCAATCGTCAAATTGCAGCGCGCTGCGGCCAGACGTTTCAAGACACTTTCAATTTCTGGCGCAGAGTATTTCCAGCCGATCAACCGATTCCGTTCATGTTGATTGAGACATGGAACGACTATGAGGAGGGGTCTGCGGTCGAGCCAGGACTTCCCACCTGCAATGCCCCTGCCACGACGAATAGCGCAAAGAATTCGAGCCCCAGCTCTCTGGGAACAGCCCAGTGATTTGCCCAACACCTCGCGGAGCCTTCAATCCCTGCCCGGGATAAGCGAAGCTTCACTCGCAGCGCATTGACCCTATGCAGCGCAGCTATCTGCCTTATTTGAATAGGCCTCGGGCTGAACTGCATAGCTCCCGTTTTGGATGGAAATGGCGCCCGATTGAGCCGCCAATTCAGCAGGAGCGCGGTGAACTTGACTGATGAGCGAGAGCGGACGGGCACGTACCTGATCAAATACACGGATCATATATTCGCCCAACACGCCTACCGCTAAAAGCAACAGGCCGCCCATCAGGAATACTGCGCATTCGACACCCAGGGCTGCCGCCCTTATCGGACTCGAAGAAATCAACGCCCCCAGGCCCAGCAGGAAAGCCACGCCGGTTGCCACGCTACTTAGCACGAAGCTGAGCCGAATCGGTTTGTAGCTGAAGCTCATAATCGCATCTGTAGCGTATTTGATCCGGCTGATGAACGACAGTTTACCTTCGCCGCTGAGCCGATCCTGGCGGTCATAATAAACGATGGTGTTGCGATATCCGACCCACGCGCGCAATCCAGGCAGGTAGGGGTTCATTTCCCCCATCTCAAGGATGGAGTCAACCGCTTTCCGATCCATAAGCCCAAACAGGCCGGCATTGAGCGACATCGGATAGTCGGAGATGGCTCCCAACACCCGATAAAAGAGAGGGAACAGCAGTGCCAGAATCTTTCGCCTCTCCTGACGGCTTCTGCGAACAGCTACCACAACCTCGGCACCGCCTCGCCACGCATCAATGAGTTGCGGCACAACCTCCGGGGGATCCTGAAAATCGGCATCCATGAGGATCACGGCCCGCCCTCTTGCGGTGCGGAGGCCGGCGAAGATCGCGCCCACCTGACCCCAATTGCGAGAAAGCTCCACCACTACGACATGGGGATCGAGCGCCTGCAGGCTCTTCAAGAGTTCGAGAGTCGAATCGGTCGAACCATCGTTGACATACACAACTTCCCAAGCTTCGACGATGCCCTGTAAGACGCTGGATACAGCCTCATGAAACTGGACGATGAGATTCTCTTCGTTATAGACGGGTACGACTATGGAAACCATTCTCAACTCCTCGATTCGGCTGTATAGGGAGATTTCTCGTGCTTTGCCTGAACTGTCTCCAGCCGATTATTCTTAGTTACCATCCTGCGACGATCGATCTCTTAACCGACGTTCTATTTGGAATCTGCCTGCATGACCCTGACTTTCCATCGAACTTCAGCGGGAGTTAAAACGACGATGTAGCGCGCGCTGGCCGGCACGGTTGATACCGGCTTGTCATGATCGAGAACCTGCACGTCATACTCAGCGTCATCAATCAACTCGATGGATAGCCCTTCGGGTGAGTAGAAAAGAAACTGAATATGGTGGGCGCGATCCTGATAACGCGTTTGGATTCCCGCCTTTGCCTGTTCGTCGATCGCATCCGCCAGCTTTTCCCTTGCCGTGCCAATAAAGTCCTCGTCAAGAAGATTCGGCTGGTCTTGCTCGAACGCCTCGTTCATTCCCTGCCACGACTCGAGATAATCGCGGATTGCAGCGGCTTTGGTCTGATCTTCCAAAGCCCGCGGGCCCTTAAGTTGGGAAGTGTCGACAGTAACCTCAGGCTGGGCGGCAACTAAGCCAGACGCCAGGATGATGCTCGCGCATACCAATGCGGAATGCCTCAGCATAGTCACTTCCCCCACCGGATCTGATTGCCCAAAACTATGCCACTCGCGACGGTGAAGGTTGCTCCGTCGTGGGTGGGCATCTTAACTTCTGCAATGTCGCGCTTGAGAGGTACATCCACCGTGGATTGACCGCCCGGGTAGGTCTCAGTGAACGTAACAATCGTTCCATCCGGCACCGCGTTTCCGCTGCAGTCGCGCACCGGAGCGGTCTGGAGATCGAGTTCCTGCCCCGAAGGCTGGGCGCTGATCTTCAGATCGCAGGGATCACCCGGCACCTGGCTAATGATGCGAACGCTGGATACGTCGCCGGCGAGCGCCACGAACTTGCTGCTGCCTTGCTGGCTCGTCGAGTCCATCTCTGTCCAGGCGGCTCCGACACGGGTACTTACTTGTTGCTTTTGAACGGCGCCGGTCGGGCTTGATAATTCAAAGGACACGGTGATTGGAGCGGCAATCAAGTTGTGATAGACATCGAAAACATAAACCGCGCCAGTAATGCCGTCGTGCAAACCGACGGGAAGGCGAGACGGTTTGGCAAAAAAGCTCAGGCTGGCGGGGGCGCTGACCGGCGTCACATCGAATGATCCGGTACTCGTGCCGCTGCCTTGTGTGAGGATGACGACGTAATGGCCCGCATTCGAGACCGATCCCGCAGGAAAGTACGTTGAAGTCCCCAACTGCACCGTCCGCTTCACCACCTGGCCCGGACCAACAATGTACAAGGTTGCTTCTCCGCTTCCAGCGTTCTGAATTGAGAACGCGCTTCCTGCTTCGATGCTCTTGGGCACATTGAGGGTTCCGTCCTGTGCGTGCGCCGTCCGCATCGCCGCCAGGATCAGGCTTCCGACCAGGAATGTGAGCTTCGGTCTCACAGCGCCCCCCCAAAGCTGAAGGTCGCAACAACTGTGCGCTCGGTGCTGACGCTTTTCGCGACGTCTTCGGGAATCGGAATATTAAACGCAACGGGGGTCTGCGGCAACAGCGCACTGTCCACGTACTGGTCCGCGACCCATACCAACTGTCCGGTTTTGTCGTAAAGAGTTCCGATGACGTGGGCTACATTCACCACTTGTCCGCTTTGATTGACGAGTTGTCCAGTCAATGAGGCATTTGGCGCTGGATTGAATTTTTGGTTATCGATCTCGATGACGGGATCGGCTGACGCCGGCACCAAAATTGCGAAAGGCTTCATGTTGATGCTCTCAACTTCAGACAGCTGCGCGTCGGGAAACTGGATGAGAAATGGAGTGACCTGTTTTGGCAATAGAACGTGGGAGATCATGTCAAAGGAACCTTCGGTCGCAATCGCCGATTTGTTCTTTGCCTGCAAGGTCGCCGACACAGATACGTACGCGGGCACCACGTCATCGTTCAACAGTTCTCCCATGACCAGGACGCCGTCGGCACGCTGCACAGGATGCATGTCGACTATGCGGACCGATGGCGCATCCACATCCTGCGCTCCCCAGTCGTCGTCCGAACCGCGGTAGATTACATCCCAGCGAAGATAATTTACGGGAATCACCTGCGGTGGAACAGTGGGCTGCTTGGTGAACGGCCAGTTCACATTCCAGTGATCTCCATTTCTCACTACCTGCAAATCGCGGGTGTCCGTTGCAGTGCCAACGACCGTGGCCCAATCCAGCTCCAGCTTGACATCGGCCTCATCTGCCGATGCGTGAAGCGGCCACACATTGAAGTGATCCAGCGTTGCATAGGTACGCAAATTCGTTGTGTATCCGGTCAGATCCAGTTCAAATTCCTGCTCCGTAAACTGGGCTTTATTGGCGAAGCTGTCATAGGCCTTTTGCAAGTCGTGGGCTTTGATATCCTGCCCCAGGTTCTGGACTGCCTCTTCGGGAGTCGAAGAGGAAGTAAGCACAGTTTTTTGGATGATGAAGGGCTTCGCGGCCTCCACCGGCCACACACACCCGATCACAATCAAAAGCACAGTCGCAACAGCCAGGGAAAGCGCGAGGAATCCACCCTTTTTCACGACGCCACCCTCCGAGTGCTAACTTCGTCTTCGGCAACGGGATCTTCTGCCACGATCTCCCGCCGTCTTCTTTCCGGGATCAGGAAGACCAGAATCGCCAGGACGCTACTTCCAAATGGCAAGGTGCCCCACATCACGCCCTGCCAGTGCGGAGGTCTCTGCGCCACGTTCACCGGCGTGGCTGGTGGCACGCCATCTTTGCTCCATACCGTGATGGTCTTGTTGTCGAGATAGTCGACGGGGCGCCAACCCGCAAAGGACAAGAGTGGGTCATAGTAGGGATCGTTCGAGAAAATCCATTTCAAGCCGTATTTGTCAGCATGCTTCATGATGGCGCGAAGAGATTCAAGACCTCCTGTGCCGAAGTACTTTGCCTGAGTGAGCGAGGCGCCGCCGTAGCGGGTCAGTTCCGGCAGCAGGCGCCCGGTATACCACTCGCCATCGACGCTGCTCGCATCCGTCAGCACCGCGAGTTTCGAAATACTATTTCCGAATCCCAGCGTGAAGTACCGGTATTGATCGTGGCCGCCGCGATTCAGCCAATCCGCCACGATCTCCACGTTGACATCCCGTGCATTCGTGATTCGATAAGTGCCCCACGCCACTCCCATTCCGCAGGTCCATGCCGCCAGAATCGCGAGGGCAGTGACCGCCCAGTAGCGGTATCTGTCGACGAGCTCTATGGTCAGCAATCCGACAAACGGAAGCGCGAGCAGCCCCGCCCAGTAGCTGAAGCGCTCCATGGTAAGTACCTCGAACGCATGTCCGAGCAGCCAGTGTCCCAGTGGCGTCGTTCCTCCCAGGCCGAAGACGAAAGTCAGCCAGAACCCAATCAGCAGCGGGCGAAGCCGAACTACGCTCGCGCCGCGGATGAAGATGAACGGAATGGCCAGAATTAAAGCTCCGTAGGGAAGGATGAAGTAATTGAGGCCCCACTGGGGACTGAGAATGAAATTCGCCCGGCTGGCATGGGGGATCGCAGTCTGGTTGATTGGGTGATGAAGCAGCGAAAGCCAGAACGGAAGCAGCACGACCCCAAGCGCCACGCTGACTACAAATACGATCCCGACTGTGCGGCCGAGAATAGACCCCACTGAAACCGCCTCGCCATCGCGCCGGCGGTCAAGCAATGCCAGCGCCACAACCGGCAACGCAAAAATAAAAGATCCGAACAATAGCGTCAGATGGTGCCCGGCAGCCGCTGCAATGAACAGCACGGTGGACTTGATGAATGCCCGCCGATCGCCATATCGCAGCCATACGTAAAGAAAGGGCAGCGCGATCAGGTAGAGCGCCGCAGCCAACGTGGTCGGCAATTGTCCGGCGTTGTAAACCAGAAAACTCTCAGAGCCGAGAAAGACACTTGCCAACGCTGCAATCGAGGCTGCGCGTGGGCTGACCCATAGCAGTGAAAACCGGTAAACGCCCACTACGAGAAGCAAAATGGCAACCAGTTGCACGGCCATGTAGGCCAGTTCCAACCCCATGACCCGCGAAAACAATGCGATCCAGTAATGCGGCATCGGAGGATACGTGGCTTGGCTAAAGCCCGCAAACCATTTCGTATTCCAAGGATCGAACCAGTGGTGGACATAATGCGAGGAAAAGAAGATATGGAAATTCGTGTCGTAGGACTGAAGCGGCAACTTCATCAGGAGCAGCGGCAAATGAACCGCCAACGCAGCCATGAAGGCCACGGTGAGCGGTATCGGCCGCGACAAACATTCAATCGGCTCAGATTTCTGCACAATCGGCTCTCGAAGGACGTTTAACGCAAGGCATTAAGTCAAAGCCGTGACGAGGTGTTTCACGGCAAACCCTTATCTCGAAAGAGATAGGTCTCGAAACTAAGTCCGTTCAACCTCTTCGATTAGCAAAAGTGTTGCTGAGGTTGCTTCTATGCAGCTTTATTTCATGGCTTTGTATGCGTCGCAGCGAAGCCTGATGGTGCAGAAAGGGCAACAGCATCTATTTTGCTGGCATCAAAGTGAGCAATTGAATTCTCGGCTGTGGTGACTCGCCTTGCTTGCTAGACTTGGACTTTTTAAGGCCGCATTCGTATGCGTCTCCGCCGCACTTGCCTGCGTCGCTCGGGGGCAAACCTATCAGGTTGGTCCAGGTGCCTCCGCAGGAACTCCCTCACCGAATGCTCCCGCGTCTCAGAAAAACCAAAAGCCGGCGCAGACCCAGAACCTGGGATGGGGCTCGAATATTCAAAACGCCCGCCTCGGCCGCGCCGCGGAAATGGCCCTGCAGCACGGCAATCATGCGCTTGCGCGGGAATATGCGCAGCGTGCTGTCGAAGCCGCGCCCAACGATCCGCAGTTATGGTTTTTGCTCGGCTATGCAGCGCGACTCGATGGCGATTATCGACAAGCGGTGGACGCGTATTCTCATGGACTTCAACTCAACCCCTCGTCGCTCGATGGTCAGTCGGGTCTGGCACAGGTTTACCAATTGACGGGGCGGACTGACGAGGCCGAGCGCATTCTCAAACAGGTGGTTGCATCCAGCCCTGACCGCAGTGGCGATCTGACGATGCTTGGAGAGATGTCCATGCGATCGAAGGACTACGCTGGCGCAATCGATTGGCTCGACCGTGCGGAAAAAATCCATCCTGACGCGCGGGCAGAGTTGCTGCTGGCGCTCTCCTACCAGCAGACGAAGCAGACAGACCAGGCGAATCGCTATCTCGAGCTTGCTGAGCATCGTGCGCCAAACAACCCCGAGATTCAACGCGCCATGGCGGGCTTCTATCGCGACACCGGAAACTTTGCTCAAGCGATCGCTGTGCTGCAATCGATTCGAAATCCAAAACCCGATGTAACCGCGGAGCTGGCTTACACCTATCAACTCGACGGCAAACCCTCAGAGTCAGCCAGGTTCTTTGCGCGGGCAGCCAACGAAGATCTGAAGGACATGACACTGCAGCTGTCGGCTGCGCAGGCTGAAATTGTCACCGGCTCCATTGCTGAAGCCAATTCGTTCCTCAAGCGCGCCACGGTACTCGATGCCAACTACTACCGGCTGCACGCACTCAGGGGCGAGATTGCCCAGTTGCAGGACCGCGATCGCGACGCGCTTCAGGATTACGCGGCGGCTTTGGCGAACTTGCCTGAGCATCCGGCTGAAGGGAGGCTTTACGGCATCCAACTGCACATGGATCTGGTGGCTCTCGATCGAAGCCTGGGTGACGAAGCAGAAGCGAGCAGTCAGCTGGCGACGGCACAGGCTCAAATCAACGCCTTAGATGGTTCCGGCCCCGATAGAGAAGAGTTTCTGCGCCTTCGATCGTCTATCAAACTCGCCGCCGGCGACCCCGAGGGAGCGCTCGCCGACGTCAAAGAGGCTCTCGCAATCAACAACGATCGCGGTAATTTACAGCTTGACGGCGACATTCTGATGAAACTCGGGCGTACCGATGAGGCAGTTGCAGTCTATAAGCAGGTTCTCTCGGGCGATGCTGACAATCGTTTAGCGCTAACCTCTTTGGGTTACGCTTTGCGCGCGGCTGGTCAGGATGATGAAGCGGAACGGGATTTTGAGCATTTGGCAAAGGTCGACCCTTCATCACATGTCGCCTATCTTGCCCTCGGCGACCTCTTCACGGCACGCCGGGAATTCACCAAAGCGCAGGCTTCTTATAGCAAAGGGTATGAATTGGACCCCCAAAATGCTCTGGTTGTGGCTGGAGGCATCAACGCGGGAATTGAGGCGCATAACCTTCCTCTGGCTGGCCAGTGGCAGAGCCGGGTCACTGAATCCATGAAAGACGACCCTAAAGTCTTGCGCGAAACCGAGAGATATCTCCGCCTTTCAGGCAAGTACCAGGAATCGGAAGATGTAGCTCAAAAAGCTATACATGCGCTGCCCGACGATCGCGAAGTAGTTGTCTATCTGGGATACGATCTGCTCCTTCTCAGAAAAGACGACGATCTACTTGCCCTTACATCGAAATACTGGAACGTTTTGCCCAAAGAGGCGGATATTCCTCTGCTTGCCGGCTACGTTCATAAGAAGCGGGGACTCAACGAGCAGGCGGTTGCCGACTTTACTGAAACCATTCATCGGAACCCCGACGCAGTGACTGCCTATGTCAACCGCGGATATGTGGAGAACGACCTTCGCCGGTCCCAGCCTGCAGCGGCGGATTTTGAGGCCGCTATCAAGCTGGAGCCGAACAACGGTGAGGCGCATCTGGGACTCGCCTATGCGGATCTGGGATTGCGTAAGCCGGATGCAGCCCTCAGGCAGGCCAACTTGGCAGAACGGGAATCCGGCGATTCACTGGGTTTGCATGTAATCCGGGCCACTGCCTACGGGCGTATGGACATGCTCACGATGGCCGCCCGCGAATATCAAGCGGCATTGAAGTTTGCCCCGAACGACGGCGCGCTTCACATCGGCTTGGGGAATACGTACTTTGCAGAGCGTCGATACCACGACGCAATCGGTGAATTGGAAGTTGCGGAAAAGTTCTCTCCCGATAATCCGCAGATCTACGCCTGGCTCGCACGCTCCTATGCAAGCCTTCAGGACCGGGAGAAAACGTATCTGAACGTGCGCCTGGCGGAGCAGCATGCTCTGTCACAGCCAGTGCGGGCGGTCGAAAAGGGGCCCGACCCGATGGAGGATCCCGGATCTGAACCGAGTGAAATCCTGATCTCAACCGGCGAGGCTCTGAGTACGCTTGGCGATCAGAATGCCGCAATGGACAGATTTCAGAAGGCACTGGTCGCAGCCGGCAGTGATCGCATCAGTGTACGGCTGGCCATTGCCGAGATTATGGCGCAGCGCGGACATCAAGACGATGCCGAACGGCAGATCGCTTTGGGATGGATGGAAGCCGAGGCCGGAGATACGGTGCCCCCGAGCGGACCTCAGTACGTTGAAGCCGCAAACCTGTTCAGCTCCATGCATCAATACGATCTGTCGGAGGATTATCTTGCACGCGCGAAGGCAACAGGTGCGTCGGACGCTGAGGTGCGCATTGCTCTGGCCAACGACGATCTCGCCTTGGGCGAAACAGTCAAAGCCAAGGCCGAACTGGCGGCTATCGCGGATCCGGCGGACGAAGCACAGAACTATCAGTACCTGTTGGCCGAAGCCAACGTCTACAGTCAGGAACATCAGAACCCACAGGCGCTCACCGCTTTTGCCCAGGCCAACACTGGAGCCGGCGACGACCAAACCGCCGAACAAGGGATGCTGGCAACAGGGGCCAACGAGGGTCTGAGAGTCAATCCGCATTTGAGTGTGCTCTCGGATTTCTCCGTCGAGCCCATTTTCGAAGATTCGACGGTTTACGTCCTTGACTCCAAAACGCTCGCAACATTTGCTGTGCCAAGCTCCGATACCGCCCAGCTGCCTCCGCCGCGCTCGTCGATCCAAACCATGTGGGCCAACGCATTCCATCTTCATTTTCCTGTCGTCAATGCACTCGCGCCGGGCGGTTTCTTTCAGGTGCGCAATGCCCGGGGTTTGATTTCGTTGCCTGCGACGAACTCGGTTCTCAACCGCAACACCACTGACTCCACGTTCAATTTCTCGCTGAACCCGACGATTCACCTCGGTGATAACGTGATGACATTCAACACTGGGGTTCAGGAAACCGTACGCCGCGACTCCAAAGATCCGTACGACATGGATCAGAATCTTTTTCGCGCATACAGCTACATGTCGACGAGCTCGTTCTTTAACGCAATCTCGGCCACAGGGTTTCTGATGCGTGAAGCAGGCCCATTCACCAAGAGCGGACAGTACTCGCGTGAACTTGCCGCAAAGCTCGACTTTCGCGTGGGTTCGCCTTGGGGGAAGACAGCGCTGCTGACCGGATGGGGAGTCGACGATCTGTTGTTTAAAAGTGCGTACATCGAATATTACTTCACATCCTCTTACCTCGGTTTTGAACACAGGTTCTCGCCGCGGCTTGACGTGAAAGTCCTTGCCGAAGACGTACGCTCGTGGCGAATCTATCAATCGCACTGGGGTATTTCACAGAGTCTCCGCCCAGCAGGAAGTGTCGACTTCATCCCCAGGCGCAACTGGGACCTGCAGTTTTCAACCGCCTATTCAAGTGTCAGAGGGTTTCACATTTACGACGCGACACAGAATGGGGCTTCCATCTCTTATTCGCGGCCGGTACGCCGCAACTTCAACGACAATTCGACGCCGCTCACGCTGCAGTATCCCATCCGCTTTTCAGCGGGCGTTCAGCAGGAAACTTTCTTTAATTTTCCGGGCGCGCAGAATCAGACGTTTAGACCTTACGCAGAGATCACAATTTTTTAGAGGCATATACCATGAAAATTTGTCTAGTTGCTACCTTCCCCCCCAGCGGACGCCAGTTGAACGAGTATGCGTTTTACATTGCCAACGAGCTCCAGCGTCATCGCAATGTGGAGCTGACAATTCTCGCCGACGAGCTGACTAGTTATGACTTCGTAACCGACGAGAATGGCAAGACGATCGCGGCCAATCAGCTTCCGGAACTAGCGGGATTTAACCTCATTCGTTGCTGGAAGTTCGGGAGCTTGTCGAATCCGGCTCGGCTGTTGAACACCATCCGCAAATTGAAACCCGATGTCGTCTGGTACCACCTTGTCTTTTCCACCTTCGCGACTCCGGACAAGCCGGTTACCGCATTTGCGGGTCTGTCGGCCCCGGCGCTTACTCGAGGCGCGGGCTTTTACACGCATGTTACCCTGCACCATCTCATCGAGCACGTGGACTTTTCCGCGACGGGAGTGCGCCGTGAGCGCCTCTTCCGCGTTGGCGCTGAAATGGCTACCAAAACGCTGTTACGCGCAAATTCGGTTTCTGTGCTGCTGCCCGGCTACTACCGGACTTTGTTGACTAAATATCACGCTCGAAACGTGCTATTGGGCACTCACGGAACATTTGCGCCGGTTCTCACTCCGCCGGACTTTTCGAAACGCGGTAATCCCGATCAACGCATTTTGGCCTTCGGGCACTGGGGCACCTATAAGCGGCTCGAAACCCTGATGCAGGCCTTCCCTCAGGTTCTGAAGAAAGCGCCGCGCGCAAAATTGGTCGTTGCCGGCGCCAATCATTACACCAAGCCTGGGTATTGGGAATCGATTCGAGCGTCTCTGCCTCCAGAATTGCCAGTCGAATTCCGCGGATACGTTCCCGAAGAAGCCGTTCCGGAGCTTTTTCAAACTGCATCCATCGTAGTGCTGCCCTACGACTCCGCAACCGGAGCGAGCGGACCGGCTCATCAGGCGTGTGAGTTCGGGGTCCCCATCGTGAGTGCAGGCATTCCTGATTTTCGGGCCATGGCGGAAAACGAAGATCTGGCGATGCGGTTTTATAAAGTCGGCGATGCCAGCGATCTCGCCGAGCAGCTCGCGGCAGTCCTACGGTCCCCCAAACTCGAGCACGCGATGGCACAGCAAAATTTCACCGCGGGAGTCGAAATGAACATAACGCAGGTCGTATCCAACTATCTTCGCTGGTTCGAGTTGAACAAGTGCAAGAGATTGTTACGCAGTAGCAAGGAGTCTCTCAGACCGCGATTCTCGATGGAGGCGCTGCGCGAGCGAAGCTCTGTTTGACGGCAGCCTGGCATCCCACGCCTATGCAGTGGAACAGCTTCCAGATATCGGAGCCCCGCCACCTGAATTATCCGCAACGGAACAACCCCCCTAACTTTTCAACGCATCGTAATGAATTGACGGCAAGAGTAGTAGTTGAGCTCATCGTGCTAGTTAAGGATTGTTCCACCAGAATTTCATTGATTATTTTGAAACGCTCTACACCCGGGTGACCGGCCGATAAGGACTTTTCGTCTGCGGGGACTTAAATGCGAGTTTGCCTCATTACAACGTTTCCTCCCAGCCGGCACCATCTCAGCGAATACGGCTTTCATCTTGCCGATGAGCTCCGTCGTCAAAATATCGATTTCACAATTCTCGGTGACGTGTATGCGCCTGAGCAGGCTGATCACTTCGAATTGCCGGGCTTTACGGTTCGCCGCTGTTGGCGCGTGGGTGCCGTCAGCAATGCCCTGCGTATTCTGACTGCGGTGCGCGAAATTCGGCCCGATATCGTTTGGTTCAACCTGGTGTATTCGACATTTGGCACGAACCCAGTCGCTGCATTTGCAGGACTCTGCATACCCGAACTTGTGCGTGCCGCCGGTTTCAGGACGCATGTCACGTTACACCACTTGATGGATCTCTGCGACTTGCATCACGCAGACATTTCCTTTCCTCGTGTTTATCGCTTTGCCGGCTCCTTCGCGACACGGTTGCTCCTGCGCGCCGACTCCGTGTCTGTGCTGCTGGAACGTTACCAGCACATGCTGCAACAGGGGTACGGCGCCAAAAATATTGGCGTTCGCCCGCACGGAACGCTCGGCAGGCCGTATCCGCCGGATTTGGCATCGCGTCCACCAAGCGAATTCCGGATGCTGGCCTTCGGCAAGTGGGGCCGCTACAAGCGCCTCGAGACGCCGCTCGACGCCCTTTCCGCAGTGCTTTCCGCAGTACCGAATGCTTCATTGCTCATTGCCGGATGCGATCATCCAAATCGCACGGGCTATCTGGCTGCTCTTAAGGAGAAGTGGGGCACTCATCCCCAGGTCAAGTTTCTCGGGTATTTGGATGAGGACCAACTCGACGAAGTCTTCCGCACGGCACATGTTGCGGTTATGCCATATCTTTCCTCCGGCGGACCGAGCGGGGTGGCCCACATTGCGGCTCGCTTTGGCCTGCCGATAGTGGCCGCCGAAGTAGAGGATTTTGTGCGCCTGGCGGAAGAGGAAGGTCTCACGATCGATACGTATAAGCCGGGCAACTCGGTCGACCTGGCCAAATGCCTGATTGCGCTCGCTCACGACCCTGCCCGCCAGGCCCGCATGGCCGAGCAGAACTATCAGGTCGCCGTGCAATCGACAATGCCGCGCATCGTCGCATCGTATGTAACAGAATTCAAGCGTTTGCTCGACGAAGCAAAACGACTTCCCACCGCGCCGGAAGGCGAGGCAACTGCAGCGTAGCGGGGTTTCCGTCATGGCACTTCACGAGCGGGTACGAAAAAGGAAGACGGGCTAGTCAGGCGATCTCCCAGTCCCTAGATCTGCCAAGTTCAACTTCCAGGAGTGTCCATGTCGCGACATAGTTTCAGCTTTGTGATTCCCGCTTACAACGAAGCAACTCGACTTGCACCGACGCTGAATGCGATCGCCAAGCTTTCAGCTTCTTCTCTCGGCGAGTGCGAGGTCATCGTTGTTGACGATGGATCAACGGACACTACCGCGGACATCGCTCGTGCATTTCAGGCTCCCCATTGCCGCGTCTGCGTTTCGTGCCTTCCGCACCGGGGCAAGGGGGCCGCTATCCGTCACGGTGTAAGCGTCGCGAGCGGCGAAATTGTCATTCTTTGCGATGCGGATCTGCAAGACTCAGTCCGCGAAGTCCTCTCTCTTCTCGTAGCCTTGAAAAATGGGGCGGACATAGCCATCGGATCGCGATGGCTTGCCCCTTGCGAATCTCGTTACGCGCAGCCGTTCCATCGCCGCGTCGCGAGCCGGATCTTTAATTTGGTCGCAAGTCACGTCCTTGCTTTGCCTTTTAGAGACACACAGTGTGGCTTGAAGACGCTCACGCTCGACGCTGCCACTCGTATATTTCCGCTGCTGAATCTGGATGGTTGGGGATACGATAGCGAGTTAATCCACGTCGCCCTCACACGCAGTCTGCGCGTTGAGGAAGTCGATTTGCACCTGGTGCATGATTACAGCAATTCTCATTTTCGCCCAATTGTTGATGGCTGTGCCACACTGTTGGAGTTGTTTGAGATTCGTTGGCACGATCTTCGCGGCGTTTACGGACGTCCCGTCCTTGGCCCCATTTCTTTTCGGGAAACTGCTAAGCTCAGCCTGAACTTCTTTGAGAAGAGCACGTCGCCGGAGCCATTGGAAGTACCCGCCAATTCACCTCGCGACGACTTGGCCGCCTAACTTGCGCCAATCGTCACTTGCGCCCGGTTGGACCGCGAGTGCACGGGTATCCAGACTCGGCACCGATTGCGCTGTTCCTGGGCGCGTGATTGCCGTGGTAGCGACTGGGCCGCATGGAGTGCAGCTTCCGGAGTCCTCGTTTGCAGGGAACAGGCATACTGCAAATAGCGAAGCCGAAATGCTGCAGGGGCAGCATCAGTTTTGCAGTGTGAGTTCGCTGAAGGGGATGAGGTGGAGGGCGGGGAATTCGCGCAGAACTGGAAGGGCGTTTCGTTCGATATCGCGCGAGGCGCGGAGGCAAGTCTGAACGCGAGCGAGATCGGCGTCATTATAGCCAGGGTGCGTTACGAGTTCCCAAGTGCCGGCGGGAACCCGATCGAGAAGACGGTGCAGAGTCACAATGTCGAGCGCGCCTGTGCCGGATACGCCCAGTGTGCCGCCGGTGGTCGCGAAGCCTTCTCCGGCAAGGATGCGGTGCCAGCTGAAGTGGAGGCAGCGGAGACTGCTGACCTGCACAGCGCGGACGAAGCCGGTGCTGGCGGTGGCGCGAATGGCCCAGAACGGCTCGAATGGATTGCGAACTGAGTGAATGCCACAGGCGCGCGCTCCGCGCAGAAGGGGACGTAGCACGCGGGGAAACATGTGCGTGTGTTTATGAGTGTCGACGTGGGTGACGTGAAGGCCGCGTGACTGCAGGTAGGGGATCTGGGCTGTGGCTTCGGTCTCGATTTCTTCGGCTCGAATGCGGCCGGTCATCAGGCGGCCAAGGAACACGGTGAGCCTTGGGATAAAGAGATTGGTGGATGGGTCGACCAGCGAAGGGATCTGAGCGGGCGGGAGAACCGGTTCGCCGTCGCTGAGGACGATGTGGCAGCCGACGCCGAGGGTCGGCGTGGCGCGCGCAATTTCGATGGCTTCATCGGTGGCCGCGGCGCGAGCCATGAGCGTGGCGCTGGTGAGCAGGCCCGCCTTGTGAAGTTCGAGGACGGCGCGGTTAATTCCCGGGGTTTGGCCAAAGTCGTCGGCGTTGACGATGAGACGGGTCATCGGTTCGATACGGACACCGGCGCGCTTTGGGGGCTGGAGCCCAATGCGCCAGCCCTCGATCAAGGCAATTGATTCACATAACAGGCACCGCTGGTCGTTTGTGCGGGTGGTGTTGGCGGAGTCATCCATGGCGGCGAGGTGAAATTGAAGAACTCCGTCATATCCGGCTGCGCTGCGTCGCGCTTGGTGAGAGCCGGCAGATTGAACCGCGTCTCAATCAACTTCAGGATCGCCGTGGTATCGGCAATGGTGTGGTCCACGTAGTTCTTTTTCGCGTAGGGCGAAATCACGATGAGTGGAACCCGGTATCCGGTGTAGACGAAATCGCAGGTTGGCCCGGTGGTGGTGGTACAGATATCGCCCGGCAACATGTCCACCGGCTTGATGCCATCCGGGCTCACCGCCGGCTGCGGCGAAACATGATCGTAGAGACCTCCGTTTTCGTCATACGTAAGAATGAAGGCCGAGTCCTTCCAGTACTGGCTCTGCATGAGCCCGTTGACGAGCGACTCGACGTATTGAGCTCCCAACTGAATATTGGACGGCGACGGATCGTCAACCGAGGGATGCTCATCAAAACCCGCGTCCGTGGCGGGCTCGAACTGCGCCACCTGGGGCAGCGTGCCATTCTGCAGATCGGTGAAATACTGCGAAACCGGTGCGATGTTATTCGGATATTGCGACACGATGGTTTGGGCAAAGGTGAAGTCGTTGATGTAGCTCAACTGGATGAGGCACGACGCCTGATACGGGGGTCCGGCGCAGCCGCTATTGGTGGGATCAACGTAAATCTTCCAGCTGATGCCCGCACTCTGCAGTTCCTGAAAAATCGTCGTCTGCTTGAGCTGCGATGAGTCGTTGGCATCGGTTCCCTCGGGATAAACATATCCACCCGACGTCCCGGCTACCAGGTATTCGCGGTTCGATTGGGTGCGCGATAAGGTTGGGTTGAAGAACCGGTCCGAGGTGCCAAAGTTCGACGCCATCCAGTAGTAGTAATTCAGGTCCGTGCCGTCGTAGTATCCCATGGCGCGCAGGCCGTTGGTGTCGTAGTACGGCGGATCGTTGTTGCGCGCATCGTGCGCAGCAGAGTAGACGAATCCGTTGAGCGTGGCCGTGCTTTGGCCCGTGGGATCGTTGTAGTCCCAATCGACGTGTCCCTCGTTCCACGCTGGGCTCGGGTTTTCGATACATTGGCTGACGAGATGGTATGAAGTAATGGGATTGCTCGTGTCATACGCGCAGTCGGCCGGCGGTGGCTGGTTCGCATTGCAGCCTGGGTTCGTCGGAGCCGGACCGACAAGTGGCGCAGCTCCAGTTGTGGGGTTGAACTGCGGCAGCCCATCGAACGACTGGTCTGGATAACCATTCTGCGCCCAGTATTGACGTAGAGCACCGAAATAGTGATCGAACGAGCGATTCTCCTGCCCGATGAAGATGATGTGATTGATCGACGTCGACAGGGTCGGCGTTGTTGTTCCGCCGCCTCCGCCACCTGTGTACCCGTTCGTTGAAAGGGCTCCGCAGCCGGAAAAGGCAAGTGCGAGGAGGCTGAGAGAGCCGAGAGGAAGAACAAACTTCGCTTTGCGCATGGCAACTCCGAACCTCATCTCGAGGCCAGGGGGAATAGAGCTTGTTGAAAAAACATCGAGACGCGATGGAGCCCGGCAGAATCGGTATACGAGAACTGTCACCGCGAACGAGCACCACGCGTGCGCGGGTCATTCCCTGGCGTTTGTACAGCAATTCTGAATTGCATTCGCTGACCGGCTCACCGTCTTTGTTTGTTCAACAATCTCTTTGATGCGCGTGAACCTGCAAGGCGCTGCCTCGATTCCAATTGGACAACCACTTGCAGCGCTGTTGCATCCATATACTCTATCCACATGAGGTCGAAGTGTGCCGTTGCGGCCGTAGCGGGTTTCCTATCCATCGGATGTTGCGGCTTCGCCAGGACAATGGCGGCCAATGCGGATCCAGATGCAATCGATCAGGCTCCAGCGGAGCCGCCAGTCTTGACCAGCTCGAACCACCTGCTGGATCTTCTGGTGATCGCTGAACCATCGACAATCGCGCTCGTCGACCGGCGCCCCGTGGCATGGGTTTTTGAAATTTGCCTGAGAGCTGTGGCGCGGAATGACAACTGTCCCGCGGGCTCGCAGACATTCGCCCCTTACGGCGGCATCCGGCTGCAGCTCTATGCGGGTGATCATCTGCGCATGCGGCTCATCAATCGATTGCCACCCGTGCCGGCCGATGCCATTTATGCCCACGGAAGCGACGCGATGATGAACCGGATGCTGGATGCGAACCCCGTGAACATTCACACCCATGGACTGATTGTTGAGCCGAGAAAGGCAGATGCGAAAGATCCGACTTACGGCGACTACGTCTTTGTCCTGGGATATCCCGCGGGCAAGCTGCCACCGATGGTATCGCCGGACGAGACGGCGACCGATAAGCCAATTCAATATGACATCTACATTCCACCGAATCACTCTTCGGGTATTTACTGGTTCCATCCCCATGTTCACGGGCTCAACATTAATCAGCTCTCTGAGGGACTTTCCGGAGTGATCACCATCGGCCGTGTCACAGACTATGCGTCCGCGCCCGGCGGCGCTGACATCCCGGAACGATATTTCATTCTGAAAGACATGCAGGTGATGGGCAATGGCCAGGTGGTGGATCAGGAGGACTCCGCGTTTTGCGCGCCTATCGATCTGGCGTATGTGCAGCGAAATGGCTACTGCCAGGGGCGGAACAGTTCAGGTGGCGACGGTGATTTTCGACTTCCGGCCGGACATTCATTTCCCGGAATCCATCATCTCGGCAGCACCGGCGCCGACTATACCGGCGGGCTCTGGTTCTTCACAGTCAATGGGGAGGTTTATCCCCATTTGCCGGCGCCTTCGGGATCGGGAGAACTGTGGCGCCTGCTGAATGCCGGGGCAAGCCGTACCTACGACCTGCTTCTGCGCGATGATCAGACGAACGCTGCAATCCCTTTTCAGGTAGTCTCGCTGGACGGCGGTTCATTGACTCCTCCTGCCGGGTCCACAGCCGTCGGCGTAGGGACCGCAGTGGACGTCGTCCCGTGCCCGGGCGCGACGATGAAATCATCGACTCCAGCTTCGACGGGGAATTCGGCGCAGGCTCAAGCGCGATCGTTCTCTGCGCAGCCCGTTTGCGCCACGCACCTCGTGTTGTTCCCCGGCGCGCGCGCCGAGATCTGGGTCGCCCCGCAATTGCATTCTGCGACTTTGCTCACAGAGATGGTCTCTACCGGCCCGGCGGGCGACCGGTGGCCTCAGGTGAATCTCGCCAATATCGCTGCGGGGCAACCGGCCACTGTCCCTGTTCTGCTCCATATTCGGGCCGTTTCGGTCCGGTCCACTGCCGAGGCAATGTTGACTGACAGTGGGGGACCGAATGGTCACCAGTTGGCCACCGTGCCAACGCACCCTCGTGAATTGCATAATTCGATAGCTCCGCCTGCGTGCTCTGTTCTGCCGAGGGACCATCGGCGGCGCATCTTCTTCGGAGTCCCTGCCTCGAACAAGAACGGATATGGACTCGGGTTGGAGGAAGTCGATGAGAACGACAACCCAGTGCCGGGTACATTTCGAGACATAGCGGTCTTCGATCCCTCATTGGTCAGCGTTTGTCTGCCGCTTGGCCCCGGCAACAAACCCGTGATTGAAGAGTGGGAATTGGTGAATGTATCTGGCGAGGCGCATAACTTCCACATTCACCAGGCCAAGTTCTACGTGCTACCGCAGAATGCGCCTCAAGGCGACGCGGGCAAGCTCATGGATAACGTCTCGCTCCCCAACGGAGGTGCCACCTGCGATGGATCGGTGGCGACGTGGCGAAGTGGACGCTGCAAGGTTGCATCCGTTGTGGTCAGAATTCCCTTCTCCGAGCCCGGCGATTTCATCTATCACTGCCACATCGGCGAGCATCAGGATAGCGGTATGATGGCACGCATTCGCGTAATCCCTTTTCCGTAATCATTGGCTCGGGTCCGTCGGTCATTCCGCCGATTGCTGCTTGGAAAGCCTCGCGCCTCCCGAAAGGAGGCCAACGCATCATCTTCTGGTCTTGATTTCTCAAGCTCTTAACCAACGCCCGCCCGGATCTGCATTCGCTGACAACCTTTGCCTCGCAATCGGCACCTTAACCTATAGGGCGGCCACTCGGCTCTCTCAAGCTGGGTCTGCGTCATTCCATTCTTTTTAGGCGAGGTACCTGCGGTGACTAGCCTCATGCGTAAGCCGAGCGTCAGGGTGACGCTCTCAACGTTGTTTCAATTTGTGCAGGATGGGCTCGGCGTAAGCGTCACGCCTCAGCATTTCTACTTTCCGGTTCCCAGCATAAAGTCCTTTGATAACAAGGACTGGCACGCATGTCGTCCTTGCGCAGCGTTTGATTTCCGTCTCCAGGATCAAATCGACCTCCTGCGCACTGAGCTTCTCCCCTATATCAGGGAATGTGGTTTTTCCGAGAAGCCCGTCCCCATCAACGGACATGGGCCCCAGTTCCATTTCAACAACGGTTTCTTCGAGCGCGTTGATACCGAAATCGCGTATGCCTTCATCCGCCAGCGCAAGCCCCAGCGCGTGATCGAGGTCGGCAGCGGCAACACGACGCTCGTCAACGCGGCAGCTATGCGCAAGAATGCTGCCGAAGGGTTTCCTGGTGAGCTGTTCGCTGTCGAACCGTACCCCGCTTCCTATCTCAAGCAAGGTCTCCCGGGCCTCACGCAGCTGATTCCGGCTAAAGTGCAGGAGGCGCCCTTCGACTTATTTCTTTCGCTCAAGGCAGGCGACATCCTGTTCATCGATTCCAGCCACGTCGTATCGATGGATAGCGACGTTCTGTACGAATTGCTTGGCATCTTGCCCAGACTGGCGCCTGGCGTGCTCATCCATTTCCACGACATCTTCTCCCCTCTCGACTACCCGGAGAAGTTCGTAAAGAGAAATCTCTGTTTCTGGGGTGAGCAGTATATGCTCGAGGCATTCCTCTCATTCAACTCGGCATTCAAGGTCGTTTGGGCGGGCAGCGCAATGCAGCAGTTTCATCCCGAGGCGTTGCGCGAAGCTTTCCCGGAGTGGGAAGGCAGTTTCACCAGAATGCCTTCCGATCTGAAGTTGTTCGCGCCCTCTCTCGATGGAAAGAATGTCTGGCCTTGCAGCTTCTGGATCACTCGAACCGATTAGTCCGCAGCCGCAACAACTTGGCCGCTTACCAGCGTGAAATGGCGAGGTTGTCGAGATAGACGGTGCTGGAAGACCAGCCGGGGTCGATGCTGTCCACCTGAAAGTTGGTGAGAAGCGTGGGTGCCCAGCCCAAAGCGAACGCGGAAGGCACTGTGGCGTTGATCTGTTGCTGGTTTCCGTCGAGCCACACCGATTGATAGGTGACATCGCCGTAGCCATCGCGCGAATAGCTGACCTGGACGTGATGCCAGATATTCTGAGCCCACGTTCGCGGATTGCAGCCGGCGCTTGAATTTACCCATTGATCGATAGGTGCTGCGGACGTGCCCGAATTTTCGGTGTAATCCCAGGTGCCGGACCAGCCATCGCATTGGAAGCCAAAAATCACGGTGTACCCGTTCGACATCGCCTGGTTTATATCCATCTCCACGTTAGCGATGGAGCCAGAGGAGTTATCGAGGTAAACCCAGCCGTCGTAGACGAAATTACTGGAGGTGATGTCGTCGCCGAAGGAGGCGTAGTAGCGTTCGCCGCCGTAATAAGAGTAGGTCGTGTAGAACTCTAGGGCATTGCCACTGAGCGATGGAGACCCGACCATTGCCATCGCGCCGCTGGCGGAACCATTGGTTCCAGAATCGTAAACTGAAACCCAGTCGCCGAACGCCTGAATGTTGGTGACGCTGACGGCATTCGAAGGAACGTATGGCCCACTTCCACCTGAGGGCGCGACGTTAGAACCGCTAGAAGCAGAGCCAGACCCAGAGATCGTGATGTTCACATCGGTGTCGCAGGCCGCGCCTGCATTGCCCCAGGACTTCACATGAAGAACGTGCGCACCCGCGGCAGCAGTGACGGCAGCAGAGACGGATGTGCCGTATACGATCGCGGTCGAGGGGCTGCTATCAAGCGAATACCCCATGGCGCTGATGGCCTGCGAGGAGCAGGATGTGGAGGCGGCATCCAGACCAAATGGCGAGGAAACCGTGGAGTTGTCTGCCGGCTCGCTCACGCTCACGCCGCCGCCCGAGGATGCGGAACCCTCGATATTGAGTGCCACATCGGTGTCGCAGGCCGCGCCTGCATTGCCCCAGGACTTTACGTGCAGCGTCTGCGCACCACTTGGCGCGGTCACGGAGCCATTCATGTAGTTTGCGTACACAAAAGCGGTGCTGCCGGAGTCAAACGAATAGCCCATCGCCGAGACGGGCTGTAATGAACACGTGACAGAGTTTGCGATGAGGGTGAAAGTCGAGGAAATGGACGCGCCGTTGCCGGGAGACGACACGGAAACGCCATCAACAGTGATGGCCACGTCGGTATCGCAGGCGGAGCCCGAACTACCCCAAGCCTTCACGTGCAAAGTGTGCGCGCCCCCCGAGGCAGTCACCGCGGAATAGATCGAGGTGCTGTAGGCGAAGGTGTTGTTACTGCTGCTATCGAGCGAGAAGCCCATGGCGCTCACCGGTTGGCCGGAGCATGTGCTGTCATTCGCGGAAAGGGAAAACTGCGACGCAACCACAGCGCCGTTTGCGGGGTAGTTGACGATGACCTGGGCCCACGCAGGAAAAGAGCACAGTCCCATCATGGTAAAGATGAAGGAGAATTTCTTGAGATCGTTCATTCGTATCTATCCCTTTCGTGGGTATAGGTTTGCCTTTGTGATTCTGAGCGCGGCGAATCCGATTTCGCTGCTCAGCAACCAATTCCGCAAGTCGAACATCTATGCCTAAGCGGGATTCCCAAGATCCGCACTTGCCGAGTGACGAGCCGGACGAAGCACCGGGTGCGGCAAGAATGACCGAGTGAATTTTCACAAATCCGCCTTAGCGGGGAGTTTGCCAGTTCCCTTGAGGTGGCAAAACTTTCGACACAAATCTCCCCATCCTCTTTCCGGGACCAATTCGTCGGATTGATTCATGGGCGGCTTGAGCTACAAGGTGACTACGCACCCCGTAAACTTCCTCTCAGCAACCTCTTCGCGTACAGCTTGGCGAGGCAGAGGTCTTGCACTCCACTGTGGCTAAGCCTTTTTTCCGGGCTCACCGAGGCAGATCATCAATTGCTGAGGAAGGAGCGTGCGCATAGAGCGTCATGCGCTTCTTCCTGATGACCCCTGTCGGGCTTCCGCAGGCAACGTTTAAGCAACTACAGTTTAAGGAACTAGATGATGATACATAATCTCTCGAAAGAAGCAACTGAGATAGGTCACTTTTCTCGTGCAAAACTGCAGAGATTTGCGCTCAGTTGATGGCTATTTGCGTCGTGTCAAATCAGAATCGGTGCTGCACTCGCTGGCCCCCGCAAAACTGAGGCTGCGACCGAGGGGTGAGGTCGCGGGGTGGAAGTACCGGACTCCGAAGCAACACCAAACCGTCGAGAGAGCAAAGAACGGCGGGATGGAAGCGAACGAGGCTTGGCAAGCCAGGCAACTGCTGGATGCGGACACGTGATTTCGACCGGGAGGGCGTTTGCAGGCGTAGCGGGAATTTGATCGGCGAGCGCACCCGCAATGGCTTTGATCTACTTCAGGCCGTAGACGTCGATCTCGCCCCGAGGACTCGAAACCGTCGTCAGGTCAGTGCCGGTCGAGATATACACTTTTCCATTTGCGACCACCGGCGAGCTGAATTTGATGCCGAATCCCGGCGTGTCGCCGCTGTTCGTGGTGCTGCTATAAAGCTGAGTCGGGAAATTGGACGCGTCATACGCGAGCAGGGAGGCGCTGGTTGGAGAAACCATGCTTGCATTCTGCAACGGATTCCCCTGGTTGATGTACCAGACTATGCCGTCATTCGTGCCATTCGCCGAAATAAAGGGGCTGGTGCCGTATGTTCCCTCGTTCTGATAGTTCGACGTGTCGCTCTGTGCGCTTAGAGTGCTTGTGTAATCAAACTGTCTCACCCCTCCCGGTGCGTTCGCAGAAGTCGGCGTCACGCCAAGATAAACAGCGCCATTGAAACAGGCTGCCGAACCGAAAACTTCATACGAGGCAATATTTGCATAGTTGGTTCCCGTGCTGTCCTGACAACTCTGCTGGTACGTGCCGCCATAAGTGAGGCCTGCGCCCCACACCTGCTCCTGAAGCGCTCCCGCGTCGTTCGACGATTCGTGCCCGAGATTCGCGCTGTCGACCAGGTACATCGTTCCCGTCTTGCCTCCTGCAATCAGGGTCGTACTCCTGGGGATCAGCAGGAGGCCGCCCGCGGCGAGGTCCGCGTCGAAGCAATCCATGAACTGGTAGATGGACGGAGTGAAATAGTCGATGGGCTGCATGGTTCCGTTGGCTCCCGAGACAGGTGAGGACCCAAACTTCAACACCGAATCGCCCCAGGCCGTTTGTCCATCCCAGGGTCCGTTTCCGGTGGTGACATATACATTCCCTTCGCTGCCGGCCACCGGACCAGCCCCGCCCATCCATATCCCGCCAGCGCTGGCAAAGCCGCCCTCTCCGTTCAGCTTCGGGCTGGCATTGAACACCCCCACCTGAGCAAGAGTCGAAGCGTCGTAAGCCAGCAGCCATCCGCTGTGGCAACCGCCAAAGCCGATGTACACATTGCCATTGGCCAGCAGTAAGGCGGCGCGTTGCAGGCACGATGTATCCAGCGACTGCACTCCGTTGATCGAGTCCGAATTGGTTGCTGCCACCGAAGCATTGATGGTGACCGGTCCACCGAACTTCTGTACGCCGGTGTCGACGTTGAGCGCGCTCAGCCGGAATGTGCCTCCGGAAGAACTCGACTCCTCCGTCGAAACCACGTACAGCGTCCCGGATGGCGGATCGATCACCGGCGTGGAAGTGACCCCCGCGTAGGGTAAGATCGCCGCGTCCGCGAGCGGAGTCTCTCCACTCTGGAGCAGCGAAACCTTCCATAACGGAGTTCCGCCTCCGCAATTGTCGGCGTCGTAGGCGTAGACGCTGTCATTCTCAGTGGCTATGTAGAGCACGTTGTGTTTGGCGCCGTTGATTGTCTGGTCGGAGAGGATCAAAGGCTCGCCGTACACGTACCCATCAACCGGGCACGAAAAGAGCTTGCCAAAAGTCGCAGGAGCCACATTCGCAGTCGTCAGAACAGTCTTCTGGTCGTTCAGCCCGCTCCGATTCGTGTCCAGGTGAAACGTAGTGATGTTTGTCTTGCCGCTCACCGTCACGGTTGCGGTGGTGCTTCCTGTCACACTGTTCGTCACGGCTGAAATTGTCGTCGTGCCCCCGCCCTGCCCGGTAGCCAGGCCACCCGGCGAGATTGTCGCCACCGAGGTATTCGACGAGCTCCAGGTGACGCTCGCTGTCACATTCGCGTTTTGCTGTTGGAGTATGTCGCGGTTGCGGTAAATTGCTGCGTGGATCCATTTGCGAAACTCGGATCCGAAGGAGTCACTGTAATGGCGGTCAATGTGGACGCGGCAACAGTTAATGTTGTACAGCCCGCATGCCCGCTCAGCGTAGCCGAAATCGACGTGCTCCCTGGCGACTTGGCCGTTGCCAGGCCAGCCGAATCGACTACGGCCACCGCCGTGTTTGTAGAAGCCCATGTTGCCGACGCGGTTACATTGCCGGTCGAGCCGTCGCTGTAAGTTGCGGTGGCGGTGAACTGCTGGGTCGCACCTGTGGTGATGCTCGGAGATGCAGGCAAAACCGCAATCGAAGTGACCGTCACGGTCGCCGCCGTCACAGTCAGTGTCGCCGTTGTCGTAAATCCATCCGCTGTTGCTTTGATGGTTGTCGTACCGGCCGCAACTCCAGTCGCCAACCCAGCCGAACTGACCGTCGCAACGGCCGTATTCGACGAAGTCCATGTAACACCCGAAGTCAGCGCGCCCGTCGTGCCATTACTGTAAGCGGCGGTGGCCGTGAACTGCTGGGTCGCACCCGCGCTAATGCTCGAAGTTATGGGCGAAACCGCGATCGAAGTGACTGTGATGGCTATCGGCATCACGGTGAGTGTCGCCGTTGCCGTAAATTCATTTGCCGCTGCTGTGATGGTTGTCGTGCCGGCCGCGACGCCTGTTGCCAATCCAACCGAACTGACCGTTGCAACAGCTGTGTTCGATGATGTCCATGTGACGCCCGAAGTCAGCGCGCCCGTAGCGCCGTTGCTGAAGGTGGCATTGGCTGTGAACTGCTGAGTTGCGCCTTTGCTAATGCTGGCCGGCGCGGGCGACACCGAAATTGCGGTCACGGTCGGGGCCGGGGTCGTGGTCGGAGATCCGCAACCGTCAACTGCTATCAAAGCGACAGGCAGAGCAAGAGAAATGAACTTAACGCAGCACCGCAACAGATTCATGTTGGCCCTAGGAAGATATCTAAATTATTTTCGTATCGACGGCTTGAATCCCCTCAAGATCGATGGACACTCGTGTTCGCCAATTTGGCATGGGGGAGAACATGCCTCTATGAATCATTTTGGTGCGAGAGCACAAATGGGAGTTGTCTCCCAACAATGTTTTTCCGGCCATGCCACGGTCGATATCTCGCAAGAAATTTGGATCCAAATCGAGCCCCGGCGATCAGCTAAACGCAGGAGCAGCCGTGCACATAGCTCCGTGACTGATGTCACATCGAAACTCTCAAACGTTTCCGTAATGTAATCCCCAATTAATCTGCAGGACCTTCCCGATGCGGAGTTATCGGGAGGCAATGTGGTCGAGATCATTGAAACGGCTTGCGATTCCGAGCGCCGGGAAGCTAAGTACTTTCGTAATGATCTCGATACAACTTTCGAGCAAGCGAACGTAATGCACTTCTCTGTTACGATCTTTTCAATTCAGTACTTATAGCTAAGTCACGACCCTTCGTTGTGAGCCTATAGCTCGGTGACTGGTACGGTCCAACTAAGTTTCAGGACTGAGACAGACACAGACACAGGCGCCAAGCTGCCGCAACCACATCGTCGCGTTAGCCCGAAGCGGCAAATCAGAACGACGCATACGCGCCGACAGGTGTCGTGTGCGCGAAGGCAGATCGAATGGGACGCATGCCAACTTCCCGTCGCGAACGATGGGCGTGAGCGCTGGCCGATTCAGTAGGTGAGTCAATGAAGTACCCTCGTTCACAATTTCTTTTGGGGCTCCTAAGCCTTTCTTTCTTTTGTCTGTCTGCCTGTTCGGCAGGAATTGTGAATCCTGGAGCCGGGTCTGCCGGGTCCGGATCCGGATCATCAGGGTCCGGTTCATCGGGGTCAGGTTCAAGCGGATCAGGTTCAGGCGGTTCCGGCTCGACAGGATCCGGATCAACTGGGTCAGGTTCAGGTGGGTCCGGGTCAACGGGGTCAGGTTCAAGCGGTTCCGGGTCAGGTTCATCAGGGTCTGGGGGCTCGGGATCATCCGGGTCAGGTTCAGGCGGTTCCGGCTCGACAGCATCGGGGCCGGTCATTCCCTCTAACGCCGTCAGCGTCAGCGGTATCCAGACGCTGAACAACTGGATCGCCATCGACGATCCCGGAACCGATGGCTCCGCAAAGGGCTCGATGTCGATGGTCGGGTCTCCATCGCTCAGTGGCAATGCCCTCGAGTTCTACACCACCTACACGTATTACGGTGGCGAGCTTTACTACGCCTCCTTCGGCGACGACACCACTTCCAGCAATTTCGTCTACGACGGCTGGGCTTACCTCGATAATTCCTCAGGTTCTATAGCCAATCTGGAAATGGATATGAATCAGGTGATGGCGAACGGGGAGACCGTGATCTTTGGTTTCCAATGCGATGGCTGGTCCGGCACCTGGGATTACACCGAAAATGCGGGTACGCCCACCGCACCGATCGATCACTGGGTAAACTCCAGCGCCGCCTGCAATGCGCAAACCTGGGCTCAGAACACCTGGCATCACGTCCAGGTCAGCTATTCGCGCGATGACGACGGCAATGTCACGTATCAATCGGTGTGGCTTGATGGAAACCAGCAACAGATCAACGCCATAGTGCCTTCAGCGTTCGCTTTGGGCTGGGCGCCCACCCTTCTCACCAACTTCCAGGTGGACAGCATCGCGCCCGGCTCGTCTTCCAGCACCGTCTATCTCGACAACCTCACCATTTCACGCTGGTAAGCCGCTGCTGGTGTCCCATGAACATCGTGCCTCCAAGGGGAACGAAGGAACAGTCCTGCGCTGCAACTAGTTCATCGTGATTGCGTTCGCCTCGTATCGGGTTCCATCGTAAATCGCCGTCACAGTTACATTCGCTTGGGTGCGGAGAGACTCGCTCATCGGCAAACTGGCGGAATCAAAGCGGATCTGGTAGCTCTTTCCGTCGCGCGGGTCGACCAGGACCATGATTCCCGTATGCATGTCGAGATAGGTGACATTCCCACTGAAAACAAATGCCGCGCCTGGCACCGCCAGGACTTTGATTTGCGTGGCGACATTGCGGTGCGCGGCGGCCGATTCAAACGAGACCGAGATCAGACTCCCCGGCACAAGATCAGATAACCCGGACTGGCTCGCTTCAAAACCGGGCTCGCCCAAGCGCTCAATACTTGCGTTGGCTTGAACAAGCAATTTGACCGGCGCGGGCGACATCGACGACGCCACCGTCAGCTCACCCGTATTCCGGTCGTACTTGAGCACACGCCCCTCGCACTCGCCTTCTTGTGATCCCGCCAGGATATGGATGCTGACTGCGAATACGCTGGCTCCATCCAGAGTCGTCTGAACAGAAGCGTGGTCTTCGAAACCCAGGTCGCGCACGGGAATCCTTACCCCATCGCGGTAAACCTGAGTACGTTCGTCGAACAAAATCTTCATCGGCCGCTGGCCATAGATTCGCAGCGAGAACTGATCGCGCACAGGATCGAAGTTCCGGATCTCACCGCCCAGGATTGTGGTCTTTCCCGGGGGAAGTGGAGGCAAAGAAACAGAATCCTTGTCCGGCTCGGCAGCCGGCTTCGTGCCCACAACGCTCACAATCTGTTGTGAGCGGGCGCAGGTCGCCAGAAACACAATCGCGGCGCCGCAGAGCACGACTACTTCAAGTAGCTTCTTCATATCCGTCCACCGTTACCGCTAGATTCCCAACAGACTATTGAATTTAGATGTGTCTTCGCCATTTCCGGTGGCCTCGGGCACACGCGCTTGGAGAGGCAACGGGGGTAGGCGTGACGCATCTAAGCATGTGTGTCACCGTGAAGGCGCTCTGAGCCGGCCTATTGTCGACTGTGATGAGAGGAACAATGCGTTTCAGCTCATGCAAATCCGTCTTGACCATCGCCGCGCTCCTGAGCTTGGGGCTTCACGCTGCATGGGCCCGAGATACCTTGACCATCACCATTCCCAGGCACAGCAACCTGACCTTTGTTCAACGCCTTAACCGTGAAGGGGTTCTGGCCGTTCGAAGGCACGATTACGCGGCCGCCGCGAATTTGTTCTACAAGGCATATCTCTTTGATCCTTCTGACCCCTTTACTTTGAATAACCTCGGCTACATCTCCGAGTTAGAAGGGCAATTGGATCGCGCGAACAAGTTCTACAAGCTCGCTGCCGAGCAGGGGTGCAACGCGAATATCGATTTGAGCAATGTAAAACGCCTTCAAGGCGAGCCCATGCAGGCAGCCTTCATCGGGCTCCAGGATCTCCCCATGCGGGTGAATCGTCTCAACCTTGACGCTGTGAATCTATTGTCGGAGGGCCGGAACTTTGAAGCCGCAGGCCTTCTTCAGCAGGCGTTAACTCTCGATCCTCGGGACCCATTTACGCTGAACAATCTCGGTGCGGCCGATGAGGCGATCGGAGACCTCGGCGGCGCTATGAAGTATTACACTGTGGCCGCTTACTCTCAATCTTCTGACTCCGTCGCTGTCACGCAGGATCGATCATGGCAGGGTAAGTCCGTGAGCGAGATGGCCGCAGCCAATGTCATGCGGCTCGAAGGCCAGTCCCAGGAAAGCGGTTCCAGTGAGATGCGAGCCTCCCTGCTCAGTGAGCAGGGAGTTTTTGCCGCGAATGAAAACGACTGGCCCACGGCGAGACGCGATTTCATGCAGGCTTACGCTCTCGACCCAACCAATGCGTTCTCACTCAATAACCGCGGATATGTCGCGGAACACGATGGCGATCTCGAGTCAGCCGAATTCTTCTATCACAAGGCCGGCCAGGCTGATGGCGCCGGCTCTCCCGTCGGGCTCGCGACCAACTCGTCGGCACACGGACAGGCGCTTTCGCGGGTAGCTGCACAAAGTCGCCTGCAGGTGGATGGCGCTCTTGAAGTCTACAGTCAGGAACGCCGCGGGCAGCCCGGTTCCATCGAACTAACGCCTCGAGGCGCTGCCGCCGCGGGCGAGTCAACCGTTCCGCCTCAGCAGCCTTCCTCGCAGGATGCGCCTTTGCCCGAAGCTGCGCCGCAAGACCATCCCTGATCGATAAAGGATAAGCATCTATGAACGCACGCGTCGCAGAATTTCCACCGCTCGGCTCGCTGATCTTTCTTTCGCGGCTCTTGCTGCAGCCGGCGAGCGGCTCTGTGCCCTTTGCGCCAATGCCGGATGCTCCGGCGCTGATGCCATCGCGCGATGAGTTCGAGGACATTCTCGCTTTGGCTCATTTGAATCATGTCGTTGTGCGTGCGTTAGAAAGGTTCCTCACACAGGTGCGCGAGGAGCAGAATCTTGCCTGGTTTCAGTTGGTGGATAGCGCACTCTCGTCCGAAAAGGCTCGCATCGCGGCGGCCGTTAACGTCCTGCATGAAGTTTGTGCCGCATTCCAAAATCGCGGATATACGGTCATAGTGATTAAGACCCTCGATCACTGGCCGGACTTTGGCAGCGACATGGATCTTTTCACGAATGCCAGGCCCCACGAAGTTTCACGGCTGATGGCAGAATGCTTCAACGCGCGCATCGCGCCGCGAAGCTGGGGCGATTATCTCGCCAACAAGTGGAATTTTCTTATCCCCGGCCTGCCCGAACCGATCGAAATTCATGTCGGCCGCCTCGGACAGACGGGCGAACAGGTGGCAATCGCTTCCTCTCTCACAACACGCGTATGGCAGATTGACGCGGGCGGTTACCGATTCAGGGTTCCATCCATTCCCGACCGTTTGATCATTTCCACTCTCCAGCGCATGTATCGGCATTTCAATATTCGTCTTTGCGACATCCTTGATACCGCCGCCATTGCCGACGCCGGCCTCATCAATTATGACGAGTTGAGCGTATTGGCTGAGTCCGCTGGCATCTGGGAAGGAGTCGCGACTTATCTCGCGATTATTTCGGACTATGTGAAGGACTATCGCGGCACTTGCCTCAACTTGCCTCACTTTGTCCTTGACGCGGCGCGGTTTCGCGGCGCCGAGATTTTCTACGACAAAGGCTTCTTGCGCGTTCCGCTCATGCCGCACTCCGCTCGGCTCTACGGATCCGAATTGGCGCATGTCTTGGGTCGCGGGGAACTGCAAAACTGCGCCCGCTTAAGTCTGTTGCCATTGCTTGGCACCGCCGCCATGGCGGCACAGAGAATTACCGGCAGCGATAAAGGCATCTGGTAAGCCCGCAAATGAAGACTTGTAAGAGAGGTGTTGGAGAAGTGACCAGTGAGCCGGATATTCACACCAAACCCATCCGGCTTATCGATTGAACGAATCATAAGAATGATGGGGGCCTGCCCTTAAGCGAACCGGGCCAAAGGTAAATATTATGGGGAATTTGATATTGAAACTACAGGGACCGGCCTCACGCTCGAACCGCTCGGCGGATTCATCCCGCGGCCGCGCGCGCGTTGAATATCCATATAGTCGCTCATCGGCAGCCCCGGCACTTCGCGACACCTTCCCGGAGCCGCAGTCCCTCCCCCAACGGCCGCTCTCGGCGCGCGGTCGTGCCGCGCTCGTCCCGCGAAGTAACTCCATGTTCCTGGGCCTCGACCAACGCATCCGCCGCCGCTCCCGCAGCTCCACCGTTCTCTCGGTTTTCTTGCATGTCGCATTCATCGCCGGCATCCTGTGGCTCGCAATGGCGGTTCACAACCCCGTTGTCGATACCTCGCAAACAACGACTCCGATCCAATTCACTCTCTACGATCCACCGCCGCCGCCTGTAATGCCCGTCGCGAAAGTGCGTGGAGGGGGAGGCGGCGGTGGTGCGCATCAACTGGTCGCCCCAGTCCGTGGATCCCTGCCCAAAGTGGTTGCGAGAACTCCGCTCATTCCGTTGGAGCCCCCGAAAATCAACACTCCGAAGCTGCTGATTCAACCCACAACCTCTGTGCAGTTGCCTCAGGACAACCCGATGCCCAAGCTTGGCGCTCCCCACTCGCAGCAGGTGGCGATGGCTTCGCAAGGTCAAGGCGGTCCCAATGGTTTCGGCTTCGGTATTGGCGGAGGCATTGGTTCGGGCCACGGCACCGGTGAGGGACCGGGCAGCACCAATGGCTTTGGCGGCGGCGTCATGAGCGTAGGGGGCGGTGTCAGCGCTCCCGAAGTCATCCACTCCGTTCAGCCGCAGTTCACCCCGGAAGCTCGGCGCCAGAATTTTCAGGGTGTTGTGGCAGTTCAACTCATCGTCGATTCACAAGGCTTCCCTCAAGATGTCCGCCTGGTCCACCACCTCGGCATGGGGCTCGACGAAGAAGCGATCGCGGCTGTGAAGCAGTACAGATTCAGGCCTGCCACGTATGAAGGCCGTTCCGTCTCCGTACAGATGGTCATCGATGTGGATTTCCGCCTCGACTGATTGCACAGACGAAACAGAGAGAGCAGGGACATTCAGGTTCCTGACAACCGCACCCGCAATCTGCCCGCCTTTAGGGCGGACGCCTTGAAGGTTTCGGACTTGACCCTTACATTAACCTCATCAAAAATATTTCTGTCTTTAGATTCGGAAAGGCTTTCTCAAACTACACCGTTCATTGCTGCGCATTCTGCAACGGTTGAGTCTGCTGTTCCGCCGTCTTCTGCTCCATCCTCGGGTAGTAGCCGCGCTTCGTTCTCACCACCATCGGGCCCTGACGCGGGGTACTGGCTTCGACGCGCACTGAGCGGTAGCCGCCCTGAGTGAACGGTTTCGATGAATGGTAGTCAACGACATACTGCTCGCGAATATCCCTGGCGACCTCTGCGGCGATACTGTACACATCGTCGAGCGAACGAGCGAAGTAGGCAACGCCGCCTGTTTCCTGCGACAGCCGCTCCAAGTCATCTTTGGCTTGCTGCGATTCTCGGGGTTCGTCATCGAATAGCAGTCCGATGGAATAGACAACGGGCCCGGCGAGACCTTGCACGCGGCGGATTGCTTCTTGCAGGCTGAGCCTTGACGCATTGTCTGCTCCATCGGTAATGATCAGCAACACCTGCTTTCGATTCTTACCGTATTTGGCCAATTCGTCCGCTGATGCAGCCACGGCATCGTACAAAGCCGTGGTGCCCGCGGGATCGAAGCGCGACAGCCCGCGGCTCAATGCCACACGATCCGTTGTAAATCCCTGGTCGAGATAGGGGCGATCCGAGAAGTTAACCACAAATGCCTCATCTTCGAGATTGGAGGCGTTGAGCAGGTGGTAGGCGGCAGCATTCACAGTCGCGCGTTTGTCGCGCATGGAGCCCGAGTCGTCGATCAGGATACCCATCGATACGGGCAGATCCATATGTTGAACCGAATTGACGGTTTCCGGAACTCCATCTTCCCAGACGCGAAAATCGTCTCGGCTCAAAGCCATCACAGGCTGGCCCTTGGCGTCAATCACCGCGCAGTTCAGCAGTACCTCATCCACATTTGCATGAAGGACATACACGCCATTTTGCTGCTTCTCGATTCCAGTGGCCTGATTCGGCGCAGATTGATTTGCCGTTGAATTTCCGGTTCGGCTCGCGGCAATCGAAGTTGCGGGCACGCTGGCGGCAGGCGGTAGCGCCGTTGTCGTGGGGCTTACATCGATATCAGGCGACGGGATGGGGTCCCGGTCGGTATCGAGCGGTGGTTGCGTCTCCGGCCGCGTTGGATCGTTCTTGGCGGCCGGATTCCCGCTTTGCGCCTGTGGCGAAATGACCACCTGCGAGAACGAAGCCGCCCCGCCCCATCCGAGCAGCAAGAAAGCAGCGAACATCGTCCTTGGCGCGGAATGCCTTTTCAGCAAGGAAGTCAAGGTCATAGTCGTCGGCGAACTGCAGGAAACGCCTTCTACATTGGATGCAAAGAGCGGTTGCCGCAGCAGGGTCGAAGTGCAATCTTTATTCTGCCTCGTAGCCTATTCTGGCCCGTAAGTTGTTCAGGCCTCTGGTCCAGCTCGCCCCTTTTATCAGCAAATCTCGCATAGGCGGCGCGTTCCGGCATTCGAATCCCCCGGCTGTCCTGGAATTGCACTACCCAACCATCCGAACAAGCACTTGGCGGAGAAGGGAACTGCAGGTGACAGGGTGGTGTTCTGAACATTCTGTATCGATTTCCGCGATGAGGAAGAAGCGAATTGCCTACGTCGTTCGTACCCAGCGATCAAGCGTCACATCTGCAGTACGGGTTGATGGTCGCTCTTCGTGAAAATGCGGTTCGCGTTTGTCAACTCGACACCTGCATTGGCGCTGGAATCGAATGCTCTGGAGCCGGGGAGAAAGACGTGGAAACAAGTGATGCACCCCTTGCTGGTGCTCACGCTTCGACACGCGATTCGCCCGTTGTATTTTTGCACGATGCCGTTGCTGATCCACAGCCCCAGTCCAGTGCCCTTTGTCGATTTCGTGCTGAAGAATGGCTGAAACAACTGGTCGGCGATCGTGGGATGAATGCCCTGACCCGAGTCGATCACTGAAACCAAAGCGCCGCGCAGATTCCTTGACCAGTCCGTCGCTTCTCTGACACGAATACCAAGCACGCCCCCTTCGGGCATCGCCTGGATCGAGTTGTTGATCAGGTTGAGAAAGACTTGCCTCAGTTCCACCGGAAATCCTGTGACTGTCACCGGCGAAACATACTCCCTGCGAACCGAAATGCGCTCTGCAGTCAGACCGCGCAGTTGCAGCTCGAGGACATCGTCGAGCATCTCAGGCAAGACGACCTGGATCGGTTGCTTGGACTCCCTGTAGAAGCTCAGAGTTTGACGGGTAATATGGCTGACGCGCTGCAACTCCTGCTCCGCCATATCGGCGTAGGCTCGAGCGTCGTCGCTGAGCGAAGGATGATTCCGCAGCAGATAGAAGAGGTTTGTGATCGCCTCCAGCGGATTGTTGATCTCGTGCGCAATTATGCCCGCTACGCGCCCCATGGCCGCGAGCTTCTCTGACTCGCGCAACGCGTCTTCCGCCCGCATTGAAGCCGTCATATCGCGGCCCACCTGCAAAATTGCGTCTCCCTCCTGATTGATGCTCTTCCGGCAAGCGACCACGATCTCAGTTCCGTCCTTGGTTTTCTGAGTCACATTGCCATGCCACGTTCCGAATTCTTTAAGAGCAGCCCAGATCGTTTCCCGAGGAGCCGGGAACGTCGTCTTCAGAAGTTGGTGCATGTCGAGGCCCATCACTTCGTCGCGCCGCCAGCCGTAAAGATTCTCAGCGCCTGTATTCCAGAACTGAATGGCGTCGTCCAGATCATGAACGATGATGGCCTCAGTAGCGATATCAAGCAGCTTGGCGCGCATCCTGAACTGAGACTCGCTTGTTCTCAGCTCATTGGTTCGCTCCTCCACCAGCTGTTCCAGATCCCGATTCAACGATTCCAACATGCGCGTCTTGCGGTGCAGGTCGACAAAGATGCTGATCTTCGCGCGCAAGATTTCAGGTACAACCGGAACCGAGATGTAATCGACTGCGCCCTGCTCATATCCCCGGATCATGTCGGATCCCGTGAGGTGAACGCCGGAAATGAAGATGATCGCCGTCTTCTGGAACCGGGGATGCTGTCGAATCACGTCCGCCAGCTCGAAACCATCTACATCGGGCATGCTTACGTCCATCAGAACCACGGCAACGTCGGTCTTGAGCAGAGTATTCAAAGCCTCGCTTGCCGACGTCGCTTTGATCAGGTTCTCACCGAGATCCGAAAGGATGACTTCGTAGCTCAAGAGCTTGGCTGGCTGATCGTCGACCATCAGGATGTTGACCTTCCCGTCACCAGTCATCGTTGCTTCTCCTCGGCGATAAGCTCTTGCAGGTTCGAGCGCGCCCTACCGGTGTAACCACATGCGCAAGACTGACAGCAGTTGCTCCGTGTTGACTGGCTTCGCCAGGTACTCAGATGCACCCGCCTCCAAACAGCGCTCGCGGTCGCCTTTCATAGCTTTAGCCGTGAGCGCAATGATCGGCAGCCTGCGCAGCGAGGGATTCTGGCGAATCGTCTGCATGGTTTCGTATCCATCCATTTCCGGCATCATGATGTCCATCAGCACGATGGCCAGCTCGGGAGTTGATTCGATAGTTTGGATCGCTTCCCGTCCCGTGCCCGCCGAGAGCACTTCCATGCCGCGCCGCTCCAGAACACTGCTGACCGCAAAAATATTGCGAACGTCGTCGTCGACCACCAGCACTTTGCGGCCAGTCAGCGCGTCGTCGGATCGATGCAGGCGATCGAGCATGTTCTGCTTTTCTTTCGGCAGATCTGAAATCACGCGGTGCAGAAAGAGCGCGGTTTCGTCGAGCAGTCTTTCCGGCGACTCAACGTCTTTGATCACCACGCTGCGCGCGAGTGTGTGCAGTTGAGCGTCCTCCTCCGGTGTCAATTCGCGTCCTGTGAATACGACAACCGGCAGGTCTTTGAGGGTAGAACTGTCGCGAAGCTGCGTCAGAACCTCAAAGCCGCTCATATCAGGCAAGCGGAGATCGAGAACCGCGCAATCGTAATTTGCTTCAGAGAGCGCACGAAGAGCCGCACCGCCCGATTCCACCACATCGATATCTATATCTTCGTAACCCAGCAGCTCTTGCGTGCTGAGCTGTTCGGCCGGATTGTCTTCCACCACTAAAAGGCGTTTACGGCGGGGTTGCGAGTATTCCCGGATGCGAGTGAGTGCGACATCGAGTTCCTCGGTGGTTGAGGGTTTGGTGACGTACGCAAACGCGCCGCGCGATAGACCGAGCAACCGGTCCTCGTCCAGGGTGAGCATCTGAACAGGAATATGGCGGGTCGCCGGGTCCTGCTTCAGATGGTTCAGCACGGTCCACCCAAGCATGTCGGGCAGGAAGACGTCGAGCGAGATGGCGCTTGGACTGAACTCGCGCGCCAGTTCGAGCGCCTCGGCGCCCGTCATCGCAACCAGCACTTTGAATCCCTTGTCGCGCGAAAGATCGAGGAGGACGCGCGCGTAGTGCGGATCGTCTTCGACGATCAGCAGCACTGCGTCGCCGGCCTCGATGCTGGAGCGATCATCCTTGATACGAACTTCCTGCTCAGCCGCAGCAACAGTTGCGAGGATCGCCTGAGTGTTGAATGACGCGCCGTGCTCCGCTGTCTTAGCTGCGGGAGGAGCCACGGGTCCAACATAGGTTTGCGGCAGATACAGCGTGAATGTGCTTCCCTGGCCGAGCGCGCTTTTGAGCTGGATTTCGCCGCCCAGCAGGTTGGCCAGTTCTCGGCTGATGGCAAGTCCCAGACCAGTTCCTCCAAACTTCCGGCTGGTTCCCGCATCGGCCTGTTGGAATGCCTCGAAGATGATGCGCTGCTTCTCGGGCGCAATACCAATCCCGGTATCTTTCACCTCGAATGCGATGACGGATCCGGCTCCATCCAGAATCGGGTGACCTGAATTCCAACCACCGAACGCAAGCGAAACCGAAAGGCGAACGCTCCCCTGCTCGGTAAATTTGAAGGCGTTCGACAGCAGGTTCTTCAAGACCTGCTGTAGACGTTTTGAGTCTGTTACGAGGCTTCGACCCATGGCCGGATCGCCCGTAACCTCGAACAATACCCTGCGGTTCTCTGCTTCGTGGCGGAACGGCCGCGCAACAGTATCGAGCAGCGCGCCGAAGAACACTTCTTCCGCCTCGACGGAAACGGTACCGGATTCGATTTTTGACAAATCGAGAATGTCGCTGATGAGGTTGAGCAGGTCGGTTCCGGCGCCGTGAATCGTGCGCGCGAATTCCACCTGCTTTGGCGAGAGGCTGCCATCGGCGTTTTCTGCCAATTGCTGGCCCAGCACGAGAATACTGTTTAAAGGCGTCCGCAATTCGTGCGACATGTTGGCCAGGAATTCCGATTTGTACTTTGAAGTCAACGCGAGCTCTCTCGCCTTCTCTTCAAGGGCGCGCCTCGCCTGTTCGATCTCCTGGTTCTTGCGCTCCACTTCGGTGTTCTGCTCGGCCAGCTGCTGCGCCTTTTGCGCGAGCTGTTCATTGGTCTGCTGCAATTCCTTTTGCTGTGTCTGCAGCTCTGTAGCAAGTTGTTGAGACTGCTTGAGCAGGCCTTCGGTCTGCATCGTGGCCTCAATCGAATTGAGCACGATGCCGATGCTCGATGTGAGCTGCTCGAGGAACGATAAGTGAGACGCCGTGAACGCGCTCAAAGTGGCTAGTTCAATGACAGCTTTGACGCGATCCTCAAAAAGCACCGGCAGCACGATCACATTCTTAGGTTTTGCTTTGAAGAGTCCCGAACGGATCGGCGTGGTTCCACGGGGCAAATCGGTGATCAGCATTCGGCGCTTTTCTGAAGCGCACTGGCCCACAAGGCCCTCGCCGATTCTCACTTCGCCCAGGTAACCCTCGGGCGTATCGGCAAACGTGGAGAGCAGCACCAGCGTACCGGTCTCGGTGCCGGCTGCGGGCTCCGCGCTGCCCATCTGGTAAATCACGCCTTGTTGCGCGTTCACAAGCGGCGCCAGCTCCGAGAGCAGCATTCTGCCTACGGTTCCCAGATCGCGTTGGCCCTGCAACATACCGGTAAAGCGCGCGAGGTTGGTTTTCAACCAGTCCTGCTCCTTGTTGCGGTCCGTGGTGAGGCGCAGGTTGTCAATCATGGTGTTGATGTTGTCTTTGAGCTCGGCCACCTCGCCGCGAGCCTCCACTTGAATCGAACGCGTCAGGTCGCCTTTGGTCACCGCCGTCGCCACTTCGGCGATTGCGCGCACCTGGTTGGTAAGGTTGTCGGCCAGCAGATTCACATTGCCTGTCAAATCCTTCCACGTACCGGCGGCGCCAGGCACGTTGGCCTGTCCGCCGAGACGGCCCTCGACGCCAACTTCGCGAGCCACTGTGGTCACCTGGTCGGCAAACGTGGCCAGCGTGTCAGTCATATTGTTGATGGTTTCTGCCAGAGCAGCCACTTCGCCCTTGGCATTCACCGTGAGCTTCTGTGTCAGGACGCCGTTGGCTACGGCGGTCACTACCTTCACAATGCCGCGCACTTGTTCAGTCAGGTTGGCGGCCATCACGTTGACGTTATCGGTCAAGTCTTTCCACGTGCCGGCTACGCCTTGAACCGTCGCCTGGCCGCCCAGTTTTCCGTCAGTTCCAACTTCACGAGCCACGCGGGTCACTTCGGCGGCGAAGGCGTTGAGCTGGTCAACCATCGTATTGATGGTGTCCTTCAGCTCCAGGATTTCGCCTTTCACGTCAACGGTGATCTTGCGCGAGAGGTCGCCGCGAGCGACGGCCGTTGTCACTTCGGCGATGTTTCTCACCTGCGCCGTAAGGTTGCCGGCCATCGCGTTCACGCTGTCCGTCAGGTCCTTCCACGTGCCGGCCACGCCGGGCACGTTGGCCTGCCCGCCCAGCCGTCCTTCCGATCCAACCTCGCGAGCCACACGCGTCACTTCTGCAGCGAACGAGCGAAGCTGCTCGACCATTGTGTTCATGGTTTCTTTGAGCTGCAGGATTTCGCCCCGCACGTCAACAGTGATCTTGCGAGACAAGTCGCCATTGGCAATGGCCGTCGCCACCTCAGCGATGTTGCGCACCTGCGCGGTGAGGTTACCGGCCATGAAGTTCACTGAGTCGGTGAGATCCTTCCAGGTCCCGGCGACGCCAGGCACCACCGCCTGGCCGCCGAGCTTGCCTTCGGTACCGACCTCGCGAGCCACGCGCGTGACTTCGCCCGCAAACGCATTGAGCTGATCCACCATCGTGTTGATGGTGTTCTTCAGCTCGAGAATCTCGCCCTTCACGTCTACCGCGATCTTGCGCGACAGGTCGCCGCGCGCGACGGCCGTGGTAACCTCCGCAATGTTTCTCACCTGACCAGTGAGGTTCGACGCCATGGAGTTCACGGAGTCGGTAAGGTCCTTCCAGGTTCCGGCGACGCCGGGCACGTTTGCCTGGCCGCCCAACCGGCCCTCGGTTCCCACTTCGCGAGCCACACGCGTCACTTCGCCGGCGAAGCGGTTGAGCTGGTCGACCATCGTATTGATGGTCTCCTTAAGCAGCAGAATTTCGCCGCTCACGTTCACGGTAATCTTCTTTGAGAGGTCACCGTTGGCAATCGCCGTGGAAACTTCGGCAATGTTTCTCACCTGATCCGTGAGGTTTGAGGCCATGGAGTTCACATTGTCGGTCAAGTCTTTCCAGGTTCCGGCCACGCCGGGCACCTGCGCCTGTCCGCCGAGACGGCCTTCCGATCCAACCTCGCGGGCCACGCGCGTCACTTCGCCGGCAAATGCATTGAGCTGATCGACCATTGTATTGAGGGTGTCCTTCAGCTCCAGGATCTCGCCCTTCACATCGACCGTAATCTTGCGCGACAAGTCGCCTCGCGCGACGGCCGTTGCCACTTCGGCAATGTTTCTTACCTGGCCCGTCAGATTCGAAGCCATGAAATTGACGTTATCGGTCAAGTCTTTCCATGTTCCGGCGATACCTTGCACCTGTGCCTGGCCGCCGAGCTTGCCTTCGGTTCCCACTTCGCGAGCCACGCGCGTCACTTCGCCGGCAAACGCGTTCAACTGATCCACCATCGTGTTGATGGTGTTCTTGAGCTCCAGAATCTCGCCTTTCACGTCGACGGTAATCTTGCGCGACAAATCGCCGCGCGCCACGGCCGTGGTGACTTCGGCAATGTTTCTCACCTGCGCCGTGAGGTTACCGGCCATGGAATTCACTGAGTCCGTGAGATCTTTCCAGGTTCCGGCCACGCCGGGCACGTTGGCTTGTCCGCCCAACCGGCCTTCTGTTCCAACCTCGCGGGCAACACGCGTTACCTCGCCTGCGAAGCGGTTGAGCTGATCCACCATGGTGTTCAGCGTTTCCTTGAGCTGAAGGATTTCTCCGCGCACATCCACCGTGATCTTGCGCGAGAGGTCGCCCCTGGCGATGGCGGTTGCTACTTCGGCAATGTTGCGAACTTGGCCCGTAAGGTTTCCGGCCATGAAGTTGACGTTGTCTGTAAGGTCCTTCCACGTTCCGGCCACGCCGGGCACGTTTGCCTGGCCGCCCAGTTTGCCCTCGGTTCCAACTTCGCGGGCCACGCGCGTCACTTCACCGGCAAACGCGTTGAGCTGGTCGACCATGGTGTTGATGGTGTCTTTGAGCTCCAGGATTTCGCCCTTCACGTCGACCGTGATTTTGCGCGACAAGTCGCCGCGCGCAACGGCGGTCGTCACTTCGGCGATGTTTCTCACCTGCGCGGTAAGGTTGCCGGCCATTGCGTTGACAGAGTCGGTAAGGTCTTTCCACGTGCCTGCCACTCCCGGCACGACGGCCTGGCCGCCGAGCTTGCCATCGGTGCCTACTTCGCGCGCCACGCGCGTTACTTCCGAAGCAAAAGAACGTAGCTGATCAACCATGGTGTTGATCGCCTCTTTCAGCTGCAGAATCTCGCCTCGCACGTCGACAGTGATTTTGCGCGAAAGGTCGCCGCTGGCCACGGCCGTCGCAACCTCGGCGATATTTCGAACTTGACCGGTCAGGTTTGAAGCCATGGAGTTGACGGAGTCTGTCAGATCCTTCCAAGTACCGGCCACGCCCGGCACTACAGCCTGACCGCCGAGCTTGCCATCGGTGCCCACTTCGCGCGCCACGCGTGTTACCTCAGCCGTAAAGACGCCCAGCTGCTGAATCATCGTGTTCACAATGCTCGCGGAACGGAGGAACTCGCCTTCCAAG